>JXWR01003274.1_pt1 | contig 18630 bp, 9 predicted proteins | sample 315541 | NCBI WGS metagenome assembly JXWR01 (sample SAMN03273951, study PRJNA271842) | soil metagenome | isolation source: rice field ambient CO2 | place: India: CRRI Experimental farm Cuttack,Odisha-753006 | collected 2013-12-17
TTTTTTTTTTTTTTTGATCTTCTCCTTATGACCTCTACAATCTCTTCAACTTTTATAGCATTGGTGACGTTCATTAAACTAGCCAACTGTTTTCCTTCGAGGAAACATAATATAAATACTTGCACGGTCAAGTTTTTATTGGGAAAAAAATAAAATAGTAACATAAACATAACACAAAGTGTAATTCTGAGAGAAAAAAGACTCATTAACAATTTAAATAAGTATAAATAACTCAACTTTTCTTACTTAAGTTGCTGTGCTTCATTATTTTGAGAAAGTTTTCCTCATCACCAAGCATAAGGTATATTCCTAAAAGTTCTAATAACTCCGCTTTGTTAGTAGTTGCAGAATTATCATAACTTTTTTCCACTTGTTCCTGAAGCTTAAGTCTTGCAAATGCTTCTTTAAGATCGCTTGGTGTATTTCTTACAAGTCCGTGAATATCTGTGCTACTTGCGCTGACAGAGTTATTAGTGGTTGGCAATGTATTTGTATTTGCAATAGTCGTAGCAACAATACTGGCATCAGCAATTTTCCTCAAATATTCATCTAGAATAGATTTGAATTCGAGTCTTAGCTTATTAACTCTCTTGAGCTGCTCGTCCAAAAATTTGTTTCCGATAGACTGTTGGACCTCGCCAATACGATGATACTCATTATTGTTGTTATTGTTGCTGTTTGTACTGTGTGCTTGATTGAAGTTGTCTTCTGAATTATTATCCAAAAGATCATGTATTGTCAAGGCGTTTAGCTGCTTTATATTTTGTGTTATATCATTTGCCAAAAATCTGTTTTCTGAGAATTGGGTATCAAGATACTGGTTTTTATTGTTGTCTTTTGCTGTTGTCAATGAGTTTTGAGAAAGCCTTGATGTCAAGTATTGCTGAAGTTGATGGATTGACAAGTACAAAGATGTTAACTCTTTTATCACTTCAATTGTCAAAACATTATTTATGCCATCGCCATTATCGTTTTCTAGTACTGCATCCAAAATATCTACTTTGTCTATGTTATCAGAGTCACTGTCATCATCTGTTCCATAATTATCATCCTCGGAGTCAAGCTCCATCAAGTTTTTATTTTTTTCTTGTTTTTGTATATCTCTTTCTATGTTTGAATGTTCGTTAATCAATTTTTCAAAGCTATCTATCAACTTGAATAATAAATGAGCTTTCTCCAAAAAGCTAGTTAACTTGAATATTTTCTTTTTGAAAAAAATAGCATCGTTCACGGTATTGAAATCTTTTTCAAAGTTGCTTTGTTGACTTTTCAAATTTTTGAAATAATTCACAATTGATATTTTAATGCTGGAGACCAAATTTAAAAAATTGTCATTATTTATAGATTGGCCCAACTTGATAAAATCATGATAGTCATTATTGACCAAATTTAAAAGTTCATCATCCAAATCATTATTCAATTTGCTCAATTCATTATTGAGATCATTCAACAATACAAATCGGAAATTCTTGTAAAGAAACTCATCCACATTGAAGTCATCAACGACTTTTTTTTCGCGTAACTTTACAGTTGCTGGATCATTTTTATCAACTGCTTCATTCTCGCTCAGTATTAATGTACTAAGATTGGCGGAAAAGGATTCCTTTGTGACTTTATTCAAAAAGGGAAAGTCATCTGTGCCATCCAAAATATCAAAAAGGTCCTCTTGGTTTGTATTTTTGTGGTCGTCTGTGATACTAAAAGACATTTTCTGCTAGCGTTCAAGCGTGTGTTGGCGTTAAATATCTGTATGTTTTCTTCTATCTGTTTCAAAACTGGTTGCGTATACCATTTCGACATGTTGTTGTACACCAATTTTTGATGCAATAATATACACGTGATGAGTCACATGATTCTCACATATAGGAAGAGTAACACACCTTTTCTTTCATTACATGTAGAATACTTTATTAACTACAGTAATAATAATGTTAATAATAATGATATTGTTATCAGAATCATTGTATATGTATTATTTCTTAGCTTAAAAGCTCAATTTTCCATTGTTGAACTTATCATCACTAAACTTCAAGCCCGCAACCAATTGTTTCAAATTAGCAACCACTTCTTCATTATTGACTTCCACTGGTGAAACTCCATTTCTATTGCCATCTGTTGTAGCGTTGTGAGAGTCTAACAAATTACTTCTAGAAACGACATTTTTCAAATCATGAACCCTCAAAGAGGAGTACTGGTTACCATTAACAACACCATTTGTTCCATTAATAGTATTATTATCAAAAAGGTTGTTCTTACCGCCAGTTCCGTTGAGTATTGCAAGCGAGCCAGTTAAATTACTAGATAAGATTGTATTGTTGTTGGTTAAGTTAGCCACGAGCCTGGAAGTGGACAAAATGGATGCATTTTCTAAACCAGCACCGCCAGATGACGGATTTCCAAGCCCATTGGCGCTGTTAGTTGCAGTGTTCGTTGCTGTAGTGCCAGCTGTAGCAGCTCCGTTGCTACCGTTCTGTTGATTCAAATTACTATTACCGCTGGATAGGTTGCTGTACGGCAGATCATGATGTTTAGAGTGAGTACCAGCGAAAACATCAACGATCCATTTAGAAGTGAATTTAGATTGATTGAAAAAACCGAGCAAATCTTCCTTTGTAAAAATCAAATCTTTTGAAGATATGTCAGCATCATGTTGCTGTTGTTGTTGCTGGTTTTGAATTTCATGATGATTGAGGGGAATCTGAGTGTCCCAAATTCTTCCTTGGATTCTTGCTCTGACTTTGACGAAAATTTCATTCAAAAATGCTTTAAATGGATCGTTCTCATCATTCAGAACTTCATCTTCCTTACATTTCAAATCCAAATACTCAACTGATTTTAATAATAAATTGTAGCCAAATGAATCCTTTAATACTTTTGGATTATTGGCATTGGCTTCGCTTGTAAGTTTATCGTCAGTTATTTGCCAATTCAAAAAATAGTCGAGTCCATTGTAAATAAAATTGATTCCAAAAATTTCCAATATGAATGTCTTCACAATGAGAATATACTTGAGTAATTGAGCATCTTTGGTTTTTTGTTCTGGCGTGGTCAAAAAATTGAGAATGTTGTCAAAATTAGCAAGTAACTCATTTAAGAAGTTTGAAGTCATGTTGCTATTGAATATTAAGTTTGAATAGTTTGGAGTTTCTGTTTTGAATTTAGGCATATTGTGGTAATTAGTGATATTGCGACGAAGACTATCATAATCAAAGGAAAACTCATCACTTGATAGTAATTCAGTAATGTATTTTTCTTCTTCAAATCCTAATTGAATAGATAAAAGTTTTATGAGAATTTGATAAAACTGTAAAACTAGAGACTTATGGGTTTGCAAATTAGAGTATCTGTCATTATTCAAATACAATGAAAAGCTCAACCATGTGCTTATGAAAACTGGTGAGTTTTGCTTGACTAATGCAAAAAGCTCTTGTTGATTTTTCTTGTTTGGATCATTTGTGGTAAGCAATTGCTCGCCATAAATTTGAATTCCTTCATCCTCCTCCTCTTTGGCAATGCAATTGTCAAGAATTGTGTTAATATCAGCAAAAAGAGCTTGAATTTGATGGTCGACTTCTTCTGAGTGAGACTTTAAACCTATATTATAGGTAAAAGTTTCATTGATTCTAATAAGCAATTCTTCGATAATATCAGAAATCTGATCATGGTAGTAAATGTGCTTTGTCAAACTGCTAATACAACTGATATAGTTATTGGATAACAAATCATATACATCTCCACGAGCTGGATCATTAGCTTTCCATTTTATCAAATTAGATTGTAAATTAACCAAATTTTTCAAAATATCTAAAACGGAAAGCCCAATCATGTTGACTTTAGAGTTTAGCAACCCTGAGATTATGTATGTGAGAGCAATTTGGTAATCCAATATTCTCACGTTAGGTAATGAATTTTGACTATTATTACTCATTTGCATTGGCGTAAAAGAGTTTGCGTTTGTCACACCTCCGCCAATTTTATTTCCGGTTGAAGAAACGGTTTCAAGATCACTCGCCTTCAAGAGCCTATTGATCAAAAATGTCAACACCAAAAATCGTAGCTGGACAGGTACCCAGTTTACTATAATTTGAATCAATAAGTTACTCCACTGATTCAAGCCTTCACCAGCGTGAGTATATATAAACGCGTTTATCGATTTCAAGCTGCTATTCAACTCATAACTAACAGTGGTGCTGAAATAAGCTTTTAATGAATTTAATGCATCTTCAGCGCAATCAAGGTTAGTCCACTCGGTGTCTAGTTTGATATTGTCCTCAGTATTGTTGTCTGTTGAAGTGGCCGTATTACCTCCTGCAAGTGACCTGCTAATACTGACTGATCTTCTCAAAGTAGTGTTTGATTTCACCGATTGCAATCCCAAGTTACTCTCGTTTGCTTTGATGTTTGTATTTGTAGCTATGCGCTTATGTGTTCTTTGGTCAAGGTTTATCAATTTTTCTGCTAAGTCGTCAATAGAAAAATTTTGATTCAAGATTGACAAAATCAAGTCAAACGATCTATTAACAAGATAATCGCCTTCCAAAGTAGTGCTCTGGCTAGCAGCTTTGGAAATTGGGTTATTTTTAGAAATATTGAAACCAACAATAGAACTTAAATATTTGGCAGCTTTGATAGAGAGAATTTGCCATTGATTATTAGTAGTATCTGGATTCCCTTTTTTGTAATTTTTGTTTCCTAAGTCTAAAAATAGCTCGCAACTTTCAGTGAAATTGTTGACAAATTCACGATCACCAATAAACAAGTTGTTATCCAAGTGATTGCAAAACACTTTAAACACTTTCAAAGCTAGTTGAGCGAGAATTAAGTCATTAGTCAGCAAAATTGACCTAAATATAATCACAATATTATTAGCAAAAACATTCAAGTTGTCTGAGCATTTTTCAATCAAATTTTTGATAATTAAAAGAGAAACTTGAACGTTGCCGTATCTGGAGAAATGATGCAAATCGCTGATTGTTTTCTTTTCAATGAAATTACCAACCTTTTCGAGTTTTACTCTTCTAGTAGAGGCATAGTATAGCAAATAACTAAGTTCGGAGGAGTTTGGCTTTTTATCGATATCTCTTCCGGATGGATAGCACTGAAGTATCAACTTTTGATGCTTGGATTTAAGAAATTGCGGCATGATTTGCAAATTCTTGAGTGCTATTGCTATTGCAAATAGTGAAGACAACAATTTTTCTGGAGGAGTTCGATTCTAAGTATTAAGCGTTGAAAATATTGAAGCTCTATCACTTCTTTATTATAAGAATATAATAAAAAAACTCTGTGACTATTATAAGACTAATTTGTTTGGTTTTAGCGATTTACTGAAAAGAAACAATCAACAAACAAACCGCAAGACGAGAAGTAGTACAGCGCATAATATTTTTGATTTCTACCCATTCGCTGAAAGCGGAGGAAAAACGAGAAAAAAGGAACCCGCGATATTCTGGTTACGCGAGAGCCCGTACCGCCTTTACAAGGACAGACACAGGCCCTGCCAAAGACTTACACCTATAAGCTAGTATGAAATGTCATAGCATTGACAAATACATAGCGGTTAAAATTTTGTCTAAGCGACTGTTGTTGTCTAATATGCCTTCTGTATACTACTTGAAGCGAGTTTGACTAGAACACTACGAAAAAAACTAAACGCACCTTCAACACATAGCGCATAAATATGCACAGATCATATTAATTACGCATATGTTAGCGTCAATATACACCTTTATACACATACCTACATAAAACATGCATGTGCTAAATAGGTCTGAAGTACATTAACTGAAAAACTCAACATGTCCAGCAACCTTATTTTCCAGTCCACCTGCCGGGCTCACCTTGCTTAAAAAACTCGGAAAGTAGCCAATAGATGAGCCGAGCTTTTTTATGTTGAAGTGAAGAATCCATTCCAAGTCCCTGTTTTCTGCCACATGTGGCACTGTATACCACAGTTTCATTGCAATCTTTTCTTAGGCGTTATGCCCGCTGGTTGAAACATCTTGTAGCTGTCGAGTATATATGGCGCAGAAATCCTCACGTAGAAGCTTCTGGCTTTACACTGTCAAGTTCACAAAGACTTCGTTAAGCCTTATTCTTCAAAACGGTATGATAAAATTGATACTCGCGCCCTAGAACATATTGCAGTTTTACAATACTAACCTTGAATCTAGGAAACAGACCACTATCTTGTGATGCCCTACCCCAAATCAAAATGCATATGAGATTAATTATTGTGGTAGTTATTCCATTACTTTCCAAGTTTGTCTTTTCAAGTTATATCCCAGAGGAATCTTCTGTTTGGACAACCCTCACTTCAACCACCACCTTGTCCGATATTCAGACAAATTACCCAACATCGTTCGGCATCGCAATTGTACCAATAAGCTCCAGTGAATCTGACTCGTATGATACCAGAGACATTGTTAAAAGAGATAGTGCTGCTTTAATTGAGCAACCAGTTACTCAAATAGTACAAAATCCAGGGACCAACTACTCAAACTTCTCTCGTCATCTTAAAGCAAACTTTTATTCCAAGTCCAAGTATCACCTCAGGATCAACTGAAACAGTTTCGATGACCAGATTCTCCACCATAGAAGCGGATTGCAATGTATGTACCATTGAACATAGAGTATTAACTTTATATGACTCTCAGGCTGCCGAGCCTAGCACCACCTCTTCGGAAGAGAACTTGGTCTCCACTAGCGGAGAATGTGCGCCATATACTACTTTCACCACCACTGTGCTTGGTTCCTTCTATCTTGTAGAATCATCTCTTCCAGGTTGTACAGATGATAAAACTTTTTCAGCACGTAGCATCAGCAGCAGTATTGAATTCTATGAAACTGACAGTGGTGAAGACTTCACCAGTATAAATCCAACCATTAATACCTTCCAAAAGTCATCAATTCATTCAACGTTGGCAACTCTGACCACATCCAGTTATTCCGATTCAAGTATTTCAACTTCATCTGCCCCGCGTGTTGCGAATATTGGTGCAGATTCTTCCTGCAAGAAAGATGGAACAGAGATATTAACTTTAAAAGACTCCATTTTGAAAGACTTTTCCAACAGAATTGGCTCTATTGTGGCAAACAGACAGTTTCAATTTGATGGTCCAACTCCACAAGCCGGTGCAATTATTGCTGTTGGATGAGGTATCTGCAACAGTGGCAAACTAGCTCTTGGTAACAGTACTGTGTTTTACCAATGCCTTTCTGGCACTTTTTACAATCTATATGACCAGCACATTGGGGATCAATGTTCCTCAGTTTACTTGGACATTGTCGAGTTGACTGATTGCTAATTCAAATTTTTTAAACTTATTTTGAGAATCTTTTTAAAAATTTTATTTCTCATCCTGTTTTATTTTCTTTTTCTAAATTTTTTTTTGCATTTGTCGTTATTCGTTACCTTGCATAATCATGTTATTATAATATTGTAAACTAGTTTCTTATTGTACCTTTAATACATGTCCTTAGGTTTGCCTCTAACTGAAACAAAAACTACGTTATTCTTTATTGTCCGGAAACTGGTATTACTGTACGAATGTGCTAAGCGTCCTCAACAACCTTAAGTTTTTATCATTTCAAAGGCCGATACTAGTGAGCAAACCTTTTCGATGTAAACGGTTGCTTTGTAGGTAAATAGGCTACATTAATTGATATAATGCTTCTAGTATAGCAAAGTAATCTACAATTTCTACATCTTACTACATCTTACTACATTTTACTACATCTTAATTTCGAATAAAGTAATTAATTCAAAAATATTTATTTGTCAAAAAAAAATTAGTTATAACCCTAAAATCAAAAGCACTCAAAAGAAGCACAAAAATAGCAAGAAAATTCAAGTTTTCAAAAATGATTTGCATTAAAATTTGAAATAAAGAGCTTATATTGTAAAGTGAGTAGTAGGGTATAAAAGTAAAATAAGGCACATTTCTCAAAAGGGGGCTTCATCTAAAATTTAGTATGGCTCGTGATTTTATAACACTAAAAAAAGTCAATTTAGTGCCTTTTCTGTCTCGTAAACTCTTATAACTTAGCATTAGCATCATCATGAGAAGCAATTTGAATTTTTCTGACGTTTTCCTTATCCTTCTTAGTTTCGACTTTTGGCACAGTGATTGTTAAAATTCCGTTCCTGTAACCTGCATCGATTTTTTCTCCATCAATTGCAGCATCGCCACCAAATCTAACTCTTCTTTCAAAGTAGCCAGATCTCAACTCCTTGTAATGTCTGCCTTTCACATTGTTTTCTTCGTTAATTTCTGGAACATTGCCGCTAATGATGAGCTCTTTATTATCATCATTGAAGTCCACATTGATTTGGTCTCTTGGAACTCCAGGAATAGATGCATGAAGCTCATATTTTTCTTCTTTTTCAATCAAGTCAAGTGGTGGAACAATATCAAAATTTGGCTTAAAGATAGAGTCATTAACCAAAGATTTGAAAAGCGAGTTGTTGCTTGTTCTGTTTTGTTCTGGGTTTCTTCTAGCAACGGATTTGTTAAAATCATCTTTTTGGTTTGAGTCTTGTTGCGATTTGCTGCCTAGTAGTCTTGGAGAGACTCTAATTGCATTGTCAATAGGGTCAAAAAAGTCTCTGTCAAAGGCGTCGTAGAAGTCCCAGAATGGGGAGCTGTTGAAAAAAGCCATTATGATAGTATAAGTAGTTGTAGTTGCAGATGTAAATGTAAATGTAGTCTAGTGAAAAAAAAAAAAATCTATTTCACAGAGTAGAATGTGAGTTGATTAGTTATCTAAAGGATTCTGGTGAGGGAGTTGATGGGACCCTTATATACTTCTATTTCCCTGCATTTATTGACACTGTCAAACTTGGCAGCAGTCATGCTGGGAGGAAGCTCCGAGAACTGTCTGGAATTTTCTAGCACCTGCATAGGACCCGCATTTTTGGTACGTTAAACAGCGATGTTGGTGCATCTCACCACATTTATCCCCTTTGATGGAAGGCGCCGGAGACGGATAGAAAGTGCGGCTTCACATAGCAATTAAGGGAAAGCAACAAAAAAGTTTCCATTTATTTCTATGGCACGATTCCTTGCAAACTTTGGCTTTATAATGAGTTCACACAGTTGTGCATGGAAGCTTCTGCCGGTTTCCCGCCATAGCCGCAAAACTGTCATCAAATCAAACCGTTCTCTTTTTTCAATTAAACGTGAACTTGATACAGCTAGCATGTACATAGAGACATACACAGTTAAAAGAAATCCAAATAATATCCTTGGATAATTGCGTGGCACTGGAATAGGCGGAAGTTTAGTTAATTGGATGGGTGCACAAGGGTTAGCCTCAAAATTAACCGAAATATTATGCTGTCACAGTCGAAAATCCCTCTTTTTTTTTCCTATTTTTCTTCAAAATTATAAAGTAGAGGTAAAATAAACAAGATTTTTTAAACAATCAAACATACGCAAAATAAGAAAGCTATTATTTTGTAATTTTTGGGATAACTGTGAGAGCAGAATGGGTTTTAAAAACAAAGCATGATTGTGATATATTTGAGCCATAATCACTCCGGCATTTAGCAGTCAGCCTTTTTTTCAAGAAAAAAAGTGCCGATAACTTAATTTCTATAGGCAGATATTCTTCATTTTTCATCCTTCTTTTGCTTGAACTCAGATGTGCAGCTCTTAGGAAAAGTTAGACAAGTTTTTTGAAACTTGTATCTTAGCCGAATCACCTTACAGCATGTCATCAAACATGTCATCAAACTTAATATGAAAAGAGAAAAAAACATTGAAATACATAGTTGCAGTATGCAAATAAATACATAAAAAAGTTGTTTAATCATTGTGACGAAGCAATTTTACAATCTCTTCTCTTCGATTGAAAAAATTGAACTTGATAATTTTCATAGATCCATTATTATCAGTAGGAGCCATATTCATCTTTTTAGATAACAAATCATTAGCATTACTTGCTCTATCTTTAAACTCCAAAAGTTGATAATATTCATTCGGTAGTTTTGTATTCATTATCTTGAGCAATTCAAAAGCCAGCTGCATGCTAATTATGTTTGCTCTAGAAGTAAAACTGTCAACAATTTTTCGAGTCACTTGGCGGGCAGTTAGTGATTTTGCGGAGCTGGTAGTGTTCAAATTATATAATATTTCAAATACCATCAAAAGCTCATCCGTTATTTTTTCTGTTGATTTGCCACTAACATTGTTGTTTTGTTGCGCATTAAATTCTTTTTGCTTTTTGGCCTGGGCTTCTTTGAGCTTGATTCGATCCAAAAGTGAAAGCTTCTTGCCAGAATTTTGATTTGCAACATCTGTTTGCAAAGCGGTGATTGTGGATTTTGCCCTGTTTGTATTTTTCACAATTTTGTTAAGGGATTTTTGCGGCTTAGCCAAAGATGCCTTTAAATTTGTGGTTTTTTCTTGACTACTGCTGTTGATAAAAGCTTCATTGGAAGGTTGTATATTTTTGACATTATCAACAATAGGTAAATTCTCATAAACTTCATTAGCATATTTTAAAATGACATTCATCTGTAACTTATGCCGTTCAATAAAATCATCGACTTTTTGGGCAAATTTAACTTTTCGTTCCGATAATTTTTTAGCAAAATTTTCCATTTCTGATTGAGCAAGGCCAATTAACAAATCATTACTGTTCTGAACTTTAAAAATTTCAAAACTTTCTGGATACAAAAATTTAATTTTCAAAATATCTAGTAGTAGCACATCCTTGCCCAAAATTTTGGTTAAATTCGGAATAAACTGTTTGGTAAGACTTGGTAAATTAGAATGACTCATGAAGTAAATGTAAACAATATTATCCAAGTTTGCAAAAATCTTCACAAGAAACTTTAAATTACTTTGCACCTTCTCGTCCTGGAAAACTTTGAATTTGAGAAGCCCTTTTTCCACCACTTTTTTCTTTTCTCGCAAGGGTTCTGATAGTTTTTCAAGCTTCTGATGTGACACAAAGGAATATGCGAGTATGTTTCCTATAGTTTCGTTGGGGTCATAAACAGACAAGTATGGATCTAAATTTATATCAAAGCATGCATACTGTAAATCAGAGTCCTTGATTTCAAGATAATCAATATGATTATTGACATAACCCACAACAAACTCCTGACCTTTTGAAAGACTGGTGGTATTATAATTTCTATTTTTATACTGGTTGGGATTAGCACTGGTGCGATCCCTCAAATTGTTAACTTTAGATATTCTTTGTTGTATCTGTTTATCATAGTTGAGTCTATTAAAATTTGGGTAAATTGATTCCATAGTTTCGTGGATGGATAGATCCAAATTCAACAAAGACGAATACGATATCACCGTAGAAGAAAATTTGGAACCCTCAGGCGCGGTAATTTCAAGTATATTCGAAAATAGCAATCCTTTAGATACTATTTCTAGCATTTTTCCCACTGATAATATCAAACATGGCTCATTAATGACTATTGGATCCTTTTCAGTGATGCAAGTAATGCGGCTTCCCTTGCATGCTTTCGTCACTGCAATGAAATTCCAGTCGTTATAATGGTTTCGCTGTCTAGTATGGCCATTTGATGCAGTCATGTAATGGTCATGGTTGCTCATGTATTGATTGAAGAAGCTGTAACTCAAATCGAACGATTTTGCAACCATAGAAGTTAATGTCAGCGAAATGTTTTGCATACTTTTAGCCAACAGTTTCAAAGGCACACATGATGATTCGTCACCATTTAGCAGTAGCAACTCCTCGTATTTGTGCTTTCCATCATTGGAGCCAATATGTAAGCGAAAGGGTGAATCGTTATTCGTATCTAAAATAAGTTCATCTTGAAGTATATCGGTGCCGCCTTGCTCAATCAATGTCTGCCAATTTGTTAGCACGACAAACCCATTACTTACCAAAGTTTGTGACAAAACCCGTGGACTATGATCAGCAATATTCACATACATCAGGCCACCTGCTTTTCAAATAAGATATATTTGTACGTTGAAAAAGGTGCTGGGAATTATTGAAAACCGAGTAATGATTTTTTTTTCATACACAAGATCGATTTATGTTCTATATATAAATGAGAAAACCTGTTTACCTTAAGTGATTCCAAAAAACAAAAAAAAACAATGTTACCGCATTAATGGTATATAAACTCAAAAAGAAAGAAAAAATAAAATGGTCCCTAGCAGGATCGAACTGCTGATCTTGGCGTAACATTGCCTATGAAGACTTTATATTAGCACCACGCCTTAACCAACTGGGCCAAGGGACCAAATTTTGTGCCCTGTTTCCTTTGGAGTGTGTAATAACAGAATGAGAGTTGCAAAAAACTTAGTCATCAAGAGCGCACTTGATTACAAATATCTTGGAAGTTTGCACGTGTACTCCAAAAGTGTGGTTCTAATGCTCCTTAATTCCCAAATGTGATAAAGGCAAAACAATCAACATCATCTCATCGCGGCTGTTAGTGACTAGGCACCAGAAAACCAACTTATCACTGTACAATGCTCCAGATATGCACATGCTTTCCAGATGCGGAATATGCTACCAGTCGCCTTTGCTGTTGAACGACCGATATGCTGGCGATCCCGAAAAGGCATTTCCTCTACTATCGCAGCGACAATTGACGCTGCAACTGCCATTTCCAGATAAGAGTGTCACTGAAACCAGGTCCCAGAGAACAGACAGTAGTGTTACCACAAATCAAATAACCAACAATTCATTCTTATATTGCGATAGTTGTGTGACTGGGATATTGCTCAAGCATAAAGTTGAATATTTGAGCAATTTGATAGTAATAGACCAAAGCAAAAAACAAATTAATAGTGTACTCAGGAACTCCTTGAAAAGCCCAGAAAATGCAAACATCAAATTTCTCACTCAGTACTTAAGAGAGCATGAGAACAAGGCGCAAAATGAAAAAGAAGACGTTTTTGATGATAGTAGTGGTGGTTTTGCAGCCCAACAGCCATCATCGAGTAAACTGTTGAGCACAGCCACTGTGGCAACGCCCTCAGAAGGATCGGTGGCCGCTCTCTCAGCCCAAATACTAACTATCGAGTCACTAATTATAGCTAAAAAAATTAGCATGATGCAAAACAATATTAACGTATTGAAAGAAAAGATTAATACTGACTTAAAAGAAGAGAAGCGCAAGCGCGAAGAAATTTTGAAAGCTAAAAAAAGCAATTATGAAACCCATAAAAAACAGTTAACAGAAAACTTTAGCAGTTTAAAGAGTAAAATAGAAACGCGAATCGAAGAAAAAAAATTAAAGTTAATTAAAACTGACGTTTTAATAAATAATCAAAAGGCCATTTTATTTCAAACATTGTGCAAATTTATGCTTGTTAAGAAACATAGAATAAAGACTATTGGATTATCTGATCTTCAACAGCAGCAAGATCTTCAGCAGATTGAATTATCAAGAGTTTCTGCATTAAGACAAAACACAGGGCTGTGTGCTAATATTAAACCACAATACCAGCTTACGATTGGTTTCCAACCGGTGCTAGCAGTCAACAAACTTATACAGTATAACTCCAAGCTAGTAACGTCATCTTTAGAGTCTGTTAGCCAGTTTCTTCTATATTCATCATACTACTTATCAATAGACTTGCCGTTTAAGTTGGAGCTCCCTGACAAGTCGAATAACTTTAGTTATGTGATACAGGGCTTAAATGATAACTTTAATGACAATTACCTCAAAATCAAGATCAAAAAGAAATATTTGTCTTTAAAAGCAGGAAATGATAGTAATAGTGACAAGGGTGGGAAAATGACTGAAAAGCGTTTAGACATTTCGCCACGTAATTTGCTAAAGATGCTAAATGAGTATTCTTATGATGAGTTATTCAATTCTAAAAACGTGTTGCTAATCAATAAGTCAATTGCTAATCAGAATCTGGCAGAGTTGTTTGAAATAGCAATTATTTTGGCCAAATTGTTAATTAATTTGTATGTGATGAGCATGAAGTTGCAATTGATCAGCCAAACTGAACCAATGACCTACAATCAGCTTTTCAAACTTGACGAGATGATTTATCTATTGACCACTGGTGGTGATCATCTCAATGCTCCATCAAACAGCAAAACCGCAGACAAAGTGCGGACCCGTTCAAATGCAAATGTAAATGCAACTGCTACGTTTATTAAGCCATCGTCACAGTCGCCAAATAGTGATAAGCGGCACAATTTGAAGCAACATTTAAAAGAGCAACTTAGTTATAATCACGCTGATAAAAGAGATGTATTAGCTCCTGCTAGCAACAAGAACAACAATAACGAGTATCAACATAGACCAAAGCCAACCCAACGAAAGTCTAGTCTTTTGAAGTATTTTTTCACCAACAATTCTACTAACAATCAAGAGCCTTCAGTAAAGAACTTACTTCAAGCCAAACGAGAAGACGATTTTGAATTGAGTCAAAATCAATGCAGTGACAAAGAAATAAACTCGGACTCAGAATATAATTTAGGTGCCGGTCTTGACTATGAAAGTTACATAGAGATTAAAAGAAATAATGACCAGCTAAGTTTACTAGACAACAACGATGACACAGTGAAGGAATTTGCATTGGGTGATTTAACTTTTAGAATTTTTAGACTTTTGCATACTCAAGCAACTTCTTACAATGGAAAGTCAGAAGGAACCGATAATTTTGATACTATCAACGATGTTAATGTTCCCGAGATGTTGAGTAACAACAATAGTAAAAATTCGCTGAATATAGCAATAGGAATATCTGATAATAAAACAGGTAGTGCCGCTATAAGTACGAGAAATACAAATGCCACGACACCACCACCACCAATAACAACAACGACAATGACAACAACAGAGAAAACTAGAGAATCATTAGACAATGACTACGCCGCAACTAGTAAGTTCATCAACATTCAATACGGCGCAACTAGAACTAGATCATCAACGCCAGTATCCAGAACTAGTACAAGGACATCAACTACAGAAATGAATACCATCATTAACAGAAATACTGCTGCCGTTGCTGCTCCTGCTGTTGTCACTAACAATGCTGCTCCTGCTTTTGCAATCAAGCAGCATAAAGGGAAGTTACAGAGTAGCAGCAAGAATAAGAAAAAGAAATCACTGCACAATAAGCATCGTCTCGGTAATGGTGGGGGTGCTAGTAGTAGTCATATTGGTGAGACTAATGATAGTACTGCGGATGATAAAGCTAGCAACGTTACGGCCTCGAGGAGTAGTAATGTTAAACGAACAACGTTAATAAACGGCAATGATGCTAATGCAGGTCTTGGTGGTGAGTATCATGGAAAAGAGGGTAAAGAAAAGTATGCAGACAGCATAAACAGTAATGAGTGGCAGATGATTTGAAATATTCGAGCTGGATGAGGCTTGGCGTATTTACCTTTCTATTTCCTATTTGATATTGGTGTTGTTGGGGGGAAGGGGGAGGGGGGTTCGTTTGCTTTTTTCTTTTTTTGTTTGACTTTTTTTTGTGTTTATATGAGATACTATATAATTGCTTGATTCGTTCTTCTAAATTCGTGTCTTTATAGTAACTTTTTGCTTTTTGATTTTCTATTTTGCTTTCTCGAGGATTTTATTTTTGAAATTACACGTCTCCCTCTCGCTCTCAGCACCCATTGCTACTTGTAATAGTTTTCTCCATTTTCTCGAAGCAGGAAAAAGATTTAAACTACATCATAGTAAAAAAAAAAATAATAATTGACGTAAATTCTTTTCTATTTTAAGTCTAGAAAATCATCACATCTAGTGAATGATTTTCTGGTGATAGGAATGCAACTTCCAAAGACTGTATGATGCGGTAAATAAACAATGAGTAAAAAATCAAATGCTATAAGAACTAAAAGAAATAAAAATGAGATTGTATAAAAAGCTGAAAAAATGCAACCAATGATGAAGCAAAATTAAGGTGCAAAATAAATGCATGATAGCAAGGAACAGAAAAAGTAGCAAAAAAGGTAACTTGAAATCAAATCGACAAATGTCGTAGCCTATTAAACCACATCAAATCATGCCTTCAAGGCACTCTTCAAGATTTCAAACTTGCCATCAGTGAACTTATTTAAATCAACCAACCCAATTCCACAACAACTCAATGAAGTTTGCGAGTTGATGTTCATATGATTAGCTCTATTGAGAATATTGATTAATCCAATAGTATGCAAAGTGGTCAAGATCTCTGTGATTTCAGTTTTGCTCAATGATGAAGGGATCATGGTATTAGATTTGGAAATTTTTTTATAGTATTGGAAAAGCTGGGTTATAGTAATTATAGCTTTGCCATTGTTTGTATTGATGCTGTTGTTATTGTTGTTGGTGCTTTTGTTGTGTCTGTTGAAAATGGAAGACGATTGAAGGCCAGTACTTGCCTTCATAAAAATGCTACTGCTGCTGTTGTTGTTATTATTAGCACTACAAATATCATTATCATGAGTATTCAAAGCACCCAATGCAGCATCCTTGAGAACGTTTTTCTTGTTGCCACTGCTGCTATTGTTAATCATCATTTCTTCATTCTTTTGTTGCTCAAGTTTTGCTAAGCAAATAAGCACCAAACATTGATGAAGATTTACTTGCTTAAGTCTATTAAGCGAAGAAACCCCGTTTAATGAATTAGCACAAATTTTAGCCACATGAGTTAATGATACCTTTGGCGCTTCGCTGATGTCAAGAGCGTGGAAATCTTGTATACTTTTTTCAGGATTAGCCAAATATTGCTTCTTAGTAGCGGTTTCCACTAGTTCAATGGACTTGTAAAGGATTTCGAAAACTTTTCTCAAATCACCGGTATTTGAGGCAGTTTTCTTTGCACAAAGCTGTAGTGCAGAAGGGCTTATTATTGGCAAGTCATTATTGTTTTTGTTATTAGTATTGCTATTTGCATTCAAGCTTGAAAGTTTAGCCTTGACGATAGCAACGATCTGTTGGGTATTGTATGGCAAAAATTGCACCATGGAAGTTTTCAATCCATTGAGTTTCAATCTTGGAGAGAGTCTGTCGATTAAGTTCAAAGAATTAGCAATACCAACAAGCACCAATCTTGAATCTTCCACATTCTGTCTAGCAAGGGAGAAAAAATCAAATAATAGTTGTTGATCAGCATTTGATTTGCTAGTATTCAAAATGGCATCCAATTCATCAAGAAGCACCACATTATTATCAGCAAAAGCACGCTGAGTCAATAATCGGTTGAAAAGTTCTCTTGCTGGAATAGTAGTTTTTAACTTAAGATATTTAGGGTACGTATTGATATTTCTTGAGTTAATGCCGAAATTACTTAAAAACTCTTCAAAAATCAGACCAAGGCTATTAAGTCTCATGCAGTTGATTTTGGTTATTGTTACCGTTTTAGAAGCTTTAGTAGTGTCATTTAACGAAAGCTTATGCACTTGTGATGACAACTTTGTGTTGCCACGCACCGTAGCAGAATAGTTTGCAACTATGTAGTTTAGTACGTGAGTAATTTGCTGAGTTTTGCCACAACCTGGAGGGCCAGATATGTACAAAAAATCTGATTTGTTGGTTGTTAAGTTATCCACTAAGAATTTTTCAATGATGTCAAATTCTCTCTCTCTTCCCACTAGGCAATAGTTAGCTTTAGTAACAGAAGTAAATGATGATATTGGATCAGAGTTGAGAATATCAACATTTTTGCTAAAGAGTTTTTTGGCATTGCTATAAATAGAGACTTTGTGTTCTTCAACTTGTGGTGTTTTCACATCAAATCTTGCATCTTTAAGCTCGGCTTCCTGAACCAACCTAAGCTCGATTTCATCCTCAGGACTTAAATTCTCTTTATTAGCATCAATAAACTGTTTTTCACTGAGTTCTAGAATCTCACCATTTGCTTCGTCATTATCAGCTTCATCATCATCATTAGAAATAGATGAAGAATAACGGGATGATGAGCTTGAGGATGGCGGAGTGTTGAGCTGAAAAGAGATTAGCTTTTTTGTTAAGGCAGATCTTGGTCTAGAAGATTTGCGAACCGAACTGCTGCTACCATTAGAAGGATATGATCTGTTCTTAAGTGGTGTTAAAGGAGGAGACAAGAGCCCAGTTTCATGGACAATATTTTGCCTCTTTACTTGGACCTGTAATGTCTGCGATCTAGTTCTTTTCAATCCCATTACTGCCGTGTAGCGTGTTGCTCAATTGATTGATTGATAACTGGCTTTATGAATGCTAATGGATGCCAATGCCAAAGGGGATATTATGGTCAAAAAGAAGAAAAGGCAAGCACAAATTGTAAAAATTGAAATAGGAAAAAGGATACTTGATTGAGTTAAGATAAAGCAATCGATCATCAGCGGGGGGATATCGAAAAGTTATATATCTCAAAAAATTTCATGTCGCGCGTCCCTTCGCGTGCCAGGCGCTCCTCGAAAAAGATTCAAAAACGGAAATAAAAAAAATTAAAAAAAATTAAATTGAATTAGTTTTCGCGTTCACGCGTTGTGCATGTCATAATGTATGCTAAGCGCACTTAATGAACCACACACAAGGGGCATTTCCCGAACCGGAAAATACATAATAGACATTACATTGAAAATTTGTATTAAAAATCAGCCCAAAGGTTTATGTTTTGAATTATAAAACAGCATTCAACAATAATTATCAGTCCTCAAAAATTAATCGAGAAAGGGTCTCAC
>JXWR01001436.1_pt1 | contig 18546 bp, 10 predicted proteins | sample 315541 | NCBI WGS metagenome assembly JXWR01 (sample SAMN03273951, study PRJNA271842) | soil metagenome | isolation source: rice field ambient CO2 | place: India: CRRI Experimental farm Cuttack,Odisha-753006 | collected 2013-12-17
ACAATAATAATAATAATAATGGTCATAATAATAATAGTTAAAGAAAAATAAAGAAAAAAAAGAGAATTGTTCAACAAATCTTAGCTACAACCCATAAGGGGCCACGACCTATTTTGCTCTTAGAGTACGTATATAATGAAACATTAAAGCTCACGCTGGCTTACTAAAGTTTGTCGCAAATTGCAGTTTTAGTTGTATTGTGTTGTTATCACGGGCCCAACGCGCTTAGATGAACGTTAGTACTACTTTAGCAGATAAATCATGCTACACAGTCAGATATACTATAGTCTTTTTCATGCACACTATTGAAACTATCTAAAACTCTGTTCTTGAATAAGTCTTTGAATTTTCTGCTTTAGATGGCAAGGTCAGGACAAAATCCATTGAAAGCCAAAAAGCTTTTGAGGCTTATGGATTAGAAACACAAAGAAGAAGGAAAAATAATAATAATGTGAGAAAGTACATTGCATACTGTAGAAGCCTGACTCAAATCCCGCTCCAAAAGCCCTGAGTCAACAAGAGAAACCGAATCTGTGAATCGAACGAGAAACAACGCATTCTATAAACCGATTTTCAAATACCCGTATTTGTCTCCAAAAGCGTCACTTAGGTCTCTGACAATTCCATCTACACGGTTTCTAAATACCGCAGCTATTCCCTAGCGTTCTTTTTTTTAGTGGCGATGGAAAACACCTCTTGCATTATTTGAATATTGCACTTATGCACTGTCGATCAGATATTATCACCCAGAAGGCGAGGCCGACTTTGAATGTTTGTCATTGTTTGCCATTTAGCCTTATTATGTTTGAATATGGAAATTATGGAGAATTTCTATAATGTGTTGTATCTGAATGGATCAAAGTCTTTAGCGTCTTCGATTATATATAAGACATCGAACTGACGCTGGTTTTTGCTGGGCTTTTTTTTGGCCTCCTGCGGTGCTATTCAAATTTGTGATATACGCCTTACCTTTTCAGTACCATCAATAATTCTCCAAGTATTGCTAAGCTGGTTTGGGTACCTAATTAACATATAGACGCACACTACAGAAAACACTTACAATAAAATTGCAGAAGCATATTCTTATAATACTTTCAATTCTATCATACAATTCAAGAACAATTCAAAACAATAATCAGCTATGGATCCAAAGCTACATTTGAACATGTTCTCCCAGGAGATAGACAATAATGTCACCAGAGATACAAATCTCAAATTTGATGATCCGTCAGAATATACTGAAGTTGAATACCTCAGCGAAGAACTGAAAATTATTAAAGTTCAAGATCTTGCTACACAGTATAACGTCAATCAACGCAAACTCATGTGGAAAGTGGATTTATGTGTCGTGCCTACATTTGCCGTGCTCTATTTTCTTGCTTTTTTGAATAGATCTTCATTTGGTTTAGTTGTCATTGATGGCATTTTACAATCACTTGATTTCACAGAACTTCAATTTTGCGGTGCTTATGCTGCTTTCTTTGTGCCATACTTGGTACTACAGTTTTTCTCTAATGTGCTTTTGAAAAACATTAGACCACATTTTTGGATTAGTATCTCCGTGCTACTCTATGGGGCAATCAGTCTTGCTAGTGGGTATGCAAAAACCTCTGGCGGTTACATTACTTGTCAGGTTTTTCATGGTCTTTTCCAAGGGGCCACTGATACAGCTGTTTTCTACATTATGGCACATTATTATGAGAGAAAAGAATCACAAAGACGGTTCAGTGCAATTTGCTCAGTGTCAACATTAGCCGGTATGGCAGGTAGTTTGATCAACTATTCGATTAACAAAAATCTTCTTGGTCGTAACGGACTTGAGCCTTGGAGATGGTTGTTGATTATTGAAGGTTCGGTTACAATGGGGGTTGCAGTTTTGTTATTCTTCGTAATTCCGGATTTCCCAGAAGGAGCCAGATTTTTCAACGACAATGAGACATTGTTTACTGTTAAAAAACTAGAAGTATATTCCGGCAAGAGTGGGTACAATTTAGAGTACTCCAAGAGAGAAATATTTAAAGCGGTGACCGATCCAATGATTTACTTGCCAGGGTTGGCTTCCTTTGGTATTCAATATGCTTACTATGGCTATTCTTTCTACGAACCAATTTTTGCCAAAGGATTAGGTTTCTCTGTGGAAAGATTGAATGCAAAGACATCGTACATTTACGTGTGTGCATTCTTGTGGTGTATTGTCAACTCTTTTGCTTCTGACTACTTCCGCAACAGATTTGGTTTTTTGTTACTTAACTGTCTCATTGCCATGGCTGGGCTACTTTTCACCTACTGCAAAAACGAAGTTGAGTTTCCGGATCACAAGAAATGGGCTGCTAGTTTCCTTATTGCTTCTGGATCCTACAGTGCCATGCCAATCTTGCTCTGTTGGACAACCCTAAACATGTGTGGCCATTTGAGAAAATCTGTAGCTATTTCTTTGGAAATCAGTATGGGCAGTCTTGGTGGGTTAATTGCCCTTTTCGCATTTCAAAATAATGACATATTCTTCCACCAGGGTATATTAACTGGGTTTTTCTTTGTCTTGTTTTCCGTGTTGATGAGTATTGCCTACTTGGCTGTGCTTCATCGGGAGAACAAAAAGAAGAGAACTAGTTTATATAAAGACACTTTTGAACAATATTCAGAGAGAAAGAAGATTGTCTTGGGTGACAAAAGTCCAAACTTTGACTACATGTACTAGGGGACGGTTTCTTGATTGATTTGTACCTGTTTTTTTATTTTTTATTTTTTATTCTATATGTATATCTATCTATTTGTTTTGATTTCGATTTATTACGAGCAACTTTTATCTTTCCTCAAAAAGAAGTTTATTCATGATTCCCTTTTCCATTTGTGACACTTCTCCGTCATAAATGTCTCTGGATTTATACACCCAGGAGTTTTATAGTACGGTTTTTTATCCTTTGGCTTTGCTAGCGAATTTTATTTATCTTTTGCTACGTTTCATTTTTTTTCTTTTTCCGATACTTAATTTCTTTTTGCCCTTTTTTTTAGAAACTAATTTGGTGATGGTCGGCAGGGTTGGTTGTATAGAATACCCAATATAATTTTCTGTTAAAATTATAGCAAGTTCAATGTAAATCTTGTCATTACGGCTATGAGATTAGAGCTAGACTGCCAATTGCGGGACCAGCTTTGTTGAGCAGCAGTTTATCTCATATACTGTCTACATCTTTACATATGTCGTGAACTCTGTGTTGTTTCAAAGCATGCCTTACTATAATAGCTTTTGAATCTTTAACTAAATGATTTAGCCCGAGCACAACATGCGATGAATACCTGTCAAGTAGCATCATTGTGCATGACTGTTTTCTTGACACAAGAGGAGGTTAGAAGTTTGTCATAACATACCCTGCTTAAGTTATGTGTCCGATAACTAAATAATATAGAACTGCAACATTTCTTATCCACATAACCTGGAATTTAGCCTGTATCACTATCTTTCAACACTAGTATGCCAAATATTTGGCGCAAATAAGTGCCTTTCGATCGTCTTTCAACTACAGTACCAAATCCAATTGATGCCGCGGAGTCAAAGAAGCTATAGTTGGACTATCAGCTTTTTAGCCTTTGTTTTGGGTTGTAGCAATAAATTTAACTTTAATAGTTGATGTTCTTGACATTGATTCTCGAAACAGGACTAATCAACGTATCTGGACTTAAATTACGCTAAACTAGCGTATTTCTTCCCTTTTCAAATTTTTAGCAGTTGCCAACCGTTTACGAGTTTTATTCAAACAGCATTGTGTATTAGTATGGTGCAATTGAATACAGAAAGGCATTGTGATAAGGAATACCTAACATCTAAACGATCCTCGCAGGAGCTGTTTCCCACATTTAGTGTTAGCATGTTGAGATGAAACGTTTCCCTGTCCATTAAAGCGTCTCTCGCCGTGATATCACGTGTCACAATAGGGGTCTGAGGTTGGGAACTATTGTTTAGTCTGGGTGGCTCTTCAATATTTTCACAACTTCTTCTTCTTCTTCTTCTTCTTCTTCTCATGAAGTTGTCAGCCTGTATCTTGCATTGTTCTGTGTAAACAGGTTTATAGGTAAATAAATATAGAAGGAGAGAACAGATCCCACCACCAACCGCACTTGGCCTCTTCCGATATTAGTATAACTTTTCTTTAGGTCACTTGCGCATGTGATATCACTATCACCACACTTATACCGCGTAAATGGTATTTGAAGATTGCATAAATTTGATTACCTAATTTATACGTAAGTATTCAAGCCGGGCACCCCCTGCGTTTATATGCACAATTATTCTATATAATGCTCTCATACGTATGAACGCTGTGATTTGAAAAGCAAAGTGATCGGAAAAACATTTGCTAATGTTCAAACATCGATGTGTGACAAAAAATCAAAGCATTACTATAGTAGCAGATATGGACTCAGTCAACAAATAAGACTTCTCTTTATACGTTCTCGCCAAAGCTCTTTGCCATGGCTGCTAGATATACTGACGATCATCATGACCAAACATCTTTGGACAGCAATATGAACCTTGTTAGCCACGAGTTGCCAGAGAACCCGCTCTACATCCACGATGAGGTGCACTACTCCAAATTCAAGCAGCGGGTGTTTAGAATCACATCATGCATAAACTCGTTTGTATTTCTTTCGATATTGATGACACTCGCGATATGTCGGTCACTGGTTGTTTCAACCACGCATTATTTCCAAAACCTTGGATTCCAGCAGCTGGAGGGTCTACCGCAGCAACAGCAACAACAAGAGGCAGCATTGCCAAAGAAGGATCGTTTACTTGTGCCGCATCTCTCATACTATGTGGAGCTTTTGAATCTCAAGCTATTTGAGTACAAAGTGACAACGAAGGATAATTTTATCATAAACTTACAGCGGATTGTGAATCCTGATGAAGCTCCTGAGTTACGTGACAAACGGAAGCCTGTGCTTTTACTTCATGGTTTATTGCAGTCTTCTGGAGCATACATTTCCTCGGGTCAGGATTCCCTTGCTTTTTATTTGCATAAACAAGGGTATGATGTGTGGTTGGGAAATAATAGATGTGGGTTTAACCCACAGCATGTATTCTATGATCCAAAAGATCCAAATATGTGGAACTGGAATATTTACAACATGGCAATGTATGATCTTCCAGCAATGATCGATCAAGTATTGTCTCAATCAGCCGGATTTGACAAAGTAGCATTAGTGGCACATTCACAAGGTACTACACAAACGTTTCTTGCACTTTTATCAAAAAACATTGCGGTCTTCAATAATGGTCTCAACCAAAAGCTTAGTTGTTTTATCGCGTTAGCACCAGCGGTTTTTGGTGGCGAATTACTCCGTACCAAACTATTTATTAAGTTCATGAATTTTCTTCCAAAAAAGCAATTCCACTATTTTTTTGGTGTGCTTTCATTTATGCCGATCATGATGTCTATGCGAAATGTCCTTGTGCTGCACAAAATTTTTGGGTTTTTGAGCTATTCAATGTTCAGTTTTCTTTTCAACTGGAACGATAAACTTTGGGACTCAAGATACCGTACCAGACATTTTATATTCTCGCCAGTGTATATCAGCTGCAATTTAATGACTTGGTGGCTCAGCAATGATGGGTTTTATGCTAATGCAAAAACTATATTTAACTACAATGATCAGTGGTTTGATGAGCAGACCCCTCCGATTTATCTTTTTGTACCAGGAAGAGATAACTTGGTTAACTGTGATTTGTTGCTTGATCATTTTGCCAAATACGAACCGCATGTCAGACGGTTTGAGTATAAAATATTGCCTACATATTCGCATTTGGACGTGTTGTGGGCAAAAGATGTGTTGAGTACTATTGGGGCACCAATAGTTGACTTTTTGCGCAGTTTGGATTAATATTGTTTAGGGATTTTTATCATAAAAGCATTTTTTTATTTGTTGCTTTTCTTTCCATATAAAAATCAAGTTTGTTTTCGTCTTTTGATTCACTTGGCCTTTCTTTCAAAAAATATGTTTTATAGTTTAGTTTTGGTTTCATTTAGCATTTAAAATCAAATAAAATTGATATTTTATTTCAACACGTTGAACGCGTCTTAGAATAACAGGTTTTTTTCGATTGGAGAGTTAAATGGCCGCTAAAAAGCATAGTCAAAAACGGCCACAGCTACAATGCGTCTCAGTTTAGCCAATATTCCTCATAACGCTTCACTACCATCGAGTTATAAAAAATAAATGATCATCAAATAATACAACAAAGTAATATATAAGACCTGGAAAATAAATATATGTACAGAGATTTTCATGTCTTTCTTGAAGACAAGAAACTCGAGTTTTGTGCGTTCTGATACCTGTATCCAGAACGCTCAGCAAGATTCGGTTAGCTTCCAACCGCCGAAAAACTAACTGCATAGCTCCATAATCATTTCTATAATGCACACATTTGCAAACATGAATCAAAAAACATAATGACCAATAACATCAAAACTTTCTGCCTAAAATGGACTTGGTCTTCTCTTAAAATTTATTGGAGGCACATCTGGCACTTTTCTCTTCTTGGCCTCCGTAAATAATACATGCTGCTTTACCACTGGGTCGTATCTCACTTGTTTCACCACTGGGGCAGTTCTTGGTCGAGTAACATATCTAGCAAAGCCGGTTCTGGCAGCGCTGATCAACTTGATGACGGTGGTTCTGGTTTTTGCCTCTGTTGAAGGTTAGTATTTATCTCATCTCAAGAAAATAAAAATGTTTTTTTTTTTGTGTTTGTGGTTTAAGCTTCCCGAGGCTAATCTACTCCACTATTCCTAGTTATTCAACCACTATAATGATTTGTAAAACTTTTTTCTCTCTGATTGTTGATGCAGGAGTTTTTCGAAGCTCATAGATACCACCATTTGCTTCAGCCAGCGCATCGCCGGCACCACTCAACTCGCATTCTCTCCAGAATATTTATAGGATACTTACTGGCCATGGTTGCTAAGCGGTTTTAAATTTTGTACTGATATGTCTCAAGATATAGATCACAATCCACCTATCTATCTGTGTATTCCTCATCTTCGCTCTGTTCAATCTCAGTTTTTCACTTTCTTTTCTCGATTTCCATTTTGATGTTGTTACCCGGTTGTTTCCGGTCTAAGCGTCAGCGCTGTGTAGAGCACATTAGCAACACTATCCACAACTATGAGACTTTTGCATGGGATGGTTTGAAACAAAAACAAAAAAAAAAAAAAAAGTAATCAAAGAAATCAAAGAAATACTTATTGTAACGAGAAATTTAGAAGTTTATTTCTTTCTGGCTATCACAGCATGCGAACATATATGGCATCCCTAAAATTATTCCAGCGCAAGAAACGTTAGCTGGTCCCACTGAGATGGTATAATGCGCGGTAATTTTTTTTATCGTTTTTGATTATTCCCTTTTTGGCGTCTTCTGGACTCATCGGCAGAACTGGTTTCTCGTCTTCCTCTGATCTCCATAGACGATTACTTACAAAACAATTCAAATTTAATGCCTTGAGCCAATGTCTGCTTTGCATGATGAACATAGGGTCCTTAGTGACGAAGAAGATGATTTCATAAACCAAGAAGATGCCCTGAATAAACAGCGCGAGATTGAACGCATTGAGCAAGAGGTGCTTCGCAAACAAAAAGAGATCGAGCTGCTATTGAAGCGCAAACAGGAAGAGCAGCAACTGTGGCAAGAGAATAATAATGACTTAGAGAAGGAAAAAGAAAGGGAAACACAGCGAATCCGGCAGCAGCACAAACAGGCTGAGATTGAGAGGCAGAAACAATACATCAAGCACAACAAACGCAATATCTTAGATGATAAAGGTGGTATAGTGACCGGCTCGTTTGCCGATAAATTGTCATCCGTCAGAAGTGAAGATAGAGCAAAATTGGAACAAAAAAAGGCATTTTTGTCATCACGAAAATACACTTTCGGCTTGGAAGATGTTGATAACGAGGTCGGAGTCAGTGCCCTGATTAGAGCACTGCCACAACCAGTAATAAACGAGATGGAAAAATACTCGGGCCAAGAGCTCAGTGAAAGATATATTGACGAAAAACTTGTGGAAAAAGCATTTCATGATAAGAAAGTTCTTCGGGTTGATAAACTCTTTGCTAAAGTGTATCCTCCAGAATTCAAAGAGCCAGAATATCCGAATTGGGTGGTGGTAGGGATCATCACCAAAAAGGATGAACCAAAACTTACAAACAATCAGTCGGCTATTGCAAAACAGAAAAAGTATTTAAAGCTTACTATATCCAATTTCATCTTAGAAATATCTTTGATGCTTTTCGGCGACGCATTTGACAAGTACTGGAAATTACAAGTGGGTGACGTTATCGGTATTCTCAATCCGCACATTTCACCATGGAAGAACCCGGCCACAGGGCAGTACAAATCCTTCAATCTTACACTAAGTACCGATTACGATGCAATTATAGAGATCGGCAAATCCAAAAATTTTGGAATTTGTAAAGCATTTAGGAAGAATAGCCATACGCAGTGTGGCATTCCAGTGGACAGATCAAAGACAGATTATTGCGAGTACCATCAGAACTTGTCCTTGAAGCGTATCACTGCCAATCGACTTGAGCTTGGAGGGTTAGCCACAAGCGGTGGGCTAAATAAGCTCAAAAACACCAACAGTAAACAAATTTTAATGAACCTGAATTATAAAAGTAATGACAACAAGAGTTTTGGTATCCAGATTTATGATAATCCGCATGCGGCACGTTTTAATGCGGAAAGCGATTTGAATAGCGGGAAGGTATATTTCTCCAACATTAATGCCAAAAGGGCTTTTTTCGATGATGACTATGTGAATCCAGATGCGTTGAATAACATTGAAGCTAAACGGAAACGGCTCAAGAATAAAAAGAAAGAGTTGGAGTTGATGCAGAGATTGCTGAACATTAGTGGTGGTGAGTCTTTGCGAGCTATTGTTAATCATTCGTCACAACATCAAGAAAAGGACAAAAATGAAAATGAAAATGACAAAGAACAACAGTTACAAAGCAAAAAGAATTCCCAGATTTTGCAAACCGCATTTACTACTGACACTTTAAACAACTTGGGGTTCGATCCGACCCGTAAACCGTTCGGGACTGCTGCCGCAAGCAATGATGCCAGCTTGAGAAGTGACCAACGTGGGAGGGCCAGAGAGAAAATCAGTCTTTTAGACAGCATACGTCGCAAGAAAAAAATTCACTTGTCTCCATCAAGAGAATCGAAATTGAAGAGGGCCAAAACTTGGAATGCAAATGCCAAATCGTTGGCAAGTTATAAAAGGGAAACAGAGGCAAAAGAAGAGTATGAGAATCATTTGTCTTCAGCAACGCCGAGCCCTCAGAAACCAACGGTAAATGTCCAACAGCAGAACCAAACTATTCTGGGTAAGAAATTTTTGAAGGGACAGTTAGTGGCGCAGGCGTCGAAACAGATTGATGATAGTGATGATAGTGACAGTGATTTGGATATTGATTTTGGAGATAATAAAGAAGCCAAGGCTAAATATTATGCAACAGTCAAGAAAATATAGCACTGTTTTTAAAATTTAAACGTTGCCTGTCTATAATAATAAGTATGATATATTGTCTAAAAACAATGTAATTTATAATAATTAATGCAATAGCAATGCATTCATACTACAGTAACTGATCCAAATCGTATCAACAATAAAAAACTATATTATGACAAAGCAAAAACTAATGATAAAAGAAGTAAAACGTAAGAGAAAGATAAAAAAACACCATTATCCTTTTTTTTTTCCAAAAACAAAAAAATCAACTTCTCACTTTTGGTTTGGACCACTCCAAATGCAAAATCAAATTGTGGTAACCTCTTCCATTCAAATCTTCCAAAGCTCTCTCGGCTTCTTCTACACTGCGGAAAGCAACGTAAGCCAAACCCTTAGACTTGCCGGTTTCTTTGTTTCTGACCAAAGTAACTCTTTGTAATGGTTGGTAGTTGTAAAGCAATTCGTTTCTCAACATGTCTTCGTCAACAATTTCGTTCAATTGTGTAATTCTCAACGTAGTAGAATCGTCTCTTTCAAATCTGCCACTTGGAGAGCGAACATCACCTTCTTTACGGTTTCTAAGATGTGGAGGAATAAATGCGCCTGATTTGGCGCCTTCAGGAGCAGCAGAGGCAGCAGCGACCACTTCATCTGGAGTTGGGGTGGCGCTGGTACCCAAAGAGGCACCAAGAGTATCTTTGAATGGACATTTGGAGGTGAAATGCTCACCACCACAGGTTCTACATTTCAAGCCTGTAGAAGTAATCTTCTTGGAGCTTTCTTCCTTTTGTTTCTGTTCTTCTTCGTGTTCAAGAGCCTTCAAGTTGGTGCTCAATTTCAATTGGACTGGTTCACCAAGCTGAGTGGTTCTGAGATCTGGACCCGGTGGAGTGGTCTTTTCTTCACCGTATTTCTTCCACTTCTTTCTCTCGGCAACAGCTGGGTGGACATGTTCCTTTATGACGGTATGCTTGATCTTCTGAATAATCTTCACTATCTTGTGGTTGTCATTTCTTCTGTATGTGATCACGGTTTTAGTTCCGTCTTTGTTGTCTATAATTTCTGGTTGAGGGAGATCATCGTCGACATCGGCCCAGGCTCTAAACAAGATGGTTAGTAGATGTTCATTGGGTATTCCAATCAGTATTTGTAACAAATAAGCGGCGGTACGTACAATTCAGATGGCATTTTGGCAGTTTACTGTGTGGATTGTGTTGTATTATCACCAGGTCTTGTGTGTTCCCTTCACTGCTCCACTCTCTTTACCCAGTTTCCTCTGAAAAGTTTTTTTTCAAAATATTTTACGTTCTTCCCACTTCACCCCGACACCACCAGATGGCGCCAGGGCACAAACCCTTTGCAAGAAGTTCCAAAACAAAAGAAAAGAAGAAAAAAAAAAAACAAGTTGCGCGAAAGGCGCTCAAAATGAAAGAAGAGAGAAGGAAGAGGATGAGCTAGTTGGAAGTATAGCATAACACGTAATCACACCGTCCCTGTGCTCTTATCAATCCATTCATCTATCCATCCATCTATCTCTATACCTTTCTATTTACTCATTCATTTCATTGATCCACACAACTCTATACTGAAACAGAATTTCTATCAGTAGCGTTTATTTATTTTTCAATACAATTCACTTTCCCCCTCATCTCATTTACACTTATTGCCTTCTCAGTGATACAAATTCAATATGAGCTCTCCAAGTGATGAAGATAGAAAAGCCGCTATTAAGCATGATAATGAGGACGAACTTGAAGATGAAATCAACGAGGACGAACTTGAAAATGATTACGACGATGATGATGACGACGAAGATGACGACGACGAGGATATTAGATCCAGCAAGAAACGCCGTCGTAACAAGTTCATTGATGATATTGCCGAAGTCAGTGAAGATGAAGAGGAAGAGGAAGAAGACGATGAAGAAGCTCAGAACTTCAGAGAAGAGTTTATTGCCCATGATGAAGTTGACGATGGGATACCAGAAAAACTTGACAGCAGAGTGCACCAGAAGTTTGATCGTGCTCGTGAAAAGGAGAGAGATGAGGACATGGAAGCCATTGCCAGAGACTATAAAGAAAGATATGGTAAGTCCTCCCAAAGATACCGAGGTGACAGAGTGATGGTTTCTCAGAAGCTTTTGATGCCTTCTGTTAACGATCCAAATATCTGGGCCATTAGATGTAGTCCAGGTAAGGAAAAAGATTTGATTAGACAAATCATGAAGAAGAAAGCCAGTTTGGAATTGACCAAAAACCCATTAGAAATTTACTCTGCTTTTCAAAGAGATAATTTCACTGGTTATATATATGTTGAAGCAAGGAAAATTGAAGCCGTCAACCAGGCTTTGAAAGGTTTGGTCAACATTTTGACTTCTAGAAGCAAATTGTTGGTACCAGTGGCGGAATATCCAGATTTGTTGAGACCAACCAGATCTACCGATGTTGAAATTGTGCCTGGTATTTACGTGAGAATCAGAAGAGGTGTTTACAAAAATGACTTGGCAGTTGTTGAAGATATCAGTGAAAATGGTTTGGAAGTATTGTGTAAAGTGGTGCCAAGGTTGGATTATGGTAAAGGTGATGAATATGACATCAATGGTAAACGTAAAAGAGCTTCCAATAAAGTTAGACCACAACCAAGACTTTTTAGTGAATTGGATGCCAAAAATTATGACATGAAGAACCCAATTATCAAAGAAGGTCCAAATACTTTCAGATACAGAGGCGAACGTTATAGAGACGGTTTTCTTTACAAAGATTTTAAGATTCAATATTTGCAAACGAATGATGTTAGCCCATCTTTAGCAGAATTGTCCAGATTCAATATTAACGATGAAGGTATTGACTTGACTACAATCGCTCAGTCGTTGAAACAATCTAACCAATCATCTACCACTTTCCAACCTGGTGACAGAATTGAGGTGGTAAAAGGTGAACAAAGAGGTATTAAAGGTTTTGTTTCATCTGCTGAAAGAAAAGATGTTGTGAGTATCAAAATTGAATCTAATGACAAGGATCTTAAGGATAGGGTTATTGAAATACCAGCTTCCAGTATCAGAAAGATTTTCTCTACTGGTGACCATGTGAGAGTTATTCATGGTAAACATCTTGATGACACTGGTTTGGTGTTGGACGTTAGCAACCACCAAGTGACGTTAGTCTCTGACCAAACTCAAAAGGACATTACTGTGTTTTCTAACTACTTAATCAAATCGACGGATAGTAGCAGCAATAATCAAGTTGGCGAATATGAGTTGCATGATTTAGTGCAGCTAAATTCTCAAGAATTTGGTATTATTATCAAAGCGGACAGAGAAATATTCTTAGTATTGTGTCAGGATGGTAGAACCGTTACAGTTACGCCATCGTCAATTTCTAATAAAATCACATTGCTTAGAGACCAAACTGTTGGTACTGATGCCAATGGGTTAGAAATTAAAGTTGGTGACACTGTCAAGGAAGTGGCTGGGGAACGCAGACAAGGGACTATATTACATGTTTATAAATCTACGTTATTTTTGAAATCTAGAACCATAGTGGAGAATAAGGGTGTGTTTGTGACCAGCTCGTCCAATGTTGCTACAATCTCTACAAAAGGTACATTATCATCGGTGTTCAAGGCTCCTGACTTGACTAAGATGAATCCTAACTTACAAATCAAGAAAGATGGACCTGGTGGTGCACCAGTAGCCAGAACAGTAGGCAGAGACAAATCTATCAATCAAAGAGTCACTGTTAATTCTGGGCCATACAAAACTTTGCAGGGTATAGTAAAGGATGCAAATGGAGAAATTGCTCGTGTTGAATTGCATTCCAAGAGTAAAATCATTTCTATTGACAAGAAAAAATTGAGTTTCCATAAGCCAAACGGTACGCTAGAGCCATATGAGAAATGGGCAATGAGCAATTCGTTCGGTGGGAACGGCCCTAGATGGGGACAAGCTGCTGGTGGTACTACTGGTGGAGCAACACCCTCATACAGAAATAATGGTGGTGCTTCAAGTTATGGTGGTGGTAATAAGAGCAGTTGGAGCAGCAGAGGCAAACAGGGTGCTGCAGGAAGCTGGTATGGTGGTGGCACTGCTTATGGTGGTGCTGGTGCTGGCGGCAGAACTGCTTATGGTGGAGCCACTGCTTATGGTGGTGGCCGCACTCCGGCATTTGCTGGTTCCAAGACTCCAGCATGGTCTTCAGCTGCCGGTGGTGGCGGTTCTGGTGGTGCTAGTGCTTGGGGTGGTGGCGGAAGAAGTGCATATGGAAGTGGCAGTGCTTGGGGTGGCAACAAGAGCTCTTATGGTGGTGGCAGTGCCTGGGGTGGTGGAAGAAGCGCTTATGGTGGCGCCACATCTTACGGTGGTGCAAGTGGTGCAGGTGGTGCCACTTCATATGGTGGTGCTACGTCGTACGGAGGGGCATCTGCATGGAATCCAAATCACAATGACAATGATAATGATGATTATGACGTGAATGGTCATAATGACGATGACCATAACAGTGCACCAACTCCATGGAATGCTGCTCCTACACCAGGAGCTCCAACTCCTGGTGGAGACTGGGCTGCTGAGACTCCAGCTGCTTATGATCGAGGCGCGCCAACTCCAGGAGGATACAATTATGATGACAATTATGATGCTTATGACAATTAAAGTAGTCATAAATGAAAAGCAGCTCAAAGAATCAAGGTTTTTGTGTTGTGTCATTAAAGCAAGAGATTTTTGTATTGATGGAACGTATCCTTGAAATTGCATTGATTATACATCATCAAAACACAATCCTGTATTTTCTGTTAGTTTCTATTGCAGTATTACTTTTCCTATGATTTGTATTGTTTATGTACAATTTTTCTTGTTTTATCTAGAAAAAAAAATTGAAAAAAAAAAAGGAAAAGAATATTGTTTACTACTATTTTAATTTATTTTTTAAAAAGAAAAAAAACCCAACATTGACTAGTTAATTTATTATTTTTATGTACTCTATCTGGGTGATTAAAAAAACTCTACTTACTGATTTAATCACTCAAATATACAGCAATAGTGCTGTTGACTTTTGTAATAGAAGAATCCAGCGCATGGGCGCACACTTTGAGGAACAGTAGTAGTTATCTAAAACATGTAATAAAATGTATAGAGCTGGTGAATTATAAAACTATGAAGCAAATAATATCTTAATAGATAGACATTAGTAACATGATCACAAAATAAATTGAATATTGACATCAATAGGATGCGACGCAGATAATTGCGGTTTCTGGCTATATCTTCCCGAAAGCTGTGCTCTCATGTTGTTCAATAACGAAATATAAGATTGCACAGGCTGGTTTGTGAGCACAGTTTTGAAAGCGTATGACATAGCCCCTGTTGCTGAGCCATTAATATTTGCATCTGCGGAAGTTTGATCATCTTTACAGCCAGAAATTGAGATCACGTCGGCAGCAGAGGCTTTTAGTGATCTAATACGATCCCTGTCTTCTTTAGATTTGTTACGACTAACTTTATCAAATATGCTGGTAACAGATTTTATCGTTGCTTGGATGTTACCGGCAGCGTATGCGGAAAGAGCAGCTACCCCATCTTGACCAAGATCTTTTAGCAAGTTAGGCTCCTTCACCACCCCTTTCGTAGAGTAAATGTATGGCAAATCTAAAGCTGTCCCTGAATGGCAAGAGTCAAAAAGGGCGGTCAAACGACACCCTGCTGGCAAATTTTTCACCATTATATCATGCATTAGATCGTCTACGATAACTCCATTTTGTCTAAAGTCCGCTGGATAAATGGTGTTATCAAAGCCATCCTCTTCGTCACCATCTTCATCTTCAGTAACACCACCATGACCTGAGAAATGGAAAAAAAGCGAGTCATTAGGTCTAGCGTCTTTGACAAGCCATTGCATAGCACGAATCATGTTTGCTTTGGTAGGCACCCTTGCCATTTGTTGTTGGTCATCAGTGAGTACCACAATATCATCGGCAGAATATCCATATCTTTGAGTAATGAACAGCTTCATGTTATGAACGTCATTGATACAGCCTTTCAACTCAATACGATTTCCTTGGCCAGCATAGTTGCAACCGATAAGTAAAGCTTTTTTACGACCAGAACAGTTAGAGTACTTGAATGTCAAATTTGTGCCTTGGCCAAATGACTGCTGCTGAGTTGGTAAATCTTTTGGTCGCTGGAATGAAAATGTCTGGCCATTGTTTGGGTTAGTGTAGTTGTATGAATGGTTGCCCATATGCTGCTGGGCAGCAACGCCCGGTGGTGGGCCTGGTGGCCTGGAGTACGATGAGGCATGCGATGCATATGAAGCATGTGGAGCATGGGTAGTAGAACTATGGCCAGCAGGAAAAGATGATGGCGGTGGTCTGTTGTAAGAAGCGACACCCGCAGGTGGAGGCCCTGGCGGTCTATTGAACTGTGATGGTGGTGGTAATGGAGTGCCACCGTATGAGGAAGATTGAGCTGGGGGACCATTAAAGTAGGATGGCGGTGGCGGAGGGGCATTGTTGTAGCCGTATCCGTTGGCTGGAGGAAATGAAGGTGGTTGACCGTAGACAGGAGGGCGACCGTAATTATGATTGCCTTGGCCCGGATACATTGTTTGGGTCAGCTAGAGTCTCTTCAGATAAATATTTTTTGAAACAAGATCTATTTTGATGACGATCCAAGTGGTGATCAATAGTGGAAATTCGCTAAAAGGTCTGCTATAACGATGGTGAAGATCTGAAACAGCACGCGAAATGATTGCTAATAGTTATGTGTGATTGTGAGTGGCCGTTTTGATTGAAATAGGCACTAAAGAAGGTGATCCAACGGCTTTGTGTGCTATTGCAGAGTATAGTCAGAGTGTTATATATTAAATGAAAGGGGGAGAAGGAAGGGGTCTGCAAATTACTGTTGATGACGCTCTCCGAGAAGGTGAGTGTGGTATAACTGTACCTGTGTGCCGTTATTCTTGGTGTAAGGGTGTCTCATACTTCTGTTTCTGCCTCTGTTTACGCCTCGTTTAAGCCTCAGCCATTTCCATCTGCCAATAAAACCCTGAGCTATAGAATATGTCATACAATACTGTGTAATTGACAATACTGCTCTGATATTAGTTACTATTAGCTTTGATGACAATACTCTTCTGGAAACACCCTGCGGAGCCTACTGCTAAACGAGACATTAACACCCCGGCTAAATTGCCCCGCCGCACACATCAAAACGGGCCCCTTTCCTTGGTTTGTGGGTAGATATAACGCACTAAAACTTGTTGTCAACAAGCGACTGTCTCGAAGAAATATAAGCCATTTGTGTAGTCAGCAGTTAGCCAACATGATTATTGGACAGTTGGAGCAAAAAAAATAATGGACGCGATGAGGTTCGAACTCATGCCTCTTTCGAGACTCGATTGCTCAGCTGTTTTAGCTGCAAGAGATATTACTCTTGAGTCGAGCGCCTTAGACCACTCGGCCACACGTCCTTCACGTACTCAAGTTATGTTTAAATTACAGAATGTCCTACTAAATACTTTTAGACTCTTTTAACTCGGAAAAAAAAAAAAGGAAAACCATTCCAATCTCTAGTCTTGTTTACTACATCACCACGGAAATGAATTGGATAACACACCAGTGTTAACTTAGTGAGTGGAGGATGGTATTTAAGTGGGTCCCTTTATATGCAACTGTTAACACCAACAAGAAAACAAGTTAAATTAATAATTAACATAAACCAACGCTCCTCTATCTTTATTTCAAATACGCCAAAAATACTAAACTTCCAACTAACAATAACAAGATCTTCTTTTCTTTTCTTCGCTCTTTCGCTCTCTATCTAATTTTAAATCAAAAAAATCACGATCTATTGGACCATATATTCAACTAATTGATAAACATATTGACTACAGAAGAAATATACTACAGACATCTTTGAAATTTTTGCAGCTTTTCAGCTTAAGATTACCATCATCCATACACAAAAAAGGTTGTGTAGATATTGCAAATTTCACAATGTAATCTCAGGCGGAGCATGGTTATTTAAACCACAATTTCATACACCAACCAAATCCTCTGAAGCTATGTCAATTCCGACGGAACAAGAATCGAGACCAGAAACCGCTCTTACTGTCACATATCTCAAACATTAATTGCGGTTAAAATAAAACAATAATTGTCTTTGAAAAGCATCAGATTACAAGTAAATTGAGATATGATAAATATAACGATTGAAGAGATAAAAAAAAGTGGCCAAAGTTTTCAAAATAGTATTCGGTTGTAAAGAAAATTTTCAACTAATGTGTATAGGTAGACGGTCCAGAAAGTCAGTCCTCTGCAGATCAAGAATTTTAATGTAAATCACATTGCAAGGACATAGAGAGTCTATTCAACAGTTATATCAACTATCTCATAAATTTGGCTAAAAACGTCAATTAATACCGCTGGATTGAGGCATGTAAGATTTTGCAGACCAATTTTTGAATTTGCATCTTAAATATAGTATCATTAAGTCAACCGATTAAAGGTGACCAGTCTCCAGACTATGCAAATTAAAGCCCACAAAAAAATACTCGGGCTGTTAAAGACGGACTGAAAGTAGCCATTCATAAAGAGGGCGGTTTTTTACCAATAAGTATCATTTTGGCATCGAAGAACTTTGATTTTTATCTCAATTGAAGTATACTATATGTTTTCTGTGCAAAAAAAAGACAGGTTTATAAGATTTTGTTTTATGCACTATTCTATTCTTTATAAGATTAAACTTTAATCGGACGCATGTCCACAGAGGTTATTATTTCGTCTCAGCATGATATCCATATGTATCTATAGAGTGCTTTTGTGTAGGCCATAATCAGGTGTACTTGGTTGCTCTGGTACCGATCCAAACTTACCTAATAAACTATAAATTTTTGTTCTCTTACATAATATAATGACCTAATACTATCTTATATAAACAAAATATTAATTTATATTTAATAGTTATGGTTTTATCAATGCTGGAGTGGTCTGTGGTCTGTGGTACTCTGCACCTTGCGGACCTATTGTTTTTTTTTTTTTT
>JXWR01000465.1_pt1 | contig 18521 bp, 7 predicted proteins | sample 315541 | NCBI WGS metagenome assembly JXWR01 (sample SAMN03273951, study PRJNA271842) | soil metagenome | isolation source: rice field ambient CO2 | place: India: CRRI Experimental farm Cuttack,Odisha-753006 | collected 2013-12-17
TTTTTTTTTTTTTTTTCTGCTGTTTTTCTTTCCAAAACGCTCTAGAACAGCATCAGCTGCTAGCAGACAATAGGTGCAAAAACGCCGGAGATTTTATGACTTGCATACGCGCTGCCTAAAAGGGAACCTAATGGAAAATGTTTACCTTTTTGGCCGCTATATGTCTAATGAGAGGGGAGGTAGGCAACTTTTGGGACTCTTATGCACATTACTGTCCATGAGCACCTGGGCACGCCCAACATGATAGCCAGACAAGCACTAGAATGAGAAAACATAATTGTTAGGTTAATCGAGAGTAGAACTGCAACTGCATAAGAGCTGTTATTGCCACGTTCTAAGCCGATGTGTATGTGTACTATATGCCTGAGCCGATAACGTCCATTATGGTCTTCAATTAATGTTTCTACTGGAAGGGTTAGCGCAACTCAATCTGCTTTTACTATTAAGTAAGTTGTATTCCGAGCTTTTGATGCTGCTTGGCAGGCACCGGTCTCCATTCCACGAATAAGCCAGCTATCAGATTGCATGCAGAGCTGCTAATTAGGGAAATTATCAGACATGTAAAATATGTTATTATTTGAGCAGGATCTACATTTTTCTCTCTTGTGCATTCTTTTGGCAGCTTCATGCCTCAAAAGCAAAAAAGAAAAGACCACAACGGCCAACGACTTTTGTAAAAACTACGAAAACGTATCAATAACTCAAAAAAATAAGTTTGAAATAAACAGAACGAAAAAGGCACCCAGAACAAACTTTAGGAAAAATAAATCACTAAAAGAAAAGCAACAAAGTAAAACAAGAAACAAAAACAAACAAAAAAACAAAAAAACATCAAGAAACCAAAAGCAGCACTCAAACAGCTTCAAGCCTACTAAGGTCATCACTATCATCGTCATCATCATCATCACCATCGTCTTCGCTAGTTTCCTCAACAATCAAGTTTCCATTAGGATAGATAAATTTAACTTCTCCAATTGTTATATCATCATCGTCGACAAGCTCCTCTTTAGGAAACGAACTGAAAATTTTAAACTTGAATTTGTGCTTATATATCCCTGGAGCAAACTCCACATGAGGCAATGGTCGAGTACTGCTTATATTGTAATGCTGTTGGTTTCTAATTCTACCAAACTCATTCCTGTTCAAAAACTCATTCAAATTATCATACTGAATCGCGTTTGTTATTGGATCAATGATTTCTTTGAGTAAAAGTTCAGTAAAAATAAATAGATCCTGCACCGAGACAGTCTTTTTAATATTTTTGATGATTCTCGCGCTGTTATTAGGTAAACGAATGGCAACACGAGCATATTGTTTCTTATCATCATCACTATTCAAGCCAATCTTAAAATTATTAGCGATATCCAATTTTGTTAACTTGTAAAGTATAAATTGCTTCATTAGTGCTTCACGTCTTTGTCTGTAAATTTGTTTTTGTTTTTTAAGTCTATCAGCAAGAAGCGATCTTTCATACGCCAAATCCTGTTGTTCTCTAATCATTCTTGCTAGTTGTTGTTCTTTTAAATCATTTCTCATAGTTATCAACATAGGCTCATATTTCTCAATTTGCTGATTAAACTTCATGAGAATCTTGTTTAGGGGGTGGTACCCTTGCACTCTGCAAACAACACTAAGTACTGGACTAGAAGATTCGGTACCAGTACTGGTTGGAGTTAGTTCAGTTGTCAAGCACAATAGGGCAAGAAATGGGAATCTGACACAGTTCAAAGTGTTAGCTGCTTGATATGCTTCACTTTGATGGGTATTACCACCCCAAATCAAGATATTGTTGTCGGATATAAATTTATTGAAACAAGGATTCATGAAAATTCTCTCAATGAACTTGTCCTTATCTGGATGTTCATCGCTTTGAATGTAGACAAGGAGCCACTTAGCGTCTCTTTTGGCAATATAAAGTGCTTGGGTGTATCCACCAACCAAAAAGTCCGGCCTGCTTAAAGCAGGCTGTCCATTGTGCTGCTGTTGGTAACTACTGCTGATGCTGCTTTCCAAATCTATATTGTTGCTGCTGACGATTCTTTGTATATCGTTATCAAAATCTTCAAGGAATTGTCTTGATGTATCTATTGGGTTGATACGTTTTTGTGTCTTTCTGGGACCTAGCAAAGCATTATAGCTATGTCCGTTGCTTGCGTGTTTGTTCAAATAAGTGATTTTTGTCTTTAAATTGTCCAAATTTCTATAGCTTTTAGATATTATGGCAACCGTTATGGCAATGGCTTTATAAGAAAGAAGAATTGGCAAAGAAACTAAAAACAAAAATGATTTAACAGTTCTGCTCCTAATCGCTTCAAATGACCCATTGATTGAAAATTGGCTGGCATTGGTATTGTTGTTGGAGTTCGGAAACGCACCCGGTAAGCTAGCATAACCGTCATCTCCACTATTTGTGATTCTATGCCACCAACTTCTGACGCCACTTGCTAAACTCAGCAATGCAGTACTGGCATTCACAGTAACATCGTTAATATTGTTGTTGTTGTTGTTGTTGTTGATGCCAGCCGTACTATCATATCCATCATCGCTTATTGTCTGATTTCGTTCGCTCGCTGTTATGTTGGATGTTTCGTTGAGGTTATTGTAATATTGGCTGTCTTGCTCCACGTATTGAAGAATAGCAGGCTCGAGCTCCCAACGATTATTGGCAAGAATGCGCACCGCTGTCTCTTGATCGCCAGAGTAATTGAGGATCGATACAAAAGTATCATATATTTCCTGCTGCTCTGGAGGAAGAAGCATCTTTTACGGGTACTTGTGTGAATTTCCTTTGTTGAAGGCTTCGCTGGAGATTGAAAGATGGGGTTCTTGCAATTTTGTTTAAACACAGATAATAATAGAAGGTGGTGAGCTTAAAGTATCGCCATCGCCGGTGGTTGTGTGCCCCGGGCGGATTTTGCATCTCAAACTTTTTTCTCTACGATTTTGTTGATTTCCCGTCTTTAAGACAGAAACGGAGGAGGAATAGAGGAGGTGTTCATGGACCCTCAGTATCAGCATTATAGCTAAAATTACGTTGTGTCATATCTTATAAAGATGTCAAGATTGAGTAACAAGGAAGTACGTGTTGCTTTATGTGTTGAATTTATGGCAAGGAGATAATAAAATGCAGAATACTAACGGAAGCAGTTTTTGAGCGGAGTGTCGAAGCTACTAGCCAGTGCCAACGAAAGCCAGTCGTCGATATACTTTACCCAGAAAAGATGTATGTATTATTACAATTATGCAAAATTTTATAAGAAGAGTAACCAATTTCTTTGAAAATCAAATTACTTAACGGATTCGAGTGATTTAAAGATTCCCACAAGACGCAAATTTACTGACTTTGACGTTTGAATAGACATCGCCTACGATGAAGTCACAGGCAAACAGTCACCACCACCGAATGCAGTTAACGACAGCGTCCCAGTGCCTTCAGAAGTTTCTGCTCCAGTAACAATATCCAAAGATGCCACATCTTATCCAATATTGATTCGTGTCACTAATGGTGCCAGCAAGAAAGATAAGAAGATTAAGTATTCCACAGTGGTAGAAAACAAGGATTTGGAAGACTTTTGGAAAGAGTATGCGAATGTATTAAAAAATGGGATTACTGGATTGAAAAAGAAAGATAAAAAGAAAAACAAGAAGAAGAAGACCAAAGCTGGTGTTTCTAAATGATTTTTATTTGGTGTGCATTATCTCATTGGATTACTACATTTGTATGTTTTTTTTGTTTTCATTTTTTTTTATTTCATATTTTTTTTCCCCGCTGTTTTTTTTTACTATTTTTATCTTTTGTCATGCTACTTCTTTTCATTCAATTTAATGTTTATTACGCTTGTAATGGTACTACTTTGAGCCAGAGCGTTTTTTCTGCTCTATTCTATTCTGAATATTGTTCTAGTATCCTACGTGTAGTATAGGAATACGCAAAAACTGTCCTAAAAAAAAAAAATAATTACTGTCATTATGCTGTCAATCTTTGCCTCAATAGCGGTAAAAATATGTTATTTAAAGGTTGGTTGGTCTTGTACCACCATTTGCTAATAGGAATATGTACCGCACAGTTGCGATACCGCTGCAGATGGTTGTCTGTTAGAAAGTAACTCCAAGTTAAAAATCCTTTAGAGCACATAGCAAAGATTCTCACTGATCAAAAATAAAAAATATGCATAAAGAAATTAAAGGGGCTCTATATGGACAATTAGTCTCTCAAGTCTATGTGGTACAGCTAATCATCGCTGAATTACATCGTGGACATGTCGTGTTTTTTTTTTTACTTTCAAGATGAAGGTCAAATTATCAACAATATAAATCTCAGGCAAAGACTCTTATGGGAAGAACCTCAATAAAGTATAAATATTTCAAAATTCTATAGTGATACTGTAGTTCATATACAGATATTGAAATGGCTTGAGCCTTTACTTGCGGGAGCAAGTTGCTGCTGCTTTCCCAAAAATAAAGTCACTATACAATTTTCATCTATTGTAAATGGTAAACCCGTGTGTTGAATTCTCGGTAAATATAATGTCACAGAGCCCAAATATGGTTTGAAAATGCGTCTGTACCTACCCAAAGCACTTATATTTATTGACTGAAACCACGAAGCCCTAACGTGAATTGAAAATGGAAAAGAAAACGAAAAATTATTTAAAAGGGGACATAATAACAAGAAGAAAATAGAAAGATAATATCCAATTGAGAAAATTAAGAATAAACATGTTCATTGTCTATTTTTTGAGAACACAGTCAAAACGGGTATCTTTTGGCCTTGAATTAATGATACACTCTCTCCTTTAGCACATTCTTTTTATACCAAATAGTATACAATATACTTACCAAAGCAAGCCCACAAAATAACTCTGTCAAGTAAAATGTACTCTTATAACAATCATTTCCCTTATAACAAACAAACTTTTGACTCTCATCATCATATTCACCATTTTGTTCGATAGTTTTGGCAAAATAGTGCGAGAGCAATGTATTACAAAAAAACGGACCGGTAGTGATGGTGCCCCATATCGTGCTGTAAATCTTGGAATCATAGTAGTCGCTAATAATAGAAGGGAAAGTGCCAAAAACGATACCAAATGCAATACCACTAAGCAGCGAAACAATAACCAAATGGTTCAAATTATTCAAATGCACAAGTATCACTTGAGCAATGAAGAGCAAAACGATAGATATGTTAATGACCCAAACACGCTGAAGTTGAAGTTTAGAAACAATAAGATCAGAAAGTAAACCAGCAGAAAAACGTCCAATAAAGTTGCAAAAGGAAAAAACAGAGACCTGAAGGTTTTGCAATGAATGCTGTGAGACGTCGTAATGGTAATTTTTGTTGGCATATTGAGTTTGGACGATATAGCCAACGGAGAAAATGTATGTTTGGCCGATAGATGTCAAAAAAGTGAGAGAAAGATAGGATAAAAAGAAAAGTCTGGATGTAAAGATTTTGCATAAGAGACTATTTTCTTTAAAGTTTGACATTTTCAGCATCACTTTGTCCCATAAAGTTTCCTGATGGCCAGCATTAATTGAAGCAGAAGATATTTCAGACTCAGGGAAGTTATTGTTACGGTAATGAATTATTGTTTCATGAACTTCGGAGGATTTCTTGCTAGTGTTAGCTTCATCCTCATTTTCATTATTACTAGTACTGCCACGACTGCTGTAGTTACGATGAAAATCTTCTGAATCGTCTTTCAAAGTTGCCAAGTAGTTATCATTGGAAGATCTTTCCAATGAGTTCATTAATGATGAAGTCCCAGTGGTAGCTTCCGGATCAATTGGCGACCGCAACGGTTCGTAATCGCTTGCATTGTTGTTGTCCTCTTCATCGCCAACGACCAGATAATCTTCAAATTTGCTAGCAATTTCGCGGACAAAGAAAAACCCAAAAAAGATAACAGTACCGTTGAATAAAGCCAAAAATAATAATAATCCAGGAACATCATTTTTGAACAACTTACCAGCAATAGCGCTGAGCACCAACGCACTAAGAGCAAATCCAGAAGCTACTAATCCACAAGCAGCTCCTTTATTATTTGGAAAATTCGTTGTAGAACATTTCATAGCTGAGTAGTTTCCGACAATTGAAGCAAATCCGGAAGTGCATACTGCCAAAGAGAGAATTGCCATGTTGTCAATGTTGTGTAGGTAGCAGTGTCTTAAAGTCAAATAAGAGGCCATAGTAAGAATACCACCAACAGCCGTTGCAATCTCCGTACCCCATGAGTCAATTAATACACCAGTAGGAATGCCACCAATGGCAGAACCCACTGATAAAGAGATGGTTAGTACGCCAGCTTCGACAGGACCTAGTTGGAGTCTGTCAATAATTTGGGGCGCATAGGACGAGAAGAGATATAAGTAGCCACTGGATAATGTGACAATTGTGGAGTAGGTCAACGTGAGAGGCAAGATAGGCCGGGGCAAGATATGGTAACGTTCCAATGTCATAAGGACACGGTCCTTTGGATGATGGTGACGGCTGTGGTGGTTGTAATTATCACTCATTTCGTAATATGGATGGTGCTGTTTTGAATGAATCAAGCGAAGGAGATGAAGGTCGGGGTATGTTTGATATTTAAACTGCTTGATTTTGGATCCAAGCAGCCATTTGTATGAAATTTTGCCGAGCGGAGATATATGATCAAGCCTACCGTTCAGTAAATATTGCAACAAGGTGCTCAGTAAAAAAGGGTTTGTCTCTATGAGTCAAAATGGCGCCGGAGTATTTAGAGAAGTGATTTCTTATCAGTCTCCGTTCATCACCAGTTTGCTGATTTTGTTTTTCTTGCTCTTCTAGCTCGCTGGCTGCTCGTCGGCAATGTTTTGGCTGTTTCCGAGACTTCGGTGTTAAATTGAACACTGTCAATCGCTTTAGTTCAGGCTCAAAATAGTAAGCTGCGGCTCACCGATTTGTAAGCCAGAATACTCCGCCAAAGTCAATTAATTGTGGTTCTACGGCACCGGTCGAGGTTACCGCTATAGTAGGCGATCGATTATCACGATATAGGATACTGAAATCAATTAAGTGCAAACTTCAGAATACTGCAGTTCAATGTTTCCAGCTGTGCATGATACAGATGACTCTACTGAACAAAAAATTGTACAATTTTTTGAAGCTTACAAGTCACTGAGAGGTCGCTCTATTTGATCTTGAAATTAAGATTAAGAAAAATATACGGTAGTAACAAGATCAGAAAAAAAAAAAATCATGATATTAAATATTAACACGTAGCTGTTATTTAAATGAGTGAGCCAATTAAAAAGAAGAGCAAGAAAAAAAATTTAGTAAAATAAGTGCTATAATACAACTTATCATATAAACACTTACCTGATGCAAAGCTGGTCGCAATTCTAATGATACAAAGAATAATTTGACAAAGTAAAAATTGATGATGAAAAAATCAATAAAATTTTAATAGAGAAGAGAAAAAGAGAGAAGAAAAAAACCAAACCCAATTATTGAAATAAAATGAAATAAATGAAAAAAAAAGCGCTTTTCTTTGCTAGTGGCCTATCAACCATATTTACTAAGCAACCTTCATACAGTAATCCTTGATATCACGTAGAACCATCCAACTTACCTCAATATCCTTTGAGCATTTGCTTCTCAATTTCAAGAAATCACAAAACAAATTAAGCACTTCAATTAAGCTAGGTTTACTAAACTGGCTAATTAGTGCAGTGACCTGGGAAGCAGGAATTTGTATGGTGTGCAATTTGGTAGTGGCCAGTTCTGCCAATGCTTCATTTTCAGCCCCTTTCAAGAACACATCAACCAGCACTCTATCGCCATTGGCACTATTTGACGTATCTCCCGCGTTGCTAAACTGCTGTTCATCAGACTTCCTGAAGTAAACAAATTTGCAAAGCAATAAGCTAGATGCCAATACTAAACCTGCACTGATAATTACCAGATCAGCAACCTGTGGGTACTGGAGCCATGAATCAGGAAATGATGAAGAATAATTTATACCTGTTTTATTACTTTTGTTAATCCTGTTCTCTAACTCGAAGCTCCACCATGGCTTGCCCATAAATGTTGCCAAGGCATTTCTGGCACTATCACTGCCGCTATAATTTTTAGTGTCACTAACGCCATCATCAGTATCAGCAACATTATACAAGTCTTCACTCAAGTCACTAGTTAAAGCAAGTGTCGTTGGTCCAACAATGGCAGGATAGTTGATGCCAATGTCTAAACTTTCTTTGCAAATACCCTGTCCTAGCTCAATTATCTCGAATAATTCAAAGCAGGGATGGATAAGCTGAGCAAAATCCATGAGCTGAGCAGCGGTAGAGTTCTTGCAAATGAGATGGATCATCGGTAATGGGATTCTTTGATACACGTCACGTAGTGAATTCAAGGTGTCGTCATGGTTGCTACCTGTGCTATTACTGCTATGGTTGCTGCTGTTGCTATCTTGATATTCCTCATTGAGCAATTTGGAGACGTCTTTGAATAGAAGAAATTCTGAACAGAATAGCTGCTTCGAAAATATTTTGCTAGCACTCAAAGTGAGCTTTACCAACAAGTGCGAGCCATCAATAGTTAACAAGTTGCGGTTTTGGATGCTATATACCGAAGGCAATAACAATTCCAAAACCTTGATCCGACTGTTAAAAAGCACAAAGTTACGTTTTGTTAACGAATAGTTGGAAATATGCTCAACAATTTGTTCCAAGATCCTTACTGCAAAGACAATTACTGCTGAGGATGAATGGATCAAAGTCTTATAGTCTGCATACTCTGGCTTGCTATCATTTTGCCACCCAGCGAGGAATTTTTCGTCGCTGCTTTCAAAAATCAAATCAGATGACAAACTATTAATGATTTTTTCCATGTCGTTGTAGTAATATATCTTCAAAAACTCGTTTTGTTTTGAATTTTTGTCCGAAAAGAAGTTATAGTCAAAATGCTTGTAATATTCAACAAAGTTTTCATTTGATGGTGGAAGAGGCAAAGATTCAGGAAACATAATGTCAGTGTCTTTCAAGGTCTCATGCTTATTGAAAGGAAACCCTTTCTTGACACGGTAAAATAGTTGAAACCGCCACGAATGCCATACATTTTTAACCAATGTGAGTCTATCAACAAACTGTCTCATTGAAGTACAACTGGCCAAAAACTTACTGGAGAGGAGATTGTTTGAATTTGTGCTGGTAGCATTAGCACACTGCAGTAGTATTTTGACATTTCTCAGCACTAAACCGGACAAGTTTGCACTTTTGAGATTTTGAGTATCAGTATACCCAGTAGCCAAGACATTTAATGTCGTAAATATTGTCATTTCGTCAGCATAATTCCAATACTTATTGACGTATAGAAGCCAGTACTCAGGATCTTTAAAACGCTGATCAATTTGGTCCTTGCGGGAGTTTGAATTAATGCAGGCAGCAGAAGAGGCAAAGATGGCATAAATTAAGGAAAGGTTTTGTGGAAAATGCAAATCGGTTAAAAACTGATGTTTTGGAGGCAACAAATCTTTGGTTGGATTAATATATCTATAGTACAAGTCTACTAGAAGCCCAATGTTGCCGTAGCTGGGTAGTTTGAACAATATGCGATGCTTTTCGCTAATAACAGATTGCAACAATGAACTATTATTTGCCATCGGTACTGCTGGGGTAGTTGTCGTGACTGCTGTTATTGGCGGCATAATATCAGTGGACAATGCCTTATCTGATCTTGAGCGTGATCGTTTTGGTGTACTCAGCATTTCAATATCTTTTAATGATCGATTATCACTGTTGGATTTGCGCAGCAGTGATTCAATCTTGTTGTAATATCGCTCACTGATCGTGTCTGATGTATTACCTGCCTTTGAACGCTCGTGGAAAGAGCCACTAATATCACGCCGAACAAATGGGTCTCTTTCCTTATAATTACTGACATAGTCTCTATGACTAGCGGTATCCGAGTTCTTATCATATTCGTACTCTGATGATACTGATAGCAAGTTAGCTGCCGAAGGCAAAACAGTGGTTGGCTTCTCCAACGACTGCGAATATCGACTAGGATACAGGTCAGCAGTTTTGCGATTCTGTAGCTGCCTGGCGCGCATAGCAGCAGATACAGACGAAGATGACATTGAATCTGTCTTATCAGAGGAATCTCTGCCAAAAGCAGGCAAAGGAACTCGCTCATCAGCCTGTAAAGTTCCATATCCCGCTCCTGGTCCGCGCCCTGGTTGGTCACCAGAGGCTGAAGAGAACGGCCCTGCTGATGCTGAAGCTGTCGAAGCTGCTGATACTGCCGTTGGTGGTAATAATGCTGGTGATAATCTGTCTTCTTCAAGCGCCTCTGACAGCGGAAGCGACTTCAGTGGAGGTGGAATAGGAGATCCATAATGATGGAACGGCGGCGGTGGAGGTGGTGGAGATGGAGGTCCAAACGAATGATGATGGCGATGTCCGCGGTGATGAGGTGGTCCTGCGCCTGGGTGATGAGGCGGACCATGGTGGAATGGTGGTGGGGGATGCATAGGAGGCGGGCCTCCATGACGACTGTAGAATGGATGATGATGTCTGCCGCGACGGCCGTAGAAATGGTGAGGAGGAAGATGTGGTGGTCCACCAAATGGAGGCAATGGTGGCGGTGGACCTAGCATTCCTGGAGGATGTGATGGCGGCGGTGGGGCATGGAGGGATGGTGGCCCTGGTCCTGGGCCTGGTGGATGCATCATTGAGCTTCTGTCGTCAAAATAGTGATCTTCTTGACGAAACTGGCGGTAATATTTCGCGTCTCTTTCAAGTTGTTTGACTTTTTCGTTAAGCTGAGATACTGTCATGTTACTATTTTCTAGATCGCGTTTCAATGATGATGGCGAGTACTGATTCTGATTCTGATTATGGTTACGCTGTTGGTTAGCCCCGAATGGCGAGGATAATCTAAGATCGTTTTGTCTAGCGCTTTCGTTAGTACTGTAGCTGAGAGTGTCAAAGTTCAATGACTGAGTGTCATCTGGAATAGACCTGGCTGGTGTACTTAAGAATGGGGGATTGCTGCTTAAGCGCTGAATTAAAGGGTGATTATGGCTATTATTATTATTATTATTATTATTATTACTACCGTTATTGTTATTGTTGTTGTTGCGAGTACTGCTCTTGTTTGATGACAAAATATCAGGCTCGCTACTAAGCCGGCTGACATTGTAGTATGAATACCTATCAGTTCTTTCGTTATCATTATCCTCATCCTCATAGATAATAGAAGATGCTGAACTGGAAAGTCTTTTCTTCTTTCTGCGACCACCACGTAAACTGGCAATAAACTCACATGGCAAATGAAGATTACGACAACGAGTACATTTCGCCTGAGTGCCTTGCTCCTGAGCAATTAGTTCACCATCACATTTCACTTTTTTGCGACGGCAATTCAAACAAGCGCGTCGCGCTACTCGGCGCTTATGTGCTTCATCTTCATATTCTTGTTCCTCGTTATGTGAATTTTCATTATCATGAGATGTTTCGCGTGTATACTGGCTACCATTAGGACTATTGGAACTGCTATTATTATGATTACTGAGAGATGCGCTGGTACTTTTATTGGAGGAATTATTGTTATTCATATTACGGTCACCATTATTGTCGATATCGCTATTCTTCTTCTTCTTCTTCTTCTTATCATTATTATCATTATTATCAGATAGTGCTGTGTTTTCATCATTGAGGATAGACCGGTCTGCTGAAATGTCACGACGAATGCCACTGGGCAGATCTTTAGTTAATGAAGTGATAGCCATCCTAGAAGAATCGGGCGAACGGACATCGTGGCCGGTTGACGGCATTTGTGTGTGACGGGCTTGGTGTATCCTGCTGAACCGTAACTAACCGCTGAACCCTTACTGCTGCTGTTGCCTTTTTTTCTTGTTGTAGCGGCTGCTGCTAAAGCTGAATTTTTTTGACGATGTGGCTGTTGGTGATGGGGAACCCCGAAGGAGCGCATGTGATGCATCAGCTGACCTGGGTTTCTTTACACTAGGGTGGTAGAAGCCCTGAAACGTGCAAAAAAGTCAATCACCGAGCTATGATTCGTAACTATTTATAGTTTACAGATAGAAACAGTACAATATTAATCTATTTTTAGAGTTGTAGTTTTGAAATCACAATTTTCAAATATATTTGATGCTTGAAATGTGGTTAGATGTTTGTAAATAATAATATAAATATTTATATTCAAGTGTAAATTCAAAGTGTACTATACCCATATATGTAAATATGGAAAAAAAATTAATTAAAATTAAAATAGTAAAGCAGATAACAACGTTTCATAAGACATCGTGATTTTTTTTTTTTTTTTTTTTTTTCGTTAGGCAGAAACGTAAGGTTAAAAAAATGGCAAAAAATATGGAAATTAATGATTTGAAAACGGAAAAAAAATTAAGAAACTAAAAAAAAAAAAATTAGAAATTAAAAGGATGAAAATTGTACATGTCATAACATACAAAAAAAAAAAAAAAAAAAAAATCAATTTGAACAAAACGCCTAATTTTCACTTGCATTTGAATGTGAGGTTCTATTTTGTTCTTTTTTGATAATTCATGCTATTGGTAAAAAAAAACATGCAGTAAGATTCGTTGCGCATAAGCTCTAGATTATTTCTAAATGAATGGTGTTGTAATTTCGTTGCTCTATAGGATAAGGCATCAGTCATAACACATAAACCAGACAACAAAGCCAACAAACAGCTTAGGAAATTTGAAAAAGAAAAAAAAAAAAAGAAAAAATAAGGGAAGGAACCTATTACCGCAATAGAAATCAGAGATTGCCAGTATCATTATGACTCCACTTCAGTGTAGTGGAGAAGAAGTAGCAAAGATTGAAGACAGAAAAAAAATTAGACTCAATATTACGAGTAATTAAAAAAACCCACAATAATGGCTTCTAATCATTTTCTTCTTAACAACTTCTTGAAAATACTGCCTTTTTTCTTTTGCCCTTCACCCTCCTTCTCTTTCAGCTTTATAGCAGAAGCTCCACCATCATCAAGACTAGTTTTTCGACTGAAAAAACTCGATGATTTGGCACTTGGACTTCTACTCTTGTTATAATTAGTACTACCAGTAGAAACTGCACTGCTGCTAACATTGCTTTGTGTCTTGCTGAGAAGCTCTCTATAAGTGTATCCCTTTGGCTTTCCGGCATTATTGACACTCAAAGAAGCATTATTGTTACCATTTCCATTGTAATTGTTGATTTGACTGCCATTAATACCATAACTTTGGCGATTCTGCTGGTGCAGCTGTTGCTGTTGCTGTTGTTGTTGCAATTCTGGACTAGAAAAAGGGTCAGCAAATTGGATCTTTGGTGTGTTACCACGGGGACTTCCAGGACTTCCACCAACTAAACTTTGACTGGTTAAGTTGTCATTATTGTTTCCATTATCATGACTACTATTATTATTATGGCCATCATCATTGCTAAGTTGAAACGTATCAAGGGCCGCTTGACGATGCACGCTACCATTGGTATTTGTGCTAATGCTCAGAGATTTTCGTTTCTCATCATCATAGTAGTACGATGAAGATGACTGGTTTTTTGGAAAATATGGCCTATCATAATCTACATCGTCGTCATCACTATCATCATCATCGTTATCGTCGTCAACGTCATCATCAGCTTCACTGGTTTCATTAGATGAAATGATTGCATTTTCCGATCTTGTTCGAGGCTTCCCAGAGCCGCCGCCGTGGATGTTGGTGAGGGTGCTTGCCGTAGCGGTAGCATTTGCATTGGCCAAAGCAGCATCCAAGCCAGTTGACGTTTCAGTAGTACCTACCGTTTTTTTCTTAGTCAACTCATTATCCAAATGCTTGAGCAAAATACGACGAGTTCTGGTAGTCGGTGGTAATGTTTTGTCATGATAGTTGAATTGCGAGTTTTTCAAAAAATTCAATGACTCATGTTGGGACTTATCAGAAGAGGAACTTAACAACTTACTAAAAAAGTCCTCGGGACATTCAGCGAGTTGCAGTTGTTGTTGTAGCAGCTGTGGAACATTGTTATTTGTGGTTGTTGATGGCACGACTCTAGATATGCTAGTTTTGAAATTATCCAACATTTCACCTAATTTGTCATCATCGTTGTGCTTGGTTGAGCTCAGCTTCGCAGCCCCTTCACCACTAACATCCTCATCAACCGTGCTGGCAAACTCACTATCATCATCATCATAGTCATCATCAAATCCATTCTCTTCTCCATAATTTCCAACATAAAGTTGGTCATCCCATTCGATGACCCAATTATGCTTTGAATGAATGTCAGCTCTTTCCCGAACATCACCTTTATTGGTGTATTTTTTGGAACCATAATGACTCATTAAACCAGTCGGAATGACAAGGACCGACAAGTTTGTATTTTTGACTAAAAATTCGGAAAATTTGAGTTTCGTTTGTCCTATTGGACTGCCCAGCTTTTGATCACTATTCCAATTATGATTACTGTTAGCTAGGCTAAAATATGAATCATTACTATTTATCCTAAGTAACTTGTTTCGTGTTGCTACTGCCAAATCAGCACTAGACGAATTGTTACTTGGACTTGAGCTGTTGGTCGTTGTATTGCCCACACTGGTAGCGTTTGGTGACCGGTAAACAAAATTTGGATCTCCAAAATCCACCATTGATTGTTTGCGACTGCTAACGGTGCTTGAGCGACCACTTCCACTGGCACTATAAGGTCCATTATCAACATTATTGGAAACTGTGTTACTTGCTCCATGTAATGAATGTAGCAATTCATCATCATTTTTGGATCCAATGACAAAGATCAGGGGATTATAAACTTTGATAACGTTTTCAATGACAAATTTCAAGTTTAATTTAGGATTGCGACGACGTCGTTTATCTCGCTCCAAGCGCAAATTATGGCTAGCAGTGCGACTTAATTCATTTTCATTGTTGCTGCTGACTTTGGCAATTGAGTCAAAATTGCTCTTGTCAGAATATGGAGAATAGTCAAGGTATTCTTCATCAGCGAGAAAATAATTGCTATTTCTTCTACTGCTACTTCTCCTTCTTTTCCTCATCCCTGGATGATGATTATTATTATTGTTGGCGGTACTGTTCGCATTGCTATAATTGAGTACTTCGTGTTCCTCTTCCAAATCAGATTCATTATTGTCTAAATCGCTATGTAACACTTTATCAAAACAAATTTCTAAAGTAATTCTAATAACAATATCGCGTTCCAGAGCAAGCTTTTCAATGGCACGCATCAACCGATTAGCAAGCTCTTTGATCTGATTGCATATTATTTGACGTTTTTCATTGGTGGTTAAGGGCTTTTTCTTATTGATATGGGCCATGATGTTAGTGTTTGAATTTGAATATGATCTCATTTTTTGCAATTCGTGGTCGATTAGAGATTGTGATCTTGCTTCACTGTGCGGTTTTACAGGCGATTTTGTGGGTTGACGTGAAGCGGAATATGGAGGAGGATGCGATTGACGATGAGTGGTGCTACTATGATTTGGGGATGGTGGATTGGCACTATTGTTTGTTTTCATTTTACGCAAGTTGTAACTATTCAAGTCATCCAACATACTGGTGGTCTTGTACCGTACAAGACCGTTATCATGGTCTTTGTTTTCATGATCATTGTGTTGCAGGGCGGTGTTGCTGAACTTCAAAAGATGAGCATCACTAAGTAGTTCTTCAATTAGTTCAAAATCATGCGGAATCACGGTAAATACGATCAAAGTATCGCCGTTTGTGAGTAAATTATTATGATCAAATAAGTATCGTAATGAGTTCCACGTGTGCTTACGGCCGGAAATGTATGCCATTAGGGTCTTGTTTGGGGTAATTGTAGGATCAATATCGTTGACTTCTACTCTACTTTCCAACAACAGGTAAGGGTCCAAAGCGGAAAACGTGGGCTTGGATCCTAGTGTCTCAGATACAACGTCTTTTGGCAGATAAGTGTAGCAGGCATTGTGATTAACCACTTTTTCGAAATTTTCGTGCTGAGAGTGCAATACAAAAGAACGATAGTTGACAACTGGTCGAGATGGGTAAGTTTTGTTGTAAAAATTGGTAAGATTGACACCTTCTTTTGAGTATTTAGTTTTGAATTGGGGATTGTGATGATCGTCATTCTGGGACAAGTTATTTGTTAGTACTTTGAATTTAGAGAATTCAATAGAATTTTCTAAGTCATTAAGAATGCGCGATGTATTACCGGATTGGCGGGAACTGTAAAGTTTGAACTGGTCATCAAGCTGTAATATTTCCTCATCTGTCATATCAATCAATTTTTTGCGTTTATTGGGAGGTTGAGCCAAGGTTGAAACCGGCTGAGCAGCGGAAACAGCGGAAACAGCGGAACCTGCTCCTGCTGTTTGTGACAGCTGCGAAGCGAATGTGTCTGGGATGAAATTTGGATCAAGGTTAATATTTAATTGGGTATTGCGAAATGTGATTGCATCCTGGTCTTCTGATTTGTATTTATTGTATACGCTGGAAAATGATATTGGGTTAGGATTGCTGTAGGATGCGTTATTAGCGGCGGAATTGCTGCTGCACCTTCTGGAAGAAGTAGTGTGATTGTTTTGATTGCCGCCATGCGGGTGCAACTGCGACTGCGACAGTGAAGACAGTGTTGGAATTCCGTTGTTAGTGGTGGATGGTTTTTTGAGAATAGACTTGTCCTTTGAGATACCAGGCAATTTTTCCCGTTTGAGCTTTTGACGCTTTAAAGTGGCTTCTGTAAAATTTTTTTTGTTTTGAAGGTCGTTGTAGAAGCGATCGTTTTGGTTGACAAAGCCAAAGTCATTGAACTTGAAGAATTTTGATGGATCGGGAGAGTAATAAGACGAACTTTTGGAAACATCGTAGCCAAAGCTCAAGTCCAATTTTTGGGGTTTGGGGACGCCAAGAGAGCCATCATTATTGTTTGACTTGTTATGGTTCTGGTTATTTGGTAATTGAGGGTCGTCTTTGACAATGAACTTTGGAAGATATCTTGGCTTGTCAGGGTCTATGATGTCGGTGTAGAGGTTGTTGAAGGAGACCCTGTGACGGAACCTTGGTTTCTTATCGAGCGACATGGGCAAGATCTTTGGTAGGCTTGACAGATCAAAAGCAAAATAATACTAGCAGTGAAAAAAAAATAGTGCTAGAATAGAATTAGTGAAGAAGCACTAGCTGTGAGGTAAAAATAAAATATGGCTGAAGCAGAGGAGGATGCCAGACACCTTACAATAACAGGCAAAGCAGCAGCAAGGACCAGATAGCTGGGGCGAACGTGACAGGGAACGGTGCGTAGGGGAGGGGGTGATTTAGGAGGAGAGCTGGGGGTGCAACGGTTGAGGTGGAGTGAGACAGAATGTACTGGGGAAGAAACTGTGGTTGGTTGATTGATTGACTGACTGACTGGTTGATTGCAACCCAGACAGAGGCAGTTTGTGGATATTGTTGTGTTTTTAGAGCAGAAAGAAGAGAGAGAGGAAAGAAAGAAGGAGAAGAAGCAATATCAGCGATTATAATACAGACGATGCCGTTGGTGAGCGTTAACAGAATGCTCCTTGAGCATAGCAAAATAAGCGCCGACATGGCTACTTGCCACTCTTGGCGCTGGCGGAGCAGGGGGTTCCAGCACCCTCTGAGCTATACAGCACGGTAACTGCACATCGCGCTGTGGGCGAACTGTCGACAGCCCTCTGTAGAGGACCGCACACAGGGTAGCCCCCCGGAATTCCGCTTTAAAGCGTCTGTCGCCCCAGGTTAACTGAATATTCGCACACACTGGGACATACTAATAGAATATATCAAACAACACACTATAGACACAGCACTATCATTCAGCATCCACACCACCGCTATATACCACACACAATGCCTAAACAGTCATCCCAGAAACAAAAGCAAAAGTCTGCTCCGTACGTGCCCATCACTTTTGGTGACAACATTGCCGCCAACACCGCCAGTCTCGCCTTTGTCCACGACGTCTCTGCTCTCGCCAGCGGCACCGTTGCTGCCATCCTCGGACTTCAGTCCATCCACGGCTTTCTTTTCTTCTTTGCTACCATGGTTGCCATTGACTCGTTTGTTTACATATCTTTGCAACTCAATTCTAACGGAAATATCTCCAATTATTTCAGTAGCCCTATCAAAGAAATTTTTGCTAATGATTACTCCCGCAGTATCTTCAGTTTCATCATGATGTGGACACTTACTTTTTGCTTGATCGATTCTTGATTTTCGATGCTTGATGCTTACTTTTTTTTCTTCATGTTCTCTTTTCAAATTCACACACGGTGCTCCTTTGTTGATTCGTTTCTTGCTACCTTCTTATTATTTAAAGATTCTTTTTTTTTTTTTTTGACTTTATATATATTCCAATTGTACTATAGTTTCGTTTGTATCTGCCAGTTTGGTTCCTGTATCACTGTTCAAACGTACCATTATCAATTATAGTAAACTCCCTCTACAATAGTGCGCGCTCTTAGGGTTACCCTCTGACAAAACCTACCTCCTCCGACTTAGTGGGCAATTTTTTTTATTGAC
>JXWR01001316.1_pt1 | contig 18495 bp, 9 predicted proteins | sample 315541 | NCBI WGS metagenome assembly JXWR01 (sample SAMN03273951, study PRJNA271842) | soil metagenome | isolation source: rice field ambient CO2 | place: India: CRRI Experimental farm Cuttack,Odisha-753006 | collected 2013-12-17
CAATCAGTGGTTTTTATTTTTTGCAACTCTTTTGCTCCGAGACTCCGCGAAATTATGGCTGTAGATCCATAAACGTGATAACTTTTTGAATAATTATCAATTTTTTGACTACCATCATTCACAAGCTTGAGTTTTAGAATCCTATAGTTACGAAACAACACAGCATAGCATGACATTAGCCTCAAGTTTAATTCAACCTTTTTAATGCAGTGCAAGCTTAGCGCTCACGAAAAAGCGAAAAAAAAAGTGAAAATAAGGCAGTAAAAGAAAGAAAAGAAGATGCGCGTCATATATTAAAACGCTAACATCTTATGCACCACACTGTTTTTGTGAAATACAGATCTGCAAATCTGTAAATGCACGACGAGAGATCTAATTAGCCAAGGGAAAAGTTTTATCTTGATTAACCAGCAGCAAAGGATTGCATCAGTAGATACACTTTCGAGAAATAACATATCGGTGATCATTCTATAGTACATTGACAAATGAACATGAAACAGAAAGAAAATAACAAATAACGATCAAAGGTGGTAAACTTTTTCGGGAGAGAAATTTGCGGTCGGACAAAAAGCGCAAGAGAAAAAAGTTTAGTGGAAAAAAGATTACCATCACTGAAACCCTAGATAGTAAAAATAAGGAAAACGGTTTACAAAACCGAGGGAGAAGAAGAAAGAACCAGAGACTAAAAAGGAAAAAAAAATGTAAAAAGGTTCAAGAAAAACCAAAGACCATATGAAATTATTAGTATTATACGAAGAAGTACGAGAAATAAATATACAAAGAAGCAAAAACAAAATTCGTGAACAGAAATCAAACACAATTATCAGCTATCGTGAAGACCCGCCTCTGCCACCTCGGCTTCTTGTGCTGCCTCTACCTCCTCTTCCACCAGTTCCGCTGCCACTACCACTATTACCTCCTCTCAGCAGCGAGCCGCCTCTACCAGTGCCACCGCCACCAGACCCGCTTCCTCTGTAGTTCCCACCAGACTTGCCCCTGTTCCCATTGCCTCGACTTGTCCTGCTTCCATTACTGCTAGCAACATTATTACCACTGTATTTATTGTAGGACTTATTATGACTGTTATTATAGCCGTGGTCTAAATCTTGCAGCTTTGATCCATGATTTCCGCTTTCATCATCTTCTTTAATGTTGTTTCGAACATCATCTTGGTTTCTGTGTGTGTTGCTAGCATTTAATGATTTCAGACCAGATGAAGATCCATTTTGCACAGAGAAGTTTAATCGCTGCTTTTGAGTAGCATTGCTGTTATTGCTATTATTGGCGGATTCAGCATCGTTTCCGTTTTCGTCATTAATATTGTTGTCATTGTGTTTGTGTTTGTCTTTGCTATTATTATTCTCGTCGTTCACGCTATGATTATAGCACTCTTCGTCATCACTATCTTCTTCATCCTCACCCGCAAGCTTACGAAAGTTGAAATCGAATCCAGTGGCAAAACACTGCATTTCAAACCGACTCCCTTCGGCTACATTGAGCGTCAAATAGCCATTATTCATGTCACAAAGGTTGAAATGCCAAAGATTTTGAAATGCAGAATAATAAGCGTCGTTTTGTTTTTTGCTGATGGTAGGATCATTAGCTAAAGTTGTTTTATTGTACAATGACAATGGTATTATATTTTTGCTAGATGAGGGCTGTGCCGATGCAGACGTTGATGCGGATGTAGAAGCAGATGAAGACGTCGCTGCGGGGTTGCTTGGAGCTGCTGGTGTAGAAGTTGAGCTATAAGCCGCACCTGAGCTATCATTTTTCACCGTGAGTGACGAATTTGGGGCTAACGTCGATGAAGAAATAGGAATTCTGTCAAAACAATTGAGAGCAGTTTCAAAAAGCTCATAGATTTCCTGTTTGTTTGGGTTATCGTCTTTGTTGGTAATTAACTCAATGGTTGACTTTATGTTTTTCCAGATTTTGATCAATTGCAACTTGGAATCAATGAATTTGTTTTTAAAAAACTCATAATTTGGACAAATGGAAAGTTCATTATAGGATGAACTGTATAAGAAGTGAAGTGAGTTGGAAATGGTATAATCTGCTTTCAAAAAAATTCCCAAATGCTCAAGTAAGCTTTCCTTAGATGGGGAAGAATGACTAACAAAAATTTTAACTGCTTTCTTGAAATCTTTGTTTTGTTTAAATGTCCTATTAACGGTTTTGATAAGTTTACCGACTTGCAATAATGTTATCCAAATGTTACCTGGATCGCCAGATGTTGGAACAAAAAACTTATCTTCTTGCTGCTCTTTGGAGATATCCGAGACCTCATTTTGAATACTATCATCATAAGTACCATGAAAAAAAAGCTTGCTAATATTGAGTGCACCGCCAAGGCCAAAAAGGCAAATGTTTAAATCTGGGGCTACTGGAACATTGTAGATGCTGTTTTCATCAATCAAATGTAAGTTGGGAATATTGTAGATACCCAATTTGAACCGATTAATGACGGAAGTATCCTCAATCATACCGTAAATGGTGTATATCGGCACCTCAAATTTAAGCTCACCGCTCAAGAACTGATCCAATTCTGATAGTCGCTCATTGATTACATAGTCAACAAGCTTCCCTTCATCTTCTGCATGATTATTGTTTGACGGTGTCACTTTGGACAATTTGTTGACTTTGCTTTTAGTTTCTGCACTAATTAGAGGCGAGAAGGCGATAATATGACGCAAATAACTTTCATGAATCTTAGCTATACTATTTTGATCAAAAAATCCAAAGTTGCCTGTATGAATGATGATTGAGGCTTGGTGTTTGCGTGCTAGAGCATTCAACTTGCTTAGTTCACCTCTAACTTCGGCAACGCATAGTATTTTAAACCCATTGTGGTTAATCACTTTTTCAAATTGACTCATTTCAGTTGTCCTTATTGGTTGATTTGTTGGGCTTTGTATCAAAACGAATGTTGCAAGTGTTTTATTTGTATATCTGATATGCCGCGCTTATTGAATTGAATACTGCACAAGACGTCCGTATTTCTAAAGTAAACGCGCGCCTCAAATGATCTGGCTTTCCCACTTGTTCTACCAATTGCAATGCTGTATTTCTCAATGGACTTGTTCTCTCTATAATAAACCAATTTTTTTTTTGAATGTTGCAAAATAACTTTTACCCCGCGATTGAGATGTGAATCCTCACTAAATTAGCCGGGCCTTGCCTCCCAAAACACTGAAAAATGACGATGCAATTTCTGGATTCAAAACAACGCCAAAATAGCGAAGTAGGAAATGCTGAAAGGGAGGTGCAATACAGATTTACAAGCAGGGTAACAGATTTACAAGCAGGGTAACAAATTTTGGAGGGTGTCATTTTTAGTATTCTAGGGCTCTTGGTAGACATACACGGTATATAATGGAGTAGGGAAAATATCAACAGATTTATGTAAACGAATGTCACTAGCTAACGCTTTGCAATGTTTACATTACATTAGCAGCGTACTCATACTCTGAAAGGAGCACCATTCATTGCTGTTACACTGGCTGGATCTACGGTTATTACGGTCTACAGCGTTTCCGCCCTCCGCCGCTCACAAAAAACGAAAAGGCGCTGACAAAGCCGCAGAAAGGCGGAAAATGACAGTGGAGTAATGTCCGGGCAACCTTTGAACAGAGGCCAATGAAATTCAAGCAAATGTTAAGCGTCGCAGTAAAAAAATAAAAAGTAAAAAAAATAGAAGAAAAGAGAAATTGCACAACATGGCTGCTGTTGTTTGTTGTAGCCGTTGGTTATCGTTATCGTTGATACTACTTGCTACTGCGGTGAATGAATCAATAATCACAATCTAGTAATAATGATTCGCAACACTTTCAATAAATCATCTTCTAGCATATTGAAGCGTGGGTTGGCTACTGTCACTGACACCGCTGCCCAGCCTCCTCGTCATTATGGTAACTTGAGTGATCAAGACAGAATCTTCCAAAATCTTTACGAAGGCTATGGATCAGACTTAAAGTCCGCCATGAGAATGGGTGACTGGTATAAAACCAAGGAAATCATCTTAAAGGGTGATAAATGGATTATTGATGAAGTCAAGAAATCGGGCTTGAGAGGAAGAGGTGGTGCTGGTTTTCCATCTGGTTTGAAATGGTCTTTCATGAACCCACCTGGATGGGAAAAAAATCCAGGTCCAAGATACTTGGTTGTCAATGCCGATGAAGGTGAACCAGGTACTTGTAAAGATAGAGAAATCATGAGAAAAGACCCTCACAAGTTGGTTGAAGGTTGTTTGCTTGCTGGGAGAGCCATGAATGCTACTGCTGCTTACATCTATATCAGAGGTGAATTCTACAACGAAGCAGTTGCTTTGCAAACCGCCATTAACGAAGCTTACAGAAACGGTTTAATTGGTAAAAACGCTTGTGGTTCCGGTTACGACTTTGACGTTTACATCCACCGTGGTGCCGGTGCTTACATTTGCGGTGAAGAAACCGCATTGATTGAATCCATAGAAGGTAAGGCTGGTAAGCCAAGATTAAAGCCACCTTTCCCAGCAGGTATTGGTTTGTTCGGTAGACCATCCACCGTTACTAATGTCGAAACTGTTGCTGTTGCCCCAACCATCTTGAGAAGAGGCGGTGACTGGTTTGCCGGTTTGGGTAGACCAAGAAACAGTGGTACCAAACTTTTTGGTATTTCTGGTCACGTCAACAAGCCATGTGTGGTTGAAGAAGAGATGTCTATCCCATTGAGAGAATTGATTGAAAAACACTGTGGTGGTGTTATTGGTGGTTGGGACAATTTGTTGGGTATTGTGCCAGGTGGTTCTTCTGTGCCAATATTGCCACAAAGTGTATGTTCTGAAGTGTTGATGGACTTTGATGCTTTAAAAGATGAAGGTTCCGGTTTGGGTACCGCTGCCGTTATCGTCATGAACAAACAAACTGATGTTGTTAGAGCCATTCAAAGATTCTCTGCTTTCTACAAGCACGAATCCTGTGGTCAATGTACCCCATGTAGAGAAGGTACTACTTGGTTGGACAAGATGATGAGAAGATTTGTAAATGGACAAGGTACTGAAAAGGAAATTGACATGATTTGGGAATTGACTAAAGAAATCGAACAACACACTATCTGTGCTTTGGGTGACGCTGCCGCATGGCCAGTCCAAGGTTTGATTAGACAATTTAGACCAGAAATTGTTAAGAAGTTCCAGAAATTCGATGAAAAAGTGCATTATGGTGGCTGGACTCCAAAGGGCGATGTTAAGGATGGTAAAGTTATACACAACCCTCTTCCAGAACATCACTGAGCTTTCCAATGAAAGAAGTTTATTTAACAAAAAAAAAATAATACTGTCAATATCAATAACCACAATGCAATTTCAACGAACTGTCCCCCTTTCCTCTTTGCATCTCGTTCGCTGCAATAGTCATTCATCCCCATAAAAATCACGCATAGCATGAAAAATCAATTAATACCGAACTGCTGCAGTTATTCCATTGTAAGCTCAGGATATTATATTATTTTACAATAGATGATTTCAAATGTAATTTACTCCCGCTCGGTTGCCAAAAACCCAAGCTTGGCAAATGGTTAGATTCAAAACAACAAAACCATTACAACAATTTCTTTCTATTATATCTTTTTTTTCTACCTTCTTTTTTATACGTTTATACTACTGTTAATGTATCTCTTTATTCCATGTTTTTACCAATACATACGCCTATTTGCTAAAATTAGATAAATGTTTGGTATTTCCGCTCAGCGAATCGGAGACCAGCGATTTGTAATTGTTCCATTGCACATTTAGTCATGCCAATATTGCCGCCTCCTGCATATTATCACTATATCCATGGGGCTCGTAACGAACTTATAAATTAATGAGTGCTTTGGCAGTATTTTGGTGATCTGGCATAGTTCTGTATCTGTCTGTCAACGTATTGTGGTGGTCTTTAGTCTAGCAAAAAATCTAATTATACTGAATAAACAAATATTGTGCTTAGCTCTCTTCACTTCTCGAGCGGATTCCTAAGTTTTTCCTCTTTTCTTCTGTTCTGTTAACAGTTGTTAATTTGCTTGTGTTTTAGTTTTTGTTTTTCCCGACTATCAGCGATTGACACTTTTTTTTTTCCAACGTCGTGTTTTTTATTTTCTCTGATTAAATTCGTAAGACTCAAGCTTTTTCGTTGACCTTTTCTTTCATTTCAATTATCCTGCTGTATAAGTACGTCCATTGACGGTTTGTCCAAATTCAGTCCAAATTAACGGTCCCACTTGATTTTTTGATAATAATCTCACACAATAATGAAGATTCAACAGATATATACGTTGTTGGTGGCTGTGTATACCGCCCAAGTGCTTGCCAAACAATCCTCTTCTAGCAATGACGAAGCTGTTAACTATGATGCCAAAGTGTCTTCGAAACTTGACACCAAATCGATTGATTTGGATTTTAAAAAGGATGAGGTTATCAGCGATAGCAAATTTGCCAAATATGCCGAAAAAGATCATCCAAAGGCAAAATCAGGTACCGTTACCGAGATCAAACCGGTCGGCGCAATTGCCAAAACCGGGAGCAACAAAAACATTGATGCTACAGTGGAAGATGCCCCAGCTTACTTGAAAGAAGAATCTGTAACTTCAAGTTCCAGTGGGGAGTCTAGTGGCAATAGTGCTGTCAAACAACAAAATCAAAATGATCCAGAAGCAGGTCAATTTCACTCTTTCGTCATGGCCACCTCGATGATTATTGTTTCTGAAATTGGTGACAAAACATTTTTGATTGCTGCTTTGATGGCTATGAAGTCTCCAAGATTAGTGGTCTTCAGCGCTGCCGCTAGTGCTCTTGTCATCATGACTATCTTATCCGGTATTGTTGGCCACGCCTTACCAGCATTGATCCCACAAAGAGTCACCCAATTCCTCGCCAGTGCACTTTTTATCATCTTTGGTTACAAATTGCTTAGAGAAGGTTTGCAGATGTCTAATGAAGTTGGCGTCAATGATGAGGTTGCTGAAGTTGAAGAAGAAATTGCCATGAGCGCGTTGAATGACAAAAACGATGACATTGAAGCTGGTGAAGGGTTAAATGGCGGTTCTTCTCATCATAATCAGGCCCAGACTGGTTACAAGAAATATCTTGCACAAATCAAAGAACTCGTTGGGTTTGTGTTATCCCCAACTTGGGTGCAAGTGTTTGTGTTGACATTCTTGGGCGAGTGGGGTGACAGATCACAAATTGCTACTATTGCTATGGCCGCTGGTAGTGATTATTGGGCAGTGATTTTGGGTGGTTGTGTTGGCCATACTTTGTGTACTGCGGTAGCCGTGCTTGGGGGAATGTTTTTGGCTTCTAAGATTAGTATGAAGCAAGTTACTCTTGGTGGTGCTGCTACATTTTTCATTTTCTCTATCTTATACTTGTACGAGGCTGTTTACGGTGAACATTAGATCACCGAACTTAAGACTTTTAAACTCTCTCAAGGAACCAGAAAAAAACCAATACAGAAGGCAAAGAACACTAAAGGTTTTTCCATAAACTGCCATACCATTTCCTATTTTCAAAACATATCGCAACGTGCGTACATTTGACATTCATTCCATCCAAGTTGTATTAATAGTTTCCGATATTCGTATTAACTAATAAAATTTGCATATCAGAGATTCATTCTATGTGCCAAAAATCATCGTTTAGAGCATTGTTTATTATTAGTTTTATTTTTTACCATTCAAATTTTCAAATCATTTTCAAATTCATCATACTTTCTTCTTCACCTACTCTTTTCGTTACCCTTAATATCACCGGTGCTTAATTTTTAGTGCTAATCTTTTCCTGCTTTGCATAATATTTATATATTTAGGCATGCTTTGTTCCATTCCATTTATTTTTTATTTTTTTTCAGTCATTTTTTGTTTTTTTTCCTTTCATTTTATCGTATTTTTGAATCAAATAATCATTTTTATGTTTATTTTTTATTGGTTTTGGTTCGTCAACTAAAACAGATCAAAACTTTTAAATGCGTTCCAGGAATCTCAAGTGTTTATCAAGCCTATCTTGTTTGCTATCTCTTACGCAATTCTTATGGGAATAAATAACTTGAAATTTTTGTTACATGTAGGAAGGCGTACAGTAACATGATGGCTTACCCTCATGAGGAAGCCAGAAAGTGTAATTTGAGCAAAAGTAATGCGGTAATAATTTTTTTTCATAGTGTTTATGTATTCATTTAGTGGTGCTTTATTCAGTTGTAATTACCAGTTTAGACCTTCTTGTTTTCAGCAGCCATAATGTTTTTTTCAATGAATTTGAAGGTTTAATGTAAGGGCTAGCGTGGGAAAAGGTTTTGTTACATATTCTTAATTGTTGCTATGTTAAAAGCTCGTATCAGTATAGTATAAATGTGCCTAAGCTAGTTGTATAGTATAGTCTTTTAAAGATAGCCTACAGCTATTTATAGAACCGTGTCAAATGCGCCCGCTGACTGTATTGAAATCTGGTGTTGCCACGAGCAATGCGAGAGTGCCTAAGGGTTATCGTATTCATTATGCATGGTCAGCAAAGTCAATAGCAAGAGTTAAAAGCAATTTTCTAGAACTCGCTTACTATGTGTTCCAGAACGCTTTTACGTTTAAATGGAAAGTCAGCTAAATTTTTTTGATTTTCGGCATCAAGCAAATTCTACTAAACTAGATAAAGTTTCCCTCCCATAATAACTCTCCGGACAATTGAGTTAATTAGCTTTATTTGAATTCAAAACTTTAACATACAAGAAGAGTACCTAGCCTGTAAGAAAAGCCTGGAATTCGGGATCAAATGCCCCGCGCCTTAGCATCAACTCTTCAACATTATAATCAAACCTCGAGACTGCATAGTTCTGATTAAACAAAAAGTCATAAATGCGTAGCTTCATTATGTTGAAGAATGAAAGCTGTTGTCGCATATTGCTGTTTTGAGAATTGTAGAAAAGCGCTGACGGTAGCTGAGGAGAGGACAGTGACGATGATAATGATGATAGCATGCCAGTTTTGTAAAATGTGTACAGCACCTGAATCATGAATAGTAAGGCGGTTATAACTGCAATAATTATGCCCATTCTTATGACTGACTTGTTGCTGTTTTTAAAAGGGATTGAGCGCCAAACCTGGGCAAAATCAAAACTACTACTGTCCAGGCCTAATTCCGCAGCGATAGCGGCAGCAGTGCTACCAAAGCGAGTTTTTTGATTCATCAACTTTTGCAAATAGCGGAGTTGTTTGAACTTTGCTTCTTTCAATTCACGATACTGTTTTTTCGAAATGACTACTTTATCATGAAGGTTATTCTTGCTGTGGACTAGCTGGTCTTGAATTTTGCTTAGTTCTTCTTTGATAGTGATGTTTTTCAATTTCAAGCTATTTATCTCAAGCAATTTTTCGTTATTCAATTTCGTTAACTCTGACTTGAGGTTTTCAACTTGCTGTTGTAATTTATCGTTTTCTAGCCTGTGTTTATTGTCATTGCTGTCATTGCTGTTTTCGTTGTTTCTAATTTTCTCTTGTAAGCTTTCGATATTGACAAGCTTTTCAAACAATTCATTGACTTCTGTATTCAAATTTTTGTTCACTTCGGTAAGTCGCTTGTTTTCCAGCTCTTGGTCTTTCAAGCTATTGGACAATATCTCGATCTTGTGGTTCTTAAGTTCTATAGAACTAATGTATTCCTGAGCCAACTCTTTATCAATCTTTAGCTCTTTTATAAGCTTTTCATTCTCCTGCTGGCTTTTCTTCCAACTTTGCAACTGGGTTTCAAGCTCCTCAATTAACTTATCGCGATATTCAATCTCCTGTTCTTTTGTATCAACAATAGTCTGTAATTTGTTGAGTTCTAAGGCCAGAGATCTATTGAGCTCATCGCTGACCGGTGAACTGATATTCGATGCGTCACGGAGCCCTGCGCTAGCACCACTAATGGATCGCTGTTTTGATTTTGGCAGCAGCAAAGTAACTTTGTCAGTATTATTATTATTGATATTATTTTGGCTGCTATTAATTTTATTTTCTTCATCAGTGACATTAGTATTGGTACTTTCCATATCAAACATCTTAGAAGAAAACAATGGTGTCGAGGTAGCAATTCTGTTCAAGGATGATACTCTGGACTTTGGCTTTTTGAAAGCTAGCGGTGAATCATCATTGCGACGAAGGTCTTCTTCTTCATCACTGTTTATGGAGTATATTGTTTTACTGAGCACAGCGTTAGAGTTAATTTTACTATCATTATTCTTCTCAGACTTCAAGATCTCCGAAAGGTCATCATCATCATTATTTATTTCGTCTTCATCCTTTATAGGTCGCTGTTTCTGATGCTCCTCTTGTTGCAGTTGGTCTTGATACTCTTGCACCCCAGCGGCTAAAAGTTCATGAAAAGGCTTGTTGCAAATTATTCTATAAAACTCTTTAAGATCATTCTTTTCAATAGTTACTTCATCAGCAGACTCACTAATTGCATCGTTGATAGTATTAATCTGCTCTTCGTCTAACAATGTCTTTTGCAGTGCTTCTTCTAATAACTGATTAAGCCTCATAAGATCTTTTTGGTGAATATAAGGCTCACTTGGGTCTTCACCGTTAATTTTCTTGAGCTTGACCCAGCACAGGTCCAAGACTGCGTCGGACAGCATTTGTTCCATGGCAAAATGTTATCAATAGCTATCACCATTTATTGGTACTAATAATACCACCAATAGATATTTTGGTGGATCATCGCATATTGTTATGATGATATCATCTCCTTTCTGTTTGTTTATTTGTGTGGGCACCCAAGGGAAGAAAAAAGCGTGTCGTTTCCTGACAAACTCGTTACATAATCTGAAACACACTTTATCATCTGACACAACTGCTATTTTTCCGAAAGTTTATAAGGTTACCGGAGAAACTAAGTTGGCCACATGACTACCCCGTGGCACACCCCATGTAGCACCCCATGGGGCTGGTGGGGGTGGTGGAGGTGGAGGTGGGGGAATTGCGAACAAGAAAGCCATAGGAGAAAAGCGGCACTATGTGCGAGGTGCTTCGCCTTTTACCCTGTCTTTCTTCATCATTGGCGGGAATATATGCGGCCAGGCGAATCGGGAAGTCCGGCCATGCTTCATGCTGTCTTATGCTGTACATTTAGTGGCTACTAGCAGCATACCAGGAGCTAAAATGCCGGTGTGGCAGCATTTAGGTGTAATTGCGTCTGGTTTCTCCACATATTATTGCAGGATGCGTAGAGCCAACTCTCTCAAGATAGAGCTTTTGGTATTCAGCTTCTCTATAAGTGCATACTATGCGCGTCTATGCGTTAGTTACTGCGGAAGCACTGCACCACTGCTGCAAAGCCATGAAGCTTGTGGATGATTGTCTTTCTATATATGCTGCCACTGGGTGCATCCCGAGGTCTTCTGCCGCGCTACGTTGCGGTTTTGCGCACTCTACCGCGGGCTGGCGCTGGATGATGTCGGTGAGATGTGCTGGTGGTGTGAACCGCACATAGAACCAGGCGGCACCAGCACTATGATTGGCTGTGACGGAAAAACTTCCCGGATAAATTGGTGTGCACTGATGTCGCACAAGGTATATGAAGAAAAAAAAATTTTTTGTCTTTTAGATTTTCCGGTTGCTTATGATGGACGGGGACCTAAATTACTAATACTGGCAAAGGTGTCCTTGAGAGGTTGTAGACAAGAACAAGTGATGATAGATGGTGGTGAGTAAAGTATAAGTGACGATTGAACCATCAATATATTTTTTGAAGTTTTGTAGCAACTTATGCCGTCGTTCCAGCAAAAAAGCGGCCTCTGGGGCACTGTCAGTACCCTCGGGAGCCGAGGCACCGCCAGGTTCCCCAGACCCCCCACACAGCTCCCGGTTAAGGTTACTGGAGGCCATGGCCTGGGAGCGGAAAAAAAGAAAGAAAAGCAGTTGGCAATTACCTCGATGTGCACATTCTATATAAGTGAGACCAGCCTGCTCGGAGTAGAAAAAAGGGAAAGCGTTTTGTTGTCTTGTTTCTTTTCTTTCTTCTTTTCTTCTTCTCTTCTCTTCTCTTTCTCTTTCTGTTTCTCTCCTCCTTTTCCTTCTTTTCCTGCTTGCCCCTCTATCCATCATTTTATCCTTCACTAGTGACACACCTCGTTTACATACTCTCTCTAGGCTCGTCATCTTTACGCCCAACTCTAAATTAAAAGAAGCAGGCCGACAAAAATATTCCCATTCATCCTTAGCTGGTTTCATCCCTCGCCCGGCTAACGCTCCGTGTTTTATTTTTATTTTTACTTTCACCTTCCGCACAATTCACCTTCATTTTAACCTTTTACCTTTCACATTTACGTTTTGGTTATTATTCCTTTTTCGCTTCCTTTTGCTCCTTTTAGTGCATAAAACCTGCTTCTCATTATCACTAATCAACAACATTTATACTTATTTGCTTCTTTTCCTGTCTTAGTTGCATTTTTTACAGAAACACACACACACACACTTCCCCTTTTTCTACGGTTATCACAAAGATTTCCCTTATTCCCCATAGTATGATGAATTCCAAGAAACCCACCCTCAAGGGCAAAAGCCCGGATGGCGACCGTCCTTACAAATGTCCAATGTGTGATAAAGCTTTCCACCGTTTGGAGCACCAAACTAGACACATCAGAACTCATACGGGCGAGAAACCTCACCCTTGTACATTCCCTGGTTGTAACAAACGTTTTTCAAGATCAGATGAGTTGACTAGACACTCGAGAATCCATACCAATCCAAATTCTAGAAGAAAAAACAAGAATCAAAACATCTCTATCATTCAAGTTGACCCAATATACAATCAAGCTGTGCCTGCTCCCCCTCCTCAACAACCTCAACAGAACCCTCAACAACCTCAACCAGTGCACCAATCTCAGCAGCCAATAGGTATTGATTTTAACGGCAATCCAATTTACCCATACATGATCAACTTGCCTCCAGCTATCAATCAGAATCAGTTTCGTTCTTTGCCTACTTCTCCAGCTGCTTCTGCTCATGAACATCAACAACAACAACAGCAACAGAGCTACTTTACTTCTCCTACTCCTTCATATTCTTCAATTCACAACAATGAAAACTTGGCTGGTGGTTCTAATAGCAATAATGGTTTCCATTCTTCTAAATCGACAACATATCTTAATCATTTCGGTAACTCCACTCCTCATCATCATAACAACTTGCATTTCTTATCTTCCGCTTCATCTTCCAAAACTCATTCTTTGCAAAATTCTCCCAACAACTCATCTACAAACTTGTTTTCTCAAAGCGGGAGATTTTCTACTTCTTCCAGCGCCACCTCCCTTCACTCTATGGCTTCAAACACATTTAATCTCCCACCATTGAAAATGACTCCAATAAGTAGCACCAATACAAACAATAGCAGCACTTCGACCGTGAATGGTAATAGTTTCAATAACGGCAATGATGAGCCGTTGACTTTTGGTGCCAGAAAGTCCAAAAAATTGTCAACGCCACCATACACTACCCCGTTGCAATCTCCTAGCATCTCGCCAGTTTCCAATAACCATCCTCATGCAAATGGTAACAATATCACTCTTCCGCCAATCAGAACCCTTTTGGCTAGTTTGGAGGAAAATGGTGGGAAAAGGGGTAGCAATGGTAATGAATCCTCTAGATTGCCTCATATTGACGAGATGTTCCCATAAGTGAGCTACATGAAGAATAAATTATTTTCTGCTTAACGTTTTTTTCGGATCATGACTGTTATGACTGCTTACGCGTTTGTTTTCATTTCTGCTTTGTTTTTGCTGCTTCATTTTGTTATAAACAATATCCAGTCCTTTTTCTTTTTATTTTTTCTGTTCTGAGGATCGTTTTTTTTTTTTTTTTGTTTTGCTTTATTTATCATGATTTTTACTTTTATTGTTTCATTATTACTTTTACTCTGGGGTTCTTTTATATATTTTTGTCAATGTCATATGCTTGCTGTGCTTTATCCTTCACTTCTTTATTCCTCTTCTTTCCTTATTGTCTTTTTTTTCGCGGGTTGTTTTCTTTTCTGGATTTTATCGTCATTGTTATTATCGTCATCATTATCTTTGTTTTTAGTATTACGGATAGTACAAACTGCAAAATGGAGGAGTTCTTTTTTTAATTCCTTATGATTTAAGAGTATATTCAACTTTTGGAATCTGCTGCTATTTGCAGACCACGTCTTTTTTTTTTTTTTCTATCCAACAACTTTCCAATAATCATTTTCTCCATTGCCCGTATTTCTTTTTTCTTTATCTTATCTTTGCAAAATGCAATTTTTTGTCAACATTCTAACTACATTCATGTCATAATAATAAACTCTTTGGAAACTAATACCTGAACGTCTTTTTTGTGTGTAGATGTTTTGCTCTTACCGCACAAGCACTTTTGAACTAAGTTGCTGGCTTTCGATTAAACCAGTGAGCATTTCGGTGCTGTAATCAAAACTTCATCTACAAGGAGAACGAGATTGCTGATCAGGCATTGGGAGTAGTCTGCCATTTTCAAAGTTATCACGAATAAAGTAGTTTTCTTTTGAATTGAGCTAAGCTTCTTTGTATCAATGTTCTAAAATTTTAAATTGCAATTTCTGCTGATCAATTTAAATACCTTTTATCTTTGAGAGGTATTCCTTAGGGCATGCACTCTTTGGATGGGTGCTTTTACAGGTGGCATTTATTGCTGGATTCTAACGCAAACAATAATGCGAAGTTGATTGGTTTTATTCCTGGTTGTAATCATGGTTCTTTGCAACGTAGTGTTAAAATTTTACAATAATTTCGACTCCAGAGACGAAGGAAAATGCATATGAACGAATTTTACTTCTTAGGTGCATCATGAGACATATATTTTCATATGCACCCTTCCAGACATACTTTCAACCTGAGAGTGTTCTTTCTTATCTTCTTCACATGTACCTATATACTTATGTCTTAATTTTTTAGTTTACTCATGGATCCTGTCTTCAATTCGCTACGAAGATAAATGGGAAACATTGATGCGTCTTTTTCTAGTGTATGTGGACACAATACCTTAGGGTTCTAAATTTAAAGTCAAGAAAAGTCTTTTCAAAAACTTGGCGTTAGAACAAGAAAATTTTCAGATATTAAGAAGATTTTGTAGGTCTAATGTTAGTTTTCTTCAAAGCAATAAGATTATGGCTGCTTTCCTATTATTCACCGCCTAAACCATAAATTGTAAGATCATATTGCGGGATGTGTAGTGCTAAGTATGACTTGGTGCTCCAAAAACTTGATTACAAAGGCAGTACCGATGCTCCTCACGAACGCACAAAACAGAGCGAAAAAAATTTCCATCGCCATAAAATTAGCATCAAAATAATTTTTTAAAAAGATAAAGGGAAATCGCGTTGCATAAAGTAATGATGAAGACAATTGAGATATATATAAAGATAGCAAAAAGCAGCAGCGCCTGCAGACTAACTTTTCAACATGCATGGAACCAATCCCTTTGGGATACAGGCTAATTTAGAAGACAAATGAAGTGCAGTCTCGGAAGACATATACGTACTAAAAATAAATTACTATAAAGTATAACGACGAAATTTAAAGCTAAAATGCAATCGAGTGCAAAATGGTAACTTCACTTGACCACCAATGAGAGAAAATTCTCTTTGGAAAGTATCATATACGAGTAAATGAGATTCTCCGAGCTGTCATTGTATCACATGAGATAAACGTCCTCCAGCATAAACGCACTGCTGACATTATCCTGCATTGCGATTGGTGGATGTTTTGGCGGAATCAGTCAATGAGTCACTCCGGTATAAATGAGTGAAAAGTGAAAAATGACGAAACGCAACCTAAACAGAAAAAAAAAAATGCTGATTCCTACTAATTACTATATTGTTTCCTGCTCTTCTCTTTCTCTCTTCTCTTCCTCTTTTTTTTCTATTTCTGCCTTTCTATGGTGAGCCTGCTGCTAATACAAAGCATATACCTGCAAAGTACAATACTCAGTTAGACAAAATGCTCTCATTCGCTTCTAGAGTGCAGAATAACTACAATTATAGCCAAAGGCTCTTCTCCACCTCGGCCAAGACCCTTTTGGGCCAAAACTTGACAGAGAAGATCGTTCAGCGATACGCAGTAGGTCTTCCAAAGGGCAAACAAGTTCATGCTGGGGACTATGTCACTGTTAAGCCTCGCCACTGTATGACTCACGACAATAGTTGGCCCGTGGCGTTGAAATTCAAAGGTTTGGGTGCTTCGAAGGTCAAAGATAATAGACAAGTGGTGATGACGTTGGATCACGATGTGCAAAACAAGACAGAGAAGAATTTGTCCAAATACAGCAATATTGAAAATTTCGCTAAACTGCATGGTGTTGATTTCTATCCAGCCGGTAGAGGTATTGGTCACCAGATCATGATCGAAGAAGGTTATGCTTTTCCAATGTCGTTAACGGTGGCTTCTGACTCACACTCCAACACTTATGGTGGGTTGGGTGCTTTGGGTACGCCAATTGTCAGAACCGATGCTGCTTCCATTTGGGCCACCGGTCAAACCTGGTGGCAGATCCCACCGGTAGCTAGAGTCGAGTTGAAAGGTAAATTACCTAAAGGTGTTACTGGTAAAGATGTGATTGTATCACTTTGTGGTTTATTCAACAAGGACGAAGTGTTGAACCATGCTATAGAATTTCATGGTGAACATATCAGTGAGTTGCCAATCGATTACAGATTAACAATTGCCAATATGACTACTGAATGGGGTGCTTTGTCTGGGTTGTTTCCAGTTGACGAAACTCTTGTTCAGTGGTACGAAAACAGATTGAAAATTTTGGGACCTAACCATCCAAGAATTAACCAAGAAACCGTTAACAACCTCAAAGAAAGTTTGGTCAAGGTGAATCCAGACAGTGATGCATTTTATGCTAAGACATTAACAATAGATTTGAGTACTCTTTCCCCATACATTTCTGGTCCAAACTCTGTCAAAGTGTCCAACTCTTTAACTGATCTTTCCAACAAAAATATGAAGGTTGACAAAGCATATTTGGTTTCTTGTACAAACTCGCGTTTATCCGACATCAAAGCAGCAGCTGACATCATCAGAGGCCACAAAGTTGCCCCAGGTGTTAAATTCTACGTCGCTGCTGCATCATCTAATGTGCAAAAAGATGCTGAGGCTTCCGGTGATTGGCAGGCCATCATCGACGCCGGTGCCATTGCTTTGCCAGCTGGTTGTGGACCATGTATAGGGCTTGGTACTGGGTTATTAGAACCTGGTGAAGTGGGCATTAGTGCCACTAACAGAAACTTCAAGGGTAGAATGGGTTCCAAGGATGCTTTAGCATTTTTGGCTTCTCCTGAAGTGGTGGCTGCTTCTGCCGTGTTGGGTAAGATTGGTTCACCAGAAGAAGTGTTGGGGAAACCGGTGCGCCAGACCAGTGAAGTGATCAAATCTATTACTGTCAACAAAAAGCCAAGCGAAAGTGGTTCTCCAGCTGCTGCTGATGCTACTAGTGATGGTGCAGAAAGTGCAGTAGAGGTTTTAGAAGGCTTTCCTAAGGAAATTGTTGGTGAATTGGTACTTTGTGATGCTGACAATATTAATACCGATGGTATCTATCCAGGTAAATACACTTACCAAGATGATGTTCCAAGGGAAAAAATGGCCCAAGTGTGCATGGAGAATTACGATTCTGAATTTGGCCAAAAGACTCAACCTGGTGACATTGTGATCAGTGGGTTTAACTTTGGTACTGGTTCTTCCAGAGAACAAGCTGCCACTGCTATTCTTGCTCGTGATATGAAATTGATTGTCGCTGGTTCATTTGGTAACATTTTCTCCAGAAACAGTATTAATAATGCATTGTTGACTTTGGAAATCCCAGATTTGATTAATATGTTGAGAGAAAAATACAAGGATAGTGGTAAAGAACTTACTAGAAGAACCGGCTGGTTTTTAAAATGGGACGTGTCCAACGCGCAAGTAACGGTCACTGACGGACAAGAAGGACCAGTGGTCTTACAACAGAAAGTGGGCGAATTGGGTGCAAACTTGCAAGATATCATTGTTAAAGGTGGTTTAGAAGGATGGGTCAAGAGTGAGTTGGCCAAAGAACAATAAAGAATAGAAATTAGATTACGATAATTGTGTATTTTACTTTTTAGAGTTTTTTGTTAACCATTTTTGTCATGTCATGAAAATTAAACCGGTTCTTTGACAGTGTTTAATAGAGTACCATTTTAACTCATAAGTTTGTTTCTTGTTGCTTCTTCTTTGTTTTTGTTCATATATTTTGCATTTTACATTACCTACTAATACACCAAAACTGTACTTTTGCATCAGTAGGTCTCTAATGTTGTATCTTGTAGGTGCTATCTCATGTTGAAATACGCCCATGTATTTTTGCTTAATAGTGTTCGCATCCGACCATATGAGAAACTAGCGCAAATTGTTAACGCTGTTTTTTCTTTTTTCACACACAATATCGATTTATTATTTCTATATAAACGGTAGAAAATAGAATCTTATAAAC
>JXWR01002853.1_pt1 | contig 18448 bp, 9 predicted proteins | sample 315541 | NCBI WGS metagenome assembly JXWR01 (sample SAMN03273951, study PRJNA271842) | soil metagenome | isolation source: rice field ambient CO2 | place: India: CRRI Experimental farm Cuttack,Odisha-753006 | collected 2013-12-17
TCCTGCGCTATAAAAAAAAAAACGAAGCAGCTGCAGAAGCCGTCTGCTGGGCGATTTACGTATTACTGCAATATTCTGCATTGTAATTCTATAGAGGTCAACTCAACACAAAGAGAGAATTGATCGATTGTCTGCCTCAACCGATCGAAGCGCTCACCCTTACAAGAATGAACACAGTTTAAGATTAAGGTCTCCGAGGCCGAGACTTTCAAAAGATTCACAAGGATTGCAATGAGCGCCCAGCATTGGCAATTGCCAATCGATCGATCGGAGCTGAAGCTTAGTTTCCGGAACTTATCTCGAAATTGAAATAAAACATCCTGGGAAAACTCAGCAAAAACAAATATTTATCTTCATCCTTCGTAACTTAATTTTCAGTTGCCATTGGTATCAGTGTCAATGTCAATCTCGATAACGATTGTGTCTTGTGATTTAGCTTTTTGAGCATTCCTGGGTTGCCGCCACCACCGCAATTCTTCCAATTTCGTGAAAATGAAATGTTGTCAAATTTTCGAGATTGAGATTATGACCCAAGTATTTCCGCAAATATACTTGAGTATGACCAAACACACACACATACACACACACACATATATATACATGCACTACTGAAAAGTTTTTTACTAATCTGCAGCCAATTTTGTAATTTTCGGTTTTCCAATTTCTACAATGTTTGAACTGATTCAAATTTTTGAAACTTTTTTTGATTCTTTTGATTCTTTTAATTCTCTCGCCCGCGGGAGGTGTGACGCACTACGTTCGTTTTGCAGAGTGTCATGACCGCTTGCTTTATCGGTGCATGCGCAGCTACCGAACAATTGTCTTCCACTGCACCGTAGTTAACTGCTTCGGGGCCACCGCCACTTCTTGAGTCAAGGCTGCACAGAAAGAGTAATGCTAGATAGTCAACATCTAGCGCTAAAGCCATACTATTTGGAAACAAGCGTGGCAGTTCATCCATGCCGGCTCTCCTTCAAAAATCCAAAGGTGCTAATATCTATCAAGGACTCATTGTAAACTGACTACAATATTAATCAAGAACGTGATGGGGCACTTAACTTAAACGTTGTTACAATTGCGAGAAATGGTTCATCTGGGGCTCAATTTTCAAACAAATATTGTCTGATATTCTGGTTTTCTGTGAGGCAATAATGTATTGTATGCTTGCTATAATTAAATAGCAAAAACTCCGTGAGCAATGCCAAATCAAAACACTTTTGAGTATGGTCTCAACCGGCAGCACCATTGGGTACCGACAAATTTACTAGTGCTAACTGCAGCCTTTTCGCTATATTAAAGTGTTGTTTAATTAGCACTAGCTACACTAGTGTCAAAAATGGCTATCGATGATGTAGTTTACCGTGCCACACTAATGTGTGCAGTATTGCAACGGGACACACATAATAAGGCTTAAAAGCAATCACCGTCCCATGTTATAAAGAATAAAGAAATGTCTGCTGCCGCCGCCGCGCCTCTGTGCAATGTTCCCCCACGGACCACCGCCTCGCTCGCTCATTGGCCAGAGCTTGAGATCTAAAAGGAACAGTGAGTGACTTCGTGCTGGTGGAACAGTTATGCACAACATTGTGAAGTAGTTAATACTCTTTCGCTGCTGTAGCATAGATATTACAAGAGTATTCTCTAAAAAAAAATTTTTTTTCTATTGTGTGTCAGCAGTGTCCAAAAAATGGGTTTGCCGATTACTATTCTCTTTTTTTTTTTTTTTTTTGCAAAGTTAAGCTCGGTACTGCTACACTTTATTCTTGGCTCGCTTCGGAGTTCAATATAGCTAGGCCGAGAATATCACTTTCGGTCTAGTCAATAAAGTTCAGACATTAGTGAATTATTACTATAATAATACTGCCAGTCGCGCGATCGGCTGGCTTGTCTTTTTTTTAAAAAGGCGAGTAAGCTGACTGGGCTGTCGGACATAATGTCGGAGTGCCCGCCGCTGTTCAGCTTGGCCCAAGAAAAACAAAGTGTAAATAGTAAAAAGAAAAAAAAAATCTCAAATCCGAGGTATACAACAGCCAGAGTGAGTCCTCAACCCGAAATACTCACAGTATACTTGACATGTTCATAAAACTGTACATGTTGCTGCACATTGTAATTTCCCCTCAACGTCCCCAACGTCCCTCACAGCTGTTCCCCAGCTTTTCTACATTTAGTGTCAAAGAGATGCTAAAAGTGCTTTATTTTTGTGTTTTCCAATAATAACAATATTGCTGATGCGTCATATTGCATTGCTGGCCTTAACCGAGGCGCTTATTGCATCCTGATTCAGCCGAAGTGCGTCTGGATCTTGACAGAAATCTCAGAGACGAGCTGTCTGTCCAACATAATCTAGCGGGCTATCAAAGAAGACAAAATGACCAGTAGTTACTTCTGATATATTAAAGTTAAAAAAAAGGCATTCTCAAGCTTTTATCCTTCTTGTTCTTCAAAAGAATAAATCTGTGATACGTGATAAAAGATTCTGCCCTTCATGCATCTATGCTTTTCGACAGACATCTGTATAGTTGCTCTTCGGATTCTTTGTAGTTTTTGGAATCTGTTTATTACTGTTAAATAGTAATATACTTTTTTTGATAGGACTCCGATAGCAGCTGTGAACTGTATGCAATTGAAGTTAAATGTTTTTACGAATCGTTTTGATAGTTCTATAGAAAAGTTAAGAAATTCTGCATGTGTCTCTGATAAAGCTGCGAAGTATCACTGATGAATAAGGCCTATTTACCGAATATTTTCCCTATGTGATTTTTATAGACTTGTTCAATAAAGTTAATATTCCAAGTAAACTTTATACACATCTTTCCCCCCGGATTAACAAAAGAAAAAAAGTATTAAGGAAATTTTAAGATATGTACCTTTGATGTGCTACATGTTACTAGAAACTGAGCGAATTTTGATGAAAGCCCTTCCACCATACTGCTCACGTTAAGTATCTTATATCTTTTTTAATACAATTCTCAAATACACGCAGACTCTCGTGGCGCTACAGGAAGAACAAGCGACATTAGTTTTTCATTCAAATACTTCAAGGGATCCGTGCAAACCTTGCCACATCATTCGCTTATGTAAAATCTATTAAAATTCTCCTTTCTGCCAAGATTCCCGAAATAGAAATACATTTTTCCCCAATTCGCAAAGCAAATCTTAAGTATAATTATATACAGTTTTTCACGATGGATCCAAAAAATAAAAATTATAAAATAAAAATCCAACAATTGCTATCGAGGGGATCAGCCTATTGCCGTTTCTGCCACTTTCTCCGCAATTTTGAAAACACTGATATAATACAAAGTGCTCTAGAGCTAGTTTGATGGCCATCTCAACTAAAATATTGCTAATTGTTCATATCAATCGTATTCAACTCGACACCAGCTGTATAACATTGGTGGTATTGATGCATGACAGTCAAGATTTCTTAGTTCAATCCGGAACGCTACCCCAGATTTCCATGCACCCTTCTTTAGCGGAGCCGTCCGCTCGGAACAAATAGGGCAGATTCTTGCAGCCTGCATATACCCTAAGTGCTGTTATGTATGTAGCCAAAATACATCTTATTCGGTGAAATAACAAATAAAAATACGCCTTTACTTTTTAACGCAAGGGAAAGATCAATTTTTTGCGAATAATAAGATGAATCTGTTTAATTTATAATTTGGGCAAATGCTGGAGAAGATCCGGGGTATGCGTTGCGTTGGCTCACATTATAATGTAGTGTTTGACTTCCTTTGGCGCACATTTACATCATTCTGGAAGACTTAAGCAATAGTGTTATTCTTATAATAGCTCGTTTACACCGTACACCTAATATACTCCTCATTGATTGATTAATTTACTGAGCTAGACTTGAGTCTTGCGGGGCCAAAGTCCTTAAAAGTTCTGCTATACGTCCCCATGCGGGGCAAGCACTATTGCACAGAAATTGTATGAACAGTCTGTAATTGATGAAAATCTATCAAACAAGTGTCGAGTCTGTTTTTGTTAATATACAAGGCTCGTTTGTTGGCTTGCGGGCTTGCCAAAAAAATAATGTTGTGTGTTTTCAGATCTGTTGACGAAAGCTGTGTGCTTAGAAAGATGAGATGAGATCCGTTCCGGAACATGTCGGACAAAACAGGATAGTAGTATGCTGCGACTTTTGCACTTTGCCTATTGTCTCGAGCAGAAAATCTAGGGGCTTTTTCACTTAGAGCTAAGCGATGGTGTCTTTTTTGGAAACAGCTTGCATGAGACTGGAAGATTTTTCTGTGCTACTACAACATGAGCTCTATGGTTGCAGTAGTACCGAATAAAGATAAATTTTACAAATCAATCTGCCAAGTCAAAATTATTCAAATGAAAAAAGAAAAACAGTAACATTATTGGTACAAAACCATCAAAGATTATCAAATAAAAGCGAGAAAATATTGGAGCACTTATTTAGTGGTGGGAAACATCAAAAGATAGGAGAAATTTAAATGTAGAGAAAAAAAAATAAGCAAATTAAAAATAAAGGTGAAGGGATAATAAAAAAAGCTACTGGAAGGAAGTAAAAAGCCATGAGAGACAAACCACTGCTTAAACTCTAGCAGCTTTTTCATCAAGATGGTCAACATTGACCTTTTCATCATCACTATGAAGGGCAATGTCATCACCTTCAACTTCCATTTCGTAATTCAAATCGGCATCTTTATTTTCAGGTCCAACAAGAGTAATCAACAACAAGTATCCAAACACACAACCCATGAAAATCGACATAACCTTAGCATAATCGTAAGCGTCTTCCTTCTTGTTACCATTTTCATCGTACAATGGAAATCTCTCTCCAATGGTGGATTCAATAGTCGAAGAAGCAGAAGAAACCAAATTACCCAATTGATAAGCTAAACCACCAACAAACGATCTGAACTGAGGTGGCGATAATTCCGACAAGTGAATTGGCACAATACCCCAAGCACCTTGAACGAAAAACTGCAAAAAGAAAACCCCGGCATTGATCCCCGTATTACGTACATATGCCCATGGATAAATCATTGCCCCACCACCAATGCAACAAATAATAATGGAAAGACGACGGCCAATGAAACCGGAAATATGACCAAAGAAAATGCCTCCAGCAAGAGCACCCAAATTAGCAACACAGTTGGTAACTGTGGATCTATCAGCACCGTAATCGAGCTGCTTGGTAAGTAAAGTTGGGTATAAGTCCTGGGATCCATGCGATGAGAAATTGAAACCAGCCATCAAAAGCACCAAATAAATGCAAACGAGCCAATAGTGCTTGAGGGCAAGTTTTCCCTGCTTAACAAATCTAGTGGTTGCCGATTCACTATCATTCAATGCAGAAAATTGACGATGTCTCATGAATCCATCAGTTTCTCTAGTCAACAATACCCAAATAGAAAACAAAACTGAAGGACCAGCACTGAACCAGAACAAAGCTCTCCAACCGTGACTGGAATTATCGGTGATGGCTCTTTGGAAACAAACCACCAACAAGTAGCCAAATGCATAACCTTCCTGGAAAATACCAGATAATATACCATGAGCCTCGGTTGGCGAATCTTCAAGAGCAATAGCATATGCTGGTCCAAACGCACCGCCCATGAATATGCCAAACAATGCTCGTACTCCCAAGAATTGCTTGAATGTACTAACAAAACCACAACCAATTTGCAATACTGTTAAACAAATCATTACTGTAATCAAAGGATACCGACGACCATAACGATCAGACAAGATACCGAAAATTGCAGCCCCGACTGACCTCAACATGAGGACCAATGTGATACCCCAGGTGATACTGGAGGGTTTAACATCGAACTCTTCAGCCAAGTGAGAGACATTCATGCTGACGGAAAAGAAATCAAAGGCATCCCATGTCCAACACCAAAAACCAGCAAGGAAAAGGTTCCATTGACGAGCATTAAGTTGAGTTAATGGGCCAAATGGATTCCATAGGTTTGAGCGGTATCTGGTATCATATTTTGAAGGAATAAGAGAAGTGAAACGGGTGATTATGTATCTGTTAATTGCTTCTTTAGTAAATGTTGGTGGCTGAATAATGCCGTTTTTTGGTGGAGCAGCATCAGACATGTTGATGATGGAAGGTATTATTTTAAGCGAACTGCAGAAGTAATAGTTTAATAAAAACAAAAACCGCAAATTTGAACACACCACAGGTCAACGAAAGGGAAATCAACGGGCCTTTTATATCCCTGAATAGCTATGAGAAAGGCACTAAAAAGTGATACTCTCTGGCTGTATCCAGTGTTGATGGTACCTAGTGCGACTTCTGCTGGGTTAGTGGACGGGCGTTTCGAATATGATGACATTATGACATGGAGAGGGTGTTTTAGCACTTTACTGCAACTGGCTGTGTTCTGTCGTGCTCCGCTGTGGTTTGCTGCGTAAACCCCAGACTAACCCAAACACTGACAACTTCCAGCCGCACGTATATGTATATCCTTAAAAACCATCGTTCTGGACACCATTGAACATAATCATTGCCATAATAATCACTGCAAAATTGAAAATGTTTCTGCTAATAAGAATGAATTAAGTTTTTGTATTTCTTGTGGTTTGTTTATAAAATGTTTATTTACTTGGTTGCTTTTCTTTTTCTTTTGCCAGTAACACCTAAGATGGGCCATCAAGTTGGAAATCATGGCAAAAACCGGGACAACATTCGAGCTACATTGGCATAGTTAGCGATATGTTTAGCGATAGCTAGAGGCTTATGATGCTTTTTTTCTTCAAAAAGAACTGTGTACGCTGAGTGTTGTGGCATGCATGTTTATGTTTAATTTGGTTTTAATTTTTTTTTGTTTCAGTCACTAGTTTAGTGCTTCCTGTTCTCCGCAATTCATTTAGCAGATTGTGCGCTTTAGCGTTCCAGCTTTTATTTTTTTTTTATTTTTCTTTTTATTTTTATCTATTATCTATGAAATAATATTGGCTTAAAACCATTAATCTTAGTACTAATACTGTGAAAACCCCCAGGTCTGCTGCCTGCTTTCTATATAATTTTCTGGGTGCACATTGTTCATAAATGCCAATTTTGGTAGTTTACTATAAGCATTTTGTTACTATTTGTATACAAATTTTTTCATCAGTGTAGCGTTTGACTAGCATCTCGCTCAAGCACCTTTTTTGTGGAGATTATCAAACTGCGGGCTGGGCGCGCTTGTTGCCCCGGGAGTTTCTTGCTCTGCCTTTTCTGCTTCTGCTTCTACTGTCCTATCAGCGAGCCCGCCCGACGCAGCAGAAGGCCCCACCTCCACCATTCGCTCGACAAAGTTCTCTTGAAGCGTCCTAAGCGTCACGATTGCCGTTTTGGGATCCACAATTTCTTGGCTCTCCAATTTTTTATGAAAATGTTGTAATGCTATCAGCAAGTCAACCATCAACCTCCGCTTTTTTAAGATTCGTACCTCGCGAGTAATCGTCTTGTGGTCTCGCCGGCTTTTGGTTTGCCTAGACACTAGTGTAGTAGAATACGTATTGGCTGCTTCGATGATCTCGTCAATAAATAAATTGTTGTCTTTTGCAAGCTGAATCCCGTATCCTTTAATGTTGCTGGTGCCCTGCATCACTTTGAACTTGACGTTATCCACTTCTTCGTAGCTCATGTGCAACTCGAGCAAACTTAGACTATTCTTCAAAACATTGGGGATATCCTGAAAATGCGTAGCGAAAAAAACGCTACAATTTTGGCACTCGTTCAATAGATGCTGGGTTATAGCTAATGCTATAGAAAATCCATCAGTAATACTTGAGCCTCTTCCTAATTCGTCAATAATTATCAAACTTTCTTCGTCATTATTATTTTCAAGCTCTTGCAAAATGTAGGCCATTTCAGACATTTCCAAACTGAACGTTGACGCATTGAAAACATCCAAATTATCAGTTCTAATTCTTGCCATTAACTTTTGGTAGACTGGAAGCACCGCGTAATCTGCGGGGACAAAACAACCAATCTGGCCCAAAATTACAATCAAGGCGATTTGTTTCAAATACACTGACTTGCCACTCATATTGGCTCCAGTGATTATGTTCACTCTCGATGTCTCTTTTAGTGAGTAAATATCATTAGCGACAAAGTTTTTAAAGCCTAATATTTTTTCCAAAATAGGGTGTCTGCTTGACTTTAAAATTAGTTTGTCATGCAACTCAGGACAAGTGTATGTCCGTACCGAATTCAAAGCAACATAGCTGAATGTTGCCAATAAATCCAAAATGGATAGTGCCTCAGACATAATAAAAAGCCCAGATGTGTAAACTTCAATTTTCCCGTTTAGCTCATCAATTGTTTGGTCACACAATAAAAAGATTTCTGCGAGAGTATCACTCAAGCGTCTATTTAATTTTAGTAATTCAAGTGTAGTGCAATGAATATGTGCTTTTTTGGTCGATTTGTTGATAAATACCACTGGCAAATCATTTATGTCAACATCATTATTTAATTTTCTATTGATTTTTATGCTAAATCCTTTAGTAGAATCATAATAATGTGTTAGAATGAGATTATGTTCTTCACCCAACCTGCCAATCGCGTTCATTATTTCATCAATTATTTTGGTATGTAACTGTCTGGAAATGTCCAATAAACCATTTTTCTTCTCTTTGATTGCATAACATTTTTGGTTTCTTAACTCAAGAGGCTTATTGGTCCACCGACAGTCCTCGTTTACGTACTCATCAATCAATTTAGATACTTGTTCAATATCAGCACTATGGCAAAGTGATTTTATCTCCTGCAATAGCGTACTATTAAGTTGATTTTCTGAAATCATGGTAGATATCCTAGCAGCCATAGTAACGGACTCTTTCCATAATAAAATATTGTTTATTTTTTGTCCAGTTTCTGTCCTGGCAGGTTTAGAAATCAATAGTATGAAAAGTTTATCTAAATCCTGAACATTTTTTAGAGCTTTTCTAATATCATTTAAAGCATATTGTCTGCCAATTAACTCTTGGACACTTTCTAATCTTAGTCTAATCGAATTTTTATCAGTCAAAGGCTGTAAAATGTTGTTTCTCAAAACCCTCGCTCCCATTTTTGTTACTGTACGGTTTAAAAATTTAAAAAGAGTTAACCCATCACCTCCTTGATCACTGACATTACTATCAATAAGCTCAAGTGATTTAATTGTACTTGCATCGATCAGCATTGTATTCTCACAGCCTTGATACTTAACTCTAAACCTTTTGAAATTATAGGAATTATACTTCTGCTTGGCTTGGAAATATGTGATGATGGCGTTGCACGCAGTAAGCGCCAATGTTTGATTGATCAACTGCAATTTCAACTTGACAAACTCATCAGCAAAAGCATATTGTTGTATTAGCGCCAATGGATCATGTCCGTTGCTATTATAATAAGATTTGGAAGTTCCAGTGATTCGAGTTTGTGACATGTTGATACTGGATCTCACAATAGATAGTAGACTACTGCCGGTTTCAATCATGTTTGCTGGAACTAAGATTTCTGTCGGCTCATAAACTTGCAATTTGTGAACTGTGCGTACATAAGTCTGTGAGTCCTGAATTGTAGAAATGATCAATTCAGCGGTTTGAAAAATTATGAAGCAGATCCCAACAACTGGAGAAATACTCTTGGACTCATTGATGGCGCATAGAACTTTTGGGGCGCCAGCGGTTGGTGGCGCGAATGGGATTTTTGATCTAGATCTAGTAGCGGTTGGGGTCCTAGAAGGTGCTAAGATTCTAGATCTGGAACGACTTCTTGATGTGGAATAGTCAGAGACTAACATTCCATTTGAAACATCCATCATATATTAATTCTAGCAAAACCGCTATAACCTATAAGCACAAGAAGAGGAAGAAAATAAAACATAAAATAAAATTTGAAAAACGAAAATAAAAATTAAAGCCTCTGCATGTTAACCGCCATCACCAGTAAGCGCCGAAAATACAAAATAAAAACAACTAACAAAAGCACTAGTCGTCTTTCTTTGTCTTTTCTTCACTTATAAAGCTTTTTTCCTTAGATACTTCTTTCTCTTCATGTGCTGAATGCTCTCCGGCACCCTCTTCAAAGTCCAATTTTCCAATTTTATCCACAAGCTCATCCACAGCAGTTTCTTGCTTCTTTGGAGCCTTGCTCTGCTTGATACTGTCCTCAAAGTTTTGGTCGTTTTTCATGTCCGCAACCATTTCCGAAGCGGTTTTAGCATGCTCTTTGGTTTCTTTCTTGTGTGAATTCACTAACTTGTCAAGTTCTTCTTTCCAGCCACAGAGACCAGCAATTGTATCAGCAACAGCATCGCAATCCTCAAGGGCCAAAATGTCAGTCTTTCTTGGATTCATTACAAAATCACCAACCTCCTCTCTATTGATTAACACTCGCAAACTTTTTGGATGCACTTCTGCCGGTAAAGATGCAAATGGATAAACGTTTAACGAGGTACCAGCGACAATACATAGATCCACATCTTGTTCAAGATCGACTTCGGACAATTCATGGAATCTCTCGGGCAATTGTTCGCCATAGAAAACAATTCCTGGCTTCAAGGTGCCTTCACAATGCTCGCATTTTGGTATTTTATCCTCAAGTAGCTGCTTGACAAAATGCTCCTTTTTGGCCTTTTTATGGCATTTGATGCAAAAATTCTCTGCAAAAGAACCATGCGCCTCGACAATCTTCTTCGATTCTATTCCTGTACTCCGTTCCAAACAGTCAATATTTTGGGTGAAGATTCTGATCAACTTGTTATGATCATTGACCAATTTCATGAAATAATGGAATCTGGTAGGGGGAAACTTAACAAGTTCCGGATGCAAGTCTTTGCATAACGAGTAAAAAGGCTGTGGATTTTCCTCAAAAAAATCAATGTCAAATACAGATTCTGGAGTAGGTAAGTTGAGCTTTGCTAAGTTGTAGAACAAACCAGTGCCTGGTGATCTAAAATCAGGAATCAAAGGCTCGCCATCGCTAGTCGCAGAAATGCCTGCCCCAACGAAAAAAAGTACCTTTGAGTCAGGATTTTTGAGCACGTTTGCTACCTTAGCTAAATTTGTGGTAAGCAGATTAGAGGAGCCCATAATGTTTGTTATAGAAGGAAGTAATTGCAGAGAGCTTACTGGTGATTAGTATGATATAACCGTGTTTGCTTATCTTTCTTATGAGGTTGATGATGAGATGATTTCAAGTAACCGCTGCATTGGTGCACTATGAGACAGGGTGACCTCTTTGTCGCCGATTTTTTTCCCTTACTTTACAGTGTTACTCCGTCGACCGTAGGAATTCGATGGTTTTCTTGGAGACCGCAAACACTACCGGATCATTCTTTACTACATTGTTACAATTAGGCAAAAGTGGAGCTGCACACATTGACCTTTCTTGAATAACGGTAGTGCAAAATGAAGGTAAGTCTTTTCATGTTTTTAGAAGTGACACTACTTTTGTTCATTAAGAATTGATAATTAATTTGGCCATGTTCGGCATTGATAAAAATGCACCGATCGACTAACATCGAAACCAGCAAAGAATTACTTCGTTAGATATTAAAGCCATTGCGCTAGAGCTTCATGCTGGAATTGTTGGCTATAGATTGCAAAACATTTACAATATCCTCAACTCAGATAGAATTTTTTCTCTTAAATTCTCCAAGCCAGACTCTAAGAAGAATCTTTTGGTGGATTACGGTTTCAAACTTTACTTATCGGAGTACGACAGAAGGCTCGAGCCAACGCCATCCAACTTTGTTACAAAGTTGAGAAAGCATTTGAAGTCAAAAAGATTGACGAACTTGAAGCAAGTTGGCAATGACAGAATTATTGTACTTGAATTTTCCAATGGTTTATATTACTTAGTTTTGGAATTCTTTAGCGCTGGTAATGTGATTTTGCTTAACACCGATAAGGAAATATTATCATTGCAAAGACTAGTTCAGGAAAAGGAGAACAACAGCAAATACGCTGTTCGTGAAAAATATCAAATGTTCGACCCAGCAGTTTTGTTTGCTGATTCGGTGAAATACTATCATGATGAAGAGGAAGGAGAAGACATTGATGCGCCAAAGGAAGAAGTTAATGAGAAATTTACAGATGAAAAACAGTTGCCATCATTGCAATATGATACCAAAACTTACACCCTTGAGGATCTCAAAAAATGGCTTGCTGAAGCAAAAGAAAAGGAAGAGAGAAAATCTGTAGCCCCAGCAGCAGCTGAAAGTAAATTCCACCAAAGCAAAAAGAAGAAAGAGCCAAAAGCTTTGTCTATCCTTAAGCTTTTATTTTTGAATGCTTCTTACTTATCATCCGATTTATTACAGACAAACTTAATTGAAAAAGACATTGACCCAACGCAAAGCTCAAAAAACCTTGAATCAGATGAAGAATTACAGTTGAAAGTTGTGGAAGTGCTAAACAAGTCCGAGAATCAAGTTTCTGGTTTATTGAATGTCAAAGATGGCATAGAAGGATATATAGTTCTCAAAAGAAACCCTCTATATGACCCAAATGAAGAAAAAATTCAAAGTTCCTTGCTCGGTAACACTGAAGAGCTTAGCACAGAGTACACTTTTGACTCATTCCATCCATTCAGACCGAACATTAATGTGGATGCTTTAGAAAACAATGAAATTAAATTGCTTGTTATTAAAGGCTACAACAAAACTTTGGACAAATTTTTTTCATCTATAGACTTGTTAAAAAATGCGTTGAAAATACAACAGTCAAAGACGTTGCTTGACAAAAAGTTAAATAGCGTTAAGCAGGAAAACTTGGCCAAGATTGGCAAGCTAACTAATTTGGAAACGACAAACTATAGAAAAGCTGAGCTTATAATTTTGAACGCTGATAAAATTGAACAGTGTAAGAGTGCAGTGCAAATCCTTGTAGATCAAGGAATGGATTGGAACAATATTGAAACTTTGATTAATGCAGAAGCACAAAGAGGCAACAAGATTGCGGGAATGATTGCATTACCGTTGAATTTGAAATCCAACAAAATCAAAGTTAGAATACTTGATCAAGACACGGTTGAAGATAATGAAGACTCTACTAGGGACTCTGATAGTGATAGCCTATCTGATATTTCACTCGACAGTGATGCTGAAGAAGAATTAGAGGAAACCACTATGAAGCCAGCTAAAGACAAAAAGAATGCCACAAAGAAAAATGCCCCTCAGAATTTTGTGGTGGTTGACATTGATTTGTCAATGTCTGCATATGCTAATTCCAAGACCTATTTTGACCAAAAGAAAAACGCACAGTTAAAGAAGGAAAAAACTGAGAAAACTGCTGAGCTTGCCTTGAAAAGCAGTGAAAGAAAAATTAACTCAACATTGAAAAAGGATATTGAACGCTCAAACAAAGATTTATCTATTAGAAAATTACGTCAAAAGAATTGGTTTGAGAAATTTTATTGGTTCTTATCAAGTGAAGGATACTTAGTGATTGCTCCAAAGGATAACTTACAGCTTGAAATGATATACTACAAGTATTTCAACTCCACTAATGATTACTATGTCACTTCTGATGTTGAAGGATCATTACATGTATTTGTCAAGAACCCGTTTAAGGGTCAAGAAATCCCACCTTCAACATTGAATCAAGCGGGTATGTTTTCTTTATCAGCTTCCAAAGCTTGGAATTCCAAAATTTTAACCTCTGCTTGGTATGTTGAAGGTGACAAACTTACTAAAAAGGATAACAACGATGGCTCATTATTACCTGATGGTATGGTTAACATCAAGGGCGAAAAAAACTATTTACCTCCATCTCAGCTAAGTATGGGCATTGGGCTCCTTTGGGTCTTGGACGAGCAATCTGCAAAGAATCGCAAGGAAAAAAGATTAACTAAGCAAGATCAGCTAGGATTTGAGCTCATTGAAGAAATAGCCGACATTAAGGATGTTGCCAAGGAAAAGATTTCCAAATTGAACAGCAAATTGCAAAACTTGAGTCTAGATGAAGCTAATCTTGACACAAAAGACGAAAAGAATGACGAACCTGATGCCGTGGAAGCAAATCTGTTGTCTCCGGCCAACAGTGAATCTGAAAATAAATCAGTTGAAATACATGAACGGGAACCTGAACCTGAACCTGAACCAGTGTTAGTAAAAGGAGGGAAATCTATTTCTTCCAAAATGGCCAATAGCAGTGGCAGTAAAAGGGCAAATGTGCGTGGTAAAAAAGGAAAGCAAAAGAAAATGAGCCAGAAATATGCAGATCAAGACGAAGAAGAAAGATTAATGAGATTAAAGGCATTAGGAGTATTGAAACAAATTGAAGAAAATGAAAAAGAGAATGCTGAAAAGCAAGCAGCACTTGCTGCGGCTCAAGATGAAAACAACAAGTTCAAAGGCAAAGGCTCAGGTGGCAATAGTCATAGCAATGCCATCAAACAGCAAAAGAAATATAACGAACAATTCATGGATATTTTGGAAGAAGATTTAACTGATGCTAATTATTTGGAAATATTCGATTCGCTTGCGGAGAAAATTGTGTCATTGAATGAAAAGTTTATCGATGTAATGCCAATGTTTGGCCCATGGCAATCATTTGCTAAGTTCAAATACAAGGCTAAGATTCAGCCAGGAAGCAACAAGGTTGGGAAATCAATGAATGAGGTATTGCATTATTTTGTGAACAGAAAGTCCAATAAAGAAACCTCATTAGTGAAAAAACATGAAGAGAAAAAATTATCACCAGGTCCCGATTCATCCTCTTCTTCTTCTGCCACTGCTCCTGACGTAAATTCAGCATCATTGTCTCAAAAATCTTTGGACTCATATTTTGATTTTGATTTGGACTTTGACGCCGAACATAATGTGATTAATCAATTGAAGCCACTTGATTTGCAACCGGCATTTACGGTCAAGGGTATTAGGATTGTGCTACCTTCGAACGCAGGTGGTGCTAGTGGTGGCGGTGGAAAGAACAGAGGCGGTGATGGAGGCAAAGGAAATAATGGGAAGCGTGGAAAAGGCGGAAAAGGCGGTAAGAAGAAATAAACCTGTAGTTGATTATCTGTCTGTTAAAACTTATCTTTCATCTTTAAGAATTGTATAACATTTTAATGAAGTATGTTTATTGCCAATGATTTTTGAACAGTTGGCATGCGGCTTTTACATAATTGTAGTCTATACGCGTAGTTTATGGACTAAAAATATCGCATACAATGATTAAGCATAATTGAGTTGGAGTTCATATACAATACAAATAAATGAAATATAACAATGAGAAGGATACAGTTAAAAGAAAAAAAAAAAGAATAGAATAGAATAGAATAAAATAAAATAAAAGTAATGACAGAAAAAATAAAAAAAAAAAAATAGCAACGTAATTTTGGAGACGTATTTGAGAAACTACTATAGCACCTTAGACCAATATTCTGCCCTGCGTATAATTACGTGGATGCGTCTTGAGCTGGGACATTAGCTCATAGTAGTGTTTTAACTTCATTGACTGTGCCACGAATTGAAGCTAAATAACCTGCTAGTCTCGTATTATAATCTTTGCTGATCATGTGAGTAATACTAACCACGGCAATTTTAACAAGAATAATGATATACTTAAAGACTAAAATTTAACAGCCATATATTTCCAATGCTAAATTTACCACGAACAACAACATAACAAATAACAAATGCACCTTTCCGCTTGTATTCCCTTAACTTAAAAGTTGAAACCCTTAACCTTCTTCTTTGCAAACTGGAATGCATTAAACAACCCTCTTTCATTCAATTCTATATTCAATGTGTTTTCAGCCAGTGGTCTCTTCGTGACTCTTGAGGCAATAGCATTGCCATCAGTTTCCAAAATGATCCCATCGTCCAAAGTTTCGTCAATAGCTAAGGCAACGTAATCGTAGTTTTCCGAAATTGATTTCTTATCCACTGCATCTTTAAGCACAATTTCCAAGGCTTCTGTTAGACCTGTAAGGGCCTGGTACAACATTGCTTCATTTTCTTGCAAACTACCAATGATGTAGATAACTACGTCGGAAATTGCTTTATACACAACTATTTGATCATCGAATATGATGATGTTGGATTTGGATTTGTAAGTTTTGGCAAATAGATTAGATTCAAAAGTTTCTTGTGATTTTAAAGTTGGGTATGGTGTCTGTATTTGGAAGGTTGGATCATTGACGGAATTGGAGTGGAGTGGTTTGTAATAGTTGGCATATAATCTTTTGCCCTCGCTGTCCAAGATCAAAGCAGCGGTTACTGAGTAAAGTGATAAATTGCTCATAATTGCAGTATATTTGATCTATTGTGAGAATTCCTTCAATAATTTGAGTTGTTTTTAGAAGGATAGGTGTAGCAGCTGAAAAATGGTCCAAAATGCTTTATAGTTGATTAAATGTAGACAACCTCAATGATCAAAAACGCTGGCTCTCTATCAAATAAGTCTTGATGCTGTGGTGCTTTGGACAGTTTCGGTGTTTTTGTTTTGTTGCAATACGTGTGAAAATTCATGTCTGAACAGGGACACTCGGCAGGGTGACGGCGGAAATCGACTGTGCTTATTACTATGGAGAGCAGCGCTGCTTTTGGCAGAAACAAAAACAAAAAAAACTAGAAAAGTAAAATAACAGAACTAAATGAAGAGAAGAGAAGAGAAGAGAAGGGCAGAGAAGAGACATAGGCGCGGAACCGGACCATTATAGCTGGAGCGGAGCATCTTTAATAACTGGAAGTTTGGCCACTGCAATACCATATAGAGTTATAGCCCTGCAGTATATCACACAAGCTGATATCATTTTCATTTGAGATCAACTGAGAAGACAAATTTATGTTTACGCTACTACTATAGAAGAAAAAGTCAATATATTGTCATCACAGGATAATGGCCAGTTCATCACAATTTTTTTTCAGCATACTTAGGATATCAATAATACAGGTATGTCAAATATATTAAGCAAAACGCAGCATTGGGTATAAAAACTTTTTGCGAAATGAATATATCAGATGGTCGAGTAAATCAAATTTATAAAAGGAAGCTCTACTAACCACGATTCCTCTAGCTACTACGATCAGTAGGCTTTGACAGATGCTCCAATAGAGTAATTGACATCCTCACAGACATATTCATTCGCCACTTAGAACTAGTATCCACTGAATGTCGCAAACTAGCGTATAACTCCGGCCGTTTAGATTTTGAGATCCAAGATGTGGCGCAAACCATGGTGAATTTGAGAGTAATACGGCCAGCAAGAATGATTGACCCCTATGATATTAGTGCAGAAAATTATTTAGGGATGAAGAATTTCGTGCGGTGGCTTAAGAGCGAAAAGTTTGCAAAGATGCGGAAAACTGCCATGCCTAGTAGAGAAACGGTGCAATTGAATTTATTGGATGTCCAAAATGACGGGGAAAATGGGAATGCGAATAGCGCGAATAATGGCGGCGGTGCTGGTGGTGATAGCAACGGAGTGACTGATAATAACCTAGAATATAACATGAAGAGTCGAGGAAGTGGCGGAAATAGTAATGGAGCAGGAATAGTTGGTATCAATGGAGAGCAAACCAACGATCTTGGGGCAGTACTAAGGCAGAATCGAGAACAGTTGAACTGGTTGAAATATCTATTAAAAACACAGTCAAAGATTGATTATGATGAGAAGATAAGGTTGACGATATTGAATGCTGAGGAAAATGACGAGGAAGTAGTGCTGGCTGGGGCAGATGGCAATAGCAATAATAACAATAACAATGATTATTTGATTGTGGGGCCGACGCCTAAGCATTTAGTGGATTATTTGCCCTGCAAGAGGAAACTACTACAAGAGATGAATGAATAGGCTGGTCTTGCTGGCTTTGGGGAAAAGACAAAAGAAACCAACGCAATGGTTTAATGAGGCAACTTTTGATTGATGGATTTTGTTCATGTCCCTGTGTGATTTTGAATGGTTTGAACAAGAAAATTGTAATATAGCGTAATTGTCAAAGTCATGGTACTATAGATTAGAATACATGGCTATTTGAAATAGAAGTTTACGTAAAGATTAACATGACCCGTAACGTCACATTCCATTCCATCCAGATACATCTGTAAAATTGATGTATAATACAAAATGCAATATGACAATTAGAATGGAAAACTCTACTTCCAAAAAGCAAAAATGTAGAACAAAGTATAGTAACAGTGTTACTAGCGCATGAACTTGCAGTAGATATATAAATGGATAGCAGATGGAACTTAATGAAATATTGATTGAAAACAAAGTAGATAAGCGACAAAAATAGATAACAAAAAGAAAAAAACAAAAAGGAAAAAAAAAAGAGCGCGCAACTATCAACAAATCAGGGACATTGTCCAAATATAATAAACGGGTCAGCAGTTAGCTAAAAATCACGCCGCCGCAGCATCAGCTACAAATGAAGGCAATAAAAATTTATTTGACATTGTACAGCTTAAGCTTGAGCTTAAAAGTCGCCGCCGTCAAATCCACCGTCATCGAATCCACCACCATCACCGAAAC
>JXWR01000605.1_pt1 | contig 18421 bp, 10 predicted proteins | sample 315541 | NCBI WGS metagenome assembly JXWR01 (sample SAMN03273951, study PRJNA271842) | soil metagenome | isolation source: rice field ambient CO2 | place: India: CRRI Experimental farm Cuttack,Odisha-753006 | collected 2013-12-17
TTTATAGATGATATTCTAGTTTATTCAGTATAAGTTGTAGAGTATGAAGAGCATTTGATGGTGGTTTTGGAACCATTAAGCAAACATTAGCTATATGATAAATTTTTAAAAGTGTGAATTTTAGCTTTTGGAAGTAAGATTTCTAGGTTATGTGGTTTTTGTTAGGGGTCTTATAGTGGATCCAAGAAAGGTAGAGATAGTGCTAGATTAGAAGCCACCTACCATAGTTATAGAGGTTTGGAGCTAATAATCTTTCATCCACTTAATTCCGTTAGAAAAAAAAATATACACTCTTATTATTGTTATGAGTATAGCTCAAAAGAGCGAAAATTTGAGCTAATAACATTGATTGATCGTTGATTAATAAATAGCTATAATAAATTCCACAAATGAAATGAAAAGTAAAGGAATTAAAAAAGAAAAAAATAAAATAAAAAGTAAACATATGATGATGTAAAAAATTATAGAAGCTGAAATCTAGTTAAGTGCTATAGAATGGAGTGCGCAATGGTATAGTGTTTGTTTATTTCTTAGCTTGTTTCTTCTTTTGACTAGTAGAGTTCTTTGGCAATTCGTTAATAAATGGCAAAAATTCTGGCTCACCTGGGATGTATTTTCTCAAAACTTCTGGAACAATCAAACCATCTTCAGTTTGGTAATTTTCCAAAACACAACACAATGCTCTTTCAGTGGCACATAAAGTAGAGTTCAAACAGTGCACGTATTCCTTTTTAGCCAATGGACCTTTCTTGATACCACATCTAATTTCCAAGTTTCTTGATTGATAATCAGTACAGTTTGAACAAGAAACCAATTCTTTGTATTCTTTTTGGAATGGGAACCATGCTTCCAAATCGTATTTCTTGGCAGCAGCATTGTTCAATTCACCAGAGACAATGCCAACAACTCTGTAAGGCAAGCCCAATGATTGGTAGAATTCTTCAGAATTACCAATCAATCTATCAAATTCTTCCCAAGACTTACCTGGTTCAGTAATAGCAAATTGTTCAATTTTTTCAAAAGCGTGAACTCTGAAAATACCCCAAGCGTCTTTACCATGAGAACCAGCTTCTCTTCTAAAACAAGAAGAGTAACCTGCGTATCTGATTGGTAATTGTTCAGCAGGAGACTCAAACCATTCATTGGCATGGTATGCAGAGATTGGTTGTTCAGAAGTAGCAATCAAATATTTCTCGTCATCGCCATCCACAACCTTATATAATTCTTCATCAAAATCTGACAATTGAGCAGTCTTTGCCATAACATCTTTATTCATCATAACTGGAGCTTGCAAACACACGTAGTTTTTCTTAGCCAAAAATGACAAACCATAGTTGATCAAAGCTTGATTCAAAAAGACACCAGCGTTTCTCAAAAAGTAACCACGGTGACCAACAACACGAACACCACGTTCTGGATCATAACCATCCAAACGCAACAAGACTTCGTGATGAGATAAGGCAGCCGGTTTACCAGTGGCAGTGGCAATTTCGCCAACTTCTTTCACATCTTTTGGAAGCCAAGTTCTGATGATTTCATTGTTTTCTTCATCGTTAGAAATGACGACGGATTTGTGAACAATGTTACCAACTTGATTGACTTTGCTTCTTAATTGTTTATCAATGGATTCTTCCTGTTTGGCCAATTCAGTTTTTTCAGCAACTATTTGATCTTTTTCTTTCAATAATTCCGCAGGATCTTCCTTAGCCTTGAATTTCAAACCAATGGCTTTCTGCACTTTGTTCAAGTCTTTATTTTTGGCGTCCAAATCAAACTTGACTTTGACCCAGTTTTTATATTCGTTGATGATTTCATCAACAATTTCGACGGAATCACCACGGGCAATTTGTGATTGTCTGATGGCTTCTGGGTTACCGCCTTTTTCTTCAATAAATTCAGTGATATCTAACATGATGATGATGACAAGGTGATGTGATTGATGTGTTGCGTATATGGTATACAAACAAGAGGTTCGTCACTAAAAGCTGACAAGCTGACGTTTTAAAAAATTTTTTCTTTTATTTTTCTTGTACTTGAATTTGGATATTTTCAAAACGGAATGGAAAAACCGGTTTTGATAACCAGCGAAGGGTAAACCGGAGATTACATGCAGGAAGGCGCATAGCCACTCCAACATGCGCCAGTTCATTATAAACTGGCCACAACGAAGTCAGTCTTACCTCAGATATGGTGACAGGTAACGGTTAATAGCTACTAGTTTGAGCCTCATTTATTCTTGGAGAGCTAAACATTACTAGTTTTGTAAAAAAATTTCATCAATTTTATGAATGCCACCACGTACCATTGCTTATCTCGCTCACAAACGGCCTCCAAAAAACAAACAAGGTTGACTCATCATCAATTCTGCTAAATAATTGGCATGCCAGCGACTTTGAAAAGACGATAAAGCAAGTATTGAATATTCTAGTATGTTATTATTTATATGCGAAGTTAAGCAACTAAATAAAATCCCACTGCTAGCGGACTAATTTTAAGGGGCACTAAAGATAAGCTATCTGAGACAATAAATAGCCGAAGGATTGATGATAATCAACAATTAATTTTACAATTCAAATTCCTTAGATTGCAACAATAATACCAAAGATGCAGAATTGACACCTTCATGATGGAGACAAAAGCATTTGGCTCATTCAAAGATTGTCTAAAACTAGCTAGCGAGCTAAAAATCTGGTATATACCTCTGCAATACTTGATATTGAAAGTACCCCGTGGTTCTCATTGTTCCCTCTCTTGACTTTTTTTTTTTTTTTTTTTTTAATTTTTTTTTGGATACTAGGCCAAACATTGATGGACTAAAAAACGGTATATCTTTATTCTGAAATTTGTGTATGTATATATTACTTACTTAACAGTATATCATTCATATCTTAGTTTGCATTTTGATAAATGAAGTACTTCAAATTTTGGTTGGTGAAGTACACCGACAGAGACTGTTGTGCTCCTCCTTCCTTACAAGAAATATGAATGTGGTCTGTTCCCACTTTATTAAGGAAAAGTCTAGCAGCGCTCTAGCATGGCGGTTCTATTGAATATAATGTGTATGGTCTCTAAGATATTGCTGTTTACAGGGCCAATATGTTATTTCCACTGGCTTGCATAATCTGCTGTCGCCATCGGCTTGCACTCAAACTAAACTCAATCTTTTTAGGAATTTCATTTACCAAATTCAGTACATCTTGTTAAACCAAGTATGCGGTCTTCAATTTCTCATCAAGACGTACAGATAGTGATTTGAAGTCGAGGAAACAGAAAAATTCTGCAATCTCTAAATAGATACAAGAACATGTCAATGAGATGTTAACCGAGAAGATAAGCAAGTTAGTAAAAATTATTATTGAATAATAACATGTTTTTTGCAAAATTTGAACACAATGTGGGAAGATATTCGCAACATTTTTCTTCCAAATAGAGATCGAAAGTTTTTTTTTATTGTTTTTTTATAAACTATTGTGAAAAAAAGTGGTCAAGTGGTATTCGGGGGCGCATCACTTTGCCTTAACTTGATAGAAAAGAATTCAATTGCGCTTACCATTATTGACATATTGACCCTGATATTTGTTTAATTCTGTATGTTTATTATTTTATACTGCTCAACCTATTATTGTTAGCCCTGCACTAATTATGACCAGAGTTATAATATTCTCCAAGCCATTCATGAGTTTTGTTATTTGAAAAAAGTACAACATATACGTCACTGAATTACCACTAGTTCAGTGTTGGAAACAATGACAAAACATGATAGGGTGCAGAAAACTTTTCTCTTGATGCCTAAATTTATATGAGATGAGTTTTTGTATTCACAATTTGCAGCCACAACTGTTACATAATCTTAATCATCACAGTATAAATATTAGCAAACACCCTTCTTTCCTCTTCCCCTTGAAGCCAATCACCTTAGAGTGCTCCTGGTAAGTAAAGCACAAAAAACATTGAAATAAGGGCAGGAATAATAAAAAGATTTACACGAGGCTTTAAAACTATGAAAAAGCAACCATAGCTAGACGATAGTACACAATAACCTCTGCCCAACAAATAGCTCAAAAATCATGGCCAACGATCTTGCCTCGAAAAACCTTTTGGTTACACATACAAATAAGAACTTGAGAAGAAGTAAAAGTACAATGTGACACGCCTACATATTCTGCTAACAATTAACACGAGCGCATTTTGTACCGCACCATTAAACACACGACTCAACTACTTGACTTTGCATCGACCCAGCTTATGAAAAAGTTATTGTAAGCCAAAAATTATTAATTGAGATCCGATCCTGGTGGCAAATAGCACTCTAATGGTCAGGATATTCAGGATCAGAGTGTGATCATGTCGAAATATAAACCAGTGCCTAGAGAATAATAAAGGTACCAACTAAGTGGATCCTATTCTTATCCGGGCAACTTACTATCGCGCTTAGCGCAGCGAACGCTTCGGCGGTTGGACGGCAGCCGTCTGTTTTGAGTATCAAGCGAATATATCATTACATTATCGCGATGGTGATAAACAGCTAACCCAACAGCACACCACACACACTTCATAATTTGTCCATAAGTGTTCGCAGCTACTTGCCTGCTCTGATACTGAACATACTCAAGTGTATGTATGCTGTTTATTTTCTCATCCTTTCCTTTTCCACCGCTCACACCATTTTCCTTCCTATCAAAACTCTCAGCAATTCCTTTGACTTTTTTTTTTGTCGAGAACATAAAACTTGGCCATCGTCTTTTAGGTCTACTTTTTTTTTGTTTTGCTTTATTCTTTTATCCACTTCTATTTCTTTACCAATACTAACAAACTCAGAATATGAATGAAGAGTATCAACAGCAGGTGCCCCTGGCCCCTGCCCAATCCTTGCCAACCCAGCAGTCGTCGGACATAAACAACAATGTTCCAGTTCCTGTCTCAACGACTTCAGGCACAAGCACTGGCCTCACGCCGGCTCCTGGTAGTGCCCCAGCTCATGATCAGCAGCCCTACGGTGCTCGCAGGCTCAATATTGAGGACGCACTTTCTTATTTGGATCAAGTAAAGTCACAATTTCAGCACCAGCCCAATGTTTACAACAATTTTCTTGACATTATGAAGGACTTTAATACTCAGCGCATAGACACTCCGGGTGTCATTGAACGTGTTTCTACTCTTTTCAAAGGTCATCCATTACTTGTTGAAGGTTTCAACACCTTTTTGCCTCCAGGATATAGCATTGTTTGTTCTTCAGATCCAAATGATCCAAATCCAATTAGAGTCACCACCCCAAACGGGACAATTACCACTGCTACTGCTACTGAAAATAGCGAGCATCCTCAACTATACCCTGGACATGTTAGTGGTATTTCTCATTCTAATGGTGATAGCTTTTCTAATGGAACCATCCATACTAATGGTGCTGCTACTACTCACACTAATAGTTCAGTGCCATCAGCAACCGGCGCCCAACCACCTTACGATCCTATTCAACATCACCAAACCATACATCCACAACAACCAGAACCAGTTTACCCGCCAGTGGGTCTCATCCAACAACAACAACAACAACAACAACAACAACAGCAGCAGCAGCAGCAAAGAGCAGAAAGTGTTCCAGTAGAAATGGACGATGCCATTGGATACGTCAACAAGATTAAGGTTAGATTTACCAATGAGCCTCATATTTACAAAGATTTCTTGGACTTGTTGCAAACTTACCGCAGAGAGCAACGTCCTATTCAAGAAGTTTACCAACAAGTAGCATTGCTTTTCCAAAATGCTCCTGACTTATTAGCTGATTTCAAGAAATTTTTACCTGATCCAGATGCCGTAGAAGGACCAGCAAATGGGACTTCCACACTGGTTAACAACAATCACCCACCGACATTTGTTAGCTCAACACCTCAATATTCGAATGGAAACGGAAATACTAGTGTTGACCACTCATATGAACATTACCAGGTGCCATTGCAGCAACATAGTCTGGCGGCAGCTGATTCGCCATATTCAGCTCAGTCGCCTCACAACATTTTACAACAACTGCCACCACAACCAGATCAATACCAACATCATCACCACCAGCAACAGCAGCAAAAAGAGGACATACAGTTACCTCCATATGGCAATTTCCAACCACCAATTAAAGGAACAGTAGCAAATTCCAAAGTTGCAAAGAAGCAAGAACATGAGCAGCAGATTCCCGCAGCAGCAGCATCAGCATTACCACAACCACCAACGCCAGCAGTACCTGCACCAATAGCACCAGCCAGTTATTCTAGTGAAAGAGACACTCTCAAGCCAGATTATTCCCAACCATTACAGCAATCTCAACAGCAACAGGGCCAAGTTGTGTTTACCAACCCAATCATTGAAGTACAACCTAAAGGAACTCTTGATGAGGAATTATCATTTTTTGATAAAGTTCGCAAGCACATTGGCAACAAGACTACATATAACAATTTTATTAAGCTTCTTAATCTTTACAGTAGCGAAATTATTGATAAACGTATGCTTGTTGAGCGTGTTGAACCATTTATTGGCGACTCTCTAGAACTTTTCGCTTGGTTTAAGAAATTTATCAATTTTAAAGATATTCCATACCATATTGAAAATATTGAATTTAAAAAACATCGTCTTGAGTTGGGCCTATGTAAAAGATATGGTCCTTCTTATAGACAACTCCCAAAGGCAGAAACCTACATGCCATGTTCCGGAAGAGATGAAGTTTGCTGGGAGGTGCTCAATGACGAATGGGTGGGTCATCCAACTTGGGATTCTGAAGAAAGTGGATACATTGCTCATCGAAAAAACCAATATGAAGAAGGGCTTCATCGTATTGAAGAAGAACGTCATGAGTATGATTTCTACATGGAGAACAATATGCGCACCATCCAAACTCTTGAAGCTATAGCTCATCGCATTGCAAGCATGGGCAATGAAGAAAAAGCTGCATTTAAGTTATCGGAAGGCTTGGGCCATACTTCCAGAACTATTTACAAAAAAATTATTCGCAAGATTTACGGTGAAAAGAAAGGTTTCAAAGTAATTGATGCATTACATGAGACACCTTGTGTTGCAGTGCCAATTGTATTGAAACGGTTAAAGCAAAAGGATGAAGAATGGCGTAAACTGCATCGTGAATGGTGTAAAATTTGGCGTGAACAGGAATTGAAACTTTATTATAAATCTTTGGATCACATTGGTTTGACCTTCAAGCAAACTGATAAGAAATTATTAACCACCAAGCAGTTGATATCTGAGATTAGTTCAGTTAAAGTGGAGCAAACTTCCAAAAGAATTATACCAATGGCTCCAAAAGCTCAAGAGCAACTAGAATACACATTTGATGATTTTGAAGTTTTAGCTGATATTGGCCGGTTAGCTGTTGCTTGGTTACAAGTGAGTTCATACTCTAATAACGATAAAGTGAAATTAGCAGATTTTTACAATTCTTTTGTTGGATTGTTTTTTAATTTGGAAGAAAGTGAACGGGAAAATTTAGCCAAGTTGTACCTCGGTGAAGTTGAAGGTAACAGTAATAATGAGTTTGATATTGCTAATGGTAATGGTTTGTTATCGCCTCAAAAGAGACAGGTAACTGAAGTTACTTCCAGTAGCTCAAGAAAAAGAGGTCGGGAACCTGATTTGCTCAAGGATGTACTAAGAAGAAACAAGAGAATTAATACTAAGAACAACGCTAGCAACAGCAATAGCAGTCCAAATAAAGATGATACAGCCAGTGATAGTAACAACGGAAATGAAGAATTTCCAGATGAATTCGCCAGAGCCGGTGAATCATGGATTCAAACTATTGACAAGGACAATTCAATAACCGCGCCTGATGAATCTATTCCTAGACTGCAAAACAGTAAACGTCCAATTTACAATTTGTTTGGAAATACCACAATTTATGTGTTTTTCCGTTACTTGCAAACTTTGTATTCAAGATTACTTGAACTCAAAAAGATGAATGCTACCATTGAACATGAAATAAAGTCACGCACTGAAGTTCCGTTTGCTAAAGATTTGGATTTGTTATCTCATCAATTAGAGGAAATCGGAATGCAAATTTCTGGAGAAAATTGTTACCAGCAAGTTCTTGACATGTCGGTACGGTTAATTGAAGGTGACATTGAACATCAGTGGTTTGAAGAATCACTTAGACAAGCATACCGTAACAAGGCTTTCAAATTATTCACGGTGGACAAATTGGCCCAAGGGTTAGTTAAACATATGCATAATATTACCTCGGATCACAAGACCAGTGAAATGATGCTACTTTTTGAACAGGATCGCACCTCATTAATAACAACAACTCGTCAACAAATCATTTACAGAATGAAGGTGCGCAGCTTGATGAATGCCGAAGAGAATATGTTTAGAATTGAGTATGATGAATCGCGCAGATTTGCTGTAGTGCAGTTTGTCGCAGTGGACGATTTGACATTGAAGGATAAACGTACAGCTGAAGAACAGTACAATTATTATTTGACCAGTTATTTCATGAGCCATCCAACAGAAGGGGTCCCAGTGGATAAAATCAATGTTCCTTTTGTCAGATCTGCAATTGCTATTGCTGAAGAAAATGCAAACAATGCAGCAGCTAAGCGCATTCAACATCAGCGCAACCAAAACAACAGCAACAACAGTACTAATCACAATAACCGTAGCAACAGTCACAATAACCACAGTGAGGAAAATGAAGATGCTAATGGCGGTGATACTGATGCGGCATTGGAAGATGATGTTGCGAGTGGTGGAGTTGACGGTTATACCAATTCTCAATTAAAAATCCAAATCAGTAAAGAAGATTACAAGTTGACATTAGCCAGTGGATCGAGCGATGAATACACAAGATATTCTGTATATCATAGTCCTACTCATGACAAGTTAGCCAACAAGGTTGAAGGTGACGAGAAGAATAAAAAACAAAAGAAAGCAGAGTCCCGATTCTTCAAGAAGGCGATAGATGGTGAATTTGGATGGAAGAATGGGCTCGAGGAGCAAGATATTGCTGATGGTATAAGTAAGTTTGAGCAATTGGTGCAAAAGAAGAAGAAGAATTTGTCAGCTAAAGAAATCGAGGAAGGAGAAGGGAAGAGTGGAAATGCTAGTGATAATAATGATGATAATGAGAAATAAGAGTACTGCGGAAGATGTCCTTTAATAAAAAAAAAGTTTTAGTTTTATGTTTTAACTATTTAGAAGACGCTTGTGGTAAAGGCCAGTTGTTTAATTAAACCAGTGTAATATAAAAATTTATGTTTGATTTTATGATTTGCTCGAACAATGTCGAGTTGTAACATTTTGAAACATTCCTATTTTTCGCATCCTCTTTGCATATTTTTCTTTAAGGGTGTTCTTTCTATATTTCTCATTATTAATCCATTTCCTAGCTTTTCGCCGTATATCAACGACGGCTTTACAATCCAACCTTTCAGTCAAACTCCCGACTACGAAGATCTGCCATTCATTCGAGTAAGGTCGTTGTATTTTACTTCTCTGTTTATTAAACACTTACAAAATCAACGCATTTTAATCCTTATATCATTGTGCAGACTATTCTTTGTGGTAATACATGGAAAGCTGTCCTCGGAAGTGGTAGTCAGTTTAGTATTATGTCTCAAAATAGCCTTGATAAGATTCCTGCTATTACAAGAACTAGTTGTGATTCCTCAGAAAAAAAAAAAAGTCTTGTCTCCAACAGCTTTTGCTGCCCGCTAAGTTACCTACCTCCTTTTAGGGTTGGATTTGAATGAACATTATGCCAATTAGCCAAGATAATGAACCGCTAAAAAGAACGTCTATTGCCCTTGAAAAAAAGTAGGTTGCACCCTAAGCAAATTGCTGCCACAATGACTTAAATATCACAAGCTTACCAACAAAGTTATCATTACAGCAATCCAGCCTCGCCGACATCCTTTATTTTCATTGGCACAGTTATGTAAAGTACGCTAAACCAACAGAGCGTTATTCGATTCCTTTTAAACTGCTCCCGAATCTCATCCAGATGAATTATATCGGTAATGAATTAGTCGACTACGCTAAATAAAAGTGCGGTTTTTTGTTCCGTTAAACATAGAGATTTTCTCTTCAGAATTATTTTGTAAGTGTAGTTGGGTTTTTTGATGGTGCCCTGTATATAAGGATGCGAGTTTATATTTGTGTAAAAAAGGGAATCTTTTTCTAATTTCTTTTGTCGCGAAGCAAATGTTTTTGTGAGACATAATACTGTGGAAACTGTTTTGATAATATTTTATCCGGTTAATATACATGATTATTATTCATTCAAGAATATGAATAGTACGCGAATGAGACAAATGCTGATAACTTTAACTTGGAAAGAAATTTTATATTATATTGTATTATTGTGCTATTACTATAATCTAAGGTATAATGAAAAAAGAAAAAAAATTAAACAATAACAATAAAATTTGATCAGCGGGTCAAGTTATGAAAAAGAGAAAGAAATGACTAAAGCTCTAGGCAATTTTATGAATGATTAAAAGATGAAAGAAGAAAACAGACAAATAGGCAAGCAGGCAAACAGCAACGAAGAAAAACAAGAAAGTAAAGCAAAGCTAAGAAACTAAAATATTGAAGAGTAAAGAACTTATAACCGATAAGTGCAAAATTAAATCGATTGAAAACGAAAACAAAAAAAAACATAGGAAACAGACAAAGCAAAACAAAAACAAAATAAAATATAAGTTTAAAAAAAATAAAATGAAAATAAATTTTTTCTAATGTCTTTATGGAAAAAACTAAAGACTTTTTTTTTCTTTTTGTACTGGTTCATTCAATAGTTCAATATCTGATAAGTACGTTTCTGATGGTACTTGGTGTTGATAAAGTAGTAAAATCTAGTAGCATTAGTATGGCGTCATGCCAAGACAAAACGTTCAGAAATAAAAATTCATCTGAAATTGGTAATTAGTAATAGGTAATTGATAATTAAGACTGATTAATTTTTTCATCTCCCAAGTTATTTATCTTTTTTCAATTATCGTATTTGCAAAGTTTGACCGTATTAATAGTCCCCAACCAGAAAGTCCTATCATATTCCACTCATTCTAATAAAACAAGCAAGCATCCAAATCAATTAAAGAATGAATTCGGATCAACCTCCCCGCTATAATAGAACCCCAAAATAACCACTAAATACAACAATATCAACAAGCTTCCCTTAAAATAATTACTTTTCCCTTCGGCATAAATGTAAGTGAATATGTAGACTGAAACCACGCTTGCGATACAGTCCCATCTGGAGAAAATCAACGTTAGCATATTGCTGTTCAAGTCCCATTTTCTCAACTCATCCAAATTCCCATCACTTCCCATAACTTTGGATAATCTCCACATTGAAAAAATCACGAGGGCAGGAATCTGCAACTGTAGAACCTGCAAGACATAAGCACTACCAATTTCCATAGATAGTGCAACGTTTCCGTACATGGCAAAACTAATAGCGTTGAGAAATTCAGTGGTGTTGGGAACAAGCGCAAAGACGGTCAAACCTAAGAATTTAGCATTGATGGGGAACTGTACCAACACTACATCAACACAATCTACCAAGATTTCGGCAATTACTGCATAGAGAACAGTGGCACCAAGTAAAATAACACTGGACTTTTTTCTTGACCAGTTTGGCGCATCGTGGCCTCCACCTTCATGATCAGCAATGGCAGTAGTATTAGCGTTAACATTGGCAGCATCGCCAGCGGCTGGATTGATACGAGGAGATTGCAATTCAGCATGAGGTACTGAATAAAAATCGAACTGTTGTTGTTGTTGTTGTTGTTGTTGTTGTTGCTGCTGTTGCTGCTGTTGTTGTTGCTGGAATGACTGAGATTGTTGACCTTCAAGTTGCTTTTGTTGCTGTGGCATTTTTCTTGCATTTGCTGCACTTGAAACCCTTTTAGAAAGTGAAGGTCTATGAATTGAACCGGCCTGTTGTGCGTAATTATATGGTTGGCTGACATTGCCAGCACCTGCATTGACATTTGCACTTGCATTGATTGCAGAATCACTCAATGATAATAAACTTGGAGATTGTAATCCATTATGTCTAGGGGTTCTAATTGGCTGCAACGATGTCGACCCAGGCACGGATGACTGCTGCTGCTGCTGCTGAGAATGCTGTTGCAGTTGCAGTTGATGGTGGTGCAGAGGTTGAACTTGTCTGGACTCACTAGTGGTTGGAGTTTGCCAAATTAATGCCGCATGAGTTCTCAAGGTGAACCAAAGAGCAATCCCATAACTAAAAAACAAAACGCATACGGCAAAAATGGAAAACGGTTTCAAGATTTGCAAGTATAATTTATCGGCTTTCAACGGTGGTTGGCTAACATGACATTTTTGACAAGTTGATGACATGCCAGAGCTGCTAGAGGCAATAGCGCTGTAAAACATGCTGGAGGTCAAATTTTTCAAACTGGATAATGTCAATGGTTCAGTCTGAGCAAGTGCAGTGTTCTTAATTTCATACTCGCTTTCCGGTTTTGCATTACATGGAATACATGTAATATCATAAGATCCAAAAATCTGATGGAAGATAGTTGGCGTAAACATAACCACGGTCGAAAACAACAACATTGTCGAACTAACGCCTGCACTTCTAGGATTGTATCGTTGTGTCTTTCGTTTTATTGCACCAGCACACATTGATAAGCCAGGCAATAACAACACTGCCCCTAATACGGATCCAATCATTGATCCTTCAACAAGCAATCCTTTTTTTTGGTTTAATGCGACGCAGTAAAGGAAAATTTCGACAATTGTTGAGAAGAAAGCATTGATCACTGCACCTAGTCCCATTGAGGATTGCGCCGAAATGGAAGCAACAGCTTGACCAATAAAGTAAGCCAATGGAATGATACTCAATAGACATACAATGAAAATAAGCAACGAATCAGTGAAAAATCTTTCGATTTCGAGAAATTCTTTCAAAAAGTAAAAATCAAAAATCACAAAAAAAACCATCGCCATCAAGTTTAAAATGATAATATTTGTACCATCAACGGTATATTTGTAGTAATGCAAACCCGAGGCACGATAAGTGCAAACAAGCACACTTGCCTCTTTGCTACTGATTTTGTTGTTTTTGTCAGATTGGAAAAAAATCGATAACGGACGTTGACGTAAATGGGAGCAAACCAAAGCAGTGACTTTTGACATTGGTATGGTGAAGACAAGTAACCAACAAATTGCACTGATTAGCAACAATACGGGTTGCAAAACGAGATAAAAGTAGATAAAGAAACAAATGCGGCCCATGTTCCATTGGCCTCTACCGAACAATCTAATTTTGGTGTTATTTTCTGCTTCACTGTCGTTGTCGTCGTCGTTGTTGTTGTTGTCGAGATGACTAGTATTCCGGGTACTGATATTGGTTGAGCTGTAAGTTCTTGATGGCGCATTCTGCACGTCGCTAAGCAAAGGCCTTTGTTCGTTCAGTGAATTTGAAGTAAAGAAAAACCCAGCTTCTTGATCATCGCTTATCCATCTTCTGTACTCATTAATCGAGCTTCCCTCGTTCAAATCTTCATCCAAATAGTTTTTATCCTTATACAAGTAAACAATCTTGCCAAATGGGCGCAACAAGTACAAGCCCAATTTCCAGTAAATTCTTGAGTATTGCAATGAGTGCTTACTCCAACCGAAACAAATAATGGCAAAAAGGGACCCAATCAAACATAGCAAGAATGCCACTAGACCAAATGTAAGGGTCCAAAGCATATTACCGATATAAACACTCGTATGAATACGACGTGGTGCGTCTTCTTCTTCGTGAATATCCAAGTCTGCTTCTTTTTGCACTGATCTGAATTTTTTGTAAATTGCTGGTTTCCAAATTCGAATACCAAATGGGTGAGTGGTGTTAATTGCATCTTGACGTTCTCTAAGAGTAAAGCTTTCCATTGATGAAATAGAACCAGCGTCAGCGTTGCCGTTACCGCCATCGTCAACTACATCATCATTATCATCATCATCATCATGGCCGCGATTGGAGTTTGCTTCAGCAACTGGGTCTTCAAGAATTGTTCCAGTTTCTTCTTCATCGTAAATGTTGGCGTTTGCTGTGTTATCTTTATCTTGAGCTGGAGCTTCAGATTTGATGTCACCATTGATGCTATTGTTCGCGTTTCCTGTTTGCTTTGGGCTAGCGGAAATACTATGCTCATAGCTAACAAGATTATCCAAATATTCTTGAGGAGTCTGCAGAATTGATCTATGATACGGGAATTTATTCTCGTCGGTGTTAGCACCATGTTCCAAATGATGATTAAGGTCATCTTCATTAACTTCCAAATCCCTTAACCCTTCTTCCACTTTGATCAAATTTTGAGCAATGTTGGTTTCAATGTCATGAATGTTGCGATTGAGGTTATTTATCGATGCGCTAAGATCATTATTATTGTTATTAATATAGTTTTTAACATTTCCCTTCTTTTGTTGCTGCGCGTAATCAATGTTTTGTTGTGGTTGCTCTTGAGAGCCCAATTTTGGCGAAGTCAAAGACAATGGAGTCTTGGATAATTTTTTTCTCAATTTCCCGCGCAATGCGTCATTATAACCTTCAAGATATTCTCTTTCCAAATCCTGCTCAATTTCATCTTCTCCATCATCAACACTGAAGATAAATCTGCTTTTGCTTGGGGTGATTGGCATTTTTTGTAATTTTTTCTTTTTCTTGTCATCTGAGGTGCTTATTACACGGATTGAATTGTTACTATTGTCAGGATTTGCAGAAGTGCTTGCGTTGGAGTTCGTGGCACCAGTGACATTGTAATTGCCACTGATGACATTAGCGCTGGCAGGATTAGGATTGCTGTTGTTGTTGGCTGCTCCGCTTGGATTGCGGTTCTGTTGTTGGTTTGATTTCTTTGGCTGCAAAAGAACAAACTGCTTATGATGGCCATCGACACTGGGAGTCTTGCTGGGCCTGGTCGGCAACAGAGGACTAGAGGCCTGAGAAGTTGGCTCTTTCTTAGAAGCGGGCATGTGTTGTCTATTTATATATTGTGGGATTCTAGAGGAGCACTAGGAAGAGCACTGGAAAGAGCAAAACGGAATATTATGCTGTGAGAATAGTGCCAGGCCCCTTATAGAGTAGCAGAGGATGAAAATAGCTGTCCGGAAGGTTGGTGAAGAGAGATGGATACAAGATGAACATATATGTATTTATATGTATATATATATATATAGGAAGACGATGACGATGACGATAGTATTTATATGTTTTTGTTTACTGTTTTGGTGATCTGCTGGTTGTGTGCCCTGTGCTACCCGCCGTTCGTTTCACTTGATTTATCAGGGCGGCTCTATAGCACTGGGCAACCAGATCGCAAGAGATATTCCAGACATTCTTCTCTACGACTGTCTACTACAACCGCAACGGCTACTATAGTTCATTATAATTCATTTGGATGTGTGTCAAGTATACAATCCTATATACATGTAAAAGGTCTGCCCACGTTGTCTAGTACCAACTCTTCTCCTTCTTGTTCTGCAATCTCGCTCTGTACTTGCTGCCCTTCACTTTGGCAATCTTGGATTCCATCTGCTCCATTGCCTGGTCCACCTGAGCCTGTCTTTCCGGCTTATTGAGTTCGTGCTTGTGGCCCTTTGGTTTCAACACACCCTTCATGAACTTCTTGGTCTGGTACTTGTCTTCATAGAATGAACGGTTCACCGAAGGCAACAAGTCGGCAATGCCGTACTGCTGAGCGGTCTTGTAAAGCACCGCCTGTCTTCTGAGGGAGTACACCGGAGCATGGTACGCCTGGGTCACTGGATGCTTGTTTGGCAAGAATGGGTTAGCGGCTGGGTCGGTGGTGAGAGTAGGCTTGGTGCTGTATTGAGTATGGGAAGCCGGCGTGTGCTTGGAGAAGAAGTTTCTGAGGATCTGGGGCAACTGGTTGAAGTACTCGGCGTTTGGGGTGGCTGTGGCAGCCGGGGCAGCCGGGGCAGACTGCGCAGCCTTTGCAGCCTGATGGAGTAGTCTGAGGGAGGTCTTCATGTTGTGTGTTGGATGTAGCGATGGTGTATATGTGTACCGGTATGCTGCTATTCTGATGATCTCTTGTATGGCCTGTATCGACTCTCTGTCTTGTGTATTGGCTTTCACTGCTGCTGAAAGAAATAAAAAATTATTTTTGGAGCGAAAACGAAGTTTTTTACCCGGAAACAGACAGCATTACTATCTAGCATACAAACGCATACAAGCGCATATAAGAGCATGTCAGCGCATGTCAGCGCATGCACTCAGTGACTAATCGACAACATCAGCGCTCTCGGGCTAATAATATATAAAGACGCTGCTCTGCCATCCATAACCACCTCCTTCCCTCGCCCTCGCGAGCTGTTTGTCAGCAAATACTCACAAGCAATCACCAATATAGCAGCTGAATATGCTACAATTTGCGCTTAAAAGATCCGCTTGCAAGAGCCTCCCAAGACAGGCTGCAGTCCGCTTTGCCTCCGTACGTATTTCCACTCCAGCGACAAGTGACAGACAGGATCACTGAAAGATCATGAAAGGTCACTGTGATAATACCATGGAGTACCGCAGGTATCCATAATTGACAAACACAATGCTAACACCACTGCCAGTCAATCACTCACCCTGACCCAAAACCAAACTCCGAGTCGGTTAAGTTCCTCCAAGAAAACGCTCCCTATGCAGTGAAAACATACTCCAGACCCAACATTGTCTTCACCAAGGGCTCCAACTGCCATCTATGGGATCTTGAAAACAACAAGTACATTGATTTCAGTGCCGGCATCGCCGTAACTGCTCTTGGCCACTCTGAGCCCAAGATTACCCAGATCATGCATGACCAATCGTCCCAATTGATCCATTCCTCCAACTTGTTCCATAACTTGTACACCACAAAATTGTCCAAACAGCTTGTTGAAGCTACCAAACAGTTCAATGGCATGCATGACGCTTCCAATGTGTTTCTCGCCAACTCAGGCACAGAGGCCAACGAAGCTGCTTTGAAATTCGCTAGAAAGTACGGCGTGGCTAAAAACCCAGCCAAGAATGAGTTGATCACCTTTAAAAGCAGTTTCCACGGCCGTACGCTTGGGTCCTTGTCAGTGACTCCAAACCCCAAATACCAAGACCCATTTGGCCCCATGGTGCCGAACGTCAAGGTTGCTGAGCCAGGAAATTTACAGTCAGTGGCTAACGTAATCAGCGACAATACCTGCGGGATAATAATTGAGCCAATTCAAGGCGAGGGCGGCGTTAACCCAGTATCTCTAGAATTTCTCACCGAGTTGAAAAAATTGGCCCTCAAGCACGACGCTTTGCTCATTTATGATGAAATCCAGTGCGGGTTGGGCAGAACAGGAAAGTTATGGGCACATTCTTACTTGCCAGCAGAGGCACATCCTGATATATTCACATCGGCCAAAGCATTAGGTAATGGCTTTCCTATCGCGGCCACCGTGGTATCGCCAAAGGTGGAAAACGCAATCAAGATTGGCGATCATGGCACTACGTATGGCGGGAACCCCTTGGGCGCAAGAATTGCAAGCTATGTGGTTAACCAGATTGCAAACGCCGATTTTTTGCAGTCAGTGAATGCAAAGTCCGAGATCTTTGTGAGCAAGCTAAACGAGATCAAAGCAAGACACGAGGGACTTATCAAGGACGTTAGAGGAAAAGGATTGATTTTAGGAGTAGAGTTTGCCGAAAGTCCAGCAAAAGTGATTGACGAAGCTCGTAAAAGAGGGTTGATTGTTATAAGTGCTGGCGGGAACGTTGTGAGATTTGTGCCGGCATTGACTGTTGAACCAGAGGTTATTGAAGCAGGGTTGAAGATTTTTGAACAGGCTATTGAAGCAGTAGAGGGGGCTTGATGTTTTGGTTTTTCAAGAGATTATTTCGTTTTTGATTGTTTTCGTTCTTGCAAATACAAAAAAAAAAAAAAAAATAAAATAAAATAAAATAAATAAACATTTTATTAGATAAAAAAAAAAAAAAGCTTTGTGTAGCGCATTTGCTACTCAATTTAGGTCTAAAGTAACTTTTAGTAAAAATTATGATGACGACAAAGAGGCAGAAGACTTTAATGAGTCTAGAGGTTGTTGTGATTGTTCTACAAGTAGCATATGGTCACAAAATTGTAAAGGCCAGATAGTGGTACAAAATTATTAACCTTAACATCTGACTGGACTTGCATTATCACTTTCAGCAATTCATCTCTTGCCTTGGTCATGCCGAAAGCAGTGAAATTGCCAGCATTTGATTTACCATCACTGGTATTTTTCACCATGAAGTTATCCAGGAAGCAATATTGTAACGGTGATGTCCTAATTGGAAGCACAAATCTCTCTCACAATTTCTTGAGCTTCAAATTTTAAAAATGCCGAACTACGGCGTATTGATGTTGATGTTGAAAGTTCATGATACTGAATGTCCGCT
>JXWR01001767.1_pt1 | contig 18398 bp, 9 predicted proteins | sample 315541 | NCBI WGS metagenome assembly JXWR01 (sample SAMN03273951, study PRJNA271842) | soil metagenome | isolation source: rice field ambient CO2 | place: India: CRRI Experimental farm Cuttack,Odisha-753006 | collected 2013-12-17
TGACTGGTTCACGTAACCCCCTGAATAAGTCTGGTCTCAAAAACGGATAGACAACTGCTTCTTTCAAAGAATATTTTGCACTTTCTAAACCAGCAATATCATCCCAATGAACTTCATCTCCGTGCACTACGATTTCGGCGAAAATTTGCTTTGCAGCTTGCCTATCTACACCTTGTAAACTATCAATAATTTCATCTTCTAAAATCTCCCTCAGGACTTTCTTGTCTATTTCAGGCTCTTCTCTTTGCTCATTTAGGGAAGTGGCATGTTCAGTGGCATCTTCTGTTCCAACATCTTCTATTTTTGGAGAACCGATTTTTTTTTGTGCTGGTATTTTTCGATTCGTTTTACTCATAGACGTGGTTTGATTTTTCGATGGCTTCTTATTCTGGGATGCACCATGCGAGTATGGTTTTGAGTTACTTACAGGTCTGGAAGGATGGCTACTCGTTTTCTTCGAACTGGAATTTGGGACTTTCGCCGTTTTGGATTTCAAAATGGGGTGACTCTTCTTCGTAGTGTTTAATGCGGGGTTACTCGCAACCTTTTTGCTGTTCAGAACTCTCTTAGCAGCCATTGCAGCCGTTTTGGGTTTTTGAATTACTGAATTTGGAACAGTCAGAGAAGAGGTCGGAGACGATGCATTGGATTTGATGATTGGTTTTGTATTACTTTTTGATCTTGTAATAAATGTTGGCGTTGATTTAGTGATAAGAGTGGGCGTTGATTTGGTACCCTTTAAGTATGGTACGTGATTATTCTTCATTAATTTTGATATTTGAGGATTCCTAATCTTTGATGAATCCATAGTAGTAGAAGTTTCTAAACTATGTGGCTTTAGAGCGCCAGTGCTGGACGCTCTATCGACATTTAATAAAGGAGGTGGAGGTAATGAAGGAAGAGCAGGGGCGGTAGTCGGCAGGGACTGTATGCATGATCCGGGAACATTTTCTGAAGAACTTACACTCTTATTACTGGACGTAGAAGAAGTAACAGACAAGTCACACATTTGCTGTTGAATTGCTTCTAACGTTTTTATACGTCGTCTTTCCTCTTTTTCTTCTTCTTCTTCTTCTTCTACGTCGACTTCGGAGAAATTATCATAGTAATCGGACACATCAAACTCGAAACCATCACTTTCTTCTTCATCAAAAACGTTGTGTCCTTTTAAAATGCCGACATCGTGATCATCCTCGTCATTAGTCAAATCTATCAATATTGGCTCTGAGATATATTTATCTGAGTACAGTTCAGTTTCCTTCTTAAGTGCAGGATCATTGTGCTCAATAGGGTTCTTGTGCTGTCTGCTTGCATTGTTGGATAAAGGCTTAGAAGGTACAAAATTTACTCTAATGTTCTCCGCATGTTCTCCGCGTTTTATCGATGTGCTGTTACCATATGATGATAGTGAGGGGTTGGAGTATGCGGTTTTATAGCCGCATGCATTTCTATTTCTTAATGTTTTCATCATTCTTCCGGGAACCATTTGGAATACAGGAGGTGGTTCAGTAGACCTTGTGAAAGATGAGCTATGATTAGTGTATGTTTTGGATGACGGCATATCATTCCTGGGAGCAGGCTCTTCTCGGACCAATTTTTTGACTCTTTCTAAATGCATAACGCTCTTGTGGTACAATTCTCGAATACCGTTCTGTAAACTAACTTCATCTTTCGTGTATGATTGAGTATTTGGGTAGTTATGCTCTATCAATGTCTGTTTGAATAGTACATCAGTGGTAAGCGCTTTCCATCCTTGCAATGCTTCTTTATATCGTTTTTTCTCTTCTAGGTTCAAGTAATATATTGTCTCATTGGCAATTCTACTGTAAAGTTCTGTAAAGTCGGTTAACGGTTGTTGAGGTCTTCTCCGTATCTTGGTTAATCTCGTTAAAATATGATGGCTTCTTTGTGACTCCATAGTGTCACAGTGCGATATAATCAATCCTGGTAAAACCGGACGAGTGAAAGGGAAAGAAAAATTGCGTTTGTTAGCTGCAATAAACGTAAAAAGACTATATCAAAAAAAGAACTGCAGCCTTTATTATTACCAATATATTTGATAAGAAAGTATATCGGACGCGTATTGTAGTTCTTGGGGAGCCGGTTGCTGTTGCTTCAGCCTCTTATGACTGTGAATCAAGAATTTTATTATTCTTGATTTCAATTTTCTCCGCGAATCTCGGCTAAGATGCTTGGGTTGCCAGTGTTAATTCCATATATATACTGAATAATAGAAAATAAGTTAAAACATAAGTGCTCAAGACTTGAAAGGTTGGTGTGAGAAAATCCCGTATGCCTGTGATATGTCTAGAATACATAGAATTTTTTTTCTTCGCTTTGTAATTGATTGCGCTATATATGAAAAATATACATGAGGCGTTATTAACTTGCTGAGCTTATCTGGCCACAGTATGTTTTTTGTGTTCCTTCTCCTGCTCACCTAGGATTAGCTCTTCAAAAACTCTAGCTTCTTCAGCTTCTTCTGGTGACCTTCTAGCACTGGCAAACTTGTGGGCAATAAACAGCATTGCTTTTGCCTTTGCAATACGTTCCTTGGAAGGAACCTTTTTATCGTTTAGAATCTTATTGCAAACGTCTTTTAGTTTTCTTTCCAGTTCAAATTTCGACATAGCCCACATGACACCAAGTGCCTTACCAGCCATTGTGGACTCAAATTTGGCACGTTCATATTGGTCCAGTTCGTCAGTATTGACTTCACTCATTTTTTCCATGGCTTTTTGAGCTTCTAAGCCTGTAGACAATAAATTGTATGCTGATTTAACAGATCTAGCATTGTCGCGTGTACCAGTGAATATTTTAGAAATTCCGTAAGTCTTCTTGGACATGATAAAATTATTCGCTTTTGTCTTGTAAACCCTGGCCAATAAATACAATAACTCTAGACCAAAACTTTCTAATTTCAAATCCTCGATTTCTTGATCTAGTTTTCGCGTAAATTCCTCCAAGTTATTGGACTTCACAGCAATTAAGTACCTAGAGATTTTTTCGTTCAGTTTTTCTGCCAACTCGTCAACTTGTTTCATCATATCTTCCCGTCTTTTTTTCTCCATTTCCATTAGCTTCTCTCTTTGCTCCTTCGATAATTTATCTTTTTTCAAAGATTCAGCTTTATTAGTGTCATGCTTAACCATTCCACCATCAGTGCTCTCATCTGCTTTTTCGGTTTCAGTGGCTGCTGTACCCTCCTCATCTTCCTTTCCAAACATTTCTGTTGCCTCGTTTAGCTCTTTGAACAAAGAAAATTCTCCAATCCAATCTTTGAAGCCATCACCACCGAATATTGCTGTAAAGTATTCAGAAGCATCTTCAAATCCTTGCTGAGGAACAGCATCCTCCTTACCAAACTGGTCATACTTGGAACGAAGCCCTGGATCACTTAAGACTTGGTAGGCCTCGCCTACGGCTTGAAACTTTGCTTGAGCATCTGGGTCATCAGGATGCTTGTCCGGATGTGTTTCCATAGCCTTTCTACGATAGGCCTTTTTGATTTCAGTGGGCGTGGCCTCAGGCTTGATGCCCAAAATATCATAATACTCCGTCTCCTTTACCATATTCCCTCTTTTCTTTTCCTTTGAGTTAATACGTCTTAATTACGTGAAGCCGACAATTATCTAAGTTGCTCTTTTTACAGGCGTAAACCATTGGAAAGCAATGGTTACGGCTAACCGCGGATCCGACTGTATCACCACTTTAACACTTTATCGTCCCTGTTTGTCCTTGGCAGTGTACATTCGCCATCAAATTTTCCGTTCTCCGCCCCCATCTTGGTATGACGGGCGAAAACACCGCAGTGACGTTCCCAGGGTCTGCAACTGAAGAATAAAACAATCCATAGGAGAACCACTTCGATTCACTGTCTTACTTCTCGAATACGAAATAATTTTGGATTAATCATCATTGTTTATTTCTGAAACGCTAACCGAAAGTCTTCATCATTTGATTTGACTCTAGCAGATATTCTCCAGGAAATGTTAGAATGTCCGGTAATTCCGTTTGCTATATTCTATTTGTTGATACTGATGAGCATCAAAAAATTATGTAATAAGGGTATCAATTCGCATTCTTATATTTAATACATACCCAGTTTTTTGTAGCTGGTGCATATTTAGCGGCAATTCTCTGTTGCGTAAATGAAAATATTAATGTAAACAAAAAAAGACCAAAACATTTTAGCAGTGTAAGAAGGTGTACTGATACAAAATGTGTTTAGAGTCTACTGATATGTTACTGGCCGTTTGTTGGGAAAAAAATGCTGTATCATTTATTAATCAAAAGCGACTTTTGGTGGAATATTATGATATGTGTTGTTAAAATATGACGTAATTTTAGAATTGTCTGATTCGTATTCAAATTTGGTGAAGGAATAACGCAGAGTTGACAATCTAATAGAATGGATTAATCGTAATTTTCAGAAACGTAGAAAAAGAAAAACAATTAAAACATTATATTAAGATTATTGATTTGCCTTTTAAGGGTCCATACTCCTGGGAGAGAACATTCAGGATAATATATATACCTGAGAAACTGGCGAATAATTTGATAATTGTTCGGATTGCATTGTTGCCAAATCCTATAACATTAGGTATACATAGTATACAAGCAATTCTCCCGACGTTATAGGAATTCACAAAAGAGAATCGATGGTGTTACTTTATCTTCCTTCCCGTTATACTTTGTCTTTCATTATCCTATTAGATTACATTTCAGTTTCCATCAATTTTTGATGGCTGTCTCTCAATTTATATTATCTTCTTATACCGTATATGATGGTATACTAGTTTACAATATTAGACGATGGATGATGATTGGTTCTTATCATAATTTGATTTCGGCAGAAGCAATATTAGAGGTATTGTTGTAACGAAATTCCAATGTCATCTGCTTAGTATTATTAATGTTACCTGCATATTATCACATGCCGCTTAAAAATGTGTTATAAGTATTAAAATCTAGTGAAAGTTGAAATGTAATCTAATAGGATAATGAAACATATGAAACGGAATGAGGAATAATCGTTGTATTACTATGTAGAGATATCGATTTCATTTTGAGGATTCCTATATTCTTGGGGAGAACTTCTACTATATTCTGTATACATGATATAATAGCCTCTACCAACAATGGAATGCCAACAATTATCGAATTATTCACCAGTTTCTCAGGTATACCTTGTATACCTTGTATACCTAATATCTTGTATACCTGATATCATAATTTTCAATAAGAGTAAAGTGCTAATAATCATGTATTTATTTGCCGATTTTTCAATATTTCACCTGTTTATCGGTGTCAAAGTACTACGTTTAGTTTACTGTAGGGTTAGTTGATTTTTTACGGCTAAATTTACAGTTGTACTGGTCCTATAGTGTAGTGGTTATCACTTTCGGTTTTGATCCGGACAACCCCGGTTCGAATCCGGGTAGGACCTTTTTTATTCATTTTTACATAATATATGCTGAATATATTGGTTAAAGAGGTTTTTTTAGTTCCCAAATGTCCACAGTAAAGTAGATAAAGCAATAGTTATTTCCATCAAATCCAAACAATATTGTATTACCCACTTATTATTATTAAACAATGCATTTATTGGAGAAACACCCGCTTTCCGGGTAATAGCAGTCTATTTATTCTCATTCATTTATAAGCAGCGGAGAAAAATGATTGAGGAATTGATATAACTACACAGTAACTTTACGGAGCCTAAGGTAACAAGTGAAGTTTGGATAGCAGTTTTATTCCCATTTTTATCTGCAGTATAGGGAACTTGGAATCACCTTTTGAAAGAAGAGAAATGCCTGGATTTACAGCTCCAACAAGAAGGCAGGTGTTGTCTTTATACAAGGAATTCATCAAGAATGCTAATCAATTCAATAATTACAACTTCAGGGAATACTTTTTAAGTAAAACAAGGACTACTTTCAGAAAGAACATGAATCAGCAAGACCCAAAAGTGTTAATGAACCTATTTAAGGAAGCTAAGAACGACTTAGGTGTCTTGAAAAGACAGTCTGTTATTTCTCAGATGTACACATTTGACAGGCTGGTCGTAGAACCATTGCAAGGAAGAAAACACTAAAACGTGGCCTAACTGGTCATTGCATGTAAGAAAAAACTTTCCAGTAATTTTTTCCTTCTCACGTCAGGAAATTCGTATGGTTATATCTTATAGAGAGGTGGCCGCCTTTAATTTGGAAAAGATATTATTAGATGATATTCCTAATTTTCGACCGATACTTTGCATGGTTGGACTTCAATTAGATCATGTAATTTACTTCCTTAATATCAATAGCATTTCTTTTTTGGTAGAAGATTTTTCTTTTCTTTTCTTTTCTTCAACCCATATGGGACTATAGGAGGAGAGTTTATAGCTTGTATATAAAACACTATAACTAAAATATAAGCCCACTCTGAGGTGAGATGTCTTTACGGTATGATAACAAGCTGATGCAATGAGAGATCCTATGAATTGCTTGGATTCTTTTACATCAGGCATAAAGTTTCCGAAGTATGCAATAAAATGAGTATTTGCATATTTATTGTTTGTATCGGGCGATCTTACACCTACTTTATGTGCGTAATAGTTGCATCTTCTTTTTTCGGACCATTCCATCGGATAAACTTCTTAGGTAAAAGTGAAAAAAAAAAAAAAATTCGCCTATATATTAATCAAGTCATCACTTGGAAGCCGTTCTCTTCCGTTTACAACACGAAGAGCCAACTGTTTTCTTGTGTCATTCTTTAGCACTCTTTCTTTTTATTTTTACATTTTTTAATCAGGATCACCAAATATACCGGAAATATAATGAAGAGAAAAACTGCTGAAGTTAAAGGTGAGAAGGAGAGAAATTCTAAACAAATTTCCCTCGAAGAGGACAAGATAAAGGGTATGTTCAACCCTAAAATCTGGGACAAGACTTTCCAGGATGGCTTGAAAAAGGAAATTGAAGACTCTCAGCCTTACAACTGGGGTACTATTCATGAATTGGTTAATGACGATCTACTACGTGCTGTTCGTAAAGAAATAGAAACTGAGATCCATTTCACCAAAAAAGAAACCGATATCTATAGAGTCAACCAAAGTGGTGACTTGGCCAATTTGTCTGGTCTGGACTGGGATGACTTGTCCCGTTTGCCTAATTTGTTCAAACTGCGTCAGATTCTGTATTCCAAGCAATATAGAGATTTTTTTGGCTACGTCACCAAAGCTGGTAAATTGTCTGGTTCTAAGACCGACATGAGCATCAACACTTACACAAAGGGATGTCACTTGTTGACTCATGATGACGTTATTGGCTCTAGAAGGATTAGTTTCATTTTATACCTACCAGATCCCGACAGAAAATGGAAATCGCATTATGGTGGTGGTCTAAGACTTTTTCCAAGTATTTTACCAAACGTTCCACATTCCGATCCATCTGCTAAACTAGTTCCACAGTTCAATCAAATTGCTTTTTTCAAAGTTTTACCGGGTTTCTCTTTCCACGATGTCGAAGAAGTCAAAGTTGATAAGCACAGATTATCTATTCAAGGATGGTACCATATTCCACAAGTTGGCGAAGAAGGTTACATACCTGGTGAAGAAGAAGCGTGGGTCCGTAACAACACATCCACTTTGGCGCAGATTGAATCTAATGTCCTAGAAGATTTTGAATTTCCAAAGGACGAGAGAAATATTTTATCATTTCATGAAGTGAAGCACTTTGAAAAAATGCTCAAGGGCGATGCTGGCGCAAAAACTGATAACACACCTAAAGAATCTATGACTAGTGTGATTTCTGATTCGGTTAAGTTGTCTGAAGCCGAGTTCACCTATCTATCTCAATACATCTCTCCTGAACATTTAAGCTCGAAAGGTATCGAAAAACTACAAAAGCAGTTTGTTGAGAACTCTTCTCTACAAATTGAGTCGTTTTTAAATGACGATAAATCAGAATTGTTAAAGAAGGTTATCAAACAAAAAGAGTTGGAACAGGAATGTCCTTATCATTCAAAAGATGTGAAAGCTCCGTGGAAAACGGCTATTCCTCCACACAAAGCCCGTTATTTGTACATCGACGGTAAGGAATACCGTAATTTCCAAACAGAAGCTGATATTCTTGAGGCGCTGAATAACAATGATTTGCCAAACTTTCAGTTTACTAAGGACGCAATTAAAATTATCTCCGATGCTTCCGGAAATAGTAGGGAAAACAATTTTGATGCAGAATTAGCGTTGATTGACCTAGCTGTATTTCACAAGAGCACAATTTTCAAGAAATACCTAGCTCTTCTAACTTCTTTGTGCCCAGTCAGTGAGCAAATCCTTATTAGAAGGTTTAGGCCAGGAATGGATTTCACATTGGCCACCAAATGTCGCTTTAATGAACTTTTGAAAAGCAATCCAGATATAATCGATGCTGTCTTGGAAGGTACTTTGTGCTTGACACCTTCTGCCGGTTGGGAATCCGGAGAACTTGGTGGTTACGAATTGTACATGATGGACGACGACGAAGATAATAAGCAATACTTAAAGGAAGACGTTGAAGACGCTTCTGTTTATCGTGCGGATGACAGTGGTGATTCAGTATTGATTAATGATCCACCTGCTTGGAATACTTTCAATTTGGTCTTGAGAGATGAAAGTGTTTTGGAGTTTGTTAAGTACGTCAGCTGGAGCGCTAAATCTAGTAGATGGGATGTCAAAATGAAGTGGGATGTCAAATCATGTGATGAAGATGATCAGGAAGATGAAGCGTAAACAATTAACCCGTCTTATTAAGTAAATGGCAGCTTAGATATTTATAAAGTTGTATAATAGAAGTAATAAAATTATTTGAAAAGTTATTCGTCAATTTCAGCTTATTCCTCTGGCGTGAATATCATTACCATAATCCAAATTCGAGTAAGCGAATAAAACGGGTATATTAAAGAAATATAAGAATGAATATAAGTTTAACTTAAGATCTAATTGCGATTCTTTTTACATATTGTATATTTACAGACAGAACTATGAAAGGGCCTTATTCTCTTAATTATTTCATGTGGAGAAGCATTAGTGTAGTACAGTTCACATTAATCCTATTGCCTGGCACCGTCTAATGGCTTTCGATAGTCTTCGTTGATTCTTTGCCGATAAGCCTGTGATATCCCTATGTTGGATTCTTCCCGTGGAGGTCACATACCTTGAAAGTATTCTTGGTCTTGCATAAAATTCTAGTGGATTTGCACCGGACTTCATTATATCGTTCCTGTTTGAGTTCTTGTTTGCCTGATATTTTCTATCTAAATGGATTCGTCCCATAGAGAAGTCAAATGGATCGTAGATAGTACCTTTGGGAAGTTTTTTGGACAAAGACTGATCGATTTTCTTAGTTTGTTGCGTTCTCCCCATTTCAATATTGACACTCTTCTTTTCTTTGATACCGAAATTGTATAGAGCACGTTTAAATGTGGAGCTTACTGCTCCCTTGATGATAGGTTGCATACCATTTTGAATTTTTATGCCTGTGGTGGCATTCATCTTGAACATCCGAAGTTTTGTGTAGAACCTTGCCTTTTTGGTTAGAAACTGTAACACTGTTAATAATGGACTCATATTTAAGTATGTAAAGTAATCCTAGATATTTTTTCCCCCAACAGGTTACCCTACAATGCAATTTAAAGGCATAATAGAACATCTAATAGAAATGGGTGATTATAATGAGTAAGAAGACGTAATGATCATAAAACAAAATACTAATAAGCTATGTTGCAATGCAAGATCCCAATATTTGCCAGCATTGCCAGTTGAAAGATAATCCAGGCGCATTAATTTGGGTGAAGTGTGATAGTTGCCCGCAGTGGGTCCACGTAAAATGCGTGCCTTTGAAACGCATTCACTATTCAAATCTTACAAGTTCTGAAGTTCTGTCTTATCCAAATTCTGCGAAGCAAATCAAGAGCTACCGTTGTCCTAATCATAAGGAAGGAGAATATCTTACCGCATACGCTCTCATCACACAAAAAGGAAAGCGGCAAAGGAATAAAGAAAACCCTGAAGATAGTCATTTAAATAAGCGGTATAATTTCAGAAAGAAGAAATTACTTGACTATATCGCTTTGAATGAGGGTGAATCGAAAAGGGATAAAATGAATCACCCTCATAAGGAGAGTTTCATGAAATCTTTTGAAAAATGGAAAAATGGCTCAAATATTATAAACGCCGCTGACTTTGCTGACAAGTTTGATAATATAGATGTGCCGTACAAGATCATCGATCCACTGAATAGCGGAGTATATGTACCGAATGTGGGCACAGACAATGGATGCCTCACAGTTAATTATATCACCGAAATGATAGGCGAGGATTATCACGTTGATGTAATGGACGTTCAATCACAAATGAATGAAAATTGGAACTTGGGATCTTGGAATGAATATTTTACAAATACTGAACCAGACAAGAGGGATCGAATAAGGAATGTTATATCATTAGAAGTCTCTAATATTGAGGGATTAGAACTAGAGAGGCCCACTGCAGTTAGGCAGAATGATCTTGTTGATAAAATTTGGAGTTTCAATGGACATTTAGAAAAAGTCAATGGGGAGAAGGCGGAGGAGAGTGACCCCAAGCCAAAAGTGACCAAATATATTTTGATGTCTGTAAAGGATGCTTATACGGATTTTCATTTGGATTTTGCCGGTACCTCTGTTTATTATAACGTTATCTCAGGACAGAAGAAGTTTTTATTATTTCCACCTACCCAATCAAACATAGATAAGTATATTGAGTGGTCTTTAAAAGAAGACCAAAATAGTGTTTTCCTCGGTGATATTCTTGAGGATGGTATTGCGATGGAATTAGATGCTGGTGATTTGTTTATGATTCCAGCTGGATATATTCATGCAGTTTATACACCAGTAGACTCTTTGGTATTTGGAGGCAACTTTTTGACCATCCGTGATTTGGAGACACACCTTAAAATTGTGGAAATTGAAAAGTTAACAAAGGTTCCTAGAAGATTTACCTTCCCGAATTTTGATCAAGTGATGGGTAAATTATGCGAGTATCTTGCGCTTGATAAAAATAAAATCACTAGTGATGTCAGTGATGGGGATTTGCTTTCCAGGACCACTAATTGCGCAATTCAATCACTTCATGCATACCTTATAAAACCTGAAGTTAAGTACAAGCCGTTAAATTTCACTTCAAAGAAGCATTTAGCGAAAGCTTTAGCCGATCTTATTTCGTAAAATTTCTTCTTGTCCGCCACGTTCCTGTATCTTTTATTTCATCCTATGCTCTCGATGAATGAGATCTACTTTAGCAATTGATACAGTTTAACCCTGACATTACATTTAGGGAATAATCGCCCCAATATAGGTTACAAAACATTAATATATATGTAAATATATGTGCGCGTATATATATATATATATAAAGGGAAAATTAATATTCTATCATTAAAGTGAAGAAGAAAGGTGGATTTAAATTCCAAGTCTTTTCAATTGTTCTAAACGTTCATCAATGGCATGTTCAAATTGGTTTGAAGTATTTGTCCGCTCACTTAGTAACTTGGCATGAATACATTGTAGCGCTTTTATGGAGTCAGATTCATTGATAACGCAGGATATGTTTATTTCATTTGCCCCTTGAGAAATCATTTCAATGTTGATGCCTTCTTCAGCAAGAGTAGTAAACATGGTACCAGCAATGCCGATGTATTGTTTCATATGTTTACCAACTAATGAAACAATAGACAACTTCTTTGTGATATCAACAGAACCTAAAATTCTCAATTTTTCCTCAGCTTGTCTCAGAGATTTTAATGAGTCTGCATCTGGAATGGGCAAAGCCATCGAAACATGAACTTCAGAAGTAGATATTAAATCTACGACTAACTTGTACTTATCCAGGATGGTGAATATTTGAGCTAGGAAACCATGGGATAGGGTTTTCTTATTGGAATGAATGTTGATGACGAAAATGTCATTTTTGGTGGTGATAGCAGTGGCACCTCTCTTTCTCTTTTCATAGAAAGATGAGGATAAGTTCTCAGGAGGATGTGGTGGAGTAGATTCACCCTTCTTTGCTACATTATCTGGGTAGATAATGGTACCGTTACCTAATGGATTTTGAACATTCTTGATTCTAATAGGAATCTTAGCCCTAATAACTTGTTCCATCGTAAAAGGATGTATAACTTCGGAACCATAATATGTTAATTCAGAAGCTTCTTCTGGAGTAACACTGTCTAGCAAACGTGCTTCAGGAACCTTACGAGGATCAGCAGTAAATATACCATCAACTTCCTTCCAAACTTGTAGTTCATCAGCATTTACAGCAACTGCTATCAAAGCGGCACATAAATCGGTATAGCCACGACCAACACCATTCAGAAGACCAGTTGGAACTAAACCAAAAAACCCTGTAAAGACTGGAACGATACGCTCTTTAGCACTTACAAAGGGGGCCAATTTTTCTTTCAATGCTTGAACCAGGAAAGTGTAGAAACTGTTATCCAAAGCGCTGGCACTGAAATCAGAGGGAACAATGTGGCTCAAATCCACATATTTGGCCTTACAGCCACGGTCATTACATAAAGCAGTCATGAACAAACAACTCAACTTCTCACCACATGACATCACCAGATCTACTGTACGTGAACTCACTTCACCCAAAACTTTTGAAGCATTTAAATATTTCTTGACCAGTTCAAGTTCTTTATTGGTATCATCCACTAACTTGGCTTGCAAGGCAGGATTGAGAATGAAGCGGTCGGCATTATCGATATGGTCTTGTCTGATAACTTCGATAATGTCTTGAAATTCAGATTCTTGCGAAGCCAAATCACAACATTTCAAAAGACGAGAAGTGGTACCTTCAGCCTTGGTGTATGAAGAACGGGCGGAACAAACGACAGCGACATTATTGTTTGGGCCGTCAGGTTTAGAATAGTGCTTCACAATGTCATCCACTATTTGGACGGGAAATTTACCGACAGATGTACCACCGAACTTTTGCACGACCCAGTTCGAATGACTTGATGTAGGTTGGAAATCCATTGGCATGTAAAAGTTGAAAAAAATGAAAGCTTCTGTGATAAAATGCGATAGCTATGTGAGCTTAAGCGATGGAGAGAGTATTGGCTACACAAATATCCTTCAATGAGTAGAGCACTGTTAAAATAGAAATAAAATAATTATCCAGCAGTATTCTTATATATGGATATTATACATTATTTCTTCGAAGCTAAAAGAATCTCTGGAGAAGACTGCGTACGGAAAGTGAAAAAAAAAAAAAAAGTATTGCGGTTAAAGTCGAGGCTTGTAAGGGTGGTGCGAGAAGCGGAAAGCGAAAAGCGAGAAAGTTTTCAGAAAACTCACAAATCATAAAGTTTGCGAGGAGAGGAGGGGGGGCTTTTCTTTCTACCTACAAGACTCATGACTTAACGTTTGTCAGTTTGCATCCACCTATCAAGTAAAATGGAAAAAAAATAATGGATTTAAAGAAACACTTTCCTAAGATTATATGTTGTGGTTTGATTGCATTACTTGTATAAAGTTAAATTCCAGACCAATTGATAGCCGGCGTAACGTTTTATATGCTACACCAGGCCTGTTGCAACCAACTCAACAACGACACAGAAGACGCGTTAAAGCGCAATGGCTCACTGCCCAGGAAATACAAGTGGGAAGCAGTATGGCACCGAGAAACTTCAAGGAACTAGCGGGTGCCAAATCACTCGAAAGTAGCCGGACTGCGAAGATTAAGAACCACGATACGACCATCTCCTCGAATGGAGGAAATGGGTGGCAGAAAGATGAAGGTTCAACATAAGCACGGATATGTTATTCTAAATGATTAAGTACTCAAAGGTAAAAGAAGCTTTGCTACTGTGTTTAAATTTATTGAATTGAGCCATTCAATGACAATGGGATTTCAATTATGGTGCCGCGATCAATGATATTGAGAGTTGTCAAATTTTTTGACTTACCTAGCATTATGGCCTCAATGACAGGGGACAAATGCAGAAGATCTCTAAGTGACGCCAGAATCTACTGTTTAACATATATGGCCAGATGTGTAGTTGAACAACAAACATCTCTATTGTTATATTTGTACATGTGTATCATTAATGCTAAACAGAATTGGGTTTGGTTGGGATATTTGGATCGGCCAGGTTTGAATGTGTGCCCTTATAAGTCTAGTAAAATATAGCAAACTTGTTTAAACCATGAACTTTATTATATATTATAATCACCTGCCTCAATTGGATGCAGTTGGGTATCCAGGGTCTGTTAATTAAAAGAAAAGCGGCAGTTCCTGTTTTTGCTGCTAATGAATTTAAACTTTCATCGGTACACTCGATACCGTTGATTTGATAAATTAATGAACTAATCGAGAAGCGCCAAGTATTGTTTAATTCAGCTAGCTAATTACAAATGTTACAGTACAGTCGGATGACAGCAGTCGAGGCGCTGGCTGGTATTGAGCCATTCAGCTTACCAAAATAAGACATATCAATGATAAAATAGTGCTGTACTGATTATTACCTATAGGATTAATGGCACCCGCTGCTGCAATTTGGGTAAAATTAGAAGCGGTAGTTAAAGTTAAGTTTGCAATTTGGATAGTGGATGGACAAATAATATAAGAAAATTTGGTGCACTTTTCTGATATGATTAATGTTGCCTACGCAATTTGTTGTTTTGTTTTCGACTAATAAGAAAATTAGTGTGTTGGACCAAGTGGATATAACCATGATATTAATGGCACACTACAGTCTCTTTCTCGCTTTCAACTATGGTGACAGAATTTTTTTTTTTTTTTTTTGGCATTTTGTACTGGGGGCAGCAGATACAGTGTTCATAGAAACCCATCCCCTTCTATTGGAACAAATCTATCCATTTTTGGATGGGCAGGTAGCATGGTGAGGTCGAGATTTCCAACAAAGATGAACTTAAGCTAGAGCAAGAAATAGCCGTACCCTAGTTAGAGCTATTGTGACTGGAGTTGTTTTTGCAGTTACCATACTTGGTAGGAAGTAAACATAAACTGGAAGAGAAGTGCCACTGATTGGCACTGCAAGTGAAGCCAGAGTGATTTTCGTCTTCGGAATCTTGTCTCTATTTTTTTGGCCTTTTGCACGATATCAAAATGGATCAAGCACAAGCGGCGAAGAACTGGCCAGATAATGCAATTAGCAAATCTCTTGTTTTAGACAGTCGAGAACGGATTTGCATTGCAAGACAAGCAGATCCTCTGTCTAACTGCGCAGTATAATTGATATTCTTTGTGAAACAGAAATGTTTATATTACACCGTTTCGTAAATGGCGTACCGGTTCATAATTGCTGCTGAGGCAGCTGAATATTGCATAATCTGCGGTCACTGCCAACGGCGCTTCAGCACTTTTGCAGTGATCAGCGTGTTTCGCCATGTCTTACTTAAGCGTATTGTCTCTTCGTGGTGGAATTGTGAGAGTAGTCCTGGTGCCAGCTTTGGGTATCGACAGCTCATGGAGGCAATATTCGCATTTGGCTGTAATATGACAGATACCTGATTATGTTCTAATAATTTTGATGTTTGAAGTAGTGACGCTGCGCTTCCTGAGGATCCATGATTTGACACAACTGTATAATTTTCATGTTTGTTTGAATTTGCAAAACCCAGTTATTTCGATTCAACGGGTGGAGACCAATGTTCTGACGGCTATAAGCGGGTTTTGCTGAAGGCAGACAGAATGCGATGCATCTGTGTTTGTAGATGTGCAGCTCACATTTGCACAGAACAGAGCCCCATAGTCGGTGTTCTCACTGTTGCAATCCTCAGATAAGAACATTCAAACTATTATTCAAAATTACAAAATACATTGCACACAAGCTACGATTTGGAGCAACAGCCCGCCTAAGCAATAACCTATCTATTTCTCTTCCTCATTAGCATTTGCTGCTTCAGCGCTGCATATCCTTTCAATATAGAGCTTCGAATTATTAAAAAAAAAATATGATTTCCAACAATCCAGAAAATACCATTGCCACAGAGAATAAAAGTGAATTTGAACCTCAAGCCAATGTTCCAGTGAGCGTACATAACTCTGGGAGTGTAACAGTCACCAAAAGAGAAACCGTATGGGACTATGGCATTCAACCATCTTCTTCCACTTCCATTCCCCTTTCAAGTAGTGGCTCGGCGCTTAATTTGTGTGGTAACTATTCTTGACCTTTGTCCTTTATGTTGATACTGAATTTACGCAAGGCGAAACTAACGATGCTGTTTCCCAATAGAAAGAGGTAATGTGGCGGTAGCTAATCCAGAATTAGTGCAAAGGTATCTATATCAGATTACCGAGGAATTGACAAAAAAAATCATCACAACAAGAGATTATCTTACGAAGATGCTGCATAATGACACTGTGGACGGCTCTTCGTCCCCCCTTTTGGTGCTTACTGGGCCCAGCTATATTACTTGCCCTATACAGGCAAAAGCGTGTGCTAACTGGTTGAATTTGATTTCAGTAGACAATAAAAAGACAAACGACCTTTCTATTGACTCGATGAGACAGAAAAAATTGCCTAAGTGCATCGAAGATATTTACACTGCCAGCGTTAATGATGGCACAAAGCTTAATCGCCAAGACATATTGATTGCCATGAGGGCTAATTTGACAAAACTTAACATTGACTATGACCAAATTGTCCAGAACCCAGAGAACCCTGTACCGGTTAAAAGTTTTGAAATCGATAATGGGATACCAATTTGCCGCTCTTTGCTCTGCGAATTGGCTGAAAAAGTGCCGTTAGCTGGCCAGATATCAGACACAATAACACCACAATACTTGTCAGACTTATTTTGTCTATCACTTGTTAGCTCATCGTTAGCTGAGTCTCAATTGCACAGAGAAATTGTTTCTGGTTCGTCCTTCCCTGTCGGATTTCATACTTATGATGCTGAAAATCAAAATTACGATTTTGATTCTTATCTTTACAAGGTGAAAACGGCTAAAGAATCTTTACTCGCCTCTAAAAACCCCCATCATTTCTTATCAGTAACAAAAACGGGGCAAGTGGCTATTTTAGGCACTACAGGAAACGATGACACATTCATTATTTTGAAATTAAATGATGGAAATGGTTTTGAACTCACAAACGATGAGTTGAAGCAGGTATTTGACATGTTGAAAGCTGAGCGTGCAAAAGTCATGCTTGATATCGGGATTGTTAATGCCGAAAACTTTGACGCCAAGCTGGAGATTTTGAACGAGCTTCTAGTTAAAGACTTGGACGTATCGAAAAAAGTGTTGGGGGTTATGATTAATTCAGGAGACATTTACGTTCCCCAAAAATGTCCTACTTCGACAAATGTTCCAGCCGATGGTAAGCAAAGTAATATTTACAATTATAACCAACAAATATCTCTCGAAGACATTCGTCAACTGTCCAACGAAGATTTGATCTATAGCAGTTTAGAAGAGCAATTGAAGGAAGAAACAAACCGAAGCGAAATTTCTCTCACAAGTGACAGAGAAGAACGCAACAAGGATAAAATTAAAGATTCAATCTTGAGTAGGTTTGGCAGTTACAAGCAAAAAGTCATGGATCTCAAGAAGACATTCCAGCTTGGCAGCGCAAACAAAGAGGATGATATCAAAGAGAAAATGTATTTACAAAAAAAATTTGAGAATATGATTTACGCAAACAAACTTATCTTTGAGATAAGGGAGCTCTCATCTCAAAGAGCAGAAGCAATTCACAAGTTATAATAGTTGATTATCGCTAAAACCAATACAAAAAATTAAGATAAACAAAAATGTTAACTTTTATTTCTTCCGAAAATTGATAAAAACCTTCCCTATATAATACATTTTATCTAATAAATAATAAATGCCCGAACACAATAAAACTAATCAAACAAATAAAAAAAAACATTAAAGCAAAAAACAAACAAAAACAAAAAAAAAAAATTATTGTAGAGCCAATCAAGAATGTACTGAAGTGCTGATGCTCAATTTTTGTAGAGCCAATCAAGAATGTACTGAAGTGCTGATGCTCAATTTTTGTTTGCCCTTCCCCAATGGCTTAACTTTGGGTAGATGACCATAACGAGACAGAGTGCTGTGACTGTCATGATATTGCTCTTCGTCAGAAAAACAAAAATTTTCACTGATTTGTTTATCCAAGGACTCGAAATGAGTTTCAGGCAATACTTTCAAATTGACATCAGAATTACTAACGCTCATAGTTTTTGGCGTATTGTAACTTATTGAAGATGAAGAGCGGCTGCTAAACTTAGTGCAAATATTTCCATCAATACCATCATCATCACATGGACCTATTGCTGGCGAAGCACTTCCACTCTTGATATGATTGTTAGGGTAGACTCCATTGGTATCGCTAGCTTTGGCTTGAGGAGCTTTG
>JXWR01001132.1_pt1:0-5000 | contig 18274 bp, 16 predicted proteins | sample 315541 | NCBI WGS metagenome assembly JXWR01 (sample SAMN03273951, study PRJNA271842) | soil metagenome | isolation source: rice field ambient CO2 | place: India: CRRI Experimental farm Cuttack,Odisha-753006 | collected 2013-12-17
AATCACATCACGAAAATCTACTCTGGTTTAAAATCAGGAATAATTTGCAATAAGCAGTAGGTATTCGTTTTTCTTTCTAGTTAGTAAAGAACTTTTGGATTCTAACAAAAAAATTCTAGTAATCAGTAATCGTTCTTGAATTCCAAGATTTTTCTTCGTCTATTTTACTTTGAGTTGAATTCCTAATTGTTTGAATTGTGTAATCTCCCATTATGGAGATTGGTAACCGACTCAAAGCAATTTGATTGTAATTCAATTCATGACGATCATAAGTAGAAAGTTCATATTCTTCAGTCATTGATAAACAGTTTGTCGGACAGTACTCAACACAATTACCACAAAATATACAAACTCCGAAATCAATACTATAATTAAGCAATTGTTTCCTTTTAATATCCTTTTCAAATCTCCAATCCACAAGAGGTAGATCTATAGGGCATACGCGAACACATACTTCACAAGCAATACATTTATCAAATTCAAAGTGGATTCGCCCCCGGAAACGCTCCGATGTAATTGATTTTTCATAGGGGTAGTGAATCGTTATAGGTAAACGATTTGTGTGGGATAAGGTAATTATGAAACTTTGACCAATGTACCTTGCTGCGCGTATTGTTTGTTGACCATAACTCATGAACCCAGTTACCATAGGGAACATATTCGAAATATCTATGAAAAAGGTATGTTTCTTTCTCTTGTTTGAGAGGACTTTTGTGTTGAAAATATTCTTACTGTTATTGTATTATCTTATTTTATAGTGAAACAAGTTGGGAAGAAGTTGTTAATAAGAGATTGCCCAGGGAAATAGGTAAAAGAAATTTCCATCCAAGATTTAATAACTGATCCATTCTCATCCTGGGTAAAGTCCATCTTATTGTGATAGAAATGAAGAGAAATAAATAAGCTTTAGTTAATGTAATAAAGATACTCATTGTCATTTCTAAAATTCCAACCATTTTATTCATTTGGAAAAATCCAAAAAAGGATATATAGGGAATAGACAAATTCCACCCGCCTAAGTAGAGAACTGTTACAAATAAAGAGGAAACTAATAAATTTAGGTAAGAAACAAGATAAAATAAACCATATTTGATACCAGAATATTCGGTTTGATAACCTGCTACTAATTCTTCCTCCGCTTCTGGTAAATCAAAGGGTAATCTTTCACATTCCGCCAAAGAAGAAATTAGAAAAACCAGAAAACCTATAGGCTGACGCCAAAGATTCCATCCAAAAAAACCATATTTTGACTGTGCTTCAACTATATCAACTGTACTTGAACTGTTGGATAATCATAGTCGACGATAACATCACAGTTCCCACCGCTATTCCAAAACCGTACATGAAACCTTAGTTTCATACGGCTCCTCTATGATCAGAAAAAAGGAAAGTACTGTTTCATTTCGTTATTATCTTCTTGGGCGTAGTTAGAATTATCTAAGATAAAATCGATTTCAACGTCCTAAATTAGACCAAAGGAATTCTGTCTGCTAGAATAATAAAAAACGCTTCGGAATTCATCTCATCCTTTATAATATAATGGTACTTTTTCTTTGTTCAGCAATAACTTAATCTTGGAATAAAACACTCGTTATAACAATTAATAAACGAAAAGAGTTGGGTATTAGTTCATGAAGAATTCTGTATGAATATGGATAAACGACGGAAAGAATAAATAAAGATCTTTTTTTTTGTATTGCATTCCATATCTTTTGTCCTATTCTTCTTTCCCCGAGGGGTATTTAAAAAGAAAAAAGGAATAAAGGGTTAATTCGTTCTTGATAGCCATTTCCTTAACAAGTGAATGGGAACATACTCTGGATCGGAATCCGAAGAAAGTACTACTTGCTCATTTCCACCAATTTCAAGTCCTTATTATGATTCCTTTTATGAGGAAAAATATCTAATGCTTTAGATTCCCTCATTACTAATCCTTTATGTACTTTAGTGTTTCTAATCCCTCACTAACTTTTGATGGATTCCCTTATGATTACAACTTTCTGTATCGGGAATCCCTTATTATTGCCCGCTTCAAGATATGATGACTAATCAAAAAATCTCAACCTTGGGGTAAAGAATTTACACCGCTTATGTTTACTTCCATTTTTTCTTGTACATAGGAAATGAGATTTTTTCTTTTTACTACAAATTAATAAGCAGTTTTGTTTCACTCATATAGCTATCTAGTTTAACTTACTAACCTGAATATAGAATAAGAAAAGGAGGATAAATATTCAATGAATTTCAGAGGAAAAAGATCCTATTTTAACGAATCGCACGTAGAGATATTGCTAGTACACAAAAAGTTAATGGGATTTCATAACTAATAGATTGAGCGGCAGCTCGTAGACCACCTGAAAAAGAATATTTATTATTTGAGCTATATCCTGCCATAAGAAGACCAATAGGAGCAATACTTGAAATGGCAATCCATAAAAAAACACCAATACTAAGATCCGCTAAAACAAAGCGATATCCCAAAGGAATAACTAAAAAACTTAATAAAATTGATATGACTGCTATAGACGGTCCAATGCTAAATAAGGGAATATCCCCTCGGGATGGCAAGATATCCTCTTTAAAAAGTAGCTTAGTTCCATCTGCTATAGCTTGAAGCAGTCCCAGGGGGCCAGCATATTCAGGACCAATACGTTGTTGTATCGATGCGGATATTTCTCTTTCTAACCACACAATTACGAGTACTTCTATTGTGATTCCCAGTAAGAGGGTCAAAATGGGTAGAATCCATATCAGTCCATAGACTTCTTTTAATAATTCCAAGTTCGAAAAAGAATTGATAGCTTCTACCTGTACCCTGTCTATTATCATTTCAACGATCAACTTCTCCCATAATGATATCTATACTACCTAATATCGTCATGATATCAGCCAATTTCATTTTTTTGACTAGCTGAGGAAGAATTTGCAAATTAATAAAACCGGGTGGACGAATTTTCCATCTCCAGGGGAAAAGACTATCATCTCCTACCAGATAAATTCCTAATTCACCTTTTGGGGCTTCCACTCTTGCATAAAGCTCTTGTTTTGACAATTCAAAATTGGGTGAAGGTTTTTTACCAAGAAATCGATATTCAAAATCATTCCATTCGGAATTCTTTGCTTTCTTAAAGCGTCGGACTTCTAAATTCTCATAAGGGCCCCCAGGAATTTTTTCTACAGCCTGTTGAATAATTTTGATTGATTCCCTCATTTCACCGATTCGTACTAAATAGCGTGCTAATGAATCCCCTTCTTTTTGCCATTGGACTTTCCAATCGAATTGATTGTAAGACTCGTAAAGATCAACTTTACGAAGATCCCATTGTATTCCAGAAGCTCGTAACATGGGGCCCGATAAGCCCCAATTTACAGCTTCTTCTCCGCTAATAAAACCAACTCCCTCAACTCGTTCCAAAAAAATGGGATTCTGTGTAATAAGTTGTTGATATTCAATAACTCCTCGTAAAAAATAATCACAGAAATCTAAACATTTATCGATCCATCCATAAGGCAGATCGGCAGCAACTCCTCCGATGCGAAAGTAATTATGCATCATTCGCATACCTGTAGCAGCTTCAAATAGATCATATATTAATTCTCTCTCTCTAAAAATATAAAAAAAAGGAGTCTGCGCACCGAGATCTGCCATAAAAGGTCCAAGCCATAACAAGTGAGAAGCTATACGGCTCAATTCTAACATAATTACCCTAATATAGCTGGCTCTTTGGGGTATTTGAATATTCTCCAAGAATTCTGGTGCATTTACCGTTATTGCTTCTGTAAACATAGTAGCTAAATAATCCCAACGTGTTACATAAGGTAAGTATTGTATAATAGTTCGGTTTTCCGCGATTTTTTCCATTCCTCTGTGTAAATAGCCTAATATGGGTTCACAATCAATAACATCTTCACCATCGAGAGTAACGATCAGTCGAAGAACACCATGCATTGATGGGTGCTGAGGGCCCATATTGACTATCATGAGATCTTTTCTTGTAAGCGGTAGACTCATATCCTTTCTTCCTTAATTCATTATTCCATGAAAATGGATTATTCCATGAATTCCTCAAAACGAGGCTCATCAAAATGCAAAATCTAAGACTACTATAAGACTACTAATAAAATAAGAAAAAAAATTCGAACGATGAAATTACCGCTCCCTAATATCCAACTGACTGATTAATTTCTTATAACGTACTCTATTTTTCTTTGCCAAATAAGCCAGCAAACGTTGACGTTTTCCCAAAAGTCTTCGGAGACCTCTTTCCGATGAAAAATCTTTTTTGTGTAATTCCAAATGTGAAGCAAGTCTCCGTATCTTATTGGTGAAACTGAATACTTGAAATTCAACAGAACCCCAGTTTTCTTCTTTTTCTTCTTTAACCATAAATCCAAAAATTTTTCTACCTCCTTTCTTTTTCATGTATTTTTCTGATCAGGAAAAATAAAAAATTATGTCAGTTATTTTGAAGTTATTCTAATCTCGTACACACAAAAATTTGCAATTATTCATCTACTACTGGAATTTGGATTTATTTTATCGATGCAAATTGGATTTGGATAGAAGGGTACATTCTTTTATTTTAGATAGAAGAAAAGTTTCTTCTATCTAAAATAAAAGAATTTTGCTGATTTATTTATTGCTATATCCAATTTATGGAATTGATACACCGTTTAATTGATATCATTTAGCAAAATGAAACATAGCATATGCATCCATCTTTCGGCTCGAGAATTTCACGGGATAGAGATATGGTATAAGAAATAGGCTATTAAGTAACTCTAAATGAATTGTGGATACATCTGTATCCTTAACATACTGAAACAACTGCCATTATTCGTATCAAACCAATAGCGATTCATACAAGTTAAATCTTCTAATCAATGGTGGGCCAATAATGAATTTTTTTGCATATGTATTAAGACGCTTGGCCTGATTTCGAAATTGTCCAGAGTTTTTTATGTAGTTTTCATTGCAAAATGATGGATCTCCTTCCGTA
>JXWR01001660.1_pt1 | contig 18236 bp, 9 predicted proteins | sample 315541 | NCBI WGS metagenome assembly JXWR01 (sample SAMN03273951, study PRJNA271842) | soil metagenome | isolation source: rice field ambient CO2 | place: India: CRRI Experimental farm Cuttack,Odisha-753006 | collected 2013-12-17
TTATATTTTTTTCCTAAATTTTTATTATTTTTTTTTTTTTTTTTTTTTTTTTTTTTTGCCATTCGTTGTTGTACTTTTATTGCATGCTTTACAGAAAGATTATAACATACAAATTTAATTTACCAACAATTACGACGAAACGACCAAACAGCATCATTATCATTATCATTATCATGAGCGAGAAAATACAAAAAAAAAAAAAAGAAAAACAGACCAAAACCATAATTACGACTTCACTATTGTAATGCACTTCATTTCATTTTGTTAATTATTTTTACCAAGAGAGGATCTGATACAATAATACAACTTCTTTCACTTTTATTCTTTGCGTTCTCGCAAACAAAAGCAACCCTATTAGACGTTTCTTTGTCATTCGTTAATTTGATACATTTGTGTTGATTTTTTTTAGTGTTTTTAGTGTTCTTTTTTTATTGTTCTTGATGATATTACTATTATTACGTTACGAAAATGTTTTATTTTTTTATCTTTTTTGTTCCCATTATTGATGATTTGCTTTGGAATTATTGAATTGTGTTTAATTTTTCACTTGCTGAATTAGATCATTTTTACCGTTATTATTATTATTATTATTATTATATACATAAAGATATATACACTGGGGGCCAACAAAAATTTATCTTCAATCTTTTATTATGTTTTTTTTTTTTTTTTCTTTTTTTTTTTGCTGCTGTTTTTCAATAACTTGAGTTACTTTACTATACTATATATAATTGCTGCTGAATTTTGGCTGATGGTAAGTTTCATTAGTCTTATTAACGATTACTTAACGAAGTTTAACGACATACACTTTCTTTATACACTATTTTATTTTTTTTCGCATTGTTGTTGTCGCTCTTTTTGCTTTACATTTATCTCATGACTGGTTTCTATTTTTGCTACTATACAGAAGGAGTTATTCATATTATACCACATTTTTTTGACACATAATAAGGTAGAATCCTCTGTAATGCTTATAAAATTGTAATTACACTTCTGTTGAGGTGCAGAGGTTGTGGCTTCTGCTAGTTAATTGTGGCAGCGGCACGCACCCCGGTAGCTGGCTTTCAACGCGGAGTCAAAAGTGTAAGAAAAACAAAAACAAATATATATGCGTAAATATATAAAGAAAAGTAAAAAACAGCGCGGCTGCAAAGAAGATAGAGATATCTGTACATACACGTCAGCATCTGTTTCGATTGAGAAGCAGCAGCTAAAGTATTATTAAACACTAATTATCAATTGCTGCTTGTTAATTTGGAAAAAATTCACGGGTGATTTATGGATATATCTATGGATTGATCTAGTTTTGGCATTTTAGCAAGACATTGATGTGAATCACGCATACACTGTATAGTCATTAATCCATCAGCATTAACAACAGCAAAAGCACCAGCAATATCATATCCTACATCAAAAATTGGATGATAGTAACAGAAATTCAAAGAAAGTGAAACTCCAAGCAAGATTTATACTTAAATAATGACCGCAACCTACATTAGAAGATACGTCGTCTCCAAGGAGTTCACCAAGTACATCAACGACTGGATCGTGGTAGTATTACTAGCACTTGAAGTTGCACTTATTGGCGAACGCACCAAACCTTTCCTTCGTGAATTTGCCATCAATGATCCAACATTGCAGCATCCATATGCAGAACATGAACGAGTCACGGCAGTCCAATGTCTCTTGATTTCATCCCTAGTGCCAATTTTCACGATTGCTGCCACTTTGCTCCTTTTTCACGGTCGCAATTTTGACGGTCGTCGCAGTAATTCGAATAACTCAAACACACACTTATCAACGACAAACAATAATGGCACCAGTGGTTTAAATGTGGGGAAATTGGGCCATCACTTACACTTACTCAACATTAGTTTTTTGGGTCTTTTTTTATCGCTTACTTTAAATGGTGCCATTACTGATTTACTCAAAAACTGGATCTCTAGACCCCGTCCTGATTTCATTGCTAGATGTGGTCCTAAGTTTCCACCAAAATTTAACCATTCTTCTGAAATGCAGAATTACAACTTGAGCATCTGTACTGCCCCAATGGGCGAAGCAGTACTTCTTGAAGGTTTGAGATCTTGTCCTTCGGGCCATTCCAGTAATGCGTTCAGTGGATTGTTGTACTTGAGTCTATGGCTTGCGGGGCAGCTTAAGGCTTTCAAGCCACAGATGCCAGTATGGAGACTTCTTGTTGCTTTGGTCCCAACATTTATGGCTATTTACATTGCAGTGAGTCGTACACAGGATTATAGACATCATTTTGGCGATATTTTACTAGGTGGAAGTTTGGGGTCGGTTATTGCGGCGGTTTTGTATTTTAAGTTTTTCCATTCAATTTTCGATTTCAAAAAGTGTCATTTACCTTATGATAATGGTGAGGAAAGTGAAAATGATTCTGACTCCAGCTACTTGCCATTGTGAAATAAAATCTTTTAGGCTTGGCATGGCTGTTTATCTCCGAGATTACAGAGACAGAAGCACTGTACAGTGATTTTCTTACCTAACGGCAGAAGAACCCGGCTTTATAATACACGCAAATGGCAGTTTTTTCCTTTAATTTCAGCTTTGTTAATACTAATCGGTATTATTTATTTGAAACAGGCAAACACTTATTGTTGAGCCAGCCTTGGGAATCATGCCCATAGACATATGTGCCTATATGTGTAGCAGATATTTGTATGTTATTTGGGGGTGTTTGGTTATTGTCCGGGTACCAAAATTCACCCCGTTTTCTCGAGGGCTGCTTCAGCGTCGCCCACCAGAATCCGAAGAAAAAATAATATAAACCACATTAAACAATCACATACTAAAAGATAAAAAAAAATAAAAAAAGGTTTCAGGTTTGGCGTTACATCAAGACAACCTCGTGGTTTGTTCATACTCATCAATCAAATAATTATCAATTCTTTACTCAATCTGTAAATATACAGTTATTTCACGGTTTAATAGAGGTACGTTGTTTTACGAAATTTTTGAGTGAGAGTTATTACTTGTTTGCGCGTGGTTGTGATGGGTTGGTGTTTTGCGCAGGCAAAGAGAGCGGCGAGGATTCTCATCTTATAGCATGATTATTGGCTTATAAGAAGAGGTTAATGAGTGTGGGTTAATGGGATAAGTGGGTTAAAATCTTCAAAGTTTTTGAGAATGTGCTTTTGCTTTTGTTATTTGAATTGTCGTTTGTTTGCTTTATTTTGAAACGGTGAGTCTGCGAGATTGTGGATAGAACAGCAATGAGCGTTAGGATATAGCGGCAAGTGGCAAACGGCGAATTGCAAACGACAAACCGCAAAGCTAATAGCAGTGCTTGGTTTCTACCCACTTGGCTAAGTAGCGGGGTTTATCAAAAAAAAAAATTTTTGTTTGCTTTTACTTTTCTCCATTGGGTATCTATCTCTTCGATAGTGTGATTTGGATTGGTGGAATGAGCATGAAAAGAATTGCACTTTATATAGATTGATATCGAGGAGCAGTATAGCTACTGAAACCGCTCACGCATAACTATCAGATCCGAATTTTGACTTGCTTTATTTGGTTCTTTTAATTTTTCGATGCCGTCGTTCACAAATTACTCTGTCGATCCTCATCCATCATCCCTCAATCCTATTCATTTCATTTACTATATCAACAAGAAGACAAAAATGCTAACATTGTTTCTAGTGGCAATCTTAACTATATTAATCAATCAATCTATCATACACCATGTCTGAAGAAAATCAAGAAACTAAGCCAGAAGTTAAGCCAGAAGGTCAACATATCAACTTGAAAGTCAGTGATGGTACTTCAGAAATTTATTTCAAAATTAAAAGATCCACTCCAATGAAGAGATTAATGGAAGCTTTCTGTAAAAGACAAGGTAAAAGCTTGGACAGTTTGAGATTCTTATACGATGGACAAAGAGTCAATGTTGATAACACTCCAGATGACTTGGATTTGGAAGATGGTGATGTCATTGAAGCTCACCGTGAGCAAATCGGTGGTGCTTTTGCTGCTTATTAAACCTAGGACTCTCCCAGTCTATCATGTTTGTTTAGCTTTACTATAATAAAAAAAAAACTCGAAATCTACTTTGAAAACTAAAGAAAAATTATCAAAAAAAGTAGAAAAAATGGAAGATTTTAACATGAAAAAAGACTGTCTCTTTTTTTGTGTTTGAATATTTCTCTTCTTTTATCTTTTGTCTCTATATTATCATCTGTTATATTTTAGTTTAACTTTTTTTTATCTTTTTTTCTTTTGTATCTTCTTTTTCACGTCTATTTTCCAATTTGTTTATTCTTTTTCTTCCCTTGTATTTCCAACTATTGTATTGTACTTCTTTTTACTATCATTTATTCTCTCTACGACCTGTCCCTTTATTTATAATAATAACAATACTAAGAATATCTGTATTATTTATCGCTTCCACTTACTTGATCAAATTGAGATTCTCTAAAGCTGACAAAACGATATTGTTATATAATAAAAAGTTTATGTTAGTGTCTTTTTTTTGTAGTTAGTAATTCGTAAGAAATTTTGACGAACCACGGATACTGAGTCTGTAACGCAGTCAATGCTTGATACAGTAACAGGTAATATCAATGGTATTGTAAAGTTCTTAATCGAGCAATGAACAGAGGTAACTGCTTTGAATCTAATACTCGGTACGAAGTGATTGAATTCAAAGGCGAAAGGCCTCTGGATTTACAGTCATTCGATTTAAAGGACACTTTAGTCAATATATGTGTAAGGTAGTTTAGGGAAGCGATGAAAATCTCAGCACAATATACAGGTCTGTTGTTTTCATACTTATTTCAAACACATCCACCAGTCAGGATAGAGTGTGCTGCAAAAAATAACACGGTCACTATCGCATATTGTCTCCTGGCTATTGATGTGTGATTCACATATCTATGTTCAAATTTTATACGGCGACATCAAAAATACGTCAAACCTGCCAAATATCAAATCACTTACTTCCTACCTACTTCTTTAATTTTACAAAAATTGATATTATTTTGATATATATATATATATATATACAACAACCATCAGTCGTATGTGATGTGTGTCTAAGATACTGCTCAGGACTGGCTTGAAAAGAACAGCAAAGACTAAAAATGCAACAAAAGTTTAATCCCCTATATACGTTAGTGGAGGAAGGGTGGATTTTGGGGCAAAACATAAATCAGTGATGGATCGCGTTTTTTTCTTTGCAATCGTCGTGAATGGGTAGAATCCAACCGATTTTTACAAGTTCAAGTCCAGAGTCAGTGATTGTCGTAGATAGCTTCTGAGACACCAAATCGTAAGTCATGGTTGTCAATGCTGAAGCCGCTCTTTGGCAATATTGATATCATTGACAACTGTTTTATAGATTATGAGAGAAGTCAAAACAAAAAACTAAAAACAAAAAACAAAAAAATAAACGTCAAATGTGTTTTCGAAATTTATTTTAGCATATCTGGTAATCTAGCATTCAAGCAGTGGAGCAGAATGTCATATTTGAATACATCTATTCCTACTTTGCTACAGATAAGTACCGTTCGTAGTGAGCTAGCCCCCATTACAAGCTGTATTGACTCACTCAAATTCTATCGTTATAATTGTAACGGGATAGTACAACATTTGATATTAATATCATGAGTAGTCAAGTCAACTTTATTGGGTTCAATGTCAAAAATTGGTTAGAAACAGCACTAAAACAATAATTATCTTGTCATAAAAAGACAACATAAGCGGAGCTAACATATTTAGCTCCTATTGCATTGCAAATCAATATAACGGCAACACCAGCCCTATGGCAGATCTTCATTTTTAAGTGCTGGTGCTGTAGCCACATTTCATTTTTCATTTTTCATTTTTCACCCAGTTGTGCTAATTGGTAGCTAATCGCAAATCGCTAATCGCTAGACATGAAGAAGTTGTCGCTAATCATTTGTGCTAATTTAGTTGAAATAATACCAAATTATTTAGAGTTCTTTTGGCACTGACTGGCGGTGCTGCTGGTAATGGTGTGTGTTTAAATGTGAGACATCTAAAAGGAACCAAGAATAAGGAAAAAGAAAACTAAGTAGAACTAGAACTAGAACTTACAACTATAAGCAAAGAGACAGAAATCAGTATTTGAATTTGGTTGAGGGAATTTCAACATTGCAGAGAACTAGTGTTGGAGCCCCTGACCGCAACAATACAGTTTTATCGAATCACAAATGTATACCTATGGGCATAATAAATGTTTTTGATTTTGCCTTGTCAAGGGCATGGTAGCATTGGTGGCCGGTCTTGGCCAACAATGTGTAATAATACATATAATAATTATAATAGTAGTCAAGCAATATTTGCGTGCCGTCTGTATTATGGTCCGTCTATAGGAACAATAAAATTACAAGTTGTTTATCGACATGCCACATTGTGAAGATTAATGACAACACCACCATGAAAGGTCAATCACCAATGTTTTAGTTCCTCATACAAAGTATTGGCTAAATACAAAAATACGTTTTGTCCTACAAAACACTTGAATCTCCCATATTTGACGAGCAAGTGCTGAAACAAAAGTTTTTATGAGTGCCGGCTAGAAAGAAATATGGCTGTATACTTCCTATACGGGCAGGTAATTTGGCCTTGGTAGGGATCACGTTGGACGCGTACGTTTCACGTATAGCGAAGTGCGATCTTTCATTATATGTCGTAGATTTGCACGGACTATGTTCATTACAAGAGCCGGGAATTAAGGCCTAGTAAAGTAAACAAAACAAATGACAACACAAAAAAAAAACTGTTGCGCTTGGAAATATAATGGCTGCAATTTCGCGTATATTTGGTTAATGTCATCATCATATGAATAAATCAGCAGCAACAATGCTGTTTATATAGATCTACGTGCGCAAATGAAATAGCAAAGCTTGACGGGGATGTACCATACTTTCCATACGAGATGTTTGAGCTAAAACTGTTGATTATAGCATAGATGCTATAGTCGACTAACGCGTAGCAGAGAAAATTTCAGTATGGCAGTTGTGACCTGTACAGTTATTACCTGCCCTAAACCGTAGCAGATTGAGTTTTTATGTTTTTTTTACCATGAATCTTGCATCATACTGGGCCATGGATCTGGCTTTTGTTAATCTGCTTATATTACCTGAAAGTGCTTGAGTAAACAAGTAAATAACAAATAAATAAATAAATAAATGATTTTGAGTCCCCGAGGAAATCTGCTTCTCAATTTAAGGTTCTGATTAGGGCATCGCGTTGACGCGTGTTTCACATAAAATGAGCACTGAACCGCATTATATCGCATATCATCGCAGCAAGAGGCAGATAAGCACAACCGAAACCCAGCGTCTTCGATCATGATTGATGCAGGTGACTGCAAGAAGGCCCCCTGTGGGATGCAGTAACGCGTGGGCGGGCGCAGTGTGGGCGCCTCCTTGCATATCCTCCGCCAGCGAACTTGTTTTCTGTCTGGAGTTTCTAAACTATTGCTTGTCTTTCTATTTCTGTTTGTTTCTCTGTCAGATGGCAATGGTTTTCTTTCTCATAAGATCCTTCTTTTATATCCAACTCTTTTCTTCTTCTCTGTTGCTCGCTTCTTTCCTTTTGCTAGACCATCTGTTTGCATTTTGTGTGTCTTGCGTTCCTATTCAATATTCCCGAGAAACGCCTATCCAGTCGTTGATTCTATATTTAGCTGTTCTAGATTCTCCCGAAGTTTGCCCCAGTCAAAAACTCTGGCGCTTCCGTTCTGCGACTGTCAATCAAAACAAATCAGGAAAACAACAGCAACAACAAACTGTGCCAGAAGGTTAACAGCTTTAGTTTTCCGGAGTATTGCAATTCAGATAATTTAAGGCAAGATATTTCAGCTTAAAGATCAAGATACCTCCAAAATAAGTGCATCCTACCTTCTCGGGCAGCCTGCTATCGTATATTCTTTTATCAAAGATAAACAAACTTGTACAGCCTTTAACCAAATTCTGGCATTAACAATAAACAAGTACTAGTACCTCAATAATGACTCAAATGGCAGTATATCCGAGCCAGACGTCAATTGCTTCGTCTTTGATATCTTCTTCTCACAATAATCATGGCAACTATGTCAACCGTTATCCTAACCAATCAAAGAAAATAGGTCCTTGGAGATTTGGTAAAGAACTAGGAACCGGTTCTACCTCAAAGGTTATCTTAGGTACTCATGAAACCACTGGCCAACATGCAGCCATCAAAATAGTAAACAAATCCCATTTGGATCCACAGGAATTGTCTCCAAATGACATAGACTCTGCTGGATTACCATACGGTATTCAAAGAGAAATCATTATTATGAAACTTTTGAATAACAGAAACGTTTTGAAATTATATGATGTTTACGAATCCAAAAATCATTTATATTTAATCACTGAATACGTTTCCAATGGTGAACTTTTTGACTATCTTGTGAATGTAGGTCCATTACCGGAACCTCAAGCAGTGGCGGTGTTTCATGAATTGATAAACGGGGTGTTTTTCTTACATAATTGGGGTATCATTCATCGTGATTTGAAATTGGAAAACATCTTGATTGATGATGAAATGCACCTCAAAATTGCCGATTTTGGTATGGCTACTTTAGAATTACTCAAGTATTCACAAAATACCAACACCAGCCCGTTAAGCAAGATAAGCGCTGATGCTGCCACAGGCACCAACACCACCAATACTAATAAAATACCGGCTTTTTTGCTTGAAACTAGTTGCGGGTCTCCTCATTATGCTGCTCCTGAAGTCATTTGCGCTGAACCTTACAACGGTCTCAAATCTGATATCTGGTCCTGCGGTGTGATATTTTATGCTTTGCTTACTGGTAAATTGCCATTTGATGACGGTAATATCAAAGACTTATTGTTGAAAGTGAAAACCGGGGTTTACGATTTGCCACATAATTTATCTCCCGAATCCAAAAAACTAATCATGGGGATGTTATGTCTTGATGTTAATAGAAGATTGGATGCTGATGGCATTTTGAAATCGGATCTTTTCAGGAAATACAATATTGGTTTCCACTCCACCAACAACTCACAACATGCATATTACGCCAACATCAACGTTTTCACTAATTCAATCAACCAGAATTTGATCAAAACCAACAAGCAAAACCATTTGATTATAAATGACTATAATTTCAACAAGAAGATCCAATCAAATCCTGCAAACATAAGCGCAAGGATATTGCACCACTTAAAAATTTTGTACCATAATAAAAAATCCACTCAGGATATTGTGGAAAACTTGGTAAACAACAAAGTTAACATTGACAAGGTGTTTTATTCTTTGCTAGTAAGTTTTGATAATGAAGCAAGCAATTATTTGACCAATAGCCAAATAGTCAGCCGTGAAGTGAACCCAGAATTAGAAGAGGATGAAGATAATTCTGATCTTGAAGAATCTTTTCCTGCTCAATTGAACATGGATCATCAAAGAATGACCAAGGCTTATTCTAATGTCAGCATAATTGCTTCCAGTGCTCACAAAAGAAACGTTTCCTTTTCTCATAATAAAAAGAAGCTTATTAAATCCAACAGAAGCAATCACTCGTTGTACAGAAGCGGTTCAGTTTACAGATACTCTAAATCACACGGCATGGCTTCTGCTCATCAAATGAAATCCAACAGAAGCATAGCGTCGCATAGCAAAGGCCATCAACAAATGGCGTCAATGAGATCAAACAAGAGCATTTCCAGCTATTATAATCCAAATAACCACTTCATGAGAGTTAGCAATAGTATTGCTTCGTATAACGGTTCTTTGAATTTGAGCTCATATTTGATCAATGGCGATGTGCCAAACATTAGAAAACAACAGTATTTTGAAGATGAATATGAAGACGAAGAAGAAGAGGAGGAGGAGGAGGAAGACGATGATAATGAAATTGAATTTGATGATGATGAAGCTATAAATGTTGTATCTCCAGGTGTACCGGTCTTCAAAATTGCTAAACAAAACCAAATTCAACAGTTGACTAACAGTTACGAAAAGTTGCAATTAAAAGACAATGAAAAGGAAAAGACATCTACAAAATCTGTCCAGCAACAGAGAAAAGCATCTGCGAAACAACAACAGAAGCAACAGCCAGCAGTGCAGTACAATATCAGCCCAATCAGCCGCGATAATTTTGATTTTGAAGTCACTGACGAAAACATCAAGGATATCCATAGAACCTTAGCCAATGAAAGAAAGAAGCAACAGGTTTTGGAAAAGCAAATTGAAGACACTTTGAACTACAGTGTCAATTATAAAGTTTCACCAAAAAGAAATAAGAGATACAAGACTTCTTCTTTGATTCGCAATGGCGACAACACCTACATTATTGAGGATCATAGATCTCCAAGCAAATCGAAATCAAAAACCAAGACCAAGTCCAAGACCAAGACCAAGACCAAGTCACAAAAGGAACAAAGTCGCCATGAAAGAAATGCTAGTAGTTATTCAATCAAATCAGGTATGAAGAATTCCGCGTCTAGAAGAACCGTAAAGTCTACACTTTCCTCAAAAGTCATTGCTAATTACGCCAGAGTTAACAATAGCAAAATCACCAGCAATTTGGCCACCAAGTATCTCGATAATTTGACAACCGAAACCAAATCTGAATTTGCTACTCTTTGTGATCAGTTTTTTAGCAGGAGCGATGAGAAGTATCAAAGCATGTTTGGCGAATCTTATATTGAGCGGAAAGCTCGTGAGGAGCGCGAATCTAGAGAAAGACAAAGAGCTGAGCAAAAGGCAAGATTAAAAGCTGAAGCTTTGAAAAGACAACAGGAAAAAATTGATGGGTATAACAAGAAAGCCGCGGCTGCTGCGGCCGTTGCTGCTAAGAATGGTGGCTTAACCGCCGAAGATATCAAAAAGTTGGCCAATCACCAATCTTTGGATAGAAATGGATTTTTAAACAGAACTCCGGTGCTGAGATTGGATCCTGGCTTAATGGGCAGCGCCATTAAAGAAGAAGCAAGTAATAGCAAATCTGTCAAATCAAGCAACAGAAACAACATCAGCACCAAAGCAACCCCATTGTCAATTCAAGATAGCAAGAATTCTAATAGCTCTAAAGAATCACTTATTTTCACTCCATCTAATGATATTTTTGATCCTAGTGGAGTGTCATTGGACTCAAAATCCTCATTCAGAAACTTCAGTGGCGGTACTGCTGAAGTTGATTATTTTGATTCATACTTCAAGAAGCCTTCTGCACAAAATGAAACTAACTTGATAAACGATGCTAATACTAGTGGATTAATGAATGTGGCCAAGATTCAAAAAGGTAGAAATGTTAGGCCAATGAGTTCTGGAAGTGGGAAAAGATCTTCTAGACTTCAAGAAATTTTCTTTGACGATGCTGGTGCTTATAGCAGAAATAGTTATCTTGAAGATAACACTGAAGATTTGGAGAATGACTTTGAGTTTGTTACACCAATAAGCAACAAGTTCCCAATCCATGAAGAAGAAGGAGAAGACGAAGACGAAGAAGAAGAAGAAGATAAAGAAGAGCAAAGAATACGCTCAAGATCAAGAAGCGGTATTGAGGATGATAGTTTATTGTACAATAATAATATTGGTGATTCTACAAGAGATTTAGTAAGAAGAACCCTTAATGCTGAGCATAATTATAAGGATTTATACAAGCGCTCCGTACCGGAACTCACTAATCCTACAGAAAGCCCATTCATGCAAAAAGCCAGCACCAACCGGTTAATAGAAAGAATTTACAGCGATGAAAATCAACTTCCGTTGAATCTGGATGAGTTTGACAATGATGATATTGACGATAAAGAATTAGAATCGGCGCAAATCATTAAAGCTTCACATGTGAAAAGAAAGCATGCTTCGGCCGGTCCAGCTGGTTTAGCAAATTCTGGCGCTGGTGCTGGCGCTAGTGCTGCTGCTGCAGTTAAAGTGTTTGTTGATATGTCTCATAGTAACGACTCGTCATGCAATTTGATCACTAATGGGGTTCCAGGAAGTTCAAGAAACCTTGCTTTAATGACCAAAAACGGTATTATTGAGCCAGTAATTGCCACTGATGAAGCTCGCGCTGCTGGTGCGACTGCCGCCACTGCCGCCACAAATGCTGGTGCTGCTGCAAAGCCATCGAGAAACAGCTCTTTGTTTAGAAGATTGTCGTTTGCCAACAGACACAAGAAGTCCGTTCCTGCTAAACAACCGGCATTGTCAACTATTTCGGAAGCCAATAACAGAACTCCAAGAGCAAACACTGTTATTATTGATAGAACCACCGCTAATAGTTCAGCTACCACTTCGAGAAACACTAGCGGTGCTACTGCCACTACTGCTCACACTAGTCCGGCTTCGGTGAAACCGGCAGATATTAAGCCTACCACTAATGCTGCCACTACAACGGGCAACAAAAAGCAAAGAAGCAGCAGTTATGAAACCAACGTTAATAAAAACAAAGAATTGATCTTGACTTTATCCCGCATGGAGTCCTTAGTCGCTATCAAATCCTTGCTTTTAAATTGGAAAAAATACGGCATTAGAGATGTGAAGTTGAAGGATAATGTTATTTCTGGTGGGATTAAAAATGGTGGAAGTAGCGGCGGGAAAGTATTTTTGAAAAAAATTTCATCATCCACGACTTTTAAAATCTTTGTTTATGAGTTTCAAAGTAACGGTGGGGCAAAATTAGAGTTTCAGAAAGTTAAGGGATCAAGCGTAATCTTTGAAAAGTTCTTGAACGAGGTGGAAAAAGCATTGCAAAAGGAAAATGTATTGTATTGAGAAGAAACTTGATTGTGTTTGGAATTTCTCGCACGCTTCCGACCATGATCTTATTATCATTATTATTGTTTTTTTTTTTTTTTTAAAGTCTATTTTCATTTGCTTTTGCGTTTTTTGATGTTTCTTTCTTTTGATTCTGTACTGTATTAGAATATTATTGCTGCTGTTCTGTTTTGTTTTTCATATTTTTGCTTGACTAATTTTTTTTTTTTTTTTTTAGCTCTAAAGTTGTGTCTATAATGTGTATAATTTGCTATTTGATTTCTTTCTTTATCTAACTATTTAGCTATCTACCATGCGTTAGAAGTTTGTTTTTTGTTTCTTGTTTTTTTGCTAGTTTATTTTTCCTTGTTTTCTAATTTTCTAATTGTCCATTTGTTACTATTATTTTTTTTTTTTTTTTTACCTTTAGAGTCTCAATCGCATTTTTGAATAAAAACAATACAGTTTAGCTCAACTATCGGTAAGTACACTCCATTTCCAACCAGTAGCATTCCTTCAGCGTTCAAATAATGCTGCCACAGACATTCATACATATATATGTATATATGTAAAACAGGCATATATCTGTAGAAAGTTAATGTGAAAGCACATCTGAATAGATCCCAAGTTGCAACCATGTTTGATCGGCGATGACGCCAGTCAGACTCCACGCCAAGTCAGCTTCTGTGTGCGTCTTTTGCTAAGCGCGCGCTCGGAAATGTTGATTAGCTGGTCGGTTGGCTCTGTGCTGTGTCCCTTCCGCTTCCACAATGATAGCGATTTCTACTATGCTGCTTTTACACAGGATATGTTTAAACGAGGAGACTTTGTGTCCTTATAGATACTCTATCTACGATATACATCGTCGTTGAGCGGTGTCTGTCTGGTCCTTGCCAGGCGTGCAAGGATTTTGCCATGTCAAAGTATGACGCATGCAGAAGAGGATATGCTACTCCCCCCGGGGGTCTTGTCGGGTTTCCATCGATCCGTGGATGGACTCACTAGGGCTTCCCATTCGTGAACGTTTTGCGTTTCCTCTTTCTTCTCAAAATCTAAGGCTAAGCTGCACAGCGAAGTTGCACAACGAAGTTGAGACTAAACTATGGCTTACGCGGTTACTTCATTATGGAGTGCCAGTGAGGCTACTGTTTTCTTGTCCTTCTTTCTCCGAGATTCGGGGATTGCATTGCGATGGTTTGGTCGAGACCGGTTGCTTGGGGGGGGGGAGCCTCAGGCATGTACAATGTCCTCATAGGACATGATATATTCTATTGTACTGTGTATCGCAATAGAGCACAATACAGCCAATAAAGTAGAGTTCTTTGTTCTCTTCGGAAGGGGGGATATCTTTGAGACATGATCCACAATTGAGAGATTGAAGAAAGATTAAGATTTTTTTTTCTTTTTTTTCTTTGTGGAAAAACAAAAGAAACAGGAAAACCTGGGGAAGCACACAGACATTCAAAGGATCAGCAGATAAGAGATATGGAGAACCAGGCCTCAGGGGGGAAAGCTGCTATAGCAAGACAAGAAGCGTAATTGGCATTCTGGGTCTAGTTCTAGTTCATAGATCATGTTCCGTGTCTCGGCGGGAGCGTACACAGTCGCTGATCATTCCAGCAACACTGAGCGCTGAAGTAAGACACGATGTTTGGCCAAGTTATCAATCAAACGCAAAAGTGCAAAGACAAAAAGCTTAAGAGCATAATTGGCTGATTGGCTAGCTGGTTAATTAGAATAGCAGAACAGAAAAAAAAAAAAACTTGTCTACGTCACTGCCAGGAATGCTTCCCGGAGTGAACGTTAAACGCCCGTCCTGCACGCGCCAACATTACACTCCATCAGAAATCAGTATATAAGGAGCGGCGTTTCCCTTCCCTACTGCCTCCCGCCAGACACATTTTTTGTCCTTTTCAGAGGTGTATACCTTTAGCTTCGGTTCTCTTTTATCAAGCCTAGCCCAAAGTTTTGCCAATTTCTACTTAAAAAAAAAAAAAAAAAAATAAACACAACAATAATACCTAAAAGCCACTGTCAATATGTGTCAAGGATCTGTTTGTTCATTGTGCCGTACGTATATATTTTGCTTTACTCAAAACATGCCATAATAAACCACTAGAGAGAGAATTCCAACTAACAAGCAATAGATAAAAAATCATGGATGACCTGCGGTAATCCATCCGACTCCCACATTTCCCAAGCAATGGGCTCGACTCCCCACGAATACTGGTGTGACTGTGAGAATGTTTTTTCCCAGCAGTCGAAATTCCCGCCTAGCGCCGGCACCGGCCATAGAAGAAGATCCTCATTGAATTCCTTGGGTTCGGCAAATAGTGCTAATTCTTCAAGCGATGAGATCCAGATCAGCACTACTACTATACCTAATGTGATTACTGGGGTGAAGGATAGTGCGGTTAAGTTGGCCGGGGTTGAGATCAAGAACGATTTGATTTCTCTTTGAGTCCGTCTCGGCGGTTGGCGCTTATACTGATATACAATTTTGAGTTTGTGTGTTTAATTTTTACTTTTTTTTTGGGAGGGCTCTTTCGACAGGTTCGGTGTGATGCAATGAATACTCCTGGGTTTTTTTTGTTCGGTTTTGGGGAATTTTTGGTGTTTTTTTTTATTGGCTTACAATTTACTGTATATACAAAATCTAAAGCAAATATTTACAACTATGGCTGGGTTGATTATTACCTTAAGTAAGCAAATTGCTAATTTGTCTGTGCTCAAAGGCGGAAAAAAAATGCAAAAGTAGTAATAGTATTGGAAATGTGTATTAAATAAAAGTAGACCAGCTACCTTAATTATATTATGCAGAATGGCTAATGAAAAACGAAAGCCATTCAAAAAAGCAAACAGAAAAGCAGCAAGAAACGTTGGAATATAAGAACATGCGAAAATTAAAAGACAGGAAAGCGATAGACATAAAAATCATGAATAAATACCGAGAAGGTAAAAAGGGAAACGCCACAAACAAGCTAATGATGAGTTAATAAAAGTACAACAATTATACACTGGGAGAGTAAAACCAGTATGGAGAAAGAATAGTGTAGGCCAGTTGGAAACTCTTCTGGCCCCAGAATGGAGAAAAACATTCATTTTGAGCAATGAAATATGACTGAATGAAGAAGTTGAATTCAAATCTTATTGTGGAGAGAACAGAGGAAAAGTCCGCGACGCAGAAGCGGTAAAATTGGTGAATTGAAAACGTTATTAGAGCAAGAAATTATAAGTTATAACTGACAAGTTATTATGCAGTATGGGTGATTGTTAATGACTGGATGATGCAGTGGCAGAAGGAAAAGCAAAGCAGCAGCTGCAGCTGCAGTGGCAGTAAAATCCTGTCGATTGGCCTGATAAGTCAATAGTGTCAAATACTATTTTATGTGCAAAGAATTTTAAGAGGATGCATTTACAATTCATTATCGAAAGCGGCTCTTCTTTCAAGCATTATTTCTTGAACATTGACTGGAATTGGAGCAGCATTGGTGACAGAAGAGGCAGTCAAAGCTAAGATGATGGTAGTAGCGACAGTAGAGAATTGCATTGTTGGTGTTATTGGTATTATTTGAATGAGATTCAGGAGCAAGTTGCAGTGATTTTAATTGTTGATTGTTGTTTTGTGTTAATGGTGATGATGATGATATTAATAATAATAATAAGAGTAGAACGAGTTGAATGATTGCTTGAATCGAAAGGGATCTTTTGCTTATTTATACCTATGTTGAGCTGTGTGTGAGGAGACTGGAGATGATAATGAACGCAGGATCTACAGAGTAAGTGTACTGCTTACTGTAAGGAATGGCTGGAAATGTATAGCCGTTTGGATACAGGAATGCACCAAGCCTTCCGCTTCCAATAAAAGAAGAAATTTCAATATATCACTGTATACGCTGAAGCCAAAAAGGGCAAAAAAAGATACAAGCAAGAATGCGACCCAACTAATAAATGCCGATCCTTTCAGCTTATGCCCTGCCCTGCCCTGCCCTGTGCTGCCACCATCCATAGTATACACTTACTATGTTGGCTAAAACAAAACACATTGTACAATTCACTAAAAACGAAGGCAGCTATTTTTGGAGACCGCCGCCCTGTGTTGTTGCCACTTACCATAAAACTTGACGAGATGACAGGAATGCAAAGTGCTATATTCTGCAGGAAAACAATAAGGTTTCGGGCTGCATTTAGCGGCGCCCCGATGTGGCTATTTGTGTTTATGCAGGGCAACGCACATTGATACCGTTCTTGAGTACGATGGTTTCTATTTTTACGTATACTATGTTGTTCCCTGGAGCGGCCAGAAGGGACACAGTGTTGATCAAAGCACTAAGCGGTGGAAGAATGTGGTGCACAACTGAACCGAGAATGCTAGAACAGGGCGTATGACGGTTGAAGTTCGTTGATTTGGTACTACGTCGCCACGAAAAAGAATAAAATATCGTTGTTTTTTATAATAAAATAAACTAGAGCAAAGTAACAAAGTATATCAAAAAGCATCACCAGCAGCCTCGCTTAATCTTCATATGGCTTTGGGATAATGTCGGTGCTTCTAGCTACGAGTTCTCTGACACTTTCTGGTTTCTTGCCAGTAAGTTCCTCGATATCGTTGCTGAGGTACGACAAAAATCCTCTGTTGATACAATCAGCATTTTCTGCCAAATCTAAACCACAAAGTGGCAACAAAGACTTGGACATTTGTGGAGTAAGTTCTCTTGGAGTACCAATCATCTCGTAATATTTGTAAAGCTCTTCCTTGGTTCTGTTGACAAACTTACATTCCCAGCCAGTGACCTTGTTGATTTCGGTGTAAATGTCATACTCAGAAATTAATTCAGGACCAGCACAAACATAGGTACGGTAAAGTTCACCCTTACCGGCAACTAAGTACCCACCAACAATACCACAGTCGTCTCTGGAGACGAAACTGCATTTTTTCTCGTAACAGTTGCTGACCCAAACGTCACCCACTCTTTGGGAAGCTGGAGCGTACCATTTCAAGGTGTTGTTGATGTAAAGGTTGTTTCTTTGCAATGTCCATTCAAGACCAGAGGCTTTGACACTCTCTTCAGCATCTCTGTGATCAGCCTGCACTTGTGGAGTATTTTCCTCAACTTCGGCCCCCATAACGGAAGTATAGTGGAGACGCTTGACGCCGGATTCCTTGGCAGCTTGGATACAGTCTTTGTATTGCTTTCTTCTCTTTTCACCGAAATCCCAAGTGGAAATGATGCAGACAACTTCAGCTTCAGCATCTTTGAAGGATCTGGTCATACTTTCGTAATCGTTGAAGTCAGTGTAGTATGCTTTAACACCGCTTTTCAACCATTTGTTGAGCTTTTTTGGCTCAATCTTGGTCAAGTTGGATGAACCGACAGCGACCTGGTCAGCTGGAACCAAGGTCAATAAGGTTTCGATGATCTTACCACCCAAGTTACCGGAAGCACCGCAAACAAAGTATCTGCCCATTATTGTAGTTTTTTTTTTTTTTGAAAAAA
>JXWR01000406.1_pt1 | contig 18191 bp, 9 predicted proteins | sample 315541 | NCBI WGS metagenome assembly JXWR01 (sample SAMN03273951, study PRJNA271842) | soil metagenome | isolation source: rice field ambient CO2 | place: India: CRRI Experimental farm Cuttack,Odisha-753006 | collected 2013-12-17
TATCATCATGGGATTGTATATCCTTGACCAGTTTGTCCCCGCTAATAACCCAAACTTTCTTTACTCCCACAGCTAATCTTCCACCATTCACAATCTCCATCAAATCCAATCCTTCATTGTAGTATTCATGAAAATTGACCATCAAATGCGAGTGGTATCGTAGTGGATCTCCCGGATACACAATAAACTTACTACCGAACTTGAGCCCCGGAGCAACATAATAATTCTTGTAATTTGGATGCGAGTGCAATGAATGAATGAAATTCACTGAGGTCTGTAATTGATATAGTTTCTGTTTCCAATGCTTGAGGTTTATGTGTCTATCGTAGAATTCGAGAATCGCATCCGTAGTTGTATTATTTGAGTCTAATTGTGGTGGGTTGGTAATGGACTTATAGGTGTGGGTTAAATTTTCACCATTCTTCTTTGAAAATGTGACATCATTGGATTTGTTAATGAGATGATTTCTCACAAAATTGTAAAGCAACCACTTTTGAGTTTCTGGGTGTCTTTGCAATGTGTCAACTAACCATTCATAATTTGGAAAATTTTTGGAATGATCTTGTATTTCATGAAATATCAACCTGAAATCTTTCGCCGTTATTTCCTGATTTTCGTTATTCATTAAACAATGCTGGTTACTACTCTGGCTCATGTTGATGTTGGCCAAAATATCCTGTTGAGTATCTGCTCCATTTTCATGGCCTTCATTGGCCTTTTTGTTCTTCTTTTTCTGTTTAGATTTAGCAATCATTTGTCTCTTTGTTTCTTCGATTTCCAATTTCAGTTGTTTGATATACTTGACGATTTCTTGCCATTGGTCATTCAAGTATCTTTCCTTGTCTTCAGTACTAAAATTGTCAAAAAGTTGGCTAAACACTAACCTATCATGTACCAAATAGCCCTTTTTCAGCCTCACCAAGTACAACACTTCTTCTGCTGATAATTGTAATGGAACGCTAAGAAAAATAGACTGTTGCGGAGCAATAGGGAGGGTTCCTGATAACACACCAAGTATATTGCATTCTTCACGAAGCTTTTTGATGTCTTCTAGATCAAAAATTAGGGCTCGGTTGGCAATTATACTAATGGGAATGAGGTCCTCGTATCTAGGACTTTCATGGTTTGCAATAATAGCATCTCTTTGGTGCTGCTGAGTATAATAACTCATCTTTGAGGGCAAGTAACAGGCGTATTACTGCTCAAAGTTAGCTCATTGGTAGTACTCTTGACCATCTTACTGCAAATCACAATAATTTTTTATTTTTATTTCTATTTTTATTTTTATTTTTCTGCGGTTTCCGTTTTCGTCCAGCGCGATGAGCAGCAAACAAACGGAGGAGCGCAAGAAAGATTCAAGGGGAGGAAAAAAAGATTTGTTCTCGAGTATACTAATCGCAAGACGCACCAGTTCTTTGAAAACCAAGCAGAACCAGAAGTTATAAACATTAATACCGTCAACTTAGGGAACTCAATTATTATAAATAACCAAAATAGGCCTTTGTGACTGAAGTTTCGGCATTTCCCTAAAATGTCGAACCTAAACTTATCGGTAAACTACCTCAAGGAGTATTTGAGCCTGCTTGATGAGTACTCCTCCAACATATTACTCGAGCTACATAAAACCAATCCAAATTTTAACTCCAAGCTCCTCATTGAAAAGTATCTCGAGGACAAACAAGCCAAAACCAATGGTAATGGAGAGGGTCAGTCCAGCATTGATGTGAAGATTCATTTGGAGCTCATTGAGGACTTATCGGTGCTCAAGTTCTCATTCATCAAACTCTTCAATCAATTGGATGGTTTAAGAGACAAAAAGACGCAAGTTGACGGTAGCAGTACTACTATTACCGCTACCGCTGCTGCCTCTAGTGCAAAAGAATCTGCCTCTTCAAAAAGAAGAAGAAGAAGAAAGTCAATTACTAGCGGCAGCGGCGCTGGCGGCGCCGGTAGTGGCGCTGGTACCAGCATCACGATCTCCAGCGGCAAAATCAAAGAACTCAGCATTGATGACTTTGACATCTACTTCACTTTATTCCAACAAGGATCAATTGCAGAAAGAGTCAACAGAAATTTACGTGCGTTGTCGAATCAAGAAAAGGACTTGCCAATAAGCGCCGTTTATGAATCGAAGCTTATTGGAAAATTCGAAGACTTGATCATTTCATACCTTACCTTTGTGCATTTACGAGTAGTGATTAACAATCTACTTAATACCAATTTTGAAATTATTGACAATCTAACTTACTTCCAAGACTTACTGAATGATAGTTTTTACATTAGAAAACTTTATCATTTCTTGAAGGTCAGCCCTCAGGCAATCACTGGATTCATTTTTGATATTGTCAATGAGTTTAAAGAGTTGGTAAGAAAAGATGATACTGGATCGTATTTAAACCAAGCAAATGCTTTGAGATTAAAACTGCTTGTCTCCAACACATTTGTGAAGAATTTTCAGAATGTTACCAAATTGCCATTCAATATCATTACCTCTGAGCTACGTAACAATCGCAAAGCATTTGATATTTCTTTGAATGCAAAAGGGACTTTCCATACATTGACTCAACAACAAAACCCACTGAGCCCGATAGCCATAATAAAGCAAGCAGTTGCAATTTTGTTGAAACCGTTGGCTTTTACTTATGATTTTGTCAGCTCATATGTCAATAGGTTTTTAGGATTGTTTCAGTATCCACAATACTTAATTGACAGTTACTTTGACGTCAAAGTCAACGAGCTCAATGAGCTCAAGTATCAAAACATTGAGAAATTGGGGGCACTTATCACTGAGCTTCCTAAATTTGAAATTTATGACTTGCTTGTGGATAGCCAACAATTCAATAGCGAAAATGCTAATGAACTTATTGAGCAAAAAAGCGATGATACCGATGCTTTCAGAAAAAACAGTTTTGACTCACTTTTGAAACTTAACTACATTTTGCTGAATAGTTCCATTGACACTCGTTTGTCTAACCTTTCAACCAAAGATTTGTTTGGGTTAGTCTCCAGCAGTAGCGACTTCGCAATAACTAGTGATTACAGTAAACACACGGACAAACTCACAAATGATGAAATTTTTTCTGTTTTGAACTATCATCAACGAAAGCTTCTTCCAAAACAGCAAAAACGGCTCAACCAAACATTGATCAAATTATCCAAACCTACTTCATTGGCCAGTAGTTGGCCTCTATTAGCCATAGCTTTGTTTTATGGTCCCCATCTGGCCCAAGTGATTTATGAATCCCGATATAAAATCATCGCCTGGGTGAATGAAAATTTGGTAACCACGGTCATAAAGTTCTACCAGAATTGGATCTACAAGCCAATTCTTAACATTATCAAAACCGTACGCCATGATGATAATTCGCAAATTTCAATAATGGGTAAAAAATCTTTAGCTAGTGATATTGATTCTCTTGAGCGAATGATTCTTGATTATTTGAAACAAACTGGCCAATTAGCTTCGGTTAATGCAGCTAATGTCGAGGTAATCAAGCAAAACATCCATGATGGTGACTTGACCCCCTTTATGAAGGACTACGAAACTCAAATTTCTAAACCAATCAAGAATTTGGTAGTTGGTGATTTACTCCAATCATTGCTTATTCAGGTACAAAAGACAAAAGTTGATGGTGATTTGGTGATTAGCGGTATTGACAAATTATTAAAGTCACAAGAATTAGTGTTTGAATTCATTGCTATCTTGCCGACTGGATTGATTGTCATTTGGGTATTGCGCAACTTCAGATTAATTGCTAAAAAGGGCTGGAGAAGTATTTTCAGTATTAATTTGAGCAGCTATCGCAGTCATGCCAAACGGAATTTGAACACTATTGAAAGATTATTGATTTTGGGACAACAGGACACCAGAGATCATTCAAATGAGGCAAACTATGTCAATTATTTCAACAATGGTGAATTGTTGATCGAAATTTTATTGCTTGAGAAGAACTTGGCTAAAGTGTTGCCTAATTCAAGATTAGGTGAGTTGAAGCTAGATATTGGGGACTTGAACAATAAGTTTTTGCTCAATGAGTTTAAAGTCAAGATTGTTGAGAAGATGTGGAGAAATTATGGTCAATATTTGAATTAGAATGGAGGGCGTTGTATGACGCTGCATAGAAATAACAATTTTACAGTAAGTAAATACCTTCATTTGACGTATACAGATTATAAATTTTATTAATAAAAGACCAAACTCCGAAAAAATATGATTATAAACAAATGATAAACAAAAAAAAATAAAGAAAACAAAAAATAAAAAATAAACTAGAACAAATATGTATATGACGGAATTATGAATTAAAGTATGTAAAAAACTGACGGTAACGGTAAATCATAAACAAAACAAGCAACCAACCAACCAACATTATAACAAATCTCTAAAAAAGAAGAAACCCTCTCCAAATTAAAAGATATGGTTAATAATATCACTACCCATAGTGGCACCAGCACCAAAGATAGCGGCATCACCAAACTTTTTACCAAACTTTTTCAAATGACCTTCACCTTGAGGTTGCTGATTAGTAGCTGCTTGTTGAAATTGTTGAGGCTGTTGGTAGTATCCAGTAGAAGCAGGAGGAAAAGGTGGTGGGGTTGACAGTTGTTGAGGTGGCTGATATTGATTATATTGAGGTTGTGGTTGTTGATATTGTGGCTGGAAATATTGTGAAGGCGGAGGCGCTTGGAAAGGTACTGTAGACTTTGACTTCTCATCGTAATTTGGGACATTTGAACCAAAAACAGGCTTGGTGTAGTTAGTTGGAAACATCCCGGTTCTGCCATTACATGAACCCTTACTCCAGTTTGGGTTTGGCTTATCCAACACTTTGATCTTATCGCCAACTCTAAGTGGCAAGTCTTCAGGCTGCTGAGCGGCGTAGTCATAAATAGCCTCTACCCATTCTTCTGGAGTTGACGATGAGGCAAGAGTCGTAGTAGAAGATTGGTAACTAGGAGGAGCAGAAGTAGCAGCAGCAGCAGCAGCCTTTTCATTCGAAGGAGAGGAAACAGGGGCTGGAGCAGCAGCAGGAGGAACCGAACTGCCAGTTTGGATTTCTGCTGGAGTTGCGCCTTCAGAGTATCTTTCCGGTAAACTTTTGTTGATGGTATCATAAAACGCTTGAGAGATGATACCGGAATCAAGCAAGAACTCCAATTCGGTTCTGACAGTAGTCAACGAACGGTTAACGAGAGCTTTGGACATAATTGTGTGTGTGTGTGTGTGTGTGTGTGTGTGTGTGCGCTATGTGTATTGGCAATATTAGTGAAACGACTGAAGAAAATAAATGATGATGATGACAGTTTTGACTATACTGAGACAGGCCAGCAGTTTGAAGGATCAGAAACCAAGATGGAATCAGGAAGAGGCTTTTTTGAGGAGTCCAAGGGACTTCAAAAGAAAGAGAGAGAAGCAAAGAGAAAAACACGGTAAGCGATCGCAGTGCCACTTGGTCTCCCTGGTTGCGCGGCCCTGGGTCACAGCCTAGTGCCACTGCAGTGGATGTTAAGGGACTCTGCTGTATGGCATCCCATATATGGAACAGTATAGTGCGTACGATGGGAGATGGTGCCATACAACTAAATCTCAAAGAATCACTGAGGTCACAGAGTAGCTCAGCACCACCACGTAGAGAATCTGGGCTATCCCCCAAATTAACGGAACCCACGTATTCATCGTCAACGAACCGCTCTTGTATACCGCTGCTAGCAAGAGCCCCACTATCGAGCCAGAAAAGAATGCTTGGAAGAGCCCCCAAAGCATATAAACCACAATAATAGCAATTCCACTGAAAAACCGCCGCTGGCATACAGCAGCGATTACTCCCGCAGCACAGTAAAAGGCAAAGAATATGATAAGGGTCCAGTATAGTGTGAACTTCCAGATATCGATGCTGTAAAAGAGGTACTCGGAGCTGAAGTCGTTGCTTTTGAACTGCATCGTCAATGCTGGGAATTTGGGCACGGTGTAGCCCACAGGAATATCTGCTTTGGTGATATATGGTTTCATGCTGAGATTTATACAGTCATCAGAGAGAGAGAGAGAGAGAAAGAGAGAGCACTCTGCAGTATTAGCTCTGTTACATCAAATAGGACTACTAGAAGAAATGGAAGTGCTTCAGTAACAACTAACTCGAGAGCTACAGAGTAGCCACAGACATTTTAGCTGCCGTTATTTTTTTTTCAGAATTTTGGTCACGTGAACAGCATAGTTAACTAATTTACTCTCCTTAACTAAAATAACCGCAGGCTATAAGTAGCAGCTACCACCCAAGTAAGATAAATAAAGTAAAATATATTATGACTTGACAAAACTAAACAAAGCTATCATCTAACGCTCTTCGTCTTCCTCGTCTTCTTCTTCCTTCACAATTCCAGTCTCTTTCAACAATGCATCGATCTCTGCTGGTTTCCATATCTTGTTGACGATTTTGCCACTCTTATTCTTAGTGATGGTTGCAAACTCAATCTTCCCCTTTGATAACGTAGTGCTATCCATGGTCTTGCTCAATACTTTTAAAGCAAGTTCTTTAGCTTCTTTCAACGATATGTCATTCTTGTAGTCCTGTTTCAACAACGTCTGAGCGGCAGAGTTACTACCTCCGACACTGGTAGCCTTCCAACCAGAATAATTACCCGATGGATTAGAAGTGTACAATTGGTACCCGTATCTATCGTCATAACCTGCGTAAATAAAAGAAACGCCAAATGGTCTCAACCCACCATACTGAGTATAACCTTGCTTGATGTCGCAAAGACGGTGGACTAACACTTCAACCGGAATCGGTTCATTGTATCTAGCGAGGTATTGCTGAGCATGGACTCTAGCGCTATTGACCAATATACTGGCATCTGAAGTGAACCCGGCCACTGAAGCAACAACGTTATCATTCAAAATGTACATTTTTTCTGCTGATTCTTTTTCTAATAATTTGCTAGTGACTTTCTTCTCAGCTGCTAAAACAATCCCGTCGTTGGCTAACACCCCAATTGAGGTACCAGCATGGCTGATTGCTTCTAGAGCATATTCGACCTAAATAATTGTATGTTAGTAAGTTGCCTCTTGCCAACGTATAATTTGCTTTTTGATTCAGTGCTCAATTATCATCTAATGTTCCCTAGTCAATCCATCAATTCATCTCAGCACTGTACCATTCAAGCATATGACATTTTTCAGTGGCGTGGAAATCATCAAACGTACCTGATAAAGTCTACCTTCCGGCGAAAAAATAGTAGTTCTGCTATCGTATCTTCTCGAACCCATGGCTGATTGTGTTCTCTATTTATTCGGTGTAATTGATTGTGTTTGTAATAGTACCGCAATTAACTGTATGATATAATTGCCCCCCAGCTAGTGTGCGTGTGTGCTTCTTGACCGATTGTAGTTCTTGATGCTCTGATGGCGGTTTTGCATTTTGTTTTTGTCAGAGCAGCGCAGCTCCGCTTGAGAGCGGTACTGCAAGAGGTCTCGGGGTTGCCCGGGCTAGCTGCTGGCTTAAACTGGGCCTACTCGCCTGTAGAGATAGCCCTAACTATGGTGTACAGTTAGGATATATAACTCTTTCTTAATAACTGCTACAGTACATGAAAATATATTAAAAAAAATTTGATATTATAAACTCATTATATATCTAATGCATACGCTACTGAGTCAATAAATTCCATAATGCGTCTTCTTCTTGGAAATCATTAGCAAATATTGTTACCAAATAAAAATCATCAACAATGCTTCTAATCAATTTGTAAGCATTTTCATACTTGGCCTTCAATTTTTCTTCTTCTTCTTCTTCTTCACCTTCTTTAGCTTTAAAATTTTTCCATTTAATCAAATACAAATTAGCCCATTCAAGCAAGATCTTGAATGCCTCGTCTTTCCAAGCTTTGAAAGACTGCTCTTCAATGATTGTAGTTTGCACGATTTCTTTATTTGGAAAAACGCCCCAAGTCACCGCAGTGGCTCTGTTGTTTGGGCATATATTGGTATCAAAGTATGAAGATTGTTTGTCTTGTTTTGCATTTGTGTTGGTTGATCCGGCAACATAATAGCTGATTTCGTTGTTTTTGCTATTTTCGTCACTGCCATAATCATTTTGACGGTTATAAAAATCAATTTTTGGCTTCAAAACAGATTCCCAATCTTTTTTTGATATTAGCAATTCAATGTATGCTTTTTGATACAAGTATCCATTTCTGGCACCCCAACCAAACACGCTATCTGAGGAAGGACATCCATTAATTGCTGGTTGAGAAGATAAGGAAAACCAATACTTAGAGTTAATTTCAAATAATTCTTCTTGAATCAATAAAGTTTCCGCACTTATTTCAAGATCAGAAAATGGCAATGCAGGGATCTTTTTAGACAAAAAATCAATGAATAATTCACGAATATCAGCCAAGTTGTGAGGAGTTCCCCAAAGTTCTTTGATTGGATCCTTCACGCTAAATGGAACCTTCAATGATGGACCATAACCATCAATCTCACCGTATGCTGGTGATCTAGAATCACCGAATCTGCCATTAGGGAATTCATCCCAAGTAGCTTCTTTACCTAAAGTGCCTGCCCCAGTAGAAATTGCCAAAATCTCCTTTTTCGAAAGCTTGTTCGCATCGTGAAGTTTGCCTATTTCTTGCTTATTGTCAGTTAAGTAAGAAGTATTGTTTGATTGTTGCTGATCATCTTCAGAAATGATTTTGTTATTGTAAGATACTGTTTTAGCATTAACTGGTTCTGGAGTGCCTGCTTTGCTGGAATTTTCGCTATCGAAATGAGTGAATTTTTGTAGAACTTTTGAAGTTGTCACAAGCTTAGCAATTGAACCTTCCAAATTTAAAGTATAGAAATGGAACCCTTTTATTCTAGATTTGGATTGAGTATAAAGTTTATCAATAACGTCGCTTAAAATTTCAATGCCAATCTCTTTAACTTTCTTATCATCATTTTGAATTTGTAATGGGAATCTACTAAGAATTGATTTGGGAATCGATGCATGCGACAATCTTGAGACTCTTTGAAATAATTGATAATTGTTAATTGGAATCAAACCTGGAATTATTGGGATTGATTGCAATTCAGGAATTTCCAAAACTTTAGCTTCAAACGTCAAATATTGATCTACATCGAAAAACAATTGAGTAATAATGAAATCTGCTCCAGCTTTGACTTTCTCCACCAAGAACGGCAAATCATTTTGGAAATCCTGATCGGTATTATCGGCGCCATCAACATGACCATCTGGATAAGCAGCAACCCCAATAGCAAAATAATCTCCATGTTGTTCTCTGATATATTTGACCAAATCGACAGCATAGGTGAACCCATTATTCAAAGCTGCTACATCTTCAATATCGTCCAACACTTCAGCTCTTGGAGGATCGCCTCTAAGGGCTAAAATGTTTTGAATACCCGCTTGCTTTGCCCTAGCTAAGGCATCATCAATGATTGCTCGATTGGTATTGGTACAAGTCAAATGGAGACAAGTAGTTAAATTGAATTCTCGTTGACAATAAGCAGCAAGTTCAAGAGATTTCTCGGCAGTGCTGCCGCCAGCGCCCCACGTTATATTGATGAAAAGTGGATTAATAATAGACATTCTTTGAATTCTTGCAAGAAGATTCTTTAACCCGCTATCGGTCTTTGGTGGGAAGAATTCCAAGGAGACAAACCCATTGCCGTCGCCTAGCTCGGCAAGCTTATCAGATATTTTGACCATGGTGAATTATACGTTGATCGTAGATAGTTATATGAAAGTTGTGGAACAAAAAGCAGACTAACAGCAAGTGGTTAAGGACGATAAATGGATATTTTAGTTACAGTTTCAATAAACGGCGGTGCCTGGCATCGGCCGATCAATGGATATATTAATACTCTTGTGGTGACTCAGCTTGCCGGGGCTCTGTAACCAGCAAGAGGAAAAACTAACAGTGTACTCCTCCACATACGAGCATCGCATTACGAGCAGAGGCTGATCAGGGCTCTATAGCACCAAAAACAAAGTGAAGAGACAAAGAGATGTCATGGCATCACACATAGCAAGACTTTCATCAAACATATGCTGTAATCAGTGATCCGTATTTATGCTAATTTACAAGAAGCTTAATCACAATGGCTTCAATAACTCCAAAGACACCAAATACAAAGACCCCAAAGAGTTTGAAAGCTCCCAGCAGTCCAATGACTCCAGTATTCAAAGTTGAACTAAGCACTACCTCGGACTGGTGCATGGTGATTACATCCACCGGCAATAGGTTCTATCACAACAAGTCAACTAAGCAGTCAGTGTGGAATTATCCTAATGATGAAGTAGCTAAACTTGTGCATCAGCAGGATCGTAATGAGTTGTTGCTTTTGATAGCGAAGGCTAGAGGGTTGAGAGTTATTGATAGAAACGAGCAGCAGAAACAAGAACAAAAACAATTGGATGCTGAAAGTGCTTCTTCGGTAAATGAGCACCAGGAAGCCGTAGTAGATAACAAAACTGAAAGCTTAGATGCGACCCACCCCAGCGCAAATTCAGGTCTAGAGCCAACTAGGTTAGACGCAGACGCCGAGAAAAAAAGCAGTACGCCAGTGTTACTTGGCTCAGGATACGAAAGCTCTGATGAAGAATCAGAATCAAATACAGATTCAGAACCAGAACTGGAAAATACTGCGTCGAATCAGCAACAAGAACAAGTTGCAATACAAAATGAAGAAAATGGGGAAACTTCCAGCGAATACGAAACTGGCAGCGAAGAAGAAGAGGAAGAGCAAGAAAGTGATGCTGAAGATGGCATTGATTTGGACGAATTGGATCAATTCGAATCTAATAACGAGATCCAATCGGATTATATTGGTGCTCAAGAAAAAATCAAAGCGCTGCAAGATTTCATCAGCTTGATTGAATCAAGCAATTTGAACCCATATAATTCCTGGGAACTAGAACTGCAAAAAATCATTAATGATGAAAGATTTTTAGCCATCGAGCTCGATGAAGAACGGAAAAAAATCTTTGATGAGTGGTGTTCTAGAAAAGTCAATGAGGCTAGTGGATCCACCGAGGTTCCTAATATCGAAGATCAAGGTTATGATTCAGATGTGGATAATAAAAGAGCTTCTACTGATCCGGCCAGTGGCGTGAATATTGACCTGCTTGATTTTTTGACGCTGGATGGTTTAGAAATTGAGTATAGTCCAGTGATTTTATATCTTGAATTTTTGAGCACTTATGCAAAGCCAAACAAGTTTTATCTTGAGTTCAAGAGAAAGCACCGGACTAATTCGGAACTCAAAGACATTGAATTAACAGACAAAGACAAGGAAAAAATATATTTGGAATTCACCAATCTAAAAAAGAAGCCAGTTGATGAAAGGAAACAATTGCTTAATGATTTCTTGGCCAATTCTAAGCTATTTGTTAAAAATATTAAGGATAAACTAGCTTCTTCGCAGGAATCAGTACAGAGAACATGGAAAGTTTTAAACAAAGTAAAGGACGAATTTCTAAAACCAACACCAGTGGAAAATTTGCAACTGGTGCCCATTGATAAGGCGAAAAATTTGGCCAAGCATTTACAAAGATTGTTGGCAGTGCCAGAGACCATACGAGAAAATACAATTTACTATGCGGTACCGACTAAAGAACGGATTAAAGTGTTGCACAGTATACATGAAATCCTAGTACAAAAACCGTGAAGAATTCCAAATACTACAATAAAATACATTCCAAAAATAATTTGTAAAATGTTATTTTTTTTTTTTTTTTAACTTCGTAATGCATTTAACGCAAAGTGTTTCTGCTTTTTGAGAAGCAAAGCATGTTTTCTGCTTGCTTTTCTGAAAAACTCGTACCAAAATAAGAGGCTATTTACAATTATCGTACTCAACAAGACTATTTAGACGTTTCCCAATATAAAAAAATTGAATAAGTATACTAAAGTTTTAGTATTTTCCCCCGGCCGTCAACTAATCAATATTTGGTCTTCTCTTTAACGACCCAAGTTTAATAGCAAAGAGTTGCTGGCGCCGCTAACATCAGCACCACCGGCACCACCAGCCTTACCACCATTAGGCAAGTAAGTAATATTTGGACTGCTTGCCAAAGTACTGGCAATTTCTTTAGATGCTTCAATTCTTCTGATAAGCAATAACCCGTCACCGGCCTTGGCCAATGCTTTGGAGATATGTTCAGCGGCTTCAGCTTCACCTTCGGCTCTAATGACGGAGGCCTGTCTTTCTTGTTCGGCCTTGTCAACAAGGAATTTGGCTCTTTCGGCATCTTGTTGAGCAATTTGCTTTTGTTCCACTGCTTTGGTGAAATCGTTACCGAAAGTCATGTGGGTAATGCTGACATCTTCCAATTTGATGTGGAACTCTTTAGCTCTAGCGCCCAATTCTTGTCTGATTCTAGATGAAACAACTTCTCTTTGAGTAATCAATTCAGCGGCATCAAACTGAGCAACAATGGATTTTAACACTTCATTACCAATGGATGGCAACACTCTTTCATCATAGTCCAAGCCCAAAGTTTGATAAATTGCTGGCAAGTTATTAACGTCAGGTCTATGCAACACTCTCAAGGTCAAGCTAACCATTTGCAAATCTTTGGAACCAGTTGTCGTACTGATGCTTCTTGGTCTAGTTCTGATATTGAAAGTAATGGCCTTTTCCAACCATGGAAGCAAAAAATGGGTGCCCTCGCCAACAACATCTTGCTTGATACCGTGCAATCTAGAGAACAAAATCACTCTTTGGCCGCCATTCACGTCGTAGATAGAGTAAGACGCAGCGGTGGCGGCAATACCAATTGGAAGAGCCAATCTCCCTATGATGTTGGAAATTCTATTCATTGTGTTGTGGATATAGCTGTGTGATGTCTTGTTTTGTTTGCCTCCCTGGCGGTGCGGTGCTTCCTTACTTTGGTTGCAGCCTCTTTTTTTTTTTCTCTTGTTTCTCTGCTCACTCAGTTTCGCACTCTTCACTGCACGATGCCTGAAAGCAGTTTTTTTGTATGGAGAGGCCAGTTTACATTGTATCATGTGACCTTAAAGATAGTGTATGACACGGGTAACTGCGAATGCCTCACAATTTTCTGGCGTTGACGACTCTGCCTTTAGTGAGAATGAAAAAAATTTCATCAGAAAAGGAAGAGACAACGAGTGTTAACAGGACTGACACCAATAGTCTAGTATACAAGAAAGTCCATAACGGATCAATACCATACACCACCCATATCTGATCATCATGGCTCCACCACATATTATCAGGCCAGAGAATATCATCAAGACCTGTGAGAACTTGATAAGAATCAACAAGTCTGACGAGGCCTTGGACACTTTGAAGAACTTTATTGGTTCCAGAAAGTTCAAGTTTATTACTGCTGCTCAAGCCGAGTCTGTTGGGTTGTTGTTTGTTCAACTTTGTGTTGACTTGAGAGACTTCGGTGCCGCCAAAGAGGGTCTTTTCAACTACAAGAAAAACGCTCAAACCATCAATAATGGTTTGGAAACCGTTGGTAACGTTGTCAGAAGATTTATCCAATTAGGGGAAGAATCTTTGAGTAGAGCCAAAGAAAGCGCCGCCGCAGCCGCTACTGAAACCACCACTACCGACTTGGATGAAGTCAGATCTCCTGAAGCTTTGTTGTTGTCTATTGTTTCCAGTGATGACACCAAGGACAGATCAGACAGAGAGCTTTTGACTCCCCACTTGAGATTCATGTACGATTCTTACAGAACAGTCTTGGATACCATTAGAAACACCAAACAATTGGAAATTGTGTACTGTTACATTGTCAGCCATGCTTTCAAATTCTGTGAACAATTTTCTAGAAAGCTTGAATTTAAAAGACTTAGTGATTTGATTAGAACTCATTTGCAATCCATTAACTTTTATGCTAACCAGCAACACACAAATGCTTTCCATGCTTTAAATCAAATTGATTTGTCAAACCCAAGCACTTTGGAAAGATTTTTGCAATTGCGTTTCAACGGTTTGAATATTGCTGTTAAATTGGAATTGTATCAAGAAAGTTTCAAAATTGTTGAAGATATCCACACTTTGTTGGTGCTTTCTAAGAGACAACCAAAACCAAGCATGATGTTGAACTATTACGAAAATTTGGCCAAGATTTTTAACGTTTCAGTTAACAGTTTGTACAGATCCGTTTCTTGGTTGAAATTTTTTAACTTGTACTCTCAATCTCCAAACGCTACTTTAGAAAACTTGAGCAACTATGCTTCCATCATCGTTTTGTCATCTTTGTCTATTTCTGAATTAGCTGGTTCCAACAACGACGAAGAAAGAAACAAATACAACAGATTGTCTGGTTTGTTGAACTTGCCTCACCCACCAACCAGAAAATCGGTTATTGATTCCATCAACAATCCAAACTTTTTGAAATTTGTTAACAAAGACTTGAGATTTTTGTTCAACTACTTGGAAAATGATGACTTCAACCCATTGTTCATTCAATCCGAATTGGTTCCGGTTTTGAACAGAATTTACGAATCTTCAAACTACAAAGTTTTTTTCAACGGTTTGTTGGAAACTATTTTGGTGAAAATCTTTAAGCAAGTTGCTAAAAATTACGAAAACATTAGATTTGAATTTTTGGTTGACTTGGCTAACTTCAAGGGTACCAGCTACGAATTGTCCCATGTTGTTGTTGAAAACAACTTGATCAATGCTGGTAAGGATGGTTTGCTCCCACAATTCAGAATTGATCACGATGCTAATGTTGTTTCTTTCATCAATGATCCATTTGATGTTGCTTCTGCTAACGTTGAATCCACTGCTGCTGATTTGATCAAGGTTCAATTGTCCAAATTGTCGGGTACTTTGTTGAAATCTCTTTACAATACTGACCCATCTTTCATTGAGCAACAACAAGCCAATAAAGCCAAGGCTATTGAATTGGCAAACAAGGAAATTGAAAGAGAACGTCAAGAAATTGAAGAAAGAAGAATCTTGTTGGAAAAGAGAAGAGAAGAAGAAGCTGAAGAAGAAGCTAGAAAACAAGAAGAAGCCAAGAAATTGAGAGAAGAAAAATTGGCTGCTGAAAAGAAGGCTGAAAAAGAAAGATTGGAAGTCGAAGCTAAAAGAAAGATGGAAGAAAAGATTGCTAGAGAAAGAGATGAAATTAGAGAAAAAGAAAAATTGAAGATTGCTGAAGATATCAACAAGGCTGGTATCATTCATGTTGACACCAGTAACATTAAGGATATTGATATTACTGAATTGAAACAAATGCAATTGGACCAATTGACCAAGGACCAAAATGACACTCAAGAACGTTTGAAGGCCTTGTTTAAACGTAATGACCATTTGGAAAGAGCTTACAGAAAATACGAATTAAAATTATTGGAGGAAGACCGTAAGGTTCAAAAACAAAAGGATGTTGAAGACTACAAACTCTTGAAAGAAAAACTCATCCAAAAGGCCAAGAAGGAACACGAAGAATCTCTCAGATTGCGTGACAGATTGCAAAGAATTGTTCCAGTTTATGAATCTTACAGAAACAAGGTTGATGCTCATCGTGCTGAACAACTTGCCAAACAAAAGGAAGAAAACCTTGTTAAATTGGAAGAAGAAAAACAAGTCAGAATCAAACAATTGAAGGCTGAAAAACTTGCTATTTTGGTTCAACAACAACAGGAAGAAGCTGAACGTAAACTTAGAGAAGAAGCTGAAGCTAAGGCCGAAGCTATTAGAGCTGAAGCTGAAGCTAAGGCAGCTGCTGAAAAAGCTGAAAAGGACAAGAAACAAAAAGAAGAAATGGAGAAATTGAAGGCTGAATTGGCCGAACAAAGAAAGAAGGATGCCGAACTTTTGGCTAAACAACGTGAACGTGAAGCTGAAGTTGAAAGACTTCTTGCTGAAAAACAAAGAGGTGGCGCTGATAGACCATACCGTCCAGCTAGAGGTGGTAGCAGATTTGGTCAAGGCCGTGATGGTACTGCTAGTCCTGCAGCTAACCCAAGATCTTTCAGCGGTTCTGCGTCTACTCCAAGATCTTCTGAATCTTCTTCATCTCCAGCCCCAGCCCCAGCCCCAGCATCTGGCAGACCACTCACCTTTGCTGAAAAGCTTAAGTTGAAGCGTATGCAGAAACAACAAGAAGGGCAATAAATAAAGGTGGTTCATTCATGAAAAGTTTTTTGTCATGTCATATGTCGTGCGTGCGTTGATGACAATAGTGTATGAATGCTAAATGGATAAACGGTTGCTATTTTCCAGAATATACCTTTTTATTACACTCAGCATTAATTTTTATATTATTTTATATTGAGCTTATTTTACTTTCAATTTTTGCCAATTACTACTTTTCGTTCTTTATATCTTTTTTTTCATAATCTTTATTCATATCATTTTGTTGATTTGGTTCCCATACTGTTTAAGTAATAAATCTTTTTTGTGTTTTATGGTAAACTATGTTTGGTGTATACACCCTCTCTATTGCCATCGGAATTGCAGACTGCGCACTAGCCACACCTGCTACCGTAAGGTGAAATAGTCACGCCCAGACACCATGGCTGCAGCCTGCATTAGGAAAACTTAGTGAAGGGTGCATTGCGCATTGCGTCGGATGGCAGCTTCGGATGCATCATTTTTCTGGCCAACTTGCCGACGGTTCCCAATGCGGCAAGGTCTCTGGTCAGAAGGTAGTTTTTGTTGTTTTGCAAAGTAAGCTTAGCAAACAATGCTATTGCAAAGTTTGCAGCATCACTTTGGGATACTCAGAAAGCAAATTTACATAAATAGCAAACTTTGTCCCTGAATTCATTTATAATCATCCAATTCTTTCCTTCTGTCTCGAATTCTTCTTTTTTTTTTTGTATTTCTCTTTTTTTATTCTCCTTTCTACTCCTTGTGTACCTCTTTACTCAATCAATTGACACTTTTTCCCAACAAGTTCCGTACCCAATTGAAACACAGTCTTTCAAGGAAACGCCGGAAAAGAAAAATAAAAAGACCTCATTTTCTGAATTTGTTCTTCATTACTTTAGCGCCCAAGCAATTTTTTTGCAACTTCATAACACACACTTTATCTTCAATTGACTAAAATAACAGTTCACAATGGCTTTACCAATCCCAGATTTGTCTCTTAGAGCTCTTAACACTATCTTTTTGATTATTGTTCTCGGTTTAACCGGTTCTCTAATCCATGGCCAAAGAAGCACTCACTCCAGAGTTAACATGGCATTATTTGCCTCTGTTTTTGGTTTGGTCTTCTCTACCTTCTATGCTCTTTTGGCTAGTTTCATATCGGTCTTTGCTTGGCCAATTATCTTATTTATTGTTGACTTTTTGAACTTTGTCTTCACTTTCTCTGCCGCTACTGCATTGGCAGTTGGTATCAGATGTCACTCTTGTTCCAACCAAAGCTACATTAACAACAACTCCATTATTGAAGGTTCTTCTGACAGATGCAGAAAGGCACAAGCTTCTGTGGCCTTTTTGTACTTCAGTTTCTTTATCTTTTTGGCTAACTTGGCCTTCTCTCTCTTCTCCCTCATCTCTGGTGGTGCTTTCGGTTTTGGTGGCAGTAGCAAGCGTGGTGGCGCTAAGGGTGGCATCCCAAACGTCTCTCAAGTGTAAACTTGACGCGACTTTTATGACTGCTAAATCAACAAAATGCTACACGAAAGTCCGTTGACTGGCTTTTCTGTGCAGGAATAACAGAATTAATAATAGTAGAAAAGTTTCAAAAAAAAAAAAAAATTGGTCAAATATTTTTGGAATATTTTTTACAACAAAAGCACAAACTGAAGCTTAAAACAAATTTTGGCAGCTGTCATCGCTTTGTCGCTGATAATTCTTAACCCTCCTACTAACGTTTTATTCTTATTTTTTTTTTACTTTCTATCAAAAGGTGGAGACGTGGTATCACTTCCCAAACTTTTTCACTTTATTTGCCCTTTTATTTTAATTTGTATTTTACATGAATTTCTCCAATTTCTTTACTTATTTTTGCCTTTTTAATAACTTGATGACAAGAATAATACCCTTTTTATGACTAATGGATTTTTTCTTTTCTCTAATCTTTTTACTTATGGATTTATTTTTTGGAAGTGACATAGTAATAATATAACTAATATTAAAAAATATTCAAAAGGTGTGTACTTAGTTACTTCTGTATATTTGTCTATAGCTGATACTCTTATTGCGCCGGGCAGGGTTATTTGGCATTGCGTCAAACTTTCTCCCTTGCTTT
>JXWR01002310.1_pt1 | contig 18159 bp, 10 predicted proteins | sample 315541 | NCBI WGS metagenome assembly JXWR01 (sample SAMN03273951, study PRJNA271842) | soil metagenome | isolation source: rice field ambient CO2 | place: India: CRRI Experimental farm Cuttack,Odisha-753006 | collected 2013-12-17
TAAACACGGAGAAACCTTACTTGTATAACTCTCAATGACATTTAAATAATCGCCGAATTTCTCTTGTTCCGAGGCATACTAGTATTATTGAAAAAATAAGGTTGCCCGCTAACGTTCTGTAAATTAGCAGATTCTGCTTCAGTATTTTGATTATAAGGCCAATAAGAAACGCTAGCGCTTGAGTGTCTTGTGCCCATAGCATAAGAAGCATGGCGCGTTTCAGATAATGAATTTGACCGGTGCATGCTTTCATGGGGATGAGTGCCGAAGTTATTATCATGGTCAAAAATGCCTTCATGAGACACGACTTCTTCAAAGTCACTGTCATCCTCCTCAGTGAGAGAAAGGCGTTGAGGGATGTTGCTGTTAATGTTATGGTGACTATTTATCTGTTGTCCGTATTTGGATAGCTGCACGCCTTGAGAATGGAAGTTAAATTCCTGTTCCTGTTGCTGTTGCTGAGGATAGTAATATTGGCTTGTGATGTTCTGTAAGGGTAGATCAAATCCTAGTTGATTTTGATTAGATGTCTGAAATGAGTTGTCAAATGTTTTATTATTGCTAGTCGTACCTCTTAGGGACAACTCTTGCATTGGAGATATACTTTCAACTCCTAAGTAGCCGTCTCCTATATTATCGTTAATTTCAAGTGTATTTGCAGGCCCACCTTCGTTGATTGACAGTAGTGACAGGCTGCCTGGCGAGTAGCTGGTGTTATCTGTATGCACAGAGCTATCATTCTGAACGTTTCCATAAGATCCTTGGGAGTTTGAGTTACGTGAATCATTTCCAGAAGAGGAAGTAGGAATAAAGCTGCTGTCGTTAACAATGCTTCCGAGATGCCGAATGTTCAAGTCACTAAAAAGATTAGTTTTCAATATCCTTGTTAACTCATTACTATCTGTTGTGCCTGTTGTGTCAACATTATAGTTTCTTATTATATCTGAAACATCTCCAGAGAAATGGCTATACTGAGCAGGACTAACATTCGCGCTATTAGCTCCTCCGGATGTTGTTGTCCCTCTACTTGAGGAGCCATTCAACCATCTATCGACAATGAAGTATAAGTTTTGGATCAAAATATCATAGCTCTTGTTTATATCATTGAGGATATAACTGTACGAGTCCTTTCGTATTTCAATTTCTTCAAGTGCTTTAATTTCATATGTATTGAACTTGTCAAGAATGGTTTTTATCTTATCTGGATGTAAATGATCTTTTTTTATGTTTTCGTACATGCTCAAATCATCGGTTATGCTCTTTTCTAAGGCACTGGCTTCAATTTTTAATGTAGATAATAATGGATTCCAGTGATTTTTGAATATGGCTTCGAGTTCTTCAAGTTGTTTGAAATTTGCGGTTATTTGCTTGAGCTGGAATAAGGTTTCTTTTATGTACTTGTTTAATGTGTCATTTTCATTTTCATTGAGCTTCAACTTTTCTAGTATCGATACTCTTTTGGCCTTTGTTTCTAAAATTCTGAATATCGTTTCATCATATTTAGTTCTAAGTTTCTTATTATTAGCTGCTTTTTCCGTAATAGAGAGCTCTAGTTCCCTTATTTGTGAAAGTAGCTGATTTTTATCTCTCAAAAATTTGTTAACTTGGGCCTCTATTGACTCGCTACTGAACTTTGTTGAGGTAAACTTTTGCTGTTCATCTTTTATGGTATTTTGAAATTTGAGAATCTCAAGTTTTAGTTTGCTGATACGCTCATTCACTTGCTCTATTATGTTTTTTTTGCTTTCTATGTCATCAGTTAAGCTTTTGATTCGGCCATCTTGTTGTTGTAGACTGTCTTGTGAAACTTGTAAGCTAGATGTAGCGTCGTGCAACTCTAAAGTTAATTCTTCGAGCTCCTGGTCGTAAGTCTTGCTGACATCATCAGTTATATCCTTGAAGATTTGCTTTAGCCGCCTCTGGTTATCTGTTTCTCTTTTCACTGTTATTAACAATGCTATAAATATGACTATGAGCCATTCTTCCATTGTAAAAATGAAAGCTGTAGACCTTTTGCAACTTTTAACAGAGTTTTATGTATATACTGTTTTATGTTTCTGTGCATTCACGGGATATGCAAACTAATAAAACGTCAAAAAAGCAAACTTTTTTAATATAGATGTATGTAAAGAAAAGTCGCAAAGGCTTTAATGGGTCGAATGAATAATATATTAGAAGAGCAGAATATTATAACGAATTTGTCTTTGAATTATACCGGTCAGTCATAACGTTGTCTGCTGAACCTACTTTGATTAAAGTTGCTGTGAGACCGATGCCTTTGGCTGTTTGCTTTTTTCGTCTTTCTTTTTCGCTGCCTGCCACCTTATTTTTTTGACACACCAGCCACATGCAGGCGTACACTTGAACTTGGGTTGAAGGAAAAGAAAATCAGTCCGAACACCCAAGAACAACAACCATTGTGAATCGATAATAAAAAAAAAGAAAAAGTTTGAAGTTAAAGAGTTTAGTAATGCAAGTACCGTCATCCAAGTATTTTAAGAGATCTCGAATTATTACAGCAATAAAACGAAAAGCATATTAAAAATTGTCTACACTATTGTTTTGATGACTATGAAGACTTACCATAATTACCCAATAAAGAAAAGACAAAGAATTATTATTAAAAAAAGGCTTTAAAAATATGAGACTCCCAGAAAAATAACTAAGCAAAAGTGTTCTATTGGATAATGTTTCTGCTTTGAGCATATATAATCTAGTGTTATATACACGTGCTATTTGAGATTTAGCTTTTGCGTATGTACCTATATGCACCTCTCCCAGAGCGGCAAGCAAGACAGACAATTGATCCGCTTTTTTGTACCACCATTTTTTCAGTTCTCATTTATTGTAATGTATAGTATAAAACTTGCACATCTACAGTGCAAGTTTTATTTATTGTTGTAGCTAATTGAAGCTCTTTAGACATTCAATTTTGGGATAATAGAAAAGTTATGACTTGAGTATTGACATTCTCACTATTGCTAAGAAGTAAGCCAAAATTCTACTTTGGCAGCAAAGTTGGGAAAACTTTCAAGCACAAAACTATACAATAGATGTCAAGTTTCTGCTTTATAACATTTATCTAAGCCGCTTTATCTTTAGATTTATTTTTTTTGTTTTTTTATTTTTACGGAAAATAGCACACGCAAACTAGTAAAAGCATAAATTTATAATATGTATCAAAAAAGAAGCATGGGAAAATGAAGATGAGGGACAAGAACAAAAAGGAAAAAGAGTAAAGCTATAGTATCGATTAGTGCTGAATTGTATACACAAAGTGAAAAGTTGCAATAAAATTTATGAAAAGATAAAAACATCATTAACGTGTGTTTTAAGTTTAGTACAATTCCTCATCAAGACGAGCAGCTGGATTAGATTCAATAAAATCAAGGTTAACCTTATGACCCAACAATTCTCTAATGTTGTTAACACCATACTTGATCATGGTTGGTCTTTCCAAAGAAAGACCCCAACCCAAGACTCTAAGATCTTTAGGCAAGCCCATGGCTTCCAACATTTCTGGTCTGAACATCCCAGAGTTACCAATTTCGACCCATTTTTTCAAACCTCCGTGCCATGAGAAAATTTCCAATGATGGTTCCGTGTATGGGTTGTATGCTGGCTTAAATCTCAATTCATGGACACCCATCTGATCAAAGAAATCTTGCATGAATCCAATCAAGTCACCTAATCTGATATTATAATCGGCAATAACACCTTCAACTTGGTGAAATTCCGCCAAGTGAGTAGCGTCAACGGTTTCATTACGGAAAACTCTATCTATAGAGAACAATCTAGCTGGTTTTGGATCTTTAGCTAATTCATGAAGCATCTTAGAAGAAATGGCAGTGGAGTGGGTACGCAAGACCATTCTAAGAGATTCTTCAGCTCTCCATGGGTATCTATAACCAATAGATCCGAAAGCACCATCTTGGTGGACTTGTCTAACATTTTTCCAGTATTGTTTGTCTTCAGGTTCATCACCTACAGCTGGGTCCTTCAAGTAAAAAGTATCTTGCAAATCTCTAGCTGGATGCTGTTGGGGAACGAATAAGGTATCGAAATTCCAAAAACCAGTTTCAACGTATTGGTTAGAAGGCATTTCAGTGAAACCCAAAGAGAAAAAGATCTGTCTAAATTCTTCACGAACTTTGTTCAATGGATGCAAAGCACCAGAGTCTGGAAGAATACCTTGAGAGTTGAAGTTGTATGGCTTGAATTTGGATTCTTTCCAGCTGTTACTAGAGATCATGTCGGTAGTGATATCTGTTTCTAATTTTTCAATCTTAGTAGAAAATTCTGAACCTTTTTCAACCTTGTAAGAGAAAGCTTTTGACACAGATGCCAATTTTCTTTTCTTCAAGTCAGCTAATTCTTTCTTGTCTGGCAATTTGTCAGAGTTAGCAGCAATAGCCTTTAATTGCAAAGCAGTGGTATCATCTGGTAAATTGTCTTTGCTTATTTTTTCACTTGGCTTCAAAGTGTCGCCATCTTTCTTGATCCAGCCATTTTTGAAAGCTTTACCTTGACCTAAAGAACCAGCTTTGCCCAACTTCTTTGGAACATCAGCGATCTTTAAACCTTCCAAGCTGTTGATAACTTCACTCAATAATCTGTATTCATGTGATCCTTTGTTAACGATTTCTTCACCCTCTTTGGTTAAAGTCCATTGGTCTCTCTCAATTGCTTTGTATTTGATCATGCTACGACTGAGCAAGGAATTAAGAGCAGCTATAATTTGCAACTATTGTTAGCTATCAGTTTTCAAACAAAAGCATTTAACTATTCTTGTTATACCAAACATGCTGGAAACATACCTTGTATAACTAGAGAAGGAATATCTGGGAAAACAGTGCTGGTGTTTTCAATAACACCCTCCTTATCTAAAACATGAAGTATCTTTTCTGGCTCAATAGACATTTTGTATACGCTTATATTGCTTTACTATTACTGTTTGGATCTTGAACCAACTACGGGCGTACAACGTTTATCGACCCGTTTACGAATTATTTACTCATTGGAAAATTCAGAAAAAAATTGAGATTTTGAGATTTTTTTTTCTCAGGAGCTCACGTGCCCATGGCAAGAGGAAATTCACTTACAATTTAATTCACTATATAAGCTTAACTAATCACCAAGGTGATAACAGTAAATAATAGGAAGAGTCAAAGTTCTTCAATAATAAACAATTTGAATGCTCGTCCAATAAAGGAGAGCACCGCTTTACAGAATAAAAAAACAACTTTAATAAAGATTAGATTATGTTATTCGTGAACTATAAAAAATTTAATAATACAGCGAACTAACTAATTTACTCTTCATCATCTTCTTCGTCTTCATCGAGGTTGACGGAGTAGAATTGCAATTGGTAAGAGTTTTGTTTAACGGAAACAAATCTGATCCAGTCTCTGATTTGGTTTTTCTTCAAGTAACGTTTGGTCAAGTACTTCAAGTATTTACCAGAGAAGATACCGTTAGCAGCAACAACAACGACTTTTTTACCGTCTTCTTCAACAGTGATGTCGTTACCCAAGTTACCGACACGACCTTCGATCTTGATGTGGTCAATCAAGTACTTGGCGTAAGAGGATGGGTCAAAGACACCATTGTCAGTTGGGGCAGAAACGTCAACGACGAACTTCTTGACTTGCTTAGATTTCTTGGAGGTCTATAAGTAAAATTCCTGTTAGCCTACTGTCTAATCTTTTTAAAAATATAAAACATATCATAAAAAGAGAATTTCTAATTTTGCCGATATAAATTGCTGGGGCAAAATTCAAATTCAACAGCAAAGCATCCAGGTTCAACCTTGGGCCTAAATAAAAGTAGTAACAAAATGGTAACCAAAAAGTCAAATCACCAATGATTGCCTTTGAAAAAAGAGCGAACAAAATAGAATCATTTAGTTCATTCTCATTCTCAAAGGTTTCCATTCATCGCTTGTTTTACCTTTTTAATGTTTTCAAATTTTTAGCATAGAATTTCATTACCTCAATATAAAAGCCTTTAGAAGAACACAGTATCCTTCACCGTGAATCATTTGAAAAACCTCTTTACTGGGTTTGTTCTCTTGAACTCACTAAAGTTCTATACGTACGATTGGAGCCATTTTTGTTGTTTGTTATTCTTGAAACTATCAGAGATAAAGTGTTTAACCTGAAATATTTGCAGAAGTATAATATACTTAGGAAGATTAGAAGAGATATTGAAATTTGAATTTTTTTTAACGGGATTTGCATTCTGTCTTGGAAAGAAGAAAAAAAAAAAACATTGTGCATAATAAGAAAGAGAAAAACAGAAAAATGTGAGCGTGACATGCATGTGATACTCATGAGGGCTACGTTTATGCTATATCTTTGTAATCCATTAGTAATCGTTTTCGGTGAAAATTGAAAAATTCCAAGCAATCTTGCGCAAACCCCCGTTAACGGTAATTCACCCCCAATACCAGATATTACTCCGGTGGAAAACAGAAAGCAGTTCCCGCATGCCGCATTTATCCGGATAAGCAAGATAACGGCACAGATATATTCAAATCAAGCTTGATCTGAAAAATTACAAAATGTCCTTCAGTTACTGCATTGTCAAAGATAATATTTCTTGAGAGACAATGTGCTTCGTAGAAAATGGTCTGATGGGGATAAATCGCAATGCAGTTCTGTGAGTTATACCTTTTCTTGCGTAAAAGCATACTATTCTACATTTGAAAATATGAATATCAATTAAGTAATGTGTCGTTATTTTATGAAGTTTTGAGAGTATATGTTATGCCAACTTATTAAAGTTACAAAGACAACACTTTCTTGACGGCTCTAACAATAGTTGGTGGGTCTGGGAAAGCAAAGTCTTCCAATTCTTTAGCGTATGGAGTTGGAACTTCACAACCAGTAACTCTTTCAACTGGAGCATCCAAGTAGTCGAAACCTTCAGATTCCATGATTTGAGCACAGATTTCAGAACCAACACCGAAACCTGGGAAACCAGCTTCAACGGTTATGATGTGGTTAGTTTTCTTCAAAGAGGCAATGATGGTGTCAGTGTCCAATGGTTTGATAGTTCTCAAGTTAATGACTTCAGCAGAAACACCGAATTGTTGTTCCAAAGTCTTGGCGGCTTCCAAAGAGTAGCCAACGTTTCTGGTGTGAGTAACAATAGTGATATCTTTACCTTCTCTTTCAATCTTAGCCTTACCAAATGGCAAAACAAAGTCAGGAGAGTGGAATTCTTCGCTGACTTCAAAAGATTCACCGTATAACATTTCATTTTCAAGGAAAACAACAGGGTTTGGGTCTCTGATAGAAGCCTTCAACAAACCCTTGTAATCTTCAGCACTGTATGGAGAAACAACCTTCAAACCGGGAATAGAACCGTACCAAGCAGAGTAATCTTGAGAATGTTGAGCAGCAACACCAGCAGCGGCACCGTTTGGACCTCTGAAAGTGATGTTACATGGTTGAATACCACCAGACATGTAGTAAGTTTTGGCGGCGGAGTTGATGATATGATCGATAGATTGCATAGCAAAGTTGAAAGTCATAAACTCACAAATTGGTTTTAAACCAGCCAAAGCAGCACCAACGGCCAAACCAGTGAAACCCATTTCGGTGATTGGAGTATCAATAATTCTCTTTTCGCCGAATCTGTCCAACAAACCTCTAGAGACTTTGTAAGCACCATTGTAGACAGCAACTTCTTCACCAAGCAAGAACACATCTTTGTCAGCTTCTAATTCTTCAGCCATGGCTTGGTTCAAAGCATCTCTGACAGTGACCTTGTTACCAGCGGTGGCAGAAGAGTTTTGTCTCACTGGGAAATTCATTCTCATGCTTTGGGCAGCGCTTGCTGTCTTGATAGCATTTTTATTGATGGCGTTTCTTGCCAAGTGAGCGGTTTTGGCTATTGGAGTGAACTTTGTCATTTTTGGCTAGGATGTGTTACTGAAAGTATAAGGGTGCGGCTATATCTAGGGTGAACACAAAGACAGTTTCAAAAAAGCCAAAAGGATAAGAAGAAACAAAGGGTAGACAGAGAGAGAGTAAGAGGAAAAGGGCGTAATAGAGAAAAGAAACAGCAAGGCGGTGGCAGCGTTTCGGGAGGAGCCAGCAGGATGCTAGCTAGAGGGCGATACTAGATGAAAAGACATCTGGTGATACCTGCTCTTGTGGGGGGCACCCTCGGGTCACATGAAAAAGCACATGGAATGCCACCGAAATACTTTGTCAGCGGGGGGCCTCCCGTCTTTTATGCCCAAAGCGGCAGCCGATGCACTGTAGATATGAGGGATGCTGTCACCACGGCGCTGCGTTTTTGCTCTTAAAGCCGCTCTTCTACGACCAAACTTTATCGATGATCAGAATATTATATAATATATTTGTTGGTTTTAAAGAGGTAATAATAATGATAATAATAATACATAGATCAGAAAATCGAAAAACATTAATAACGAACAACAAAGAACAAAAACAACCAGCAAACCTCAAAAAAGAAAAAAAACCTCAACAGTACATGCTATAGTACACTGCGTAATTTACCAGTCTTCAGACTCATCCCAGACAACGGGAATTCTTCTCACTGTTTGCTTTGCGGCTGGATTCTGCGGCACGGACACAACCTGCACTTTTGGAACCTGAATGCAAATGATCCCGTTTTCGTATTCCGCTTTGACACCATCTTCGTTAATCTTTGCATGGCCAAATTCAAATGTTCTTTCAAAGTGGCCAGTCTTGATCTCACTATGGAGACTTTTGGCGCCAGTGTCTTTGCCAGAAACTATATGCGGCACATCTCCTTTGACAACTAGTGTATTGTTCACTTTATTGAAGTCAGCTCTTATGTTATTTGCAGCGGACCCCGCGACAGAAACATAAATGTTGTACTGTTTAGTATCTTCCACCACATCAGCGGCAGGAACAAAGTCAACATGTAAATCTTTGGAGCGAGAAGTTTCAGGATTCAATGGTTCAGTCATCGACAGTGCAGTGGACGCAGTCTCATCTGAATCGCTTGTAGCTTCTGAGTCTATTTCTTCATTCTTGAATTCTGTTGCAGCACGGTGAGATGATTCGGTGGCAACTTTCTTAGCAGCACAGCATCTATTAGCCGCACCTTTTTGCGGCATAAAAGCTTCTGAGAAGAGTCTTTTGGTTACGCTATCTGGTTGTTGGAACAATGGGTGTAAGCTGGCTGCGTCAGCGAAGGTAAAGAATGGTTGATTTTCAAACAAAGTGCACATTTTTGGTAGGGGGGAAGTTAGAGTGGAGTTAGAGATAAAAAAAGAGGTAATCAGTAATTGTATTTGATTTTGATGCTTGATGCTTCAACAGATCTTTAGTTTTTACATCAAACCTGTCTGGAGTAGGCTTCATTTTATAGTCAAGACTTATTGATTTGTAATTGGAGTACACTCTCCAGAAGCTTCCATGCAATGTTGAGAAGAATCTTCTGGAATAATCCAGAAATCCGCGCCTTTGGAACACCTTACTCAACATACTCTCAAAGCTAACGCCACCCTTTCTGCACAACGCTACTACTAGTAGACCCAAAACTAAAATGCGCTTGATTTGTAATATCTGGCTAAACTTCTGCTATAAATATTGATAGACGTTAGGACAATACAAGCACATCGTAGAAATAGCTAGCTAGCTATAGACAACCGAACTGTAATTATGTATATCACGTGCATTACGCGCTAATTCGCGATAATTTCATTTTTTTTTCTTCCTGTTCCCAGAATCCAAGCGGTGATCTAGATGAAAACGCGTCTGTTTTTCTGAATTTCTTCCTACCCTTGTTTGTCAAAGGTATAGGGCGCCAACTAAATCGTTCACTAATGGGCAGACTTATTGGGTTAGAATTGCACAATTTTAAGTCTTATAGAGGCACTGCCTCTGTAGGATTTGGTACTTCTCATTTTACCAGTATCATTGGTCCCAATGGTGCTGGTAAATCCAATATGATGGATGCTATATCGTTTGTCTTGGGGGTTCAAAGCAGCCATTTGCGGTCCGCTCATTTGAAGGACTTGATTTATAGAGGTAAATTGCTGGAAACTAGGGATGTTTCTGCTGATGTTTCTGGTAGCGAAAACGAATCAGACAACAATTCAGCAAACCCGACAAGAGCATATGTGATGGCTTTATATGAACGTTCGAATGGCGATATCCTCAAATTGAAAAGGACAATCACTCTTACCGGAAGCAGCGAGTACAGAATCAATGATAAAGTCGTCAGCGCTACAGATTACTCAACCGTTTTGAAAAAAGAAAACATTCTTATCAAAGCAAGAAATTTTTTGGTGTTTCAAGGTGACGTCGAACAGATCGCATCACAGTCTCCGCTCGAATTAACAAAGCTTATCGAAACAATTTCCGGTTCAAATGAATACAAGAGAGAATACGAATCTCTTAGAGAGGAACAAGAGAAAGCGCACGAGAATGCGAATACGTTCTTTCAAAGAAAAAGGGTGCTAAATGGTGAATTGAAACAATACAAGGAACAAAAAACCGAATCCGAATACTTTGAAAAGAAGATGACCGAGAAGAAAAATTTAATCAGAACTCACAAACTATGGCAACTATATTACTACGAAAACAGCAAAAATAACTTGATTGATCAATTGGAAGCCAAAAATGATGAACTTAAGCGCGCGGAATCAGTATTAAAAAAAGAAGAGCGAATCTTGAAAGCGTCGAATGCTGAATATTCTAAAGAAAACTTGAATATTATTAAGCAGAAAAGCGCGGTTGACAAAAAGAAACAAGCTGTTGATAATTTGAACAAGGACCTTTTGCCAGTTACTACTAAAAGAGATTTAACAATCAAGAAACTTGCTGATGTACAACGGCGAATCAAGGAAATAAAACTAGATATCAGCACTCAAGAAACAAATATCAAGGAACTTGATAAGCAAAAGGAAGTTGTTAAGAAGGCGCTTAAGATTTTTGAAAGTAAGAATTTTTCCAAAGATGACTTTGATTTACCTGATGATGGTAAGGAACTTTATGAAAAGTTGAAGCAAGACTTTTTATTTCAAGGTGGCGCTCTCCAGGAAGGTGAATTGAATGAGTTGTATAATGATAAGCATTCTTTGATGTTGCAGTTAGAAAACCTTGAACAGCAGAAAGCAAACTTGCATGATCGACTCTCAGGTCTCAATCAAAACCTCAAAAGTTTTGGAAATCAGCTTGACGATAATAAGTTCAAGTTAGATGAAACCACGGAGGATTTGACCATCAAGAAAAACTACTTGAATGAGTCAAGAACTAAAAAAGAAAGATTGCTTTCTAGAGAGTTTGAAATAAATACTCAGATCAAAGAAATTCTTTTGAAACTTGATGATTACAATGCAAGTCAAAGAGAAAACAACAGAGAAAGAAAATTGAGAGAAAATATTAACAATTTGCAAAGACTTTTCCCAGGCGTGAAAGGTTTAGTTTGCGACTTATGCAAGCCTAAACAAAAAAAGTATGAGACCGCTGTATCAACTATTCTAGGAAAGAGTTTTGATTCCATTATTGTTGATAATATAACAGTGGCCCAAAAATGCATTGCTTATTTGAAAGAGCAAAGAGCCGGTGTTGCATCCTTTATTCCCTTAGATTCTGTAGATTCTAAGCCGCCAAATTCAAATTTAAGACATGTTCATCCTAATGCACGTCCAGTGCTTGATGTCATCGAATACGACCCAGTATTGGAGAGAGCTATACAGTATGCCTGTGGGAATTCTGTTGTTTGTGATGAAATGTCAGTGGCAAAATCTATAAGATGGTCTAAGGGCATTGATGTGAAAATTGTAACCTTGGATGGCTCTTTGATCCATAAATCTGGTTTAATGACTGGTGGTAAGGGTCAAAACGATGGCAAATCGTGGGGCAAATCCGAGCTCAATGAGTTGATTAAAAAGAAGGATGAATTGCTAGATGAACTTAGTGTCATACAACACCAAAAGCCAAGTGAAATCGCTGAGAAACAGACCTTAAATGAAATAAGTGAGCTTGAGAATATATTGCCATTGTTGTCGAATGCTAATCTGGAGATACAAAGAAATATTGATGACATAAACAAGGAACTCAGTTACCAAAAGCAAAATTTACAAAGTGTGGAAGGCAGCTTGAACCAAAAAAACATCTCTTTAGTTGAAATAAACTCAACTATTGCGCAAAAAGAAGAGCGTATCAAAGAATTGCAATCTACCATTTATGCTAGTTTTACTGAACAATATGATATTGATATAGGGGAATATGAAAAGGCCCATGGTCAAATCTTGAGAGACAAAGAGTATGAAAGAGCAAAATTTATGAAGCAAATTTCATCCTTGGATAGCAAGCTTGAGTTTGAAAAGGAAAGAGTTAATCAATCCAAGGGACGTTTGGAGTTATTGTTGGATGAAGAAACGGGGCTCAATGAAAAGCTAGAGCTGATAAGAGATCAAAGAAACGAAATTAGAGATAAAATCGATGGACTTGAAACAGAGATGGAACAAGAAAATACCCGTATATCCAAGGCAGAAGAAAAGCTCAAGTCTAACATGGACTTTATCAAATCAGTTGAAGATAAGGTGGCGGGAGCTAGAGCAAAGTTTGAACAATGTTTCAAGAAATGTTCTAGTTTGGAAGAGGATATAGAAAAAGAGATTATGCACAAGATTGACATTTTAAGAAACTGTAAAATCGAAAATGTCGATATTCCTTTGCTTGAAGGCACTTTGGATTCCATCTCCATTGGTGAAAATCCAGATAATTTGATTGAAATTTCAGAAGATATTGTGATTGATTACTCCAAGTTGCCTAATAAGTTCAGAAACATACAAGATGCACGTACTGCGAATCATGAGTTTACTGAAAAGATCAAGAAAGCTGATGAAGAATTAGAAAGATTATCGCCAAATGCTAAAGCGCTTGAGAGATTACGAGACGTTGAGAATAGGTTGAAAGATGTTGAAGAAAATCATGCTAGAACTAGAGATTACGAATCCTCTGTTGCTGAAAAGTTTTCTGACATTAAAGAAAAAAGATACGATACATTTATGAAAGCGTTTGATTTTATTTCCAATAAAATTGATACTACATACAAAGAGTTAACCAAGTCGAATGCGTCGCCTTTGGGGGGTTCTGCTTATTTAACTCTTGAAGATGAAGAAGAACCGTATAACGCAGGGATTAAATATCATGCCATGCCTCCATTAAAAAGGTTTAGAGACATGGAACTTCTTTCTGGTGGTGAAAAAACTGTCGCTGCTTTAGCATTATTGTTTGCTATCCATTCTTTCCAACCTTCTCCATTTTTTGTGCTTGATGAGGTTGATGCTGCTTTAGATAATGCTAACGTTCAAAGAGTAGCTAATTATATTTCTAGCAATGCAGGTCCGGAGTTCCAATTTATTGTTATCAGTCTCAAGAATGGTTTATTTGAAAAGTCTGATGCATTGGTCGGAATTTATCGAGAACAAGTGGCGAACAGCTCCAAAACTTTAACGCTAGATCTTAGAACTTATCCCCAATGAGCCGTTATTATAGTTGCTTGTTTTTTTTTTTTTTTTTCAATTTTTTTAATTTTATTTTACTGTTTACTTTTTATTTCTATTTAGTTTAATCTTGTTTATTTCTGCTTAGGGGCAATCGGGTTTTAATTATGGCTAATTTCAAATATATTCTATTTTAATCTTTAATTGGTTAATTGATTACCATGTTGTAACAGCAAGCATTGGTAGGCAAGCAAGAAGGTAACGTGCCACCTTTCATGTTTCCCCGTTATTTTTCATGGGAAAAAAACCATTTCGCGTCTTGTTTTTTTCTTTTTTTTTTCTCTTTGCCTTATTTTATTTTTTCTTCACAACGCGAATAAGGCACATCATCTTTCTCAACCGGCCTTGTTGAACTCTGTCTTTCAGTGAATCAATTGGCAATTACACAAAGATATCAATAGCTTCAACTTTTGGTCAATAGCAATGTCTGTACCAGAACCATCGATCGCCAATGGTAGCTCCGCACCTGATGAGAATACTGATAACAATAATATTGTGAATAATTCACCATCGCCATCACCAATTCTAGCAGCAGAACAGACCAATCAAACTGAAGCTGGCGTCTCTAGTGAAGTCTTCACTCCGGAAATTGAACAAGATTATATTAATAACAAAAGCCTTGACAGAAAGTCGTTTTATTTTCTTAAGGAGAACTCAGATGTTTTACAAGATGAGCAAAGAGTGAAAGAGATAGCAAAACGATACAACTATTTGTTAGATCTATCAGTTCTTTTCAAGAAATTCTTCCAAGCCAAGGCTGAAAAGGATCCGAAGTTTGGCCAGATAATAAAGCGCATTGAAGAACAAGATCATAAAGCAATACTCAGCAGCAACAATGGCAAAAAACACAGCGAAGCAAACGGACACGAGGGCGCAAGACGCCGCAAAACGGAAAAAGAAGAGGATGCAGAATTGCTCAATGCTGACAGCGATTCAGATATTATCGAGTTTACTGAATCACCAACCTATATCAATGGTAAGTTGAGAGAGTATCAGGTTCAAGGCCTTAACTGGTTGGTTTCTTTGCATGAGAACAACTTGTCAGGGATCTTGGCCGATGAAATGGGTCTTGGTAAGACCTTACAGACTATTTCGTTTCTTGGATACTTGCGCTTCTTTAAAAACACAGTGGGGCCGCATTTAGTCATTGTTCCTAAATCAACGCTAGAGAACTGGCAGAGAGAGTTCAACAAGTGGATACCTCAATTTAAGGCCATTGTGTTAACTGGGGATAAGGAACAAAGATCCAATATAATTAATAATGAAATTATGGAATGTAATTTTGACGTGGTCATATCCTCATATGAGATTGTTATCAAAGAAAAAGCAACATTGAGAAAATTTGACTGGAGCTACTTGGCTATTGATGAAGCTCACAGAATAAAAAACGAACAGAGTTTATTATCACAGGTCATTAGATTGTTTACTTCCAAAAATAGACTATTAATTACAGGTACACCATTACAGAATAACTTACATGAGCTTTGGGCGTTATTAAATTTCTTGTTGCCTGATGTGTTTAGTGATTCTGAAGGCTTTGATGAGTATTTTGGGAGCTCAACATCCACTAGTGATAAGGAAGAATCGAAAGAAAGCGACGAGCATCAACAGGAGGTCATCAAACAACTACACACCATTCTCTCGCCGTTTTTGTTGCGTCGTATCAAATCTCAAGTTGAAAAATCGTTGTTACCAAAAAAAGAGCTAAACTTGTATGTTAACTTGTCTCCGCTCCAGAAGAATTTGTACAGAAAATTATTAGAGAAGGATTTGGATGCTATTAATGGGTTGAATGGTAAGAAAGAGTCCAAAACTAGATTATTGAATATTGTCATGCAGCTAAGAAAGTGTTGTAATCATCCATACCTTTTTGACGGCGTTGAACCTGGGCCTCCATATACTACTGATGAGCACTTGGTTTATAATTCTCAAAAGCTTAAAATTTTAGATCGTTTATTAAAAAAGTTTAAAGCTGAAGGTTCAAGAGTCTTGATTTTTTCCCAAATGAGCAGAATGTTAGACATTATGGAAGATTACTGCTACTTCAGAAAGTACAATTATTGCAGAATTGATGGCTCAACAGAACACGAAGACCGTATTCAACAGATTGATGATTACAATGCGGAAGGTAGTGACAAATTTGTTTTTCTTTTGACTACCAGAGCAGGTGGTTTGGGTATCAACCTAACAAGTGCAGATGTGGTTATCCTTTTTGATTCTGATTGGAATCCTCAAGCAGATTTGCAAGCTATGGATAGAGCACACAGAATTGGTCAAAAGAAACAAGTTAAAGTTTTTAGATTAGTTACTGAAAACTCCATAGAAGAAAAAGTCTTAGAGAGAGCGATGAAAAAATTGAGATTGGATCAGGTGGTCATTCAGCAAGTTAGAAGTGCCCCGTCTGCTAACAATAAAAACGTTGATAAAGACGAGTTGTTGAACATGATAAGACATGGTGCACAAGATATATTTGATGCCGGTGGTACTAGAGATTCGAGCGAGGCACCTCAAGGAGAAGATAGCGGTGAATTTGATCTTGAAGAAATTTTGGCAAATTCTGAAAAGAGAACTAAAGAATTGAATAGCAAGTATTCGAAATTAGGTTTTGATGAGCTACAAGAAATGGACAATGATAACACTTCTGCTTATCAATGGAATGGGACTGATTTTAAGAAAAAACAGACTAGAAAAGTTGGTTCAGGTTTCATGTGGTTGAACCCAGGAAAGAGAGAAAGAAAAGAAAACTATTCTATTGATGCATATTACAGAGACGCTTTGCATACTGGTGGTAGAACTGCATCTAGTGAGCCTAAGGCGCCAAGACCACCAAAGCTGATCAACTTGTATGACCATCAATTTTACTCACCACACCTATATGAGCTCTATGAAAAGGAGAAAAATTGGTACAAGAAATCTATTAACTACAAAGTGCCGCCGGGTGGCGAAAAAGGTAACAGTAGTAATAAATTATTTACTTCTGAAGATCTTGAAACTGACGCCAAATTAGAACAGTTTGAAATTGATCATGCTGAACCGTTGACTGTGGAGGAAGAAAAGCTCAAGACAAAATATTTGGAAGAAGGCTTTGGGAATTGGTCTAGAAGAGAATTCAATAATTTTATACAACTTTCTGCCAAATACGGAAGACGTTCGATAAGCGCAATTTCCAAGGAAATGGTCGAAAATAGTGTTGTCATGAATGTTAAAACAGTTGAGGAGATTGAAAAATACGCAAAAGTGTTCTGGGAGCGTTTTGAAGAGATTGAAGGTTTTGAAAAATATCTTGCCCAGATTGAACAAGGTGAAGAAAAGATTGCCAAGCATATGAAGCAGCAAAAATGTTTGCACAAGAAAATGGCTCAATATGAAGTTCCGTTAAAGGAGCTTGAATTGAAATTTCCACCTGCATCACTTGCAAAAGCAGCATTTACGCCAGATGAAGACGCATTTTTATTAGTTCAACTTTTTAAACATGGTATTGATGCCGAAAATCTTTATGACACTATTCATAAGGAAATTTTGAAAAGTTCAATGTTCAAATTTGATTATTTTTTGAAGACTAGAAGCAATCCAGAGCTAAGCAGAAGATGTCATACTTTGCTTGCTAGCATTGTGAAGGAAATTGATGCTGAGGAAAAGAAGCTAAAGTCGACCATTGAAAGAAAGAAGAAGAATTTAGATGAAAAGATAGTCGAGGCTACAGAAAAAAAGAAGAAAAAAGCTGTTAAGGCAAAGAACAAAGCGAAGGCTAATGGTGTGAAGAAGGGTAAAGCTACAGGCACAAATAAAGCGAAAGCGAACTCTAAAGCGAAAGCGGCAGTTACTGCAAAAACAAAAGCTACTGGTAAAGCTGCAAATGCTATCGCTGTGGCCGCTACGCCAAAGAAAGCTGGAAGAGGTAGATCTAAGGCAACGCCTGTAGCTAAGAAAGGAAAAGGTAAGGCCAAAACTAGTGGTAAAGGAGTCACAAAGCCTGGTCCAAAAGGTCGAAAACTGGCTTCTAGTGGACAAGATATTGCAAAATATTTTAATGGCAAAAAGAAGTGAAGTGATTTTTCTAGTAATAGGTTGTACTGCTTGTCCAACGCAGACTTAAGCTTCTTATCTATTCCTTTATTTACATCTTTTGTAAACTTATTTACTTACAAGTGAATTGTATATTTATTTACAAAACCTCATACTTTTTGGTTGTAGCGCATAACATAACCTTCGTTAATCTTGAGCTCAAAGCTATTGTCCTGTAAATCATTCTTCAAATGCAGTCTGAGTGACTAGCAAGTTTATTTCAATTTCAGATTTGAAAACTCGCTAACACAAACGCATGAAAATAAAACAACAAAATTCAATTTTTGTTTGAAGTTATAGTTTATGGAGAAATCCTCGCACTACAGGTGACAAAATCTTTATAGCTAGCAAAAAAGTCGCTTTACCTTCACCATCATATTACTCCACACACTCACCCTGAACTTAACAAACATATGCACCTTTATCTACAACACAATCGTCCTGTCCTTTTTCACACATGTTGGTAGTCCTCTTTTCCAGTTCAAAATTAGAGCCCCGTTGCAAACTTTCTAATCGAGACTGTCTTCTTCTACCTTAGTTGCGGCTCATATTGAACTGGAAAAGAGGACTAC
>JXWR01005802.1_pt1 | contig 18133 bp, 10 predicted proteins | sample 315541 | NCBI WGS metagenome assembly JXWR01 (sample SAMN03273951, study PRJNA271842) | soil metagenome | isolation source: rice field ambient CO2 | place: India: CRRI Experimental farm Cuttack,Odisha-753006 | collected 2013-12-17
CTCCGAGAAGCATATTTGATGTGCAGTTGTATTATCACTACAAAGTCAACAACATCAAATATGCTTCTCGGAGTTATAACTTGAGCGACTTTTCAACAATTTGGCAGATCAAAAATCCATCTCCATCGGTTTGAACCTCAAAGTATTACGCACACAATATTCATTTTAAGGATTGACTTTCCCACCAGGTTGGAAAAAACGAAAGAGCAATGCTCTATTAAAATTGGTTATATCACTGGCTACGCATCCCGGTTGCAATTACAATTTGCTCTTGACCGTAATTATATCTTTGTTCTGATAAGCATGGGTCCATTTTTCAGATTGGCGGAGGCCATAATCTCCAAGAAGCAGATTTTTTTCTTTTTTTGTTGAATGTTGAAAACCTTTCGGAGCTCCAGACAATACCTACTCGCTCATCTTGTTGCCTTTATCTAAACATCAAAGTGCTACATCTATATCACTAAAATGAAGTTACTGTTGCTGAAGAACACGTTGTAGTTTAGTGAACATGCACCCCACCCCCTCCACACATACACCAGATCATAAACCTTGATTCCCGCTGTAAAAGCACACACGATGTCTACAGCTGACGCCTATGTTTATTGCAATAGAAAAATCAAAAAAATTTTCGAAACGAAAATGCTGCGAGTCATGTTACGTGTTTATGTACTTCACAATATGTTGTCAGTCTACCAATACCAACTAACGTTAACACTCGAGGACTAAGTATATGTTCGTCCCATCCAATTGAAAGTGGCTGGTGAGTCACAAGTTCTCCGATCGGAGTCCTTGAGTCTCGAGTTTCCGTCGGCACCGATGGGTGTGGCTTATGGCCCAATGTCACATGAAAGTTTTTGAGAATCACAGAAATATTTGATTTGGTCAGGTGCCCAATCATAACATTATAGCTTCTTGGTGCGCCATTATGCATTTCGTGACTCACACTCAACGGCCGAAAAAACGAGAAAAACAGAAAAGCGCAGAGAAAAAGTAAAAAAAAATAAAAAAATAAAAAAATTCACAATTTTTGTATTTTTGTATTTGAGTGTGCCGTTCTGACTCACTTTCTTTTTAGATTCTCACTTGCTGGCCTACTTTTCTTACCTCACCGCTAAGAACTAATATTCGATAGTCTCCGAAGAGATAGAAATATTGTTCTTATTTCACTCTTTTTCTCCGTTTTTTATTTCCCTATTTTTTTTTTAATTTTTTTTTTTTCTTAATCTCTTTTTTTTCTTCGAAGAAAAAGATAGGGGTTTTGATTATTAAGAGTTCATTTTACTGAAGAATCTTCTCTTGTTTTCCCAATCCTTCTTGCTGACACTTTCAGTCTCATAGACACTTGCTCAACCACTGCAAACCATTGGGTTTCAATATCAGATCAAAGAACTACTTCAACCAGTTCCGATCACGATCTCTTTGGGCATTTTGTACCATATCAATTGAGAACCAAATCTCAAAACACAATATAAAATTCTAAGGTCAATGAATTAGTCAGAGTTTCTTTCTTTCCCTTCAACCACTTCAACCCCATACTGTAGATTTTTTTTCAACAAAAAAAATTGTATTAAAAAGAAATCCAACTCTTCAACAAGAAAATCAAAAAAATCAAAATAATAAGCAGAAAATCGCTAATTCAAAATGGCTATCGGTAATTTGTCAGACTACTTATCAGACTCCAAGTACCAAGCAGTCTTTAGTAACAACAACAGCATGAAAAGAGAACTAGTGCCATTAAACCCAGAAACTTCCAACATAACTAACATCATGTCTTCCAGCAAGGCTAGTTGGCGTTCCGATGAGACCGACTCATTGGTTCCGGATCTTACGGACACCGAACAGAGTAACGATGAGGAAGATTATGATGCAGGTGAGAGCGATTTCGAAAATGACTTAAAAGATAACACTCATAAACAGAAGTTTGTTGGTGAGAATGTGAAAGATGGTTCAAAACATAAAAGCGAACAAAAAAATTTTAATGAAACAAGCGAGATTCAAACTGTTCCATTGAGTGCTGATATAAAGAATGCCGTAACTGCTAATCCAATAAGGATTGCTTCGGAAGATATTAAACAGCTTTCTATTAATGATAACAATGTTCAGAAGCAAATTGTTATGAAAATTATTGTGCGAATTGTTTCAAATTTGCTCATCACCAAATTCCCGATTGATGAATGCTGCAACAATAGAAACAATTTAATCATTAACAATTTAATTGGCTTTATTGAAAGAGTTTTATCACGTTCTAGAATTCCATTGGACCATTTTTTGATTTCCAATTTGCTTTTGTTCAGATTTTTGAACTATCTCAATAAAGCTGATGCTCCGAAATTTAAAAATAATGGCGACAAGCTTTGTCTTAGGAGGCTTATCATTACAAGTTTGGTCACCACTAGCAAACATCACGGAGATAGTGAATGGCTACAACCTATAAGGTCTGCTGCTGCTGCTGCTGTAGCAAAAAGAGGTCCGGTTTCCAGCAAAATTACTCCTTCTAAGGTGACCAAAAATTCTAGTGTTTCCATCAAGTCACAATCTTTACAAAATGGTTTGCGCCAGTACCTGACTACACAAGTCTGGTCTTTGATATCCGGATTGCCTACTGGTGAAATCACTAAACTTGAATCTGAATTTGGCAAGTTCATTGCTTATGATTTCAAAGTGAGTGCGTCAGAATTGACTAAATTCAAAGGTGATTTGAACCAATTGGTTAAACTTATTGTAAAAAGTGACACTTTTTAAATTATTGGCGTATTTTTGCGCTTCTATATTATTTGATACTATATCATGTATTATAACCGTTTTGCTTGTCTCGGCAAAATCTTCAACTATACCTTTATTTATTTTCCTTATTTTTTTTTTTCATGGAAAAAGACATTATAGTTGACAAAGATTTTTTTATTCACTATGCCATCCCCCTTCTTTTGTTATTCTTTTGGTTGTTTCTTACTGTCGTGTGTGCGAAAGTTTTCTCAGTTTTTCTCAGTGTATATGTACTTTTTTTTTGTTAGTTTAGGTATTATAAGAGTTATTGTTTTAAGCAGTTTTCTTTTGTAGTTGTTGTAAATTGTTTTTGTAAGTGTGCCAACTAAGCCTTTCGCTATAGTTTCCATTTTTCTTAAGAATCGTCATATGACAGACTAGTGCTCTGTTAGTATATCAATCACAAAGTAATTCAAGTCACTGAACTGAATGTTTGCGAGATCAAGTTCGCAATTAGAAGCTCTTCAAAAGCAAAATAACTATCATTCAAAAATCTGCCTATATTACACATCCAAAGTTAACATTGCCTAAAAATCACTTAGCTGAATGACACCAACTAACAAATCAGACAATTTTTCTCTATCATCCTCAATCATTGTAGCTCCCAATTTGTAATTCTTCTTTATTAGCTTGTTATCACTGATACCAATCAATTTTTCATTAGAGAAACTATCCACCACAGATCCACTTATTACTTTCTGTATTTTTTCAAAATCTTCCTTGAATAAATCGTCAGATGTTTGTTGTTCGTTTTTCACTGCTTGCGGGCCGCCATTGTCAAGACTTTCAAGTCCATACACTTTGAGCACAATCAAATTAGCCGAACTTTTGGAAATACCGAATCTATTTAATGAGTCAGTGATGTTTGCGTTTGGTGACAAATTTAGCAAGATCTCGGCATATATGGAGTTGGTTCTAAGTTTTTTTTTTGTCTTTTTTTCATTATCTTCGGACTCAGCAAACTGGTATGTAGTAAGGGTTTTGTGTATTGCTGAATTTAGCTGTTCTGTTGATATAATGTTGGCGGCATTGACAAAGCCGTAGTTGTATTCTTGCTTAAGCGATATCACACCTTGCTTGATTTCATCAATGTTGGAGACATTGGTGAATAAAGACACAAGGACTTTTACCCCAGGAAATTGCGGGAGAGTGTATATTTGGTAACTCATTTTTAATTCTAGAATAAGGTATTGCAGTATTCCTTGCTGAGTATGGCTGAACTACTGGGTTCCAAGACACTCTAAGTTCTTCCGTTGTAGATATTATTCAAGTTACTTTGTTTCTATAGAAAGAAACAAATTTTCCACGCCGGAAAACACAAAATCCGCAGCGTCATCCGCCGCCCTTTGGGCCCATGTGAATGGATCCTCTAGCTTATTTCACGTGCGCGTAATCTTGTGATAGGCGGCGATGGGCCTGTGATGCGGTGACATATAAAAAAACAGGGCATGGCTGCGATGCTCATCCCGAGTCTCATTTTGCCTTCATCCACTACAAGATACCCAGTGTACTATCTTTTATAACCCTTTCCAAAGAGCTTCTTAATATAATTATACTCAATTGTAATTAACATAAGGATTAAAACACGACATCCATTTTTACACGCTTTTCAATCACCTCTACAGGCAGCGACCACAATCAAAGATGAACAACATTAGATCAACCCTCTCCTCATTCAGAGAATACTTGACACCAGTTACTCATACTTCCACTTTCAAATCAACAGGAGAAATTACTCCCGAAGAATTTGTCGCCGCTGGAGATTACCTAGCATATAAGTTCCCAACGTGGCAGTGGTCTCCTGCACCTAAAGACTCTTTACAAAAAAGCTTTTTGCCCGCTGATAAGCAATTCTTGGTCACAAAAAAAGTTCCTTCTTATCAAAGAGCATTATCATACTTGGCGGGTACAGAGAATGGCGAAACTGAAGAAGACGTTGTTGATGAAGATGGTTGGACCACTACTCATGTTACAAAAAAGAAAGTAGCTGCAACTAGTAATAGTGAGAAACAAGACGATCTGATAGCGTCTAAGCAAGAACCACAACAAGAACAACAACTGCAAAAATTACAACCACAACAACCAAATGAATTGGTGAATGACCAAGAGATTCAAGATATAGATGATGACGACTTTGATATTGAACCTGTTGATAAGCAAACCGGCGCCACGGAGAATGGTATACAAGGCTCAGGAAACAAAGAAGAGCAGCGAAACTATGATCTATACATTACTTATTCAACTTCTTACAGAGTGCCAAAAATGTATTTGGTTGGTTTTGATGATAATGGTATTCCACTTACTCCTGATCAAATGTTTGAAGACATTTCTGCTGACTACAGGGACAAGACGGCAACTATTGAAAAAGCACCATTTTTAGTTAATACCACGTCAGTATCAATTCATCCATGTCGTCATGCTACAGTGATGAAGATTTTGATGAATAGAGCACAAATTGCTGCTCAGAATAAAAAATTACAAAAAGCGTCAAAAGAGAAGGATATTGTTACTGAAGGGATCAGCAAATTAGGATTAAAAGACTCTGAAGCTGGTGATAATTTAAATAATAAAGATGATGATGAATGGGAAAATATTGAAGACGACGCTGATAATGATAATGAAGAAGTGCTTCGAGTTGATCAGTATTTGGTTATATTTTTAAAATTTATTGCAAGTGTTACTCCTGGTATCAATCATGACTACACTATGGACGCTTTTTAAAATATTGATAAATTAATTTTTTTTTATATACTAGAAAAGATGTGTTGTTTTGTTTAAAATGCACGTTTTAATTTCCTTTTCTCAATATAAAATGAACCATATTTATATTTTGCATTTATTTGCATTAGCGTTTTTATGTGATTAGTTTCCACCATAGGTCTTGTTCATATAGCCACTTTATATGTTTGCAGCATACTGGAAGTATATTGATTTGAAATAGTTCTGGATTTCTATTAAGGAAAATCCTTCACTTTGCATGAAAAAAAAATGCCTATTCTTATTTAGTAAATGTCATTCTTCTGTCAACTTTAACGAAGCAGCTGACACAGGCAGACACGAGGTAATTATTGGCAGACAATAATGAAACTCTGAAGTAATTTCATGATTTTGATCTTGCTTCGCCAACAGAGGAAATGTAGATGTTGATGATGTAGCTAACGGAGTAGCTAGAAATGATGGAGAGGACATCGCCGCTGCTGCTGTTCCTGATGGTCGAATATTTGGATGCGGGCTATAATATTTTGAAACCAGTTGAGATGTTTTGAATCGATTATTGCTATTATTGCTGTTGTCAAAATCTAGACTGAGTGATAAACTTGGCCTTTTGTGATACCTTTTTGTTCTGTTATTTGCACCATATGAAGCTGGCTGCATATTTTTCACCAAACTTGAACAGTCATTCTTGTTCTTGCTTGGTTTGGTTATTTCATTTATATATTTTGGTTTAGCATGATGTGGTTTATAGATCCTGTATGGTAGTATTGATTTTTTCCTGGATAATGTGCTTGTGAAGCTGAAATTTTTACAAACTCCAGTTACCGGTGGGTACCTTTTTGTTGTGTTGGATATATTGGGAAAAGCGTTGAGGTTGCATGTTGATGTTTTATTTGTTGTAAACGTCCTGAGCGATGAGCTGCAGTGGGGTTGATGTTTGGTTGTACTGTACTTGTTGTTACGGGTCTCGGTAGATTTTGATGTGCAGTGGTTTTGGATGCCGCTGTCTCGAATTTGAACTTTTTGCTCACTATCTTTCATTTGCTTTGTCTCGGTTCTTGGTTTGATTTAGTGAATCAGAAAATTTAGAGATTGATCCTTTTTGCTTAAATAATATTTTAATGAGTATACAAAGCTGTTGTTCAGGAATGCAAGGAAATAATATTCCGGAAGTTAATTATCGTATATGAGCAAAAAAGACGATGTCAAATTCAAATATACACTCGCTCTCCAAAAGCCCAACATGATTCTGCTTATTTATAATTAACCTCGTAAGTCTTTCTCGACTTGTTCGCATGGAGAATTCTGGTATAAAAATAGCCATGTACGCAGGCGTCACTGCAGCACTGCTACTGCGTGATGCACCGCATTAGCTCCGAAAAGAGAAAAGTAATTCACAATTATAAGTAAAACTATAAACACGACAGGTTTGTTGTTTTATTGGCTTATAATATGATTACTAACTTGCCACTCTTACTCATTAGCAAAGCAAAGCAAAGTGAAGAAGAAAGGAGATATGAAACAGGCATGAGTTAGACCTTCCCTTCATTCATTTCGTTGGACTTTACCTTGTTATAGTATACCAAAAATAGTAGCCTCCGTTAGGCATTTGAGAGGGCTTTAATACTTGGAGTGTTTGGCCCTCAAGGGATCCTGTAATTTTTTCTTTCAAAAGACGTTGCCCCCACCGCTTGAACTTATGTAAGTACGAGAAACTTTCAAAAAAGCTATTACTCAAAATGAGTTTACTTTTGAGACAATCTCATTAATTGCCACTCAAAGTCAAACCGGGACTTAATAATTTGGTACTGGAGACCTTATGTTTGCTTTCCGTTTTCAGCACAAATGTGCACATGCTGGAGTTCTAAATATAGTGTACAACGCAGCGACAAAAGGTTGAGAGGGCCTGAATTAGTGCACTTGGCGAGTCGTTTACGATTTACCGATCGGATTAAATCAGGTACAGAGTGCACAGCGTGATAATCAGGGTTTCGTGAGCCAAAGGCCTTTCTTGTCAAAAAAGAGAACTTAAAAAAAATATCATTAACTCGTAAAATGGGGTTTTAAATACAAACTAAAAAAAGTGACCATTAGTCACTCTTCTGAGCCTCAACTATATGGGTCTCACCATCCTGAACAGCCGTAGTACGTCCCTCGTTACCTTGCTTCTGTCTCTTTATCCAAGCTTCATGATTTTCTTTCTTTGCAAGTCTCTTTAAATTCGATCTGTGTCTTCGGCTATTCAAATGAATATTCCACTGTTCTTCACCAACTACCATCAAAGGCAAACTGCCATCTTTGCTTAAACATGTATCACATCTGTACTGTTTCCAACTTAATGCTTTTGCTTCATTTGTGGCATCACTTGTCCAATTGTCATCGTTGGTTTCCCCATCGAGTCTTTTTATTTTTGCGTCAGCAGTGCTACTTTGTTTTCTTTTTTCTATTTTCGGGTCATTGGTATACAATATAGACTTGATCTCCTGTGGAATATTGACGATTTCATGGTTGCTTCCTTGAGCGCCAGATTTGAAATTTTCATAAAATTTAAAGCCATTCTCAGCAACGGTATCTTGCCATGTGCTCAAATCGCTAGCATCTAACAAATGAAGCCTGCTGATGTTTGTATTTTGCCTGTCGTTACCGTTGTCGTTACCATTGTCATTCCCATTTCCAAAATAAGCCGTGCTGTTATTTCTTAGCAATTCTTTAATGAGCGTATTCTTAATCCACTTGATCTGCTGTTTTGAATACTTTTTAGTCTTTTGTTTCATCTTTAGGATTGCTTCATTCAACAATTTGTCATTCTTATTGTACAGCACGTCAAAATTGGTACTATCTCCATGTTGTTTATATTTTGCTAAAAGCCAAGGCAAGAACTCTTTAAACCCAATGACCTGCCAGATTCCATGTTGACAATCTTGATGTTCTTTTGGCAATTTAACATATAAGTCAAACAACTCTTTAATTTCTAAAAGTGCTCCTTCGTCAATCATTGTGTCTACTCTAGTATCAAGCCTTTCATTAAGTACTTCCTGCTTAGACCAAAGCCAATAAATCAATGTGTTAAATCTTAGATTATTTGTTTGTGTTGATGCCGTTAGTGTTTGATCGTCTTCTTGAGACCTTTGCTGCTGTTGCTGAGCAGCGTATATTTCTGATGGCCTTTTTCCAGTTTGAAAATAAATCTCCACGACTCGCTTCACACGCCGAATATCATTTGGGTGAAACTTTTGCGCTATAATTGGATCAATTTCTTCCAAATGATGGTATAAGTCTAGTGGATTTGAGATATTCAATATATCTTGCTGTTCTTGGCTTAGAGTTTTTACCACTTCTTTCTTGGTCAAGTACTGCTGCTGCTGCTGCTGCTGCTGCGCTTGATTCGCTTTCTTTGCTTCAATGTTTGCCACCGTTTCCTCCATGACCTTATTATTAAAAAGCAAAGACTGCAAATAATAATTCGTGCCGCCAACAATGATTGGCAATTTGCCCTTCTTTTGAATCTCTGTGATTTTTTGAAGTGCTTCTTTTTGAAACCTATGGATGAAATATTCTTCATCCCAATCAACGTGATCCATTACATGATGCGGTACATGGTTTCTTTCATTTAGTGGATGCTTGTTGGTGATTATTGGGCATCTTTTGTACATTTGCATCGAATCTGCATTCACGATTTCTCCATTGTAGGCACTAGCTAGATCAATTGAAAATTTTGACTTCCCGACTCCGGTGGTGCCAATGATAACGGCAATTGTATTATTTAGTGACGCAAGGCCAGGGCTAGAAGTTGATGATAGTTGAGGAGATGCCATTTTGAAGATTTGCAATTTTGGAAGAACGGTTTTCAATAGGTTTTCCATCTAGATGGTGCTACTCACGGAGAGAGCGATACTCGACAGTGTAAGGTTGCTCAATTTCTTCGTTTCATGTCTTATTATTTTTTTTAATTTTTTTTTTTTTTCCCGTATTTTCTGTTTTTCCGCATTACGTGAGATGCTCATCGGACATGAGTAAACCTTATTTTTATCCCTGTAATATACCACAAGAACCTACGAAAGCCAAAGACTCTGAAAAAAGAATGATATGTTATATATTTCAAAGTGCTGAAAAACATGAAATTTTGACAGTTGATGTCGAGGTGAGTGTGACAGTTGATGTCACTATGCAATGAAAGAATTTTCAGAAAACGTAAAAAGTAAAATAAAAAAATAAAAATGAAAAGTTAAAGTAAACAGGATCCCCAGATGAAATCAAGATAACAGAAAATTGGTCAAAAAAAAAAGTAACAAAAAGCAAGTAAATGAAAACAACGAAAAAAATTGTGAAAAGGTAGTAAGTAGATAAGTGTAAAAAACCATTAATGTCGTTGAACCATGATGTGTAAGATGTTGAACTGTTGAATGTGAAACAAAAGACGAAAAGCAAACGAATACGCAAAAAAAAAAGAGAAAAAAAAGATACAAAAAAAAAAAGTAATTTTTGAAAAATATGGATACCACTTATTTAAAGCTGTTGAAATGCTAAATAAAGGCGGTATCAAAGGAACTGAAATAGTTGAATAGTAGTGATATCTATGCAATATCGAAGGAGCATGATATGTATAATTTTCGTTATAAAAAGGAAGCATGAAAGGCTTAAGCTAGCGAATTTTCCTTTTCTTTTTGATCTATTTGTGTCGTGATGCAAAATGTATTCTTGAACATTTGATATCAAGTTAAAGCAACCTGCTCTAGAGGCCTATAACTCAAAGACATTGAATGTCGTGAAACAAACTGAAAATCTTGTCATGACCAACAAAGTCATTGTCGACGATATTAATCAAAACATAATCATTAATCAAACTGCTTAACAAGCGTTCGGATTTTTGATCATTTTCATTATTTTCAGTGGAGGCTTTTTCGTTTTTTGAAGTGAAAACTAAACGCCATTCATCAGCAATTCTGAAGGCTTCATCTTTCCAAGCTAAGAATGAAATTTTTTCAACAATAGTTGGTTGAATCACTTCAGTATTAGGGAAAATACCCCAAGTAACAGCATTTGGAACGCTGTCATTAGCCAAGTTGGTCTTCAAGTTCCCATCTTTGTCCACTGCAAAGAATGTCAAAACATTGTAGTCATCGTTGGCGGACTCGCAGCTATTAGCGGCTTTATTAACATTGTTAATTTTTTCACTCAATTCAGGCAAATATTTCTTTGGCAAGAAAAATTCCAAATATTGTTTTTGGTAAATATAACCGTTCTTTGGGCCCCAGCCATAGATTGGATGGTCGGATCTAGCCCCATTGACAGCTGGCTGGGAATTGACAGTGAATATACCCTTTTCGTTCAACTTTATCAAATCAGATTTGATGGTATTAATTTCTGGACTGATAGCTTGATCACTCCATGGGAGCATGCTTAATTTACCATTCAAGTAGTCAATGAATAATTTGGACAACTCAGCAGGCGAACCTGGTCTGCCCCATAATTCCAACAACTTCTTTGGTGTATGACGCAACAAAGATCCATAAAACAAGGAAATTTCACCAAAAGCCGGAGAATTAGAATTACCCCATCTACCGTTTGGAAATTCATCCCAGTCTTTAGTTCTAATAATGTAATTGAATTTTTTGTTTTTCCAAAAAATCGGTCTAACAGTTTCTTGTTGTCTCAGAGGATTAAGTGATTTTCTCCAAGGCAATAATTCGGCACATGGATTCTTTGGCTCCACAGGCTTAGCTACACCAATTTCAATTTCATCTTCATTACAAATAGTAATCAAGTCTAATTGCTCTAAAATCATGACAGTGGCTTTTTCCAAGTTCATTGTGTAGAAATGCAAGTGATTCACTACTTTAGCCTCCAATAATTTTTTGCACATTTTGGTGACCAAATGAGACCCCAACTCTCTAATTTTGTAATCATTTTCTTTGTGTGGTTCCAAAACGTCTAAAAATTCTTGAGGAATGTGTATTTCCGACCATTTAGCTCTTCTAATAAAAGATGCATAGGTGGTAATCGGCATAATGCCAGGGAAAACTGGAGCCTTAATGCCCTTGGCGGTTAGCTTGTGGCACCAGTTAATAAAATTGTCCACATCGTAGAACATTTGAGTGATAATGAAATCACCACCAGCGTCTACTTTCTCTTTCAAAAAATCAATTAATTTGTCGACATCAGCTTCTTCGGCATGAGATTCTGGGTATCCTGCAACACCAATGCAGAAGTGGTCGCCGTACTTTGACTTAATGTACTTGACCAAATCTTTGGCATACTTGAACTCGCCATTGTGAATCAAATTATTGTTCTCGTCAACTTTTGCGTCTAACGGAGGATCTCCTCTAAGCGCCAAAATGTTTTGACATCCTGAATCATAAGCTTCTTTCAAAGCTTTGTCGATAATGCTGATGGACATATTGGTGCAGGTCAAATGCAAACATGTTTCGAGACCTAACACCGACTGACAGGTATTGATGATTTCTGTGGACAAATTAGATAAACGACCACCAGCGTTCCAAGTCACATCAACGAAAGCAGGATTCAAGTTGTACATTCTATCCATTCTATCATACAAATTCTGGATACCTTGGGAAGTCTTTGGAGGGAAGAACTCGAACGAAAATGTAGGTGGATCATTTTCAGACTTGTGACTATTAAGCAATTTGTCTGTGACTTTCATGGCAAATCAAAATATTATTGTTATTATTATTATTATTTTCTTCAAAAGCTTCAAAACACAAGAGTTTTATCTAAAAGTAAACAGTAGACTGCCGGCGAAAAGAAGAGCCATTGAGAGTTGAAAGAAAGAAGAGGAGATGAAAAGAAAAGTTGCCAACGAGCCCATGCAGTGTGCACTCGGTGAGTTTGCACATGTAAAGCGATCGCCGATATACGACAGCTACTGCCCGCTAGCGGGAACTGAGTCAGCGGCTCAACAAAAAAGTAAAACAGCGGAAAGTGAAAAAAGCAAAAAAAAAAAAAGCATTTGAAAGAGTCATCTCTGCATATATCTGCATACATGAGTGCATCTATGCGTAAAAAGGTCTACAAACGTACAAGCATGTGATGGGGTAAACATCCTTACACAAAGATACACCCTTACATTCACCTTATGGTGCTTTTAGTAATTAGTGCACATTACATCACATGACTATTTTTCAAAGTCGCGCTTTGAGGCGAAAAAAAAAATTTGAGTAATCAACAAAAGCAGTGAGAAAGAGTTAATTATGAAAGCGCTGTCCCGTCTGTGTATCCTGTGGTTGTCTTTCAAGCGCTGATTTACTGGCGGCTATTCCTTTGACAAAAGCGTGAAAACACTGCAGTGTGTTTCAAATTAGATAAAACCTTGCAGAGGTCATTATCTCCAAGCAAGCACTCAAAAAATTGAAAAGAGAATAACCTTAGTAGTGCAAATATTAAAAGCTTTGGAACCACAATCTCGCCGCCAATGTCTGGAAACCAGAGCATTTTGTTTTCGGCTTCCAAGCAAAGGAGTCACCATTCCAATGACGCAACCAATGGTGGAATAGACAACTCCGATAATGAAAGTATCAACAGCGATTATATTCCTTCGTCTAATGGCGCCAACAACAATACCTCTGCCCATGCTTCTCATGATCATACTCATTCTGAATATTCAGCAGAATTAGGTGAAAGTGGTAATGAAGAGGACAAAACCATTCAACCTTACTCTAAAGACGAGTTACCACCTCATGCCTGTGCTTATTGTGGCATTCATCATCCAAGTTCGGTGGTCAAATGCAACACATGTAACAGATGGTTTTGTAACTCAAAGTTGAATAATTCTGGATCACATATCATCACTCACTTGGTCATGTCAAGACATAACACTATTTCATTGCATCCTGACTCTGATTTGGGTGATACCACTTTGGAATGCTACCATTGCGGTAACAAGAATGTATTTATCTTGGGTTATGTCACTGCCAAGTCGGATACAGTGGTTATCATGTTGTGTAGATTGCCTTGCGCCCAATCAAAAGATATTGCATTCGAAACTGACAAATGGCAATCGCTTATTGAAAACAGACAATTATTAACTTGGATCGCCCAACCTCCCAATGATGAAGAAGTTATTAGAGCCAGGCCAATTACTCCAGCCCAAATTGCCAAATTAGAAGCTCAATGGAGAATGAATAGAAATGCTACTATTGAAGATGTCGACAAGCCAACCGAAGAAGACGAAGTTGAACCAATTTTGATCAGATATACCGATGCTTACCAATACCAAAAGTCATTCTCCCCATTGATTGATTTGGAATCCGAATATGATAAGCAGCTAAAAGAATCTCAGGCTTTGGAGCATATTAGTGTTAAATGGTCATTGAGTTTGAGCAATCGTCATTTGGCCCGTTTTGCTTTATCAACTTTTGAATCTAATGGTTTGAAAGTTGCTGTGGGTGATGAAATGATATTGAGACATAGTGTCTCCAACGAGCCTCCATGGGAATGCAAAGGATACATCGTTAGATTACCAAATGTCGAATCTGAGGAATTTGTGCTTGAGTTAGCGCCTAGTAAAAAAACACCTCCAACTCATGCTACTACTGGCTTCACTGCTGAATTTGTTTGGAAAGGTACCAGTTATGACAGAATGCAACAATCATTAAAGCGTTTTGCCATGCATGAGGATGCTGTTTCTCCGTACATTTATCACACCATTTTAGGTCATGATGTTGCTCCAGTGGAATTCAAAGTTAACCTTCCTTCTGAATTTTCCATAAGAAATTTTGCTAAATTGAACACATCTCAAACTAATGCTGTCAAAAGTGTTTTACAACGCCCATTGTCTTTAATTCAAGGTCCACCGGGTACTGGTAAAACCGTAACTTCTGCCACTATTGTGTACCATTTATCTAAAATTACCAAACAAAAAATTTTGGTTTGTGCTCCATCAAATGTTGCAGTTGATCATTTGGCTGATAAATTAGATGCTTTAGGATTGTCTGTGGTTAGATTGACTGCTAAAAGTAGAGAAGATGCTGAGAGTTCAGTAACTGATTTAGCTTTGCATAATGTTACCAAGAGAAAAGCTACTGGTGAACTTAAAAAATTAATCAAATTGAAAGAAGAATTAGGCGAGCTTTCCAATGAGGATAATAGAAAATATTTGCGGTTGACCCGTTTAACTGAAACGCAACTTTTGAAGAAAGCTAATGTTGTTTGTACCACTTGTGTTGGTGCAGGTGATAGACGTCTTAATGGTTTCCAATTCCCAGTTGTTTTGATTGATGAAAGTACTCAGTCTTCTGAGCCTGAATGTTTGATCCCAATTGTAAAGGGTGCTAGACAAGTGGTTCTTGTTGGTGACCATCAACAATTGGGTCCAGTTATTTTGGAGAAAAAAGCTGGTGATGCTGGCTTGAAGCAATCTCTTTTTGAAAGATTGGTTGTTCTTGGCCATATTCCAATTCGTTTAGAAGTTCAGTATCGTATGAACCCATGTTTAAGCGAGTTCCCAAGTAACATGTTTTACGAAGGCTCTTTACAAAATGGTGTTACTGGCGACGATAGATTGATTAATAACTCATTCCCATGGCCTATTAGAGATAGCCCAATGATGTTCTGGGCTAATTATGGTAAAGAAGAAATTTCTGCTAGTGGTACCTCTTACCTTAACCGTGTTGAAGCAATGAATTGTGAAAAACTTGTTACCAGATTTTTCAAAAATGGTATTAGACCAAGTCAAATTGGTATTATTACTCCATACGAAGGACAAAGAGCTTACGTGGTTCAATATATGACTTTGAACGGTTCCTTGGATAAAGAAATGTATGCACAAGTTGAAGTTGCCTCAGTTGACGCTTTCCAAGGTCGTGAAAAAGATTTTATTATTTTGTCATGTGTTAGAGCTAATGATCAGCAAGTTATCGGTTTCTTGAGTGATCCTAGACGTCTTAATGTTGCACTCACTAGAGCCAAATACGGTTTAGTGGTTTTGGGTAATCCAAGAGCATTGGCAAAGAATTTTTTGTGGAACCATTTGTTGGTCCATTTTCGAGAAAAAGGCTGTTTGGTTGAAGGTCCTTTAGATAACTTACAGTTGAGTTCGGTGCAATTGAACAACCCTGTTCAAAACAGATTTAAAAATAGACAGCTCAGAAATAACAACGCTGATGGTAATGCTGCTTCTGCTGCTTCTGCTGCTGCTTCTGCAGAATCTTCTGGTGTCAGTAATGGTCTTGGTGCTACCGATTCTTTAAAGGCTGGTGGTGCCACTGCTGGTGCCACTGCTGCTACTAACCAACAAGCAAGCAACTTTTTTAACTTTGCTGCATCTAACGGGTTGCCAAATTTTCCAATCAGTGATTTTGACACCTCTTTTGCTCCATCAATGGCTTCTGCCAACAATGGAGTATCCGTTGGTCATGCTTTTGATAACGGATATGCATCATTTTTCCAATCTTCATGGCCATTACTAGGTTCCGGTCTTGGCGGAATTAACGCAGCTGCTGCCACTGCTTCTGCTACTGGTACTCCAAATACTGGTAATGCTTTTGGGGCACAATCAGAAAATAGCAATGTTTATACATCTGCTAATACTTTTGGTTCAAGTCAAAGTGAAAGATTAGGTGAATTTAATGCTCAAACTTCAAGAAACGGAAAAGTCAGAAATACTGACATTAGAAACTTGACTAACGCATTCAGCAACTTGTGATTTGAAAATGGGCCTCCATTGGGAGGCCCTTGTACTCGTTAAGAAGAAAAATAAGTTGCAAACAACAAGGTTTTCAAAACTAGTTAGGTGTGTTATCATGACTTGTGTTCTAAAGCATCAGAGATTTCAATCTTTTGAGTTTTGAGCCAATATAACGCATTAGTACAGTGTGTGTTTTGTCACCAATTTTGTTAATGGCAATGAAAGTTCTTTCATGCCACGTTTTGGTATTCATTGTTTACATGTCGCTCACTAGGTAAATTTATTAATGGCTGCTTGTTGCCTTCACAAAAACAAGAATTCTATTGTATCAGTACAATCTTATTTCATGCCTTACAGGAAGAATTTTAGATGTTGACTGAGCTCAAGATTCTTTCCACGCAATTTAAGATGTTCAACAGCTCTTTTTAATAGAACTCAACAAAACTTAGAGGCTTTTTTCATTATCTTCATAGACTGCTTCTCATCACTGATTAGGTATTATATACGTCTTTGTTGACTCATTCAACATTTGCTGTCTGAGTACTGAGCACTGAGAACTGTGCTATCTATCTAACTAGTATCAATAAATCTTGATGTGTCGTATTGCTACATGTCTTATTTTCTTATCAGATAAACGGTTTGTTTGTTTTTTTTGTTTTTTTCTTAAGATTCTCTTACCATATATACATGAAGGATGCCTAATTTTGTTGAAAAACTGTCTCAAAAGCGGACATTAATTTCATAATATACTCGCGGGTTTGCGTTTGTGGATAACTGCAGCTGCTGTCCGTCAACATGCTCACCAGCAATCTGCAAATGCGGTTATATGATGTCTATCTCAATAGAAGTAGAAAGAAGAGCAAAGATACCATTATTGCCAAAGTGTTTTCAATATCAATTTTTTTCCCTTCACTTTTGCTCTTCTATTTTTTTTTTTCTTCGCCACACCGCTTGTCTGTTGTTGCCATATAAAATATTTTTATTCAGGGCGGTCCACCATTTGATTCAAGTCAAGCCCACAAACACAAACACAAATCAGCGCTGTATGCATACAGCGCCACACACGTGTACTTTCTACTCCATCAGCCATCTAAAACTACACCGTCTAACACACAGCACTTACACACATATCTGTGTGAGAGCACAGGCAGAGAATTCAGTCAATTTGACATAGTAAATTCAGTCGATCCCAGTGCTTGCGTTATTGTCAGCGTCGGAGCCGGGTCCAACAATACCAGAGTCCTAGGCTGAGCATTTACCATCATCAACGCTAACGTCATTGCAATTTCCAGCACATCCTCTTCAAAGTATCAAACAATAGCTGGCCTACGTACGTACAGCAGTACAGCAGTACGGTAATAATCACTGACAGAGAACACAATATCTGCGGGGCAGGGAAAGGAGGCAAAGAAAAAAAAAAAAAAATAAAAGTTTTAGGATATAGCCCCGAGAAATTGTGTGGATGCGACAGTGGGTGAACAAAGAAAAGAATAAACTTTAGCACAATAATATAAAAAAAGTTTTATAAAGAAGGCAAGAAATAAAATACAAGAAACTCTGGAAACTAGCAAAGGCAACCATAATCAAAGCAGATGAGGTCTTTACCTCCTCCGAGATTATCCCGCCGTCGACGCATAAGGAGGATTCTCGACGAGATTATCTTCTACTTGCGCAAAGGCTACATTAACGATGCCAGTGCATTTCAAATTTTAACATACCCCACCACCACCACCAATGCAACATACTCTTCGACTTACCCTGGCACTGCCTATCACAATACTTCCCTCTTGTTTCTTAAGCATCAACGGAAAAGACATCAGCGTCGGGCAATGATTAGACGGACTACAAAGAAATTCGGTCGACATGCATTAATGAGCATCCCCGGGGGTCAGTCAACGATTGAGACTGCCAATATGTTGAGCACAGCGAAAAATGGAGTTAGTTGGGTGGCTTCTTTGCCTAAAAGAGCTGCTGGGTTTGGGTTTTTGTTTGGATAAATTGGCTCGTTATCAT
>JXWR01004170.1_pt1 | contig 18107 bp, 9 predicted proteins | sample 315541 | NCBI WGS metagenome assembly JXWR01 (sample SAMN03273951, study PRJNA271842) | soil metagenome | isolation source: rice field ambient CO2 | place: India: CRRI Experimental farm Cuttack,Odisha-753006 | collected 2013-12-17
TTAAATGGTTGAACGGGTCCTGTCAAGCTTGTGAATTTTGCGAATCTGGTAACGAATCTAACTGTGCTAAAGCAGATTTGTCCGGTTACACCCATGACGGTTCGTTCCAACAATACGCTACTGCTGATGCTATCCAAGCAGCTAAACTTCCAAAAGATGTTGATTTGGCTAATGTTGCCCCAATATTGTGTGCCGGTGTCACTGTCTATAAAGCTCTCAAGACCGCTGATTTAAAACCTGGTGACTGGGTTGCTATTTCTGGTTCTGGAGGTGGGTTAGGTACTTTGGCTATTCAATACGCAAAGGCCATGGGTCTTAAAGTATTGGGTATTGATAGCGGCGAAGATAAAGCTCAAATCTGTGCTGAATTGGGGGCTGATGTTTTTATTGATTTTTCCAAAACCAAAGATATTGTTGCTGATATCCAAGAAGCCACTAAAGGTGGTCCACATGGTGTTATTAACGTTTCTGTTTCTGAGAAAGCCATTTCCCAATCTTGCGACTATGTCAGACCTACTGGTACTGTAGTGCTTGTTGGGTTACCTGCTGGTGCTGTTGCTAAGGCTGAAGTGTTTAGTGCGGTGGTCAAGTCTATCTCCATTAGAGGGTCTTATGTTGGTAACAGAGCCGATACCAGAGAAGCAGTTGAGTTCTTTAACGATGGTAAAGTTAAAGCTCCAATAAAGATTGTTTCTCTTAAAGAATTGCCAAATGTTTACAAATTGATGGAACAAAATAAGATTATTGGCCGTTACGTTTTGGACTGTACTGATGTTTAATCTATCAATGAACTATATATGACTCTTGTATTTAACGAAATGTTTTGCTCTTATTCCTTTTATTTTGCAACCAATGTTAAAGATGCGATGGAAACGTTTCATTGCATGAGCATCATGGGTGAGGAATGAAATAACGATATATAATTGGAAAAACAGAGTACTTCTATTGGTGATACAGTTTGTAATAAAAGTAAGGAAAATAAGTACAATTTCAATACTCAACTACGTTTCACTGCGTAACTAAGATCTCAGCAAGTGACCTTCTTTCACTACTAGAGGACAGGCTAATTTAATCAGTGCTACCCTCAGGTATGAGTAGTAGATCTAGTCACCATAGTCCAACAATATCTTGCAGGGGTTCAGAAGATTCTTCCCCTTTTCATGTCCGGGTAGGTTCACTTTTCCCCTTTTATTAGGACCACATTATAAGGAAATTACGTCATCAATGGCAACGTGTCCGAGCGGTTAAGGAGAAAGATTAGAAATCTTTTGGGCTTTGCCCGCGCAGGTTCGAGTCCTGCCGTTGTCGTTCGTTTCTTTTTTGGAGGCAAGTTTTTTTGAAACTTGCAACTTTGATGTTTTATCATCATCCTTCCATCCAGCAACACAAGAGAATTACACTAGGTCAATAACTTCTTGATATTTCAAAAGAAACATTTTTGCCTACGGCAAGATAAGGACTTTAATTCCATTTCAATTTCTAGTCTTATTTTCTGTTTTTGAAGAAGATGAAGAAAAAGAAGTAGGGTTGTATTAAGAAAAAGAAGCGTTTTCTTCAGAAAATAGTATACTATTATGTAAGTAAAACACGTTTTTTCCTTTCAATTCAAATTTTTTTCAACATTCACAATTTCTAAAGTTTTGCATAAGATATTCATAAAGATAATTTTGTGTGCCAAAAAGACTTCATTATACAATCTTATTCACATATTCCCTAGCGGCAATACAAGCAGTAATTTTTGTTGTATTTACATTGACCGTAAACTTTACTCTTATTTACGCCATTGTAAAGTTCCACTTCTCCTACTTGTAACCCGCCATTTTCTCTTGACAGCAGCAATTTATTTTGGTTCATTTCCAATCCTTTAAAAAATTATTATCAGATTACATAGTATTGTAAATTTTGATCTCAGGCAAAATCATTTTGTCAATATGGCATGATCTTATATAAATAACTCTGCCAGTAATATATAAGGAATATCGATAGAAATTCTCATCTAAAACCTTACAAAACATGGCCTCCCTGGTTTGGCACCTTTTTAGACGTTGAAGTTGACCCAAATTTAGAGGAATCCCAGATGTACGAGAGCCTCCTGCATGTCAATGCGTCTTCATCAACATCGCCTAACTTATGGTGTGATAGTATCATGATGATGTCTTGATTATATAATCCTTGGCAAACGGAAATAGAGACCATGTACGTTGGCAGGACTTTCTTTAGAATGTTATCAATGAATTTCAAACTTCAAAGGTTTTTCATTTTGGCGAAGACCCTCGAGTGCTTTTTTAACTTTACTTTGACTAGGCATCTATACCGTTGTGAAGTAGCTACTAATGTAATGCCAGGAATTTCTACAAAATTTTTTCTTTGTTGGACAATTGTATTGCACTCTGTAATTCTATCATTTGCAGTTCCTTGTCGTTTGGTGAGCGTATGTTTGTTTGATTTCAAGTATTCTACCAGAATAGTTTTTTTTTAGCTTCCACGTAGAATATGCTAAAATACCAGAGTAGGGAACTATTTCGTGCGCCGCTCCAAGTAGAGCATGGCGAATGATTTTCCCTTTAAGGACTTGAATAATTTATGATGTTAGACGATATGTGTGCAGAACCCGTTTCTACGGGATATTAATCTGCAGTATGATTCACATATTGTAAAAATACTATCTGTATATACCCGCTAATCTGAAAGACGGATTGGATGATTCACGTGACTGTAAATATTGCGCCGGGATTTTTGTTCTTTCCTCGAGAAGCGGGAAAGCGACTAAGACTCATCGCCGCCAACCAACCAACAGAAAATTTTTTAAATTGGCTGACACACTAGTTCTCCTCGGCTCAATAGTACCGTAAAAGTCTATAACTAAAGCGTTTTTTTGATCGGTTTTTCTGGTTCTTATATTCATATATACCAAAATACTCTCTTTCCCAAAGGGTCAACTCTCGTCTTATCTTTGTCGTGTTTTGCCGTCATTTGCGTTATTGCTCAGTACATGACCGACATTATCATTTTTGTCCGAACATCACAACTGAAACGCGCCAATCAGTCATAATCATTTCCAACATCAAGACATTGCACATTGAAAATATTTAACAATATCAACTGAAAAATAAAGCGTTTTTGACGTATACTATTTTCCAATTGATTAATTTACATTTTTATTGCAACATACACTATATTCAAATAATATTTAACCCAAAATGTTCGCTCCTCCTCCACCGGTAGTATTGAATGCACAAGCAGTCAGCGGTATTCTAGGGTATGTCTCTTTCATATATATGTTTGATTTCAGTTTATTTTTTATTTTTTATTTATTTATTTATTTATTTATTTTTTTTTGTCACTTGCTCTTGAACTCTTTTACTAACCATTTTTAGCTCTATTTCCATTGCATGCTGGGTTATCGTTTTTGCTCCACAAATTTACGAAAACTTCTGCCGTAAGAGTGCAGAAGGGCTTTCGCTTTTATTCGTTGTTCTCTGGCTTATTGGTGATGTTTTCAATGTTATTGGTTCCATTGCTCAGAATGTTCTCCCAACCATGCTCATTTTGGCCATTTATTATACCCTCGCTGATGTGGTGCTATTGGCTCAGTGTCTCATGTATGGAACTAATGAAAATGTTGACCCAATCCATTTGTCGCCGGCTAATCCATTATCTGAAGACGTTTTAGACGAAATCATTGCCCATCAAGACCATCACCATCACCATCATCACAATCATTATTCAGAAACCGACCGTCTCATTGGAAACGACCAACCACATCGACATGCATATGACGAAGAAAGCAGCCAAAACCAACAGCTAATCACAGACTCCGAAAACCAACTGCAAAAAAGTTCTTCCAGTAACTCAAATGTCTCTAAATTCAGAAGCGAAGTCACCAATGGTCTTCTTGTGGCACTTGTGTTAGTTTCTGGTATTGGGGGCTGGTACATTTCCTATATCAGAAGCGCAAATCACGATGTCAATACTCCTCCTGACCATCATCATGATCAAGACAATTTGGAAATTGACTTTTGGGGTCAAGTTTTCGGTTACTTGTGCGCAGTCTTCTACTTGGGTTCTCGTGTACCGCAGATACTTCTCAACTATAGACGTAAATCCTGCGATGGTATTTCATTTATGTTTTTCTTTTTCGCATGCATGGGTAACTTGACTTATGTATTGAGTATTTTGTGTGTTGGAGTTAGCAAAAGATACATTGTGATCAACTTTAGTTGGTTGCTTGGTAGTGTTGGGGCTTTAGCTCTTGATGCAGTAATTTTTGTCCAGTTTTTTATTTATAACGATGACGGTGCATACGATACTCTTGATGATCAGGATGAGTATCCATGAGGTTACAAACCAAATTTGTTTTTGACATTTTGCTCTTTTTTTTTCTCTTGTTATAAATTTATATTCCAAACAAAACTAAAAATTTAAATAAAAAAATTAAAGAAAAAGTTTCCTTTAGTGTTTAATGTTGATACACTCATAGATGCAGTGCAGTTGTATCTGCAAACTTACGCTCTGTTTCTCTGCTGGGTCAGCCAATAGATGAATTTCGAAGTAATAATTTCTTGCCTGTAGTTGATATATAATTAAAATTTCCCAGAGGTGAGTCAGTCCCCAGTACTTCGCCATTATTTGAATTGAAAGCATTTCAGAAAGACATTGAAAATTATATCAATCAGTGACGATAACTGCATTCAATTACTAATTATGCATTAATGCTAATCAATTTGATAATATTTCAGGTACGTTAGTAGCATGTACTCATATATTTTGCGGTTTTCCTTTTACATTTATCTCAACAAGATGCATTTTAACACCAAACGCCTACTATGAGACAAACTTTCTCAAGATGAACATCTCAATATTATATCCATTTGCTCGATTGGTACATGCACGGGGGCGTATCCCAACCCAATATCTTCTATTTCTAGTTTGAGGGTTTCCTCTAAATGGCTGATTACGTGTCCAGGTATTGCTCATTGAAATCAACGACAATTGACAATCGTACCCTAAGTGTAGCGATAATGTGCGAGTATATCATATTGTACAAACATGAACTAGCCTAGGGAAGAGATTTGTATTTCTTTTGTGGTATCTGGTTGAAACCGCTTTCCGCAACCATGATTTTGGTGCATCAGTTGCTTCACTTTAGTTTTAGGCTGTGATAATCGATCTAATTACTATTGTGTATCTTATATTTCTTGCAAATTATAGCAAAATTCACTTTATAATTTGCTCTTTGATTTTAATTTATATCGGAGAGAGAGTATTGAGCTTTATGTTATTTCCTCGTTGAACGCTGCTTTAGTAATGTAGGAAGCAGCTTTGATTTTCATACTAAGCGCAGCTCACTAAAGCGCACCAAAAATGTGCTATAAGCACCCAATGTTATCACTTTTCTTTAATATAGCGATTATAAATGTACAAAGAACATTTAACATCAAAACCTCATCTCATCACGCAACAACTCTAACCTGCCATATAACTGAGGCTCCATGCTCAGCAATAACCCTTACAAAAGTACAGAGAGCGTTGCTCACAACTGTCAGCTGAAACATTCGCTGTCGTTGCCCGTAATGACTCCAGAAGTACTTTCACAGCCATTGCCACAAAATTGCTCCACAACAGATAACCAATTGGTAGTTGAAACCAATATTCAAATCATTAACGGCAGCAAATGTCTAATGAATACTCTAACGTGGCCAAAGATAAAAGCTCTTATACAGCAAAATAACTTACAAAATTTTGCCAGAGCGCCACCAGATGCTTTTGAATACAGAAAGTTTCGTGACACTTTGGCGGCTAAGAGCTTGTCAGTCTACAAAAGGCTAGTGTGCGAACAACTTGAATGGGCTCCCAAAGATCTATACAAAGATCCAAATGTTGAAGATACAGATATTATCATAAAGCCAAGTTCCCCATACTTGTTTCACCATGCCGCCGATGTTAAGATTATGCTCAACGAGTTCCCGTACAACTTTAGCAAGCAAGTAACTCACTTGCTTGTATGGATCAAAGTGCCGATTTTGTCTGATCCTATAAGTGATGTTGGTGATATTTCTTCTTCCACTCGAGGATTAGTTGATTTGTATGTTAAGAAAACTTTCATAGATGGGTTGGGTATTGATAAAGAAAACATCATTTGGTTTCGCAACTGGTCAGCTTTGCAAAGTGTGAAGCAAATAAGCCACGTTCATGTTCTTGTGAATAAGTTGTCGAACCAACAACTTGAACAACTTTTATTTAAATCTGGCGAAATGTTGACTTTGGAGGAGGTGAATAGTTTTGATGATTTTTGAAAGCACTTAAAATTGAGGCGTGAGTGCTGGGAAAATTTTTTTCTTTGAGAAGAAAAAAAGGTTCATTCAAATCTAATTTACCTATGCATTCTGTAGTTTATATAGCCTACAGACTCATAATTTCTAAATACAAGATATCTTATAGATTCATCTCTGAGTTTCTGAAAATTACGCCATCTGACCTAATGCGTCAGACAACACCATCAATTTCATGCCTCGATATACCCAGTGGATGTAAACAGCATTTTTGCATATCTTTTTGTGCGGTGTTTTTTCTCCATTTTGTATTTGTCCTGCATATAACGGCGTTTGCTGCCGGTTCCTGCGACATAAAAGTTTGGGAATGTACTGGGCTGCATCAGATGCAGAAAACGCTGGGTTACATTCCTATCGGGGAATTCGCGACAACAAATTATAAGCTTTCAAAAAGGAGGGCTCGAAGAATAGTACTTGAGCGATCGCTAAAAAATAAACTTAAAATACCCAAATTCTTTTCTCACCAACTCAAAAGTAGTTAAACATTACATCAGCCTGCTTTTATAATTATGAAACAGCCATGAAAGCTTTTATCAAAGTTTAACGTAAAGGAGCTTTTTCTTTACCTTTGCTAAAGCCTATTCTTTTTTTAGTAGCGCTGAATTGATGCAAACGCTAGATTTATGATAAAGTTGGTCCAATTGGAAACGTAACAAACAGGCTTGTGTATTTAAAATCAAACGAAAATATAGTACAGTATATAGTATAAAATGGGGGTGGGAAGTATACCAACTAGCTTTGGAAAAAGAATTTTTTCCATTATAAAGTTTGTGTGGTTTCCCTGCAGTGTTCATAGGTGAATAACAAAAAAGAAGTTAAAAACTGTAATAGTCATGGGCAAAGTAGTAATCGTATCAACGGAGGGAAAACGGAGAAAGCGAAAAATCGATCTAGAGCCAACTTGTGTGCATCCTTTGTGGTTCGAGTTTTGTTTTGTGATTTGCTGGTGGGTATTCTTGATATTTAATATATATGAAATCCATGATGCTCGATGCAATTATCACATATTCTGTGATGTGTTTTTGGACAGCACATCCTCGAGTAGAGAAATTCGGCAAGATCTGGATCGCAAAGATCGAAATTTTCTGGAAGCTCCACTTTGGTAGAGTGGTTTTCTGAACATAAGCAGCAAAGAAAAGTGACAACTTTGATATAGTGCATTTTTTCTTCCCATAAATATATGAATGAAGGGAAGGAACCAAGTCGCTTAGTAAAACTAATGAGATGAGATGAGATGATTACCTTGTGAAAAGCGATGATCAATTGTATCAATATGTGTATGAACTTGAGCTAAGTAATTTCCTTTCAATTTTGCAACCACCAAGGTAACAACATAAAATGAACTGTAGCGAGAGAGGGCGAGCAAAATCAAATGTGTACGGTAAATGAAGAAATCCCAAGCCTTTTAAATATTTTTTTGTCTATTTTTTGTCATCTGTTTTTTACTTCGGCTTGTTATGCGTACATATACAGCAGCACAATAAACGGCACGCGAAGTTAGTAATTATCATCTAAGCGTGTAACAGCCGGCAATTATCCGTGGCAACGAGAAAACAAACAGAAAAAAAATAAAAAATAACAATGCCAACAACCACAAACAACTGTTACGACTAACCTCTGAGTATCAGATAGCATAATAGATAAACGAAACTAGCTATTAATGATGTACTTTTTGCAAAAACCTCTTTGCATCTTTTCCGCTTCCAATTTTTATATCCTAAATATTGTACAATCTCAAGTTGATTGTATTGTGCTGGCGCTGACGGGCGTTCCATTTATCGATTGTATTCTAAGGTATCTCGGTCTGTGCGTATGTACTGCAAGTAAATCTGCCCTTTAAGGTAACTCAGATAACAGCATACAAAAAAAGAAGCAAAAAGTACAAAAAATATATAAACATAAAGCTAAAAACAGCATTGAACAACCATAACAGAGTAAATAAACATATTCAAGACCGCGCCACTTTCCTACTATGATTTTGGTGTGGATAGTACCAGTTGTTAGGCTCTTGGAGCATTTGTAATTTACCTCGGTCGCAAGTTTATGCTGTTTTGGGAACATTGTTTGCCTGCGTTAAAAAAAACCTTACCATGCTTGAAAGAACGCTATGATTATATCGGTTACAGGCAGACAGTGTCTGAGTCTGACTAGCACAATTTTAAACCCGTGGATCGCTTAACAGCGCCTTTATTTGTCTTATATAGGTGTTGTCGTCCGCTTCAATTATACATTTTGGCCTTCTTTAAAGTATATCCTTGTAAATCTAAATTATATACGCTCTGACGCTACGTAATCGGTACTAAAGAATTTATTAATTAAGGGTGCTGAACTTGTGCTCCGCGGCAAGGGCTTTTACTGCAAATTAATTAACAGTCAGATTAAGACAAACGTAACGAGATCGACTCCAAAAAGTAGACTCTTCACAGAAATAGATTGATATTTTGTACCGTACTGATTTTGGACAATTAGTCGCTTTCTTTTCCCCCCTCTTTTCGCCCTTTTACTTCTGCTATTTTTTACTTTTTCTTATCCTTCGCGCTTTTTTTTTTTGTTTTTTTGTTTTTTTTACACATTTCTGTATGCTGGTCTTTTCCATCAATGCCGTGCAACGCTCACTTTCAATATGCAAACGCTGTTTCAAAGTGAAAAAAACCTAAAGGAAATAGCTTTACGATCAAAAGACAACAGGAACAGAAAATCAATTTATTATGCTCATATAAAGTAAATTAAAATAGCGTATTATCCGAATTGTCATTGCGCCTTGTAAATCTTTTATTATTTCAATCTCTTTCTAATTAATTGTAAATCAGCCGGTCGACAATAATCACTTTCTGATAAGTTCCAAGAGAACCTGTCTACGTCCTTCTTGAAATGTTGAAATGACTCTTGCTGCGCTATCGTCAGATCCTAACCCGCCACCAATAATTTGCAAATTCCGCCCAAATAACACTTGTGCCAAAATTCCAGCCCTAGGGCCTGTTGCAAACACTTTGTAAATCTCAAGATTATGTTTTGTGCATATAATCAAATGGCCGTCTTGATATGCTGCACCGTTACAACAAACAGTGTCAAACTCAATAAATTCGGCTCTGGAAAAATAACCATGGTCATTACAGAAGACAGCCATGCGGTCTAGAACTACCAACGTTTCACCGGTTCGCATTCCAAAGATCGCGACCGGCAGCGCCGTCAGTAACGATTGCGTGATCCGAACTAGGCTGTTGCTTAATGTATTTGACAGAGTACTTTTGTTTCCAATATTGGCTCTGTTGTTGATGCTGTTATCTCTTTGTGACTCTAAGTTAATAAGTGGCTGCGGGAACCTCGTAAGTTCAGTTGGCTGCTTCTTGCTTTTAAATGTATATTTGTAAAACTGCCGATTCTCCACACGCAAAAAGATATCAGAGTCAATTGTATCGCACTTATTCACTTCAGACCCGAGTTTTTCTTGAACGTCGGTAAGTTTGTGTACTATCGTTTCCACAATCTGTTGGCTTTGAATTCTAATTCTCGTAATGTAAACCATGTTGCGACTCAAACTGCTACTTTTTACATAGGCTAATGCTTCAAAGTTATTGAACTTTAAGCAGCCAAAATCAAGTATGTCTTTTGATATCAAGCTGGCTTTTAACTTCGGCAATTTTTTGCTCAAAAAAAGTACCACATCATCAAAAGATAAACATACCAACTTCTTGTATGCTAATAACACAAGAACATTATCGTCTTTGAAATATCCAAACTTCCGCACTCCTTCATAAGAAAGAAGCTTTTTCCATTTTTCATTATCAGAAACACACCTAGCGCATACTGCATTGCTCATCCCGATAATCTCATATTTCTTTTGTTTATGTTTTAATGTTATTGTACTAATGACTGTGCTATTTAGCATATAAGCGGCCAGCCTTGACGAACTCTTGAGAACTTTAACAACATCATTGGGATATGAGACTCCTAGATAATATAGCCCCTCATTAGAAGATACTGATTCTGCAATGTATTTAAGTTTGAATGCTGATAACTGCTGCATTTTATCGAAAAATAATTTTCGAGCTTCTGTAACCTTCTTGATCCATTCTTGATCTTGTCCTCTATAGACGATAACAGACGTCATATAATCTTCTGCAATGTTGAATATCCGAAGCTTAGACATCTTGGCGTTGGCCAAACTGTGTTTTTCCCCATGACTGCTTCCTCCTGATGTTTTAAAGTTCAATCTCGCAGATTTACTTTTGGAGTCTTTTTTCTTGCTATTCGCAATAAGGTACTGCACTGGAATTGGATTTTCAATCACTTTATAATTATGTCTTATAAAATCAATCTCGCATATTAGGAATCTCGAAGAAAATAACAAAAGATACAAATTTTTTGAGTCTGATGCACTTTTTTTTGCCAGATTCTCACAAATAATGACATCATCTTCATCAAATTCAGTATTTACATTGTAATTAAGAGGCGAGAATGTAATTTTTTTGAAAAGCTCCCGGCTATCATAGGTCCTTTTCCACTTATTCAATTTTGCAGCAAAGTCCTTTAGTTTTTGTAACACTTTATCGACTTGATTCCATTCATTAGACCCTGGTACGGAAAGCTTTTTAATCTTTTCGAAAGTTGGTACCATGATAATTGCGTCATCAACGAACGCATTGTAGAAATTCTTTTGTGCAATATAAGAATTGTGACTCTTAAACCATGCGAAAAACTTAGATTGAGGCTTCTCTCTTTCAAAATTAATGAACACTAACAATGCAGACTTGTTCTTCACTTGTTCTTTGTAAATGCTTTCAGAATTGTCAAGCCAACTGAGAAAAGGGTTCCAGTACTCTCTTTCAATATACTTGCCTTGCTCTGCTAGTATTTCTTTGAGCGGCTCCAACAAGTATTTTTTCTTTAATTTTCCAATTTCCTCTACCGATTCAAATGCATATTTATAAAAAACGGCTGGCCTCAATGGATAGGCGAGTGTTTTTTCTTGCTTGAGAAAATCTTTACCAACGGTATTCACGAAAATAGAGTGATTTTCCACATCTCTATGCGCCGTGGCGATAAGCTCAAAAATTGCCGAACTTTTATCAATTTTGGCTTTATCAAGCGTTTGCAATTCTTGTGGCAGGATGTCCCAGTATATATGCCATCTTTGATTAAGCTGCTTGGAAACGTCGAATTTGCGCCTATTGAAAGGACAATCGAAATCATAGCATTTATGAGGGAAATATACTCTATTTTTTAAATTTGTATTGGCATGGTTGTAGTGTGTAGAGTAGCACGTTGTTAACCGTGGAATCACTCCGCTTATTGAAGCTTCATCATTAATGAAAACTTGATGATTAAATGCCTCAACGAAGCATTCATGTTGCTTAAATTCGTAAACTATCAAGTCAACAACTTCCAAAAGGTCATAGTCGTCAAAATTTGGACAATAAAATTTGACAATTAAAGATAAATATTGCCGCACCTCTACTTCTGCAAATAAAGCTTTCTCAAACCAATGGGGCAAATTTAGCACCCACTTGAATAGTGATGATAGAGCCCAAATATCCTTACACTGCAAAAGTCTAACTTTACTGAGAGTAACACCTTCATAATCAACACGCTCATCTGTTGAGTGGTCTACTAAGTCTTGGAAAATGTGGTCTTCTTTGGTTTTAAAGTGATTCTTAAACAGTGAAGCATCGATACCCATAGTTGCGTTCTGTAAATCCACATCAACAAATAGTGATTCTGCAGCATTATCATTGAGAGGATCATTAGAGTCTAGTTGAGCCTCAAAGATATCATCATTATCCATATCACTTTCATCATCATCATCAGTATCATCAGAGTATTCCGAGCCAAGTAAAAGAGCGCCAGAGGTTTGTAAGGCAAAAATGTAATTTGATAAATTTTCTGGAGATTTCGCTACCAGAGGTGTCGTCCAAGTTTCTCTATCAGGCTCAATTAAACAATTGGGCACATAGGCATTGTTATTGTCGTTATGATTCGATAAAAAAACCGTGTTGTGTACAGTGTCTTCAAAACTAACTCCTTGCGAACCCAAAAGCTCCTTCGAACCTTGCTGAGTTTCAAACACATTTGAATGGGGCGTCAGGGCCGCCGAAGGCGTAACTGGCGTTTGAAATGAGTTTCGTCGTACATCGGTAAGATCAATAGGAAGAGCTCTTGAGTTTCCTTGTATGGGGCCAATTGAACCTGACCTCAAATGGAGCAGGTTGACAAAGTCAGGCAAGTCAGACATTCGCGGAGTTTAAATGGAGCTTTTGAGTGAGTATTACTATGTTTTGCCTTTTCCTTATCCCACTGTTTTGATTCAAGCTTGTTTTATCGGCAAAGAAAAGTAGTCAAGCGCATCTATACCTATGATGGTGAATACGGGCTCTAATATAAGCTTCATTGATGAAACTAGATAAAGATTTCTTGAAATGTATACGTGATCCGCTTTCGATGAGATCACTAAGCGAACCCGTTGTTAATGTGTCTAATCCAAAACAGCGGAATCTTTGACTTTACTACTACAGATCGAAAAAAATATAGCCCACATCACATGCCTAATCACAGCCGCCCTGTTCAATGTGCGATGAGCAACATCCCACGAAAATGTTTTACTGAGCTTTATCAATGTCATGTCGTTTATTGTCAGAAAATGAAGGATTATAACGTGTTTAATAATAGAATACATAAAAGAAACAAAATATTTAAGCCCAAAGGCAGATGACAAGGGTGTGAAGTTATGATTACCGAAGATGAACTAATATATGATGAGGTAGCTATTTGAGCCTTTATCTTTGTAAGCTTGTCTAAAATAGATAAATATATTCAAAAGCCGTCTTCGCCAAAATTATCTTCCATTATGAAATATGATTATGAGAACAGAAACAGAGTTATGCCGGAGTTATTCTGAAGATGATCAACATCTTGAACTCTATATAGCATTTCCTCGCTGATAGAACTCTCCCATTACTTGCGCGGCACACCCACATGGAGCCTCTTCTCTCTAAGATATTTCTCCTGACTGAGCATCAAAGTCTTCACCAACTGAGGATCCGGCTTCTTTGAGTGCATAAAATTGCACATTCCTTTCCGTTCACAACTTTTGGTGAAATGCAGACGACAACAACTACTACTGAAATTCTGCACTGGACTTAATTCAGCATAGATAGGACGGCCGTCATACCAACGGTTATTGAGATTCTGTACCACTTTATCAGCCATTTGTTCCGTGGCAAACTTGATGTAAACATTACCGTTTAGATGATCATTGGCATTTTCACATACCACAACATCTTCAACTTGAGCTCCAAGTAATGCGCATTCCACAAACACGTCTTCAAAAAAGTGGGAAAATCGTAAGTCTATTTGATCCTGCGTTAGCTGGGACTTCAAATTCTCGTCAAGTTCTGGATTTTGGTAAAAATTTGGACACATTATGGTCTTGGAAGCCTTGGGCTTGATGTGTTTTCGAGAGCATTTCTCGCCGTGTCGGCAAGCGCCTATTTTGTAGTAGAAGGCACAGTTCACCTTATCCTGTTCGGTTCCTAGATTGCTATCTCTTTGCAAAACCATTATTATGTAATATTAAGTTGGTGTATTTGGTTACTATGTAAGAGATAGTGGTTGTAAAATGTGGGGTCGATGATTAAAATATTCTTACAGTTTGACCTGAGCTCTTCGCATTGTAGTTTATGCTAACTCCTTTTTATTTTTATTTTTTATTTTATTTTATTTTATTTTTTTCTTTTTATGCACAACAATAACAAAGTGCGCTTAGTAATACTCCTTATGCACGCCACCGCCTCATACTACAATCATTTTCAGTCAGCATGAACAGCCTACAATTTATACACATGAGTCTAGACTGTCAACTTTGTATATCAGATATAAGTGAATACTATTTAAAGAAAACAGTGGCTTGAAAATCAAACATATACCACTAAACCATGAAATAAATCAACATTGCACATACAATGTAGTTGACTAGCAAAATCGCGCCAGTCGCAAAATATGCCTTACCGTTCCAAATACAGAACGAAGCAAGGATGGAAGCGCAAAACATAGTTTCGCAATAAGTATTCTCGTACAAAAACGAATATGGACTCTTGGTTGCCGCAGCAATCAAGATCAAAAACGGAACAATCAAGAAATTGATCTGAATAGCAGAACCAACGGCAATGTTCATGGCCAATTCCATTTGGCCCTTATAAGCAACAATAATGGAGGTAACATGCTCTGCTGCGTTACTGAAAATAGGAATTAAAATAACCGTGATGAAAGTCTTTGGAATATGGGTCTTTTCCGAAAAATCATTCAAAGAATCCAATAAGTAGTCCGAGTTAAATGAAGCAACAACTGTAACGGCTAACAAGAAAAAAGCGTAAATGAAAACATCCTTAAATTTGACCCAAATACTAGTCGCTTTATCAACTTGCTTAGATTCTCGAGAGGCGACGTTTGACTCACCAGTGATAGGTTGGGCCGGTGAAGGCTTTGGAAGTTCATGTAGTTGGATTCCTTCGCCAGTGGGATCAGTAGCGGTATCTGATTGAACTATGGCTGTAGATTCATTAATCTTATTTTTACCATTATCATAAACAGATAACTTGACATTTTCCATTGATCTTGAAGTACCAGTCATGTAAGTATTGGAGTCAGACAAAGCAGAAATGGTGTCATTCCCTTCAAATCTATTAGTTGCAGAGAATCTGACAACAGAAGGAGTGCTACTACCACTGTCAAACATGTTTTTTTCAACATCCTTCTTATGACTAGCATCAAGCAACAACTTTTTATGTTGATATGGGATAATCAAATAAAGCGCATATAACATCAAATGCAAAACCGCCATACCTCTAGAAACTTTCAAAATTGCACTAGAAGGATGTGAACTAGAACTATCAGTAAATTGGGAAGTATAATTTGAGTTGTAGTTAAGAGTGTAAACCATTTTAGCAATGAAACCACTGAAAACCATAAAAATAACATTGAAATAACTGCTAAATTTGTTGAAACTTAATTGCTTCTTTTTAAAAGATGCAAAGAAAAAAGCACAACCTAAAATCAATTGAGTCGTTGCTAACCAAGAGCCAACCATAGAACCTTGAACAGTATCTAACTGACCCTTGAAAAGAGCCAAGATAGAAAAAATCAATTCAATAGCATTCCCAAAAGTGATATTAAGAAGACCACCAATGGTTGGATTGGTCAATTCAGCTAAAGATTCTGTCAAGTAACTGATAATAACCGATAAAGGGACAATGGCTAAAATGTTACAAACAAAGACAACAATTGTATGTTCTTTCCCTATATTACCCAAAACAATACCAGCAATAATGAATGGGTATAAAATGGAAAAATAGCCAGCGGCACCAATAACTTCAAGGATCTTGTTTTTCTTTGCCTTTTCATCAAACCAATTTTGAAATGCAATAGTTTGCTTGAAGGGGGGATAGCTGTCAAACTTGGAGGCAAAAGTGGCAAATTTGGATTTAACTCTCTTTAACAACTTGTGGTGATTAATATTATCAGCATTATCATTATCGTAGTAAAGAGATGGATACTTTGACAATTCTTGATGAACATGAATAGAAATCAATTTTTGAATTTCATCTTGAGAAACAGCGGTGAAACGGGAGTTGCTTGAGTCTGACGATGAGCTTGAAACGCCTGATTGATAGGCGCTCAATGGGGTGAATGAGGGATCTTTTTGAGAATCCGAAGATTGTCTAGATGTATGTTGAGAGAGATTTAAGTTGTCGGCACAAACATTTTGAGATATGGGAGGTTTATTCATCTAGGATACGCTGGTCAAAGAAAGAGGATAACAGAGATTGAAATTTGAGAGCGTGTGTTTTAAAAGATAAGCCGTGATGAGCTGAGATCTATGAAAGGCTATAAAAATTGAACTCGAAGCTGACTTGCTAAGTAAAAAAGATTAAAACGGGGAAAACAACAAGTATCTTAGAAAAAATTCTAAAAGATTTGAAACAAGGAAACCCTGAGCAAAGTTGGAAGGAGCAGGACCCTAGCTTTTTAAATATCAATTTTAGGCGCTACCCAGCGTGTGTACGGCCATGCACATTTGTCTCCGCCAACAGCTGCTATGCTTGCATGCTAAATCCGATAGATCATTGCAGAAGCGATAGCTCTCGCATCATGACTAAGCAGTATCCCTGTCACGCCCCAACAAAGCGTAGCAACTGTGCCACATTTTGCTGTGTGGCAATGTTTTATAATGTAGTATTACGCCTCTATGCTTACTATTGGGATGATACATGCAGACAAACTACTTCGTTTTGGCGGGGCACACCAGGCCCGTTGGATTATGTAAGCCGGGGCGTAGCAAAGATTTGGACCGGCATTCATGACTGGTAACTGTTTACTGCGGTGATGACGAAATGTTCAGCGATAGATATTTTGATGTCTTTTAGATTTATCTGGTTTTACTTATCTGATTAAACAGAGCTTCCCTCAAGAGAATTGGTGATCGGCACTGTGTCAACTATTATTGGTGACATGATGGAACGAATAACGGTTTGCGGTACATGGCTATTGTTGATGCCAAATTCAAACGCAGAAAATAAAGTATCTGGCGATCAATTACATACAACGAGAAAAATAGGGTATACAAACTGAAAGAATTGAATATTTCGAGTATGCTGCTGTACATAAAAAGAATAGAAGTAATCAATTTGCTCTCTTGATTATTTCATAAAATTATCCCTCTGCACAATATCTTCACACAAATTTGCCCAGATCATTTGAAATTCGAAAATTTTGCTTTGGTTTGTCCGATTTCACAATCAATCGTTTGAAACGAATTAAATCATGCTTGCGTTTTAGTTTCTTTTGCCATAAGCAACCAATGGCGATTCTCTTCGGCCAAAATTTTTTCTAATTAAAAATGACTATAATGTTCACTGTGGTGTTAGTGGCGGATAGTAAATACTCTCATATTTGCGCTCAAGCTTACAGGGTGAATGTCGTCCGATTAACGGTCGCGACTTTTTCGCAAGATATAGATAGATAGACTTACGCTATTGAGCTAACAGATATATGCGTGATAGAATGTAGATAAGAATCTAATAAAGGAAAACCCTTTTTTAGAAAAAAGATTGTAATACCCGGCAGTTGCATTTTTTCCTTATTGGTAAGTATGTTGCTTGGCTTACGGTTAAACTCTGAGAAATCAAGGAGATAACTTGGTTTTTTTAATTTGTTATTTTTGATCAAGCATCTCTTTTCGGTATCAGTTATTGTACACCCAAATCCACTTCTTGGGCAGTTTTCTATGATATTCCTTCCAAGCGTTTTCCTATCTGATATATAGTGGTTTTACTGACACGAGATATTTAGATAAAGGAAAAGATTTTCTTTGATTGTAACAAAGTAGAGTTGAGTAATCAAGAAGCCGCAATTTTCGGGATAAGTATACAGTGTATATATAGAATACTGGCAGCATGAAGGAGAGCACAACCTTATGATAGATAATAAGATAAATGGAAGGTTGAACGAAAAAGCAAATATATTCCATAAAATACATTGAAACAAATAAAATACATATATTAAAAAACATCTAAAAGCAATGTGTTAGTTCTGCTGTTAAGATAAAAATTCAGCGGTCAAGCAAGAAAGACAGACAGAAATTAAAAACTAATAATGAAAACAAAAACACCGTTGTACCAAAAAAATAATGCCAAAAATAAACAATAAAGGAAGAAAACAAACAAAAAAGACGAAAAAAAATCGCAAATAACAAAATGAGCAAAAAAAAAAAGAAAATAGATA
>JXWR01009767.1_pt1 | contig 18083 bp, 8 predicted proteins | sample 315541 | NCBI WGS metagenome assembly JXWR01 (sample SAMN03273951, study PRJNA271842) | soil metagenome | isolation source: rice field ambient CO2 | place: India: CRRI Experimental farm Cuttack,Odisha-753006 | collected 2013-12-17
CAGTGGCTTTCTCGTCGCCCATGTAGAGTAAAAATAAGGTAACAAAGAATCGGGGATACCATTTTCTTTTCCTTCCTACCATTCAATAGATCATTTATATACTTATCTACCTAACAATCCAAATCGAGTGAATAATAATAAAAAAAAAAAGTGTCATCGTCAACATCATCATCGCCATTTTCACCACCAAAGGCATCTCTGATTTGTTCTATTTCCGTGGTGATGAAACGTAGAGTGAAACATTGTCACGTGGGCATTTTTCTCCGCCAAGGTAGCGAATTAGGTGGCGTTGTAGACTGTAGTAAAGAGGAAGCTGACTCTAGTAGTGACGAATGCTTGGTAATTAGAAGGCACCAGTGCCCATGGGTAAACCACAGTGATAAAAGATGTAGCTGTATGTGATATGGGGTAGGAAGCACAGAATATTTGAAGCAAAAACGGGCTAGCAATGTAAACCTGACACAGATTTAGTTCCTGTGCTAACAGAAGTGCTGATCACAGAATGCTTCAAAAGCTTTTCTTTGGCACCGTGAATTTAGTAAGCTGTGCAATACTCTCTTGTCTTTTCTTATCTGTGTAGTTGCTGTAGTAACAAATAGTCTCTCAAAAATGCAATAGTATATACAAAGTTGGATGAATTACAATCAATCCAACTACGGCCGGCAACGAAGCCTATCAAGCATTATCAAATTGTTGCAATTATGCTAACAAAAAAGGTATTAGTAAATGGTAGCGTCTATAAATCTAAAAACAAATTGTGGGAATTTCCGCAGTCAATCTGAAGAAACTGGAAAAAGGTTAAAGTACATGAGATTAAAAAGGATAAATTAAGCCCTGGCTTTTCAGGAAAGCGCCTGGTCGCCCCAGGTTGTTAAACTTGTTTAACTGCTCAGCAATAACTGTTGTTTAGGTACTGTGAACAGTATCTATAATCAAACAAAATATTGAATTTTCGACAAGTATAAATAACATCGTTCATTTGATAATTTGCCTCCACCAATAATTCATCCACAATATCCTCATAATTAGTGCCTTTTTGTTCCACTTTTTGGCACTGCTCAAACACCCAAGTCCAAATTTTCTGTGCTGGATAAACGGTATTTCTCAAGTAGTTTTGCTCCCATCTGGAAATATCTCTTGGGTCATGAAGACGATAACGAAGATTGTACATGTAATTGCCTTCTCGGCTATGTTGAATAAGTTTCTGAATGCCATTGCGGTAAATTTGCATCAAGCGAGGTTCATCGAAGGCAGCTTCAAGACAAAATAAGAGACGGTGGTTATATGCGGGTTGACGAGTTTGATTGTTAATCATGGCAACGTACTGAGATTGGTCGATATTGTCATAGTTGATACTCATTTTGGATTGCTGTTAATTCGAATAAAACGCAACTGGTCGCCTATTCGTTAATCTTTTTAATGCTTAATATTTGACTATACTGTTGCTTTTGATGTTATTCCTTAAGCTTCAAAAGATCTGCAATATGATACGTTGGGTAATAAGGCCTATTTATATATCAAGAATCACTATAAAGATCGAATCTTGGTGGTCACAATTACCACTAACAATTATCAAACAAAAGAAGGGTAAAGCTATATATACCAAAAAGACTCGTCGAAAAGTGTTTTTTTATATTACTTCGATGTTGAATATGCTATATTAATTGAGTTTATCTCTCATTTCCGAACCTGAAGACGCAAAAAGAGACTCTCCAGACTAACTGGGGCGAACAGCAGCCACGCGGATTTACTACCACTGTTTATGAATATTACAAACACTCAGCTGTCGTCCGTGTGATATTCCCAGTGAGAGCAGTTGCACCACTATGTTGAGAAAATGTGATGAAAAAATGCGATATAGCGCACCGAAGGACAATTATGCATGGTCGTTAAGGATCGGCGGCGCTCCTATTATTGAAAAAGCTTTGCCTTATTGAGCATCGGCATAGTATAAATGCCTACCACTCGCTCTATGGCATAAAAACGAGAGGGATGGCAAGCTTTAATCAAGGCCTCGAAAACTATGCATCTTTAGGACTAAAGTTTGTCAAACATTGTTAATACAACTTTGCTGTTTAGATGGCTAGTGGTACAGATAATTGATCTGAATAATGCCCAGAAGACACCTTTTAATCTAGCAGCATGAACAAAAGGTACAGGTTTTTGCTATTTTTACTTTTGGTAGTATCAATCAATCAAACGGCCCTTACTTTGCTTAAAGATTACCTTCATCACCCTTTACCTGTGCTTTTGTGTTGACTGAGCGTTTCATAATCTTAGTTTTATAAGATATTAATAGTCTTTAGAGCATTGTGCTCAATATGGGCTTTAAATTTTTCTCTTTTAAATTTTTGGCCGATTGAGACTTTACTTTCTATCTGCATGTGAATTTGTTTTCTTTCTGTTGGTAATGTAAGAACTACTTTTCAGTTTTTAAATCAAAATTTCAAAGCTCTTAAAGAGTTTCAAAACTAATAATCGTGTTGATAGGGTATCCATTGCGCTTTAACAGTTATCAACAAGTCGGTATCCCATAAACTTTCCTGTTTACAAAACTGTTAATCTTTAATCCGCAACAGTGGTATTTATTGGTATAGCATAGAACACACTGTTTCCTTCGAGTATTTTTATGTTTTATTCGGAACCTTTTGAGCATACCCATAGGGTAAATATGCCCCTGAAATAAGATCTATTATTGTTAAACCCACCCAAGCTTGAAAGTACTTTGGTGACGAATGTAGTCTAAGAAGTGCACAGATCAAGAATTTTTCCTTCAAACTTTACCACGATATATGAACAAAAATAGGATTATCATATTAAAAAAAGAAATTGTACATAAAATCAATAATAAGTCTCTCAGTGGTCAAAATAAAGAACTTGACTTACAATTCGTTAAGCGCCGTAGACAAAAGAAAGCACATGTTATATGCAAGATCTGCGTTAGGAGCGCTGCACCGTCCGATGAGAAAGAAAAAAAAAATTTTTTTTTTATTTTTTTTTTTTCTCTTTCCTTGTGTGGTTGAGTATGCGCCTGAAATTTTTTTACTCTATTTTATTTTTATTCTGTGCTGATTTCAACATCAACCTGAACAGCACTTTTCAGGACATACACACTCATAATGTCTGGTCAGAAAAGAAAAAGTTCTCAAGCAGTTGGTGGTGGAGCTGAGCCTAGCGCTCCGCCTAGCGCTCCTGCCCCTTCATTGCTTAAGTCCAGCGAAGTCTCATTCCCAAGAGGTGGTGCATCCGCATTAACCCCATTGGAAGTTAAAGAAGTGGCCAACCAGGCTGCTAGAGATCTTCTATTTGAATCATTCAATAAGGTCAAGCAGCAGAAAGCTGTCGCTGCTGCTGAAGCAGAGGGCTCTCAAAGAAAAAAACAAAAGACATCGAAGAAGAAACAAAAAAACCCTAAATATTTGTCAACTGACGGCGACAAGATTAAGATTGAGCATTTGAGCGCTAGAAAATGTACTCCTGGCTCATACGTATTGGGTCAAGTGGTTGAAATAACTAGATTTGATATTGGTTTGGCTCTTGCTGATAACTTGGTTGGTTACATCCCAATCACCAACATCTCATCCGAGGTCACTAAACTTGTTGAGCAATTTGAAGCTCTGTCTGATGATGAAGATAGTGATAATGATGATGACGAAGAAGAAAAACCATTTCATCAAAAATCTTTGCCTTCAATCAATCAACTTGTCAAAATTGGTCAATGGTTAAGAGCCTTAGTCGTTGATCCTACTGAATACAAAACCAACAAAAGATACTTGAAGAGAATTGAGTTGAGTATAGAGCCAGCTCTTGTTAACGATCTTTTGGAAGAAGATGATTTGGTTGTTGGTCAATCAGTTCAAGCATCTGTGAAGAGTGTTGAAGATCACGGTCTTGTGTTAAATATTGGCAAACACGAGTTGACTGGTTTCATATCAAAGAAAGAAGTTGAAGCCAATGGTTTTAAACTCAATGAAATCACAGAAGGTAGCGTATTCTTGGTTATGGTCTCTAAAAAACCAACTAATTCCAGAGTTGTGAGTTTTAATTTTCATATTCCTGACAAAAAAACCAAACAGCACCCATCAGTGGATAAGATTTCTTCTCTTGACGCAGTTGTGCCTGGTAACATTGTTGAAGCTATTGTCAACGAAGTTACTCCATATGGTGTTACTTGCAAAGTATTTGGTACTATCAACGCTTCTTTGAATTTGCCAAACTCAGGTCTTTACAGCCACGATGCTTTGAAAAGCAGGTTTGAAATTGGTGGCAGCTTCAAAGCTAAGGTTGTAGTATCCGTTGTATCGGAAGGCGAAAAGAAATTGTTTCTTTCATTATTGCCTCATATACTTCATTTCAAGAGAACTCCATTTGAAGATTCTTCTTTTGATCCAATGGAAGCCTATCCAAGAGGATTTTTGCTTGATTCCGTTACAGTAAAAGCTCAAGACGCTCAATATTTATACATCGATCTTGGCAGTGGTCCAGTGTTGGGACGTGTGCATATTTCCAAACTTCCTGAAAACTCTGATTTAAACGCTCAATATTATGTTGGTTCGAAACACAAAGCTAAAGTTATAAGCTATTCTCCATTTGAAAACCAGTACATTTTGACAATGGATCCAAAAGAATTGAGTCAAAAATTCTTGAACGCTGCCGATATTCCATTTGGTGAATTGGTGACTGGTACTATAGAAGAGGTCTCTGGTACCGAAGGTATTGTTTTTAAAATCTACGACCGCTTTAGAGCATACGTTCCTCCAAATCACATTAGCGACATTAAACTTGTTTACCCTGAAAGAAAGTATAAAGTTGGTTCCACCGTCAAAGGTAGAATTCTTAAGGTGACTCTTAAAGGTAAAATTTTTGCCACTTTAAAAAAGTCATTGGTGCATTTGAGTTCTGATTATGATCAAGCTATTTTATGTGATTACGAAACTATCAAACCAGGTATGAGATCTGCTGGTACTGTGGAAGCCATCTTTCCTAATGGTGCTCTCGTGTCCTTCTTCGGTAATGTTAGAGGTTACTTGCCAAAGAAAGAGATTAGTGAAGTATTTGTGAAAAATATCCAAGATCATTTGAAAATTGGCCACACTGTGAGAGTTACCGTTTTGTCTGTTGATCCAGAAAACAAAAAGATGTCTGTGAGCTGTAAAACTACTAAATCAGAAAATAATGATGCCAAATCAGACCAATTGAGTGCTTTGAAAGCTGGTAGAAGCATTGTTACTGCGGTCGTTGCCAAGAAAACTAAAGACTCTATTCTTGTTGACATTAAACCTGGTAACGCTAGAGGTGTGATTTACTCCAACCATCTTTCCGATGACACATACGAGCAAAATAGACAAACTTTCAAAGCTTTGCAAATTGGTGAAGAAATTAAAACCTTGGTTTTAATGAAAGATCTTAAGGCTAAGTTGGCAATTTTGACCGCTAAAAAGAGTCTCGTTGATGACGCTGAAAGTGAAAAGCTTCCTATTACTTTTAAAGACATTAGCAAAGCTCCTTCTGGAAAAACTTTTAATGGTTACATCAGAAGTATAACGGAGAAGGGTTTGTTTATTGGCTTTGGTGGTGATCTTGCTGGTTTGTTACTTAGAAAATACGCTTTGAAGAATAAGGCCGATGCTATAGACAAGCGTTTTAAGCAGCATCAAAGTATAAACTGTCAAGTGCTCAGAGTCAGCGAAGAAAATGAAAGATTCTTGCTTTCTTTCCCAGATGCTATCCCAGATAAGAAGAAGCAAATCACTGAAAATGATGGTGAATATAAGGTGGAAGTTGGAGAAACTGTTCCAGGTAAGATAAAGAAGATTGCTGACTCATACTTGATTCTTGAATTGGTGCAAAAGAAAAAAGCTTTTTGTTACATTACTGAAGCTTTGCCAAACTACGACAATAAGTTGAACGCTGTCTACTACCCAGGTGAAGTTGTTTCTTCTACCATAATTTCCTACGATACCGACAGTCACAAATACATTGTTTCTTTGCGTCGTAACTTTACCAAAGATAAAGTCAAGGATAAACAAGTTCTTACAATTGAGGATATCAAAGTTGGTGATCTTATCCGTGGTTTCGTAAAGAATATTAACGATCATGGTGTCTATGTTTCTCTTGGTGCTGATATTTTTGCGCTTGTTAGAATTAGTGACTTATCTGACGATTATGTGAAGAACTGGAAGACTTTCTACAAGCCTGGTGATCTTGTTCAAGGTAAAATCTTGGCAGTTAAAGGCGAAGATCGTGTTTTGATGAGTTTGAGAGCCTCTCATTTAACTGGTGATGTTTTGAAAACTTTTGATGACTTACAAAAAGGTGATGTTTTCGAAGGTCGTGTCAAATCTATTACTGACTTTGGTGTTTTTGTGAGTCTTGCTGGTACTAATAACGTTTCTGGTTTATGTCACAAGAGTCAAATCTCTGATGATGGTCCAGTGGAAAACCTTACTGCTTTGTTTGGTGATGGTGACAAGGTGAAGGTGAAGGTCTTGGATGTTAACAAGAAAACCAAGAAGATGTCCTTGGGTATGAAGGCTTCTTATTTCTCCAAATCTGCCAAACAAGAGAAGAGCGGTAAGACCAAAGATGCCTCAGAGGTTGCTGATTCTGAAATAGTTAATGACAGTGATAAAGAAGGGTCTGACTCTGACTCTGAAGATGCCGAAATGTTGGATTCTGCATTTGACAAACAAAACGAGAGTGATGCTGAAGAAGCTGGTGAGAAAGCTATTGAAGAAGACGATGTTGATGCAGGCTTGAGTGCTTCCGCCATTAGCGGTCTTAGTACTAATGGTTTTGACTGGACCGCAAGTATTCTTGACCAAGTTGATGAAGATTCTGAAGAAGAGGATGATTACGAAAATGAAATGTCAGACAGCAGAAAGAGATCCAAGAAGTCTAAGAAGGCAACTCAAATTGTTGAAGACAAGACTGCTGATTTGAACACTCGTGCCCCACAATCTGTCCAAGATTTTGAAAGATTGTTAGTTGGTGAACCAAACTCATCTGTTTTGTGGATGAACTACATGTCTTTCCAATTGCAACTCAGTGAAGTTGACCAAGCTAGAGAAATTGGTCAAAGGGCCTTGAAGATGATCAACTACCGTGAAGAACAAGAGAAAATGAACATCTGGATTGCATTGCTTAACTTGGAAAATACTTTTGGTACTGATGATACTTTGCAGGAAACTTTTAAGAAAGCTTGTCAATATATGGACTCATTAACCATCCATCAAAAATTGGCCGGTATTTACATTTTGTCTGAAAAGAAAGACGAAGCCGAGCAATTGTTTAAAGCTATGACCAAGAAATTTAACAAGGAATTGTCTGTCTGGATCAACTTTGGCAAGTTTTATTTAGAAAACAAAAAGAGCGATGAAGCCCGTGAGCTTTTAGCCAAGTCCTTGAAGGCGTTGCCACAACAAGATCACGTCGAAATTGTGAAGAAATTTGGTCAATTAGAATTCAAGATTGGTGACGCTGAACAGGGTAGATCTTTGTTTGAAGGTTTAATTTCTGACAAGCCAAAGAGATTTGACTTGTGGAACGTTTACATTGATCAAGAGATCAAACTTAATGAAAAGCAAAAAGTTGAAGAATTATTTGAGCGTTTGTTCACCAAGAAGTTGAGCAACAAACAAAAGAAATTCTTTTTCAGTAAATGGTTGCAGTTTGAAGAAAGATTGAACGACGAGAAGGCTTGCAACTACATCAAAGCTAAGGCAAAGGCTATTGCTGAAGCTGAAAATGCTGCTTAAAATATTATGTATTATTTCATGTTCACAGGTTGAGTGGTTTTTTTTTTTAGATTATGTTTATAAATTACTCTCGCTTGAAATGTTTTTACTTGTTTCTTTGTTTTCATTAAAATTTCCTCTTTATTATTTTCTACATAATCTTTTTGTATCTTAATATTTGTTATATTTACTAAATCTTAATGTTTTGCAGTTTAGTGATTGGTTATGCGCATTCATTGATCTATTTGCGTTGCAATATTAATTCATCGTATTATTTCACTTAATTTTTATTTCGATTTTTTGTACATTGCAAACAATCGTACTCTTTCATAAGTACTATCCAAATGTACATAAAGGAAAGTCCAAAACACTTTTACATTGAAATAACGAGAGCACTTTTCAGCACAGCAGGCCCCAATATTCTTGCCAAGTTAACAATTTGCGATTTCTGTTCGTCATCCTGAATTGCACTGATGACTGGGAAGAATGCACCCCCTTCTAAAGGTGACAACATAGTTACCTGATTTAAACTGAAGGATTTATCCTTTTCTATCATTTCAATTAGTCTCCATAATGGAGTTGCACCAACAATCAACTTTGGAAATGGTTTTGTGTATATATCCTCATCATCATCCTCTTCTTCACTAGCTTCTTTAACATCACTGACATGATCAACATAGCCAGATATTTCTGTGCTTTCGCTTTTCTTGTTGGCAACTGAATATACAGTAAGCCCTGGTTCTTTTTTCCTTAACTTGACCCTCAACTTTTTGAATGTCACACTGTACATTTTATCAATATTCCTTGTCACTGTTCCTTCAGCGCCATATAATTGTTCAGCAATGTTGACCAACTTTTTTCCTGGTGGGATGACCCATGAAGAAGGATACACTTCATCACTTGCATGCGCTGGTTCTTGTTCACCTACCTGAATATCACTGGCACTAACATTTTCATCAACTTCTTTCAAAGTGAAAAACTTATTTGGTTGAATAATGTTGTTTTTTTCCAAGTACTCAATATTAACAAATTTGTTATTCACAACGTCAAGAAGTTCACCGCCAAACTTTTTCTTGTAGTTCATCTTTTTATTGTTAGGCACATAGTAACCGAGATAATAATGCTGCTTGTTCAATTTGTAGGTCAATATAAGATCCTTCAACGCAGAAAAATTACCTAATCCCAAGGATGCATAGTCTGGATCCCAGATAAAATATACAGAAGACACCGAGTTGGGTAAGATATCGACAACGGAAATCGCCACTAATTTGTCATTGAAATAGTAGCATTCATGAAATGCTCCTACTGCACCAAACTGCTTATTGGTTTCTTTATTCAAATACCACAGATTGAGTTCGCTGATCGACGATTGCGAAGGCTTGCTGAAGGGAGTTGTACACAAAAACCTGGTAAATGATTGTTCACTCAACTCATCTTCTTTTTCATTATGCACTCTCATCTGATACTTTTTATACAATTGATACTTCTTCTCGGAGAATTTCGCCAATTCAAACTCAGTCCTAAATTTTTTTGGATCACTTTTATGTAAATTAATAATGGAATCTTCATACTTAAACTGATTTTTTGGATTTTTCAAATCAACCTTGAGAAAATTAGCCACTTTGTTGACGCATCGCTTTTGATCTTTGGTCGGGTTAAAATAGGTGCTGGTTTCCGGCTGATAGTAGCTAGTTCTTATGGTGTATAATTGACAACAGTTTCGTAAAAGGTCGTTTCTGTATAAGTAATCACCCGATCTTCTGTAGCCTTTATTCATCAACGCTTCGTATAATTTCGCAGAGCATCTGTATAAGTGCAAGCTGACACTTGTGGATTGGAGCGAATCTTCGGTATGTGGTTTCTCCTGAAGATTACAGTATCCGCAACTCCAATGGCCCATATAAAATGGTGGTGAGCAAATCAAGTCTTTTGGCACATCAACAGTACTTCCCATTTTTAACGATTTGAAATTTTATGATAATTATGGCGCTTTATGTGATACCAAAGTCAGTAGCGTTCTCCTTATGGTTTTCGTTATATTGATTAATCCGATCGCGGTAGCCGCCTGTCTTTTTTCTCATGGCGATGCCCCAAAAAAAATTATGTAAGCGGATAGTAATCACTATAAGCAGACGACATACACTCTGCACATCATTGACGATTTTGAAGCCAGGTAAATGTTATTTATAATTAATAATATTATATAAGAGCAGTATTTCGTGCCTTTGAGCATTTTCTACTATTACATAGCGTACTGTATCTACTGCTGTACACACTCAATTAGTATAATCAGCAGCATACTGGATAGAGTTTACAATTTGCCTTGACTTATACCCATGTCAGCAAAAAAAGCATTGGAGTTTGGTTCTCTGCCCAAAAGCTCTTTCAAGCTATCAATCTCATCTCTTGAGCCACCCTTCTTTAACACAGTATCTCTATATCTTATCCCTTTTGCGGTGTTGAATGGATCCTGTTTGAAGATTGAATAGTAGATATCAGCAGCAAACACCTTGGAGTACAAGTACCCATAGTATCCAGATGCATAACCGCCCATCATGTGGCCAAAAGAACCATAACCTTTAGTAGTCTCGTTGCCTAAACTAAGTAGAGTGATTTCTTCACGGAGGTTATTCCAAGCACGATCAACATCCACATCCCCATCTTTGGAATCATGTAAAGTCATGTCAAAGATTCCAAAATGAAGTTGCCTTAGAGTTGCAAGTCCCTGATTGACGTCTTTTGACTTTACTAAGGAATTGATCAATTGGTCATCCAAAGGTTCGCCAGTTTCGTAATGAGATGACAATTTCTTCAATTCAGGAGCGGTCCATACCCAGTACTCAAGCATTTGTGAAGGGGCTTCGACAAAATCTCGAGAGACTCTAGTTCCGTGAAACTTTGAGTACTTTACGTCAGAAACAAGAGCATGAATACCGTGACCTAATTCATGAAAAAAAGTTTTTACTTCTCTGTGTTTAAGAAGTGCTGGCTTATCTTGTTGTGGTTTAGAAAAGTTGCAAAGCAATGCACTAACTGGTCTACTTTTTTCTTTCTTTTTGAAATCGTAAAAGCCTGTCTTAATAGTAAAATGAGCAGCATGTCCATATTTGCCATCCCTCGGATGCAAGTCCAAATATATTAAACCCAAATACTCTGGGTTTTCTGGATCATCTAGTTTCCAAAGAGTGATTTGCTTGACATCCTCATGCCAAACTGATTTTCCCTCAGTGACTTCAACAAATTTCAAGTTGAATAATCTTTCATAAAACCCCAACATTTTCTCAATAGTTGGACCGATTGGAAAGTACTCTGCAATTTTGAGCTCATCAACTTGGTATTCTTGTTCTAAGAGTAAGTTATTATAGTGACTATGATCCCAGAAGTAGTATTCCTGAGCATCTTTACTATCAACATCAAACCCCAATTCCTTATATTCTTTGAGTTTGAGTCTCTTCAAGCTTTCAAGCTCGCTTTGGCCTTTGCCTTTGGCTTTTTCCCATAAATCGTTTTCAAAATCCCAAACTTTTTTTGAATTCTTAGCCATTCTTTCTTCAAGCACGTATTGAGAGTAGCTGGTATACCCTAAAGTTTGAGCCAATTCGGCTCTTTTAATCACTGCTTTTTTCAAAAGCTCTGCATTTGCTGGGACTTTGTTTTGATCACCTAGGAAAGCGGTCTTTCTGGTGCTAGGTTTCTTAGCAAACTCAACTACCGGAAGAATATCGGGGTACTTAAACGTAACCTTAAGTTTATCATCAACCCTTTCAAATTGACTAATAATATTTTCTGGAACGCCTTCTAATTCCTCTTCAGTGAATAGCAAAAATTCTTTCTGTTCAGCCAAGTTTCTGCTATACTCAATTGACAAGTCTGATAGCTCTTTAGAAATGGCTTCCACTTGTTTTCTCTTTTCCAAGGGCAAGTCCAATCCGTTACGACGGTAATCGTTGTAGACTTTGTAAATGTATCTTTTTAATTCAGGATCCAAGCTGTTGTCATCTTTTACATCTTCGTAGACTTTTTTCAAGTTTTTGAAAACATCTTCCCTAAGACCAGATTCAATAGCATACTTGGAAAATCTTCGGGATGCTTCGTTGGAAGCATTTCTAACTTCTTTGTCTGGGAAACTGTTATGATAAAAACACAAACGGCCAGCCAACAATGAGTTGTCATGGTCGCTTTGGATCATCGGATAGATAAGGTTCTCAATGGTTGGATTTTCCAAAGCAGCAATCTTGTCATCAAAGGAAGTGCCTTCTCTGATGATATTATCAGCCAAAGCAAGGATTTCCTCAGGCGTGTCTGTCCATGTTGGTGCTGGAACTGGGGCAACGAATTGTAAAGTTGTCATATTGGAGTTAAACAATTGAATTTGTGGAATAACGTTATTTTGAAACGACGCCGGTGTGCAATATAAAAGAAATAAACACAGAAAACAAAACTAAATAAAAAAAAAAAAAAAAAACAGATCTTATTGCACTCGCAATAAAAGATGAGATGGGTTGGAAAAAAGAACCACAATTAAATGGATTTTACTCATGCCAATACTGCAAGACACATGTGCCTTATATATATCCCAGTCGCTGGTACTTAGTGTGTTGCCATGGCGCACCTACCACAGCCATATTCCGCCATAAGCGAGGCTCCGCACCTTAAAAAGATGCAGCATTGGAGCCGCCGCAATGGTATAAGAATTCTAATTACGGGCGAGAGAGTGAGTGGGTGTGGGTGGGTGCAAGTGGTATAATACATGAGGAATTGTCGTCTATTGGTACAGAATGCAAGGGGAATGAACGGGAATAGATGCGCTTTGCTAGTTCTATGGCAGAGTATCTAAAGCTATGAGTTATTATAAAACGAAAAAAAATTGTAAAAACAAAAACAGATGGTGACAAAAACAAAAAAACGAAGAGAAAAAATTGAATAGCATGAAAAAACGTGAACAAAAAGAAAATGGCAATCAAAAGTGCAAACATTTCAGAATTACAATAAAGACTGGTCATAAGTAACTAAAAAGGCTAGCACAAATAGCACTTAAAAGTCAGCTTTGGCAAATTGGACTTCCTTGTGTTGCAAGACCTCATCCAAGACACCAGCAGCAGCAGCCACCAAACCCAAGAATGGTTTAGATGGCTCCAAGACCTTGGAAAGGTATTCTGGGTGGTATTGTGCGGCAACGTAGTATGGGTGCTTTTCGTCCTTCAACTCAAAAATTTCCATTCTAACGTGATTTTCATCTTTACCAACAAAGACCAACCCATTCTTTTCAATTTCTTCAACAAGCTTTGGGTTAACTTCGTATCTGTGACGATGTCTTTCGTGAACCTCATCAGCATTGTTGTATAATTGTCTAATCTTACTCCATTCGGAGTTCTTTTGGAACTTGGTGGCTCTAAGACCCAATCTCATGGTACCACCCAACTTGTTTTTGTCAATTTCTGGCATATAAACAATAGCAAATTTGTCAGATGATAATTCCGGTTCAAATTCCTGGGAACTAGCATTTTCAACACCCAAAACGTTTCTGGTGAACTCAATAACGGCAATTTGTAAACCTAAACAGACACCCAAGTATGGAACCTTGTTTTCTCTAGCGAACTTTGCAACATCAATCATACCTTGAATACCTCTGGAACCAAATCCACCAGGAACTAAAATACCATCAGCGCTTTTAACGTCTGCCCAAGCTTTGTTGTAAACAGACTCATCACTGGTTCCATCAACAGATTTTTCCAAATCAGTTGATTCAACCCATATAATTTGCAACTTTCTCTTGATCTTCATGGATGCGTGTTCCAAAGATTTAATGACCGACAAGTAACTGTCGTGCAAGTTAGTATACTTACCAACAATGGCAATCTTGGTGGTTTCGTAAGACATGTCAATGGCTTGACATAAAGAAGCCCATCTTCTCATCAAATCTTCACCACCAGTAACTCTTTCTTGGGTCAATTCGATTTGGTCAAGACGCAATCTCTTGGTCAAGAAGTTACCCAATTTTTGCTCCTTCAACAATAAAGGAACGTGGTAAGTGGAGTTCAAGTCATGAACGCCCAAAACGTGGTCAGATCCAACATGACAGAACATAGAGATTTTGCCCATAGTAGCTGGTTCTAATTCAACTTCACAACGGCAAGCAATCAAATCTGGGGTCAAACCTAAGGATCTCAAATCTTTGATAGCAGCTTGAGTTGGCTTGGTCTTTTGCTCGCCGTGAATAACTGGAACCAAAGAAACGTGAACAAGGGCAAAGTTTTCATTGCCAACTCTGAATTGGAACTGTCTCAAGGCTTCGATAAATGGAGCACTTTCAATATCACCAACAGTACCACCGAGCTCCACAATACAAACGTCCGGAGTCTCACCAGATTCATCGACCGGAAGTCTAGCGGTTCTTTCAATCCAGTCTTGAATTTCATTGGTCAAATGTGGGACAATTTGAACAGTTTTACCCAAGTAATCACCTCTTCTTTCTTTTTCAAGCACCTTTTGGTAAACCTTACCGGTGGTGATATTATGGTCTCTGCTCAACGAAATGTTCAAATATCTTTCATAGTTACCGAGATCCAAATCACACTCAGCACCATCATCCAAAGTGAAAACCTCACCATGCTCCAATGGAGACATTGTTCCGGCATCGATGTTCATGTATGGATCGATTTTGATCGAGGTGACGCGGTAACCCAAGGATTTCAAAAGCAACCCAGTTGAGGAAGCTAAGATACCTTTGCCGATACCACTGATAACCCCACCAGAAACAACGACGTACTTCATAATGCAATCAATATATTATAACCCAGGAAAATAAACGCAACAAGCAACAAAGACAGATGGTGAGAAAGGGATGAGCGTATAGAGTATATCAGCGACTCAAATTTGAGTAAGAGAAGGAAAAAAAATAAAAGATAGATTTGAGACTCGAAAAAAAAAAATTTTTTTTTTTTCTTTTCTTTTTTTTATTATTTTCATGCGCGAAACTTAAAACGGGTAAACTCATCGGCTTTGCGCATTAATCACACTAATATTACATTACCACACGGTGGAGCGCGTATACACCCTACTATTGTTTATTATGACACCCTCTATCCGTCAAACGTTTATTATCACATAGGCAAAAAACAGCTAGATAACCGGAAATAAAATGAAACTATGAAAACAGACAAAAAAATAAAATAAAATAATAGATCGTAATACTTTAAACATCCAAGCTACTAATCAATGATATATTATCGCCCTTCAATAGTATTCTGCCCAACTTCTTCCTGCTGTTTGTGAGCAAGTCGACCTCCACTGCGTCGCCGACCACCACGTTCATAAACTCATCAAACCCACATATCTTGCCTTGGATCTTAGCGCTATTCTGTTCGTAGAGCCATATCTGCACTCTAGACTGCTGTTGGAAAAACTTGAATATTAGGTTCACGGGTGGAACCATCTAGATTAGAGATGTTAGTATCCTTGATACATGCTTTTCCCTTGTTGAAAAGAAACCACGAAATGCAAATATGAAAGTTTGCATTCATTGATGTACAAAACATTGTACATACCACTTTCTGCTGTCTTGCACTAGACATTATAATATTGTGAATGTATTAGACGATCAACTTGTTAGATAAAAATTTCGAGAGCTCTGGACTCTATGTGGTTTTAATGTCAGAATGACGTTAGAAGTTCATCGCAGCATTTCGGCTTCCTCATTTCGCTTTTTTTTTTCTTTTTTCCTATTTTATTATATTTTTTGTATGTAAGTGGGTGTCTCATATATTGCTAAGCGCACCACTTGCTCTAGCCTTTATCCATGTGTAACTACGATAATGAGAACTATATTGTCTCCATGAGTATTCATTATACCATAAAAGTAACACGTTGAAATTAAATGATGGACATCTATTATCTAATAACAAAGACAAAAATAGGAAGATAAATACATGACAGATTAATTCACAAAAAAGAATAAAACAGTACGAGAAACATAAGCAATGTTGAATGAACAATCGCGATAATAGAAAGACAAATAAAAAAAATAAAAAAAAGTAAATATGATAAAAACTGATGATCAAGGAAAATGAAAGAATAATAATGAAACGCAGGCCAAAGGAAAAAAAAAATGAAAAACATAGTAAAGTGATTTTTCCAAAAAGTTACGTAATTAGTTCAATTGGACATAATTTCCTGGGAATACACCTTGCTGACCGTTAGCAACACCGGTCCACCATCCATTTTGGTCCTCGGTTCTTTGTACTATTTGGATAACTTGGCCAGCACTAAAAGAAAGATCGCCAGCAGCCTGGGCAGCGTAGTCGTATAATGCAGTACACGTTTCAACTTTCTCTGCAGCTGGTGGAACGGCAGCTGGAGCTGGAGGAGCTGGAACGGCAGCATATCCAGCAGAAGCACCATAAGTTCCTGTAGAAGTGGATGAGTAACCAGTAGAGACTGGTGACGGACTATAAGGGCTAGCACTGTTACCAGTGACAGCACCGTAAGATGGAGGGGCTGCTACACCAACACCGGCCTGGTGCTGCTGTTGTTGTTGGTCATACGGAGTTGGTGAGGCTGGTGTGTAGGCTGGCAAGTATTCTTGTTGTTGCTGATGTTGAAGTTGAGCTTCGCCTGCTGCTTCGTCAGCTTTGCCGTAACGTCTTTTAGTGAGCTCCAATTTGTTTTTTGCGTGATTAGTTTTGAAATGACAAATGCCAATAGCTTCAGTCAATTCTTCAATGTTACCTCTCTTTTCGTTGAATGTCGTCAACACATCACCATTTAAGTTGAAGTATGGAATCTTCAATTCTTCCATTCTGGTGTACAATGTGTAGAAAATGTTCAATTGCATATAGTAAAAAGAGACAAACAACGGTTTGATGAACTCTGCTTCCAAATGGAATAATTGAGGCAATTCCTGCTTACAAATCTCATTGTAGTAGTCATATTCTTGTTTAGCAATTTCAACATTAGCTTGGGACTTGTATAATCTTTCCTCGTCTTTAGGAGTTCTTTCTTTTTTGTTTTCAATCTTACTCATGGTATCGGTATGTCTGTCGTAATCAATCTTCTTGTGGTTTCTCTTTGTAAGCATTTTTCTGATGGTTTGGATAATTTGTAACAACTCTTTGGCTGGGTTAATAATTCTTTCTTCAATCAAGGCAAGGTCGGGAGCCAAAGAAGCTTTAATCTCGGTAACCAAGGCTCTGTAAGCTTCACAAGCTTCTATACCATCAGGGTTATCTTCTTGAATAGTAGCATTTGGGTCAGAAACTTTACCAGATATTGGCTTGTAGATTTCTTCAACACCTTTAGAGAATTCAATTTGGTGGTCCAATAAGCCGTTAACTGCTTTAAAATATTTATTGGACTCTTCGGACAATTTTTTGGTTTCAATTTCAAATTCTTTAAAACGTCTTTCGGCATCTACAAATACAGGATCTTCCTCTGCACCGCCTCCCATGTTAAACTTCTTTCTAACCATAGTTGGGGCTCTGGCGATGCCCTTGGTAAAGCCTTTGAAACTCATTGTTGATGCTCGTTATGAACGATGATACTATTGTTTGTTGTTGACGATGATAATGGATGACGGACAAAAATCAGGAAACTGGTTTTTCTGGAGCGTTTTTTTTTTAAAAAAAAAAGGAGCAATGTAAATCAAACTATGCGATTGAGTAGCAAATATTAGTTACGAACCAGATTCCAAAAAATGCAGTTCCAAGTAGCTGATATTGTGCCAAACCAAAGCAAAACCAAATATGAGGGCACGCTGTCTCTGACTGGGGGGCTGCGGCGGTAGACGGTCTTGGGGGCAATTGCAGTCGCTGAAATTGCAGCTGCGCTGCGCTCAGTATCTGGCTAGTTAGCAAGATAATATGTCACGTGTGGCCCGGTCTTGTTTACGTAATATTTGTGAGCGGAAACGACGGCGGAAACGGTAAAGTGGCGGTGCTTTCGAGGCATTTTGGTATGTCTGTGGCTTGTGTTATTAGTCATTCATGAGCTCAGCTCAGAGGGCCGATCACTTCAAGGTAGCTAGATAGTTACTAGCTATAACTAGCTGTTAATACGCAACCATCTTAGAGACTTATAAGTGGATATTTTGATATTATATGGAAACGGCTAAAGAAAAAATAACTACTAGAAGTTGAGCCCATTTCAAATGCAATGACAGACTAAGAACCGGGGTACAGTTTGTGATGTAGTTTTGCAAGTTGACAGAGGTGCTACCAAATATCACGATGCACGTCGTGGTGTTGGATCGCGGCACGTCTTGATTTAGTTTGCAAACGCAACACATTTTTGGCAAAAAGAGAAAAAAATGCTGTAGATTTCCTCTTTTGTCTAGTGACTCATATATGCTTA
>JXWR01001017.1_pt1 | contig 17967 bp, 11 predicted proteins | sample 315541 | NCBI WGS metagenome assembly JXWR01 (sample SAMN03273951, study PRJNA271842) | soil metagenome | isolation source: rice field ambient CO2 | place: India: CRRI Experimental farm Cuttack,Odisha-753006 | collected 2013-12-17
AAAAAAAAAAAAAAAACTTTCGACAGCCCATCTCGGAAATATATATCGAATGATATGGTTTTGAAGCAACAGGAACGCTATTTTGTTGAATGATTTGGTAATTCTTTAAAAAAGATTGAACGTCGAGTATTGCATGTCTTGTCGCAGGAATGTAGTACCTTTAGAGTTAGCTATCTTTGCAAATAAAGATTACGTACGGCATTTATATATTCCAGCTAAACAGAGTTCCGTCATTTAAACATTAGTGATTATAATTGTTCGGCCGCTAAGTACATTTAGCTTACTTATTAGAACAAAAGACAGTGGGTTAATCAACATGTTGCATGGAATTTGAGAGTAATTAAATTGAGTGCCCTCCATTGCAGGTTAAGTCTGCCTGATATTAAATTCAAAACCCCATATTAAAACATTGGCTCAAGTCCAAACAGAAATTTTTGTTGCATGGGTGGCAATAATTATGGGATGAAACAAAGAAATACAACAAATATGGTTAGATAAGTTATATCAGTGAACTCTGTTTCACACAAACAGAGTTCACTAAAGAGGGAGTTGAGGATCGGTTTAAAAAAATTCTTGATATACTACCATTTCAACGTCTAAACATTTAGCGTGGAAGCATTTTTTCCGTGGATCCTGGAGAAGCGCCAGCTTTGCCCAATGCGGATGAAAATCCACCGGCGCATTCCAGTTGTTTTCCTTTTTCTAAACAGATGGCACATATGAGGGCTCTTGTGTCCTTCTTTTCTTTTACATCACATTACTACTGAAAGAGTTAAAAGATCAATATAGCCAAAGAGAAGTTCACCAGCAAACTTTTGTTTCAGCATTGTCTTTCTTTTCGTTTGCTATTTTACGAAAATTACACTTCAATAATTATAGAAATCTTATAAAAATTTACAAAAAAACCAATCCCAGTCATGGCTCATTTAGCGGAAAAACCTCCACCAGAGGTCAAAAACAATGCTAATACTACTACCATCGTTGATACAACATCCATTCTCGAAAATGACCGCACTGTTATCAACGACAAAAACCGCCCAATTTTTCATTTCACCCCACCTCATGGCTGGATGAATGATCCAAATGGACTATTTTTTGACAAGCATCAGCAGTTATGGCATGTTTATTATCAATATAATCCTAATGGAACCACTTGGGATCTTCCGCTATACTGGGGCCATGCTACTTCTAAAGACCTCACTAATTGGGAACATCATGACGCTGCAATTTCTCCAGATAAGGACAACGAAGGGGTTTTTTCAGGTAGTATTGTCGTGGATCATAATAATACTTCTGGATTTTTCAATGATTCAGTGCATCCAGATCAAAGAGTAGTGGCCATATATACCACTGATTCTCCAAGTTTAGGTTTGGAGACTCAAGATGTGGCTTATTCTTTAGATGGCGGTTATACATTTACTAAATATAATGCTAACCCAGTACTCGATGTCAATTCACCTCAATTTAGAGATCCGAAGGTGTTTTGGCATAAACCTAGTTCTCAATGGATTATGGTGGTGGCAAAGACCCAAGAATACAAAGTTCAGTTTTTTAAATCTTCAAATTTGAAAAATTGGACCTGGGCTTCTGATTTTAGTGGGGGTTATCCTGGATATCAATATGAATGTCCAGGTTTGGCAGAGGTACCAGTGGCCAACTCAAAAGAAACCAAGTGGGTACTTTTTCTTTCAATCAACCCTGGTTCACCTAATGGTGGATCAATCAATCAGTATTTTATAGGGGATTTTGATGGAACCACTTTTAATCCCGTTGATAATTTTACTAGATTTGTTGATCTTGGTAAAGATTTCTATGCTTTACAGACATTCAGTGATGTTGAATTGGCTAAAGATGGCACATTGGGAGTCGCTTGGGCTTCTAATTGGCAATATGCCAACAAAGTACCTAGTAATGGCTGGAGAAGTTCTTTGTCACTAGTTAGAAAATTCAGTTTGGATTATGTGAAAGTGAATCCAGAAAATAATTTGCTCTCGTTGATTCAAACTCCAGTGATCAATGCTAAAATTGGACAAAAAGTTGTGGAAAAGAATTGCAAGTTACAGGCTAATAAAAGCTCACCGGAAATCACTTTACAAGGAAACGCCTCTGGTGTATTTGATTTTGAACTAATTTTTAATATTAATGAAAGTGGTTTGACAAATTCTCTTGACGCAAACTTGGAAATCGTTGTGAGCTCAGCTAATAAAGAAGAATCATTAATAATCGGATTTGATCCAGTTGGCCAAGCATTCTACGTCGATCGCGGACTTTGCAATAGTAAAACCAATAAAAAATATTTTAACCATGCGTTATTCAATGACAAAATTAGTACTTATGTGGAACATTTACATTTGGATTCAAAGGGGCTCAAAGTTTATAAAGTTTACGGTATTGTTGATAAAAATATTGTTGAATTGTATTTCAATAATGGTACTGCGACAATGACTAATACTTTCTTTATGAGTCCGGAAAACAATCCAGCTTCCGTGGAAGTTAAAAGTAATGTTGATGAGATTTTCTTTGTTGAGAATGTGGTGCTTAGAGAATTGTCTGGCTAATGATGGTCTATATATTAAGTCGTTAAATAGATAGTAATTTTTCTGATATAATTATCTGGTTTTGCTTGCTCTGCTGGCGAGAGCCAAGGCAACAACAGGAACAATTATTTCTATAACTAATATGACATCAATTACATCAAGAAAAAATCACTGTAAGGTTGGAATTACGTATATTATTTTAATTCGCTAAAAAACTCCCAGTCCAAGGTAAAAGTGAGGGTAAAGCACCCCATATTGATCTTCATTATTTCCTTATGGGGTAATTTTGTGAGGGATTCTAAAAGTCGATTTGTGCGAGTACAAGAGTTTCATTATCCAATACTTTAGATAGACTGTTTTGCTCACTGTGCGTAGGAACTCTCTGCAACGATATCTGTCATGAACGAAGGCATGGCTTTTACATTATACACAGCCAACTACAATCCAATGAACCGCCAATCAAGCTTTCGTAAGATTATGCTATTTGTTTATCAATGTGTTTCAAGGACGCTATGCTACATACACACGCCCCGGAGTTTTGTTGGTGCTTCCTTATGTGGGCTACCACTATTCGAGGAAACTTAGTCCCAGCCAATTCCAACATGTATGGAAGTCTTGTATGTCTGAGCAATTTAACATATATGGTATACTGCAAATGATCAGTCAACACAGCTACATGTGCGAATGTTAAAGAAAACTTTGCAGTCATTGTTGAAGGCGGTGGAAAGAAAATTGACAGGGTCCCAAAAAAGTAACGTAATATATAAATTATCCCTAAATATCAGATAAAAATAAAACAACAATCCTTAAACGACAGCTATCCATACACGTTCAAATCACAATTTAGCACCACCAGTGACAAATTCCGCCCCTTTCTTAATAGATGGTTTCAAGCCCTTAAGAGCCACTTTAACCAACTGTTGTTCTTGTTCAGTAATGTTTTCTAATGGATTAAGTACGGTTTCCAACTTAGCACCTGGACCCAAGACCACTGGCACAGCAAAATAATCAACACCAGTAGCCTTAGCCACTGCTTTACCACCAGGCACTCCTGGCAAGTAAACAAATGCTGCTTCTGGAATTGAGTCAGCGCTTTGTTGCTTCACATCACCAGCAAGTGCTTTCAATACAACTTCAGCAAAACGGTAACCAGCAAATGCCATTGATAACGTAGCGGAACCAGCCCCTTGTTTAGCATTAACCACTTCATCACCGCCAAATTGCACCCTATGAATGTATTCTTTGTATTGCTTGTCGCTACTCAATTGAGCGCTAACTTTAGCACCAATCTTAGAGGATTTCACCAATGGAACAATAGTATCACCGGAATGACCACCAACCACGCTAATTTTACCTCTAATTTGTGCTGGGTCATTAATTTTAAGCAAGCTGGCCAAAAAGGTTTCAGCTCTAACAAGATCCAAGGTAGTGATACCAAAAAGTCTAGTTGGATCAAACACTCCAAACTGCTTAAGAGTTTCAGCAGCAATTGGCACAGTAGAGTTAACTGGGTTAGAAATGATCAAGACAAAAGCTTTTGGACTGTATTTGGCAATACCACTAACAAGGTTCTTGATGATTCCTGCATTGATCTTGAATAAATCAGCTCTGGTCATGCCTGGTTTTCTAGGAACCCCAGCTGGAATCACAACCAATTGAGTTCCAGTAAGTGCTTTACGGAGTTCTGATTCATCTTTTGGGCTAGATGGTTGAAAACCTTCAACTTTGGCCTTAGTGCTAACATGGGATAAATCAGCAGCAACCCCTGGAGCACCTCTGATATCATAAAGAGAAAGTTCAGTAACATATGGGGAAAGTTTCAAAAGAAGAGAAAGTGGTTGACCAATGCCTCCAGCGGCTCCGAGAACAGTAGCTTTGACCATAATGATTGAATATTGGTGTGATTGTTATTTGTAGTATTTATAGTTACTCAAAGAGTTGTTTTGAATGTATATAGATGAAGTAGATAAGTAGAGTGGATTCAGGGATTTGGTGAACCTAACTTGCTCTATTGAAAATTAAACTAGATTATCGAATAGATATACGATTGAACCAATTGTAACGGTCGATTGGATTGGTGGAGAAAGAGAGCAAGCACGGGGAAAGGAGAAGTATTTATACTGGTTTTGCTCACTGACTTTTTTTTATTTTTTTTTATTTTTTTTTTTTAATTCCGGTCTCGGGGGATTTTGGGCTTCTGTCGCTCACTGTGACTCAAGCGGCCTGCCCTTTTGGGCGTTCATTCATCACTGTATACTATCCTACTTACACTGTGTCCTCTTTTCTTTAAGTGTCACGATCAGAAACATTCTTCTTTTTGTATGATTATATAACGATACTGTCTCTTTTATACTCTGGAAAATGTTTCTCTTGGCTGTTGTTCAATGCTTTATAGCATGCTGGGCGCTCCTTGTCGAAAAGTTTGTTCCAGCCGAGCGAGAAAAAAAAATCGTAAAAATCCGGGGAAGACTGCCAACATCGGATCACAGGAGCATCAATGCCAGCAATTTACGCAAACTCACACTTCACACACTTCAAAATAAATTACCCAATAGTTCAATCATAACTAAAAAGCTTCCGTACACCTGCATTATACAGTTATGATATTTGCCGATGTAATAACTGTGGCACTTTCTTATACGTGGATATGCACTGCTGGTCTTTTTTTTTTTGCCCCGGGATGGGTATATCGGTGGTGAACGCCAGATGCTCAATTTAAGTACAAACACTTTGGACTAGGATTCAAATCTGATTAGCCTTTGTTGAAACAATGCTGATATAACTGTTAATTGTTATCACTACTTTAGAAAAAAACTTATTGAAAATCTATAGAGATTTCTTTAGTATTTTGGTGAGATAATACAGCGTATACACATAAATAACTTAGACTAGATAAATTTCTGAGTATACCGAAACTAAAACCAATCACAACAACAATGGAGAGAAGAAAAAAAAATAGAAAATGAACAAAGAAAAATTCCCGAAATAAAACAATTTTTTTTTAATGTGAAGATGATAATAAGATAACTTATAATTCATCATGAACTTCTTCTTCTTCTTCATCATCGTCAACTTCAGCAGCATCTTCTTGTTGTTTCTTCAAAGCAAGACCGTCAATCTTGTTGCCACCATTCTTCTTGATGAATTCAGCCAAAGATTCCAAATCTCTTGATTCTTCAAATGGCACTGGGTTGGATTTGTCACCAGCTGGGTACAAGATCAAAGTTGGGAAACCTTGAATTTCAACATTAACATCATTTTGAGTAGCTTCGATACTGGTGATCAACACTTTGTCGCTAGCATTCTTATCCTTTTGGTAAACTTGTGCCAATTCCTCATAAGTTGGCGCCAATCTTTTACAGTGGCCACACCAGGTAGCATGATACAAGACAAGCACATCCTTTTTGTCATCATTAATTATTTTGTCATGAGTATGGGCCACCAATTTGTAAACTGCCTGATCTTGGGTCTTTGGAATTTCTTCAGACTTAATCTTTGGAGTAGCAGAACCAGCACTGAAATCTGTTAACAATTTTTCAATATCTGCAACGGCCAAATCTTTAGCTTGGTCCAAACCGTATTTTAAGTTTTTCTCCAAATCGTGAATGGCAAATAATGGGAATTTTTCTTCTTGGTTCAAGTTCTCGGCATGTCTACCGAATCTGGAAGCATCCAAACCAACGAAATTAAGTTTACCGCGGTATTTCTTAGCATACTTGGTAATTTTGGTTTCCCAATCTTTTCTTTCTTCGGGAGTATTGTAAAATAAGTAAGCTAATGGGATCTTAGCAGTCATGTAGTCTTGGAAAGTTTCTCCATTAATTTCACCAAAGTATGGTTTAGATTCGTAATCTATGAAAGAAGTCAAACCTTCAGAAGTGATTTCTTTTTCACTAAAGACTGCTGGTTTTTCGTCTGATTGTTGACCAGCTCTGTAAACCAAATAAGCTGGTTTTTTAGCATCAGCGCCGTATTCTTTAGCCAACTTGGCGTCAGTACTGGCCAAAAAGGTGTATTTGTCTCTCTTGCTGTTGGCAATAGTGTAGTAAGTTTCGTTAGCAGCGGTAACGGCGCTGGCAGTAGCTTCTGGCAAGATTTGTACAACCACTGGTTCTTTAGCATCAGCGACAATTTCAGTCAAGTCACTAGAAGTAATATTAGTTTGTACTGCTGGTTGAGATTGTTTAATCATGTAAGTGGCAATGGCCTCAGCCTTTCTGGCACCTTCGTATGGTTTTTTGTCATCAGGACCTCTGAAGACACTCAAAGTTGGGTATCCTCTAATACCTTGAGCTTGACAAAGAGCTTCTTGTTCAGTACAGTCAATTTGGGCTAGCTTGATGTTTTTGTCTTCAAGTTGGCTAGCAGCTTCGATATATTCCGGACCCAAAGCTTTACAGTGGCCACACCATGGAGCAAAGAATTCAGCGAGCACCAATGGGTTCTCTTTCAAGAACTGTTCAAAGTTGTCGCTGGTCAATTTGACAACGGCAGAGTCGGCTGGAGCAGAAGCAGCGTCTTGGGCAAAGATTGGGGAGATAACCGCCAACAAGGTGGCAATGGTCTTCAAGTTGAACTGCATGGTGTTTGTTTGTGTTAAGTTATTGATAGATCTAAAGTCAAAGTAGAATGATATCAAGATGCTATAAAGGAAGACAAAGGGCAGTTTATAGGTTTATAGACAACGGTATAACACACAGAGGAAGGAAGGAGGACAAAAGAAACAAAAGAGGTTATAAAGGATTACAAAGAAATAGTAATACTTGTTTCTTTAAAATTGGAGAAGCGGGTTCGTCTTTTCTTTTGGCGGGTGGTGAAAAATCGAGCGAACGAGCGAGCGAGCGAGCGAGCGATGGCCGCACTCTGCAGTAACGCAAAGTTCCTCCCCCGTAGTAGTAATAAAGCCACGCTGGAGCTAAGCGCCACCCGCTAAGCGCAGTCGGTGGCAAGAATTCTTTAGATCAGGGGGTACCCGGAGCACTTACTAAGCAGACGGTATAATTATTAATTCCAACACGGAGGATCCAGGCTCGTGGGGGCAGGCAGTAACTGGCCACAGCATCCAAAACGCTGGACGCCATATATGGCTGAGGCTGCAATACTCGAAGGAGACAGTTTACCATCGAGGAGTAGCTACTGTTTTTGTCGTTGTATTGTGTTAGTGCTTACCTCGGCCCGTGATCTGTTTGCGTAGCCTTTCAGCAGATTTCGCATTCTTGTACCGCAGATGTTACAATAAACGGGAACTATTGCAGCACGATTATGTGCTGGTTCACCAGTTGCATTTTCCAGAATACAATATTTTGAAAGCCATGCCTCGGTATTTTGCATGTTGCTGAGAGACGCCTTTGCTCATCTTGGATTATTTTGTTTCGCAATAGGCTCAATGGCAGCTTTCCCCAATAAATATCCTAGCTGTATGCTGGCTATCATTCCTCGAGGGGATACATACTGCGGGAATACTGGTAAAACCGGTTGAAGGCGCCAGGATCTTTTGCTCGTGCCAAATATCCCTCTGTGTACACTACTCGGAACTACCGCCATGTTAGTACTATGAGCACAACTCACTTACAGCGACGACGTTTGAGATCCGTGAGCGCTGTCCAGCCGTCGGCCATTGATCCAATATAGTAGACGAGACAATGGGTAGCTGATGGCATTCAGGATGCCTCATGGTATACTTCTCAGAACAGCTGTACATATATATACACTAGAATCAATCTTTCCTAAGTAATATTTATTATGGCGTTCCAGTTGCTGTTCGCCCCTCGACGGGAGTGTTTGTGTCTGAGCCGGGTAACAAAACATTTTTAGGGTGGGAAACGAGGCAACTTGTGAACTAACTGGCATTATCTCAAACAACAACAACAAAATAAAATAAAATCAAAAAAACAGCCAAACCCAAACCCAAACCCAATACTGAAAGCTATTGCTAGTATAGTACACCCATATTTTGTTTTCTTATTTTGCCCCTGCTTTGTCTTTTGTTAAAGCATACTTAAATTCACACACACACACATACACAGATACCGTTTCTTCCAGCTCACCCGCTCATTTTCGCAGTTTCATTCCCCCATCTCTGCTTAGCTTTCTAGTTTGCTCCCGGTTCAAAGCACAATCAACCATACTATCCGATTCAAATACAAGTACAAAGCATACGCACTGTTAGTTCTTCTAAACGATTACTAAGAATTGTTGTTTTTTTCTCTCTCTCAAATCTCCAAATATATCAAATAACATCACCGTTTCACAATAAAAAATGTCTGGCGCAAGAACTCCATCCAGATCATACGACATGATCATGAAATTATTATTAGTCGGCGATTCCGGTGTCGGCAAGTCCTGCTTGTTGTTAAGATTTGTTGAAGATAAGTTCAATCCATCTTTTATCACCACCATTGGTATAGATTTCAAGATCAGAACCATTGAAGTTAGTGGTAAAAGAATTAAATTGCAAGTTTGGGACACTGCAGGTCAAGAACGTTTCAGAACTATTACCACCGCTTACTACAGAGGGGCAATGGGTATTATTTTGGTTTACGACGTTACTGATGAGCGTACTTTCGAAAACATTAGAACCTGGTTTAGCACCGTTAACCAACATGCTAACGATGACGCTCAATTAATGTTGGTTGGTAACAAATCCGATGAAACTGATAATAGAGCTATCACTAGACAACAAGGTGAAGCATTAGCTAAAGAATTGAATATCCCATTCATAGAAGCTAGTGCTAAAAGCAATGAAAACGTTGATGAAATATTTTTCCAATTGGCTACTTTGATTCAAGATAAAGTTTCTCAAGATCAATTGAATAATGAAAAAGGATCTCTTAATGTTAACCAAACAGCCGGTAAATCAAGTGGATGTTGCTGATTTACTGTTGGTTTTGCTGATTTTGTAGTTGATATTAAAGGTAGTACCTGTAGCGACAGTGGTAACGGCGGTGGTAGAAGCGATAGTGGTTTGTACTTTTTGTTGGTTAGCTTTTTTTTCATGTCTCTATATTTTTTTGTTTTTTTAACTTTTGTTTACTCATTTTGATCTCATTATTATGATTATTATCATTTTTGGTCTTTACCTCTTTTGTTTGGTTTATCATTTTTACTTTCTTCATATGTAGAAATACAAATATTGTCTCTCTTCATTATAATAATTGTTTGATTCCTTGGATATCATAGTGATGGTGCTCAAAGAAGCTACAAAGTGACAACCAATTCTTTTGTCATACAATGAGTTTCTGGTCTGCTAGTTAACGTTGCAATCATCAATTTAAGTTTTCATCTAAGCTAGCCAGAGATGGGCAACTGCGTTAATGCAAATTGCATTGCAATACGCTATTTACCTTTTGGAGGTTTTTGAACCCGATTTTCGGCCCATGCCAAGAACGTGGTAGATTTCACTGGATATTGCTGCAACCCTTCGTACTGGTGAGCCGTGATGCTTATATCCCGTATCGCATAAAGTATGGGAATTGTGATGCGTCTGGTCATGATGTACCATTTGCCAAATAACGCAATTTATGCAAGACTTGATTTTGAATCTTGTTGTCTTTGCAGCTTGATAGACACGGATAAGTAACGGCTTTCTTTATTGACAAACATAACAAAGGGATCAAAAATCACGACAGGAACTTATAATCATTACTACAAACAAAAAAAAAGTCACAACATAATTTCTTTAAAGATCAGTCAGATAAAGAGAAGAGAAAGAAAAAAAAAAAAAAAAATTCAAACGTTGATGGAAGTTTCGTAAAATTGGTAAAAATAGTAAAAAGAGAAGTTCAAGTTGCGATTAGCAAAAAAAAACTATATATATATATATAACTGTTGATTTAAAATTCAAGAAATTATTGATACTTGGCAATCAAGCTGTCCACCAAAGCAATGTATTGCTTCTCAGCATCTTCTTGGGAAGTACCCTTCAACTTGTCCCAAGATTCCCACTTGTATTTACCTTTGAAGTCAAAGACACCTGGCTTGGTGGTGTTATTGTCACCAACAGTGGCTTGCTTGTAAAGACCATAAAGTTCGAGCAATTCATCGTCGGATGGTCTGCTTGGCAAGTTAGAGACGGCATCAGCCTGAAAATTATGAGTGTTAGTAACTTCGGAACAAAGAGAGAAGAGTTACAAGGTGATATGCAAGGTGGGAGAGAGTGAGTGTATGCATGAGCAGAAGAACTGAAACTTTTAGCCAAAGTCAGGAGGGTCACTTACTCGAAACAAATGACAAATCACTAGTATTGAGTAAACTGATTCCTCAAATGGAATTGAACGTTGCACAGTTTGCCACTTGGCTCGGGCAAAAGTGACCTGATGATGCTTTGCTGAATCAAATGCAACATTGAGTCCAGTAGCACTTTCTCAACAAAAGCGCCACCAATGCTCGCTATCGCAATCACAACCGACCCTCGCATACACACTCACAAGTCAATTGACAATTAGAAATTGACAACTGGTAGTCCAAAGAGAAGTCAAAAAATCAATACTGATCCACTCACTCTTCCACCATCACACCTAAAAACAAAAAATCAGCAAGCAAACGAACACCGACATACCTTTTGGGTGAATTCAGCGGAAACCATAATGATTCAAGATTTGGTGATGCTAGTAGTAAGAGTAAAGAAGGTTTAAAAGATGTCCAATTGAGTCAATTGATAAAAAGTTCTAAAGACAAGAAAACAAAAAAACAAAAAAAGTAGGAGGCGAAATCAGGAAAATATAAAGTCCAAAGAAGGAGAAAAAAAAAAAAAAAGAGGGCATCATCGCTACGATCTTCATGTGCTCAACAAACAACAAAAAACACAGTTAGCTAGTTGGCACTCTAGCGAACGATCGCTAGCAGGTGTCTCGCCTGTTCCCCGTCGTGGCTGGTGCATACGCTGCTTAGTTGAGCTAGCGTTGAGCTGAGGCACACACTATGGCGGGCGATGGCCATGTAAAAAGCCTTACCCGGAGGGCTCATCGCAAGGGTGGTAAATTAAGGGTGTGGCTGGTGAAAGAAAACAGCAACTGGAAATTATTTGCTAGCCTGCTTTTTTTTTCTTTCATTTCTTTTGTTTGAAGGTCTAAAAGTGTCTACAGTCTGTAGACCAGCTATCAAGGATAGCGTTGGTCATGAATAGATGGAGGAAGCTTAGAAAGAGATAAAAGATCCTTAAACAATAAAAAAAAAAGCAGGCCAGAAAAAGTCACAAATGAGAAAAACTTGCAAAAGAAAGTCTACTTTAGATAATTGAAACGCGATCCACTTAAACAACAAACACTGCTCATCTGCTAAAACGCATCGCTAGAGCTTTGATTTGGGTTGATTTGGGTTGAACGCCATGCGAGCCACACAATCACCGTGCAGAAGTTGATTGGCGCGCTCACGCAATTCCTCGAAATCGTGCACTGTGACCTGTGGCGTAACCAATTTTTTAGAAACCAACGTCAAACATTCCTCCAATTCTCTTGTTGTACCATAAATGTTACCCAAGATCAGCACCTCTTTGGAATTCATGAAAAGCAAATCAAATGAAAGAGTAATGGAGCCCATCCCCACAGGCATGATGTATCCGCAATGCTTCACGTAGGCTTGACATGCACTGAACGTTTCCTGCACAGCTACAAAGTCCAAACATAAATCGAACGAACTTGGTTTATGTTCTGTTTGCTTAGTGATGTCGGTGTAGAACTCAGTGGCCCCCATGTCCAAGCAAAACTGTCTAAGAGACTCTTTCTTGTCCACCACCACCAAATGGGCACTAAAAAGCTTGATCAACTGGATAGCATTGCTACCGAGCCCACCAGCACCAATGAGAAGCACTTTGCTCGTTGGTGTTATTTTGGCCTTCTTGACGGCATGGTACGGAGTAAGCACTGCATCACTGGTGACAGCAGCCACAGCATACGAGACATTTTCGGGGATCCTGACCAAAGAACCCAAAGTTTTTACAACAATGTACTGCTGAAAGCCACCGTCAACTCCGTATCCGAAAGACTTGTAATTATTGGCGATGCAAAGGTTGTTGTGATTGGAAAGACACATCTCACAAGCACCACATGAGTTGGCGGAGTGTACGACATAACGCTCGCCAATACGGATGCCTTTGACTTGCGAGCCTACTTTGACAACTTGACCAGCGACTTCGTGGCCGAGGATAAAGTTGTCAAATGGCAATCTTGGGTCTCTTTTGATCTAATAAATTTGTTAGTAACGGTTCTAGTAGGAAACTGATACGGACAAAAAGAATGTTATACCTCGAGACGGGCACACGAAAACAGCAATTTTGCCCAGAAATTTTGCCCGGCTTTTACTTATTACCGAGTGCAGTATCTGAACATACCAAATGCAAGTCACTATGACATAAACCAACACCAAAGACCTTGATCTGTACCTCGTTTTCCTCAGGCTCGGGGATATCGACGGTGACCTTGTGAATTTTGTAAGTACCTGGACGGTACTGATAAGCAATCTGTTTAGCTCCCATTTTTCGTTTTGTTATTTTGTTATTTTGTTATTTTGTTATTTTGTTCTTCGAAGGTGCGGTGAGTGTCTTCGTGATTTAGCACAAGGGCTTGGCGAGTGTGATTTGCAGATCAATCCAAAAGGGGGTCTTCGGCGTGCAAAGTGAAAAATCAAGAAAACGAAACAGTACCAGAAATGTGGGACAAAAAGAAGAAGATAGAAAGAGAGAAAGATAAATAAAGAGAAAGAAAGCAGATCAGGTTCAAGAGGAAAGAAAAGACGAAGAAAACAATTATGGTGTAACAGGAAGAAAAGAAAAAAAAATTAGCATTTTTAAATAGGGCAGAGAGAAAAAAAATATACGAAAAAACAACAATCACCGGCAAGAAATTACTCGATTAGGCCACTTTTCAGCGATGCGGACAGCAGCGGAATTCGTCTCCGGCACACTACCATCCACGTCAATAGACTTGTGGACAATAGCATCAGCAAAAGATATACGACATATGATGCTGCACGAAATGCACGAAGATCATGGTCACGTGGAAATATACATGCAAAAACAAAACAAAACAACAACAACAAAAAAAAAAAAAGTAAGCGTCAGCTGGTAGTAAGTACACTATATATATCAAAAAGCTGTGTTAAAGGCTGCTGTGCTGCGGTCCTATGGGCGTTTCTACAAACTCGTAAGATTTTAGTGAATACACAGCCTTCTTGGTACTTTCGCGATGTCAGATGATTTGGGGAATGTGCTGTAACATAAATTATATATATATATATATATGTATATAGAAGGGCGCTCTACATCGCAGCCGCGCTGTATCAGCTGAGCAACCTAATGAAGAATAAAGCGAGATCGCTCCCCCGGCAGCAGAAAGTGCTGCTGCGGCACTGGCTGTGTGACGGTTCACAACTCTTCTGTGTCTCGAGATATACAAAGAGTCTCATGTTGAAAGCGAAAGACACGCGCAGTATGCAGTCAATGATATGCGCATCATCTCACATTCAGTTGCAGTCATCCACAGCAGGTTACGAGCCCATTCGCCCACAACTGCGACTGTGCGACTCAGCTCCCATCAATGCGCGCTCCATATAGCGCAGCTCAGCGGTGCTGTCTAGGCGCTCATATGTCAAGTTTACTCAGTCATCGCTTGTCCTTCGCAGGCCTGTCTTGTGGTACTATTCATCGCTTGCTAAACGCTTCACCAGATCACACGCTCCATTAGACTTACTTATACTGGTTAGCTGCCTCACTGGACCTTTTCTTACTTCTTTTAGTTCTTTCTCATTACAATCTCAATCACCATTTTTTCCCCTATTTTCTGTCTCGTTTGATTAGCGCCTTGGGTTTCTCAGCGCTTGCCACTTAAATGTCCGCACTCGAGCGTCGTTTTTGTCTACTGCTATCACTCCCATCTCAACCACCATCGAGACAATGAGTTCTGGAAATATCTCACCATCGCCAGTGATACCCCCGGCGTCAACTAGACTCAATGAGAAGGATACCATTGTGCTCAAGAGATTAATATATGTGAGTATTTTCCCGTTTTGACATGTTTCTGCTTTTTTTTTCTTGCTTTGTTTTTTTTTTTTCTCGCATCCGATCATCAATAATGATGATGGTGAAGATGAAGATGACGATGACGATGATGAGAAGGATAAGGCAACTACCACTAATGGATGACATTTTATGCTAACACCATATACTTAGAACTACTTTGTCAAAGCCGCGTCAATAGTCATAAACACCAGACTCACTTCGTTAGATAGCGCCTTGCAGGACAACCACAAGGTCAATAACTGGGTATGTTTCGTTATCTTTGCACATCTTGATGAGGTTTATCTGTTTGCCTATCATTATATTTACTACTATGCAACTGTTCCAAGCGCATGTACAGCACTTGCACTCTTATGAGATATTTAGGCCAGGCGCACATGCAGTTTTCTTTACGTGTTGTATAAAAAGCACAAGTTACTAACTAATTTTTACAGTTTAATCTATCTATTGATATCTCAAACATTCCGAAAGACCAGTTTAAACCCTGGAAATCCCAAGACATTGCCGCTATACCGCCTCTTGTCATTGAGACTTTCTTGGACTTGCGCGATATTCACCCAAAGCAAAAGCTATATTTGAATGATAGCGAGAACAATCCATGGTTTGTGACAAAGGGTAAACGGAAAACTGAAGTGGTTTTAGAAAGATGGCTTTTTGAGCTTAACAGAGCTTTCCTAGAGCAACAAGAAGAGAATGGTAATGACATCCAAGAAGAAGAAGAAGAAGAAGAGGCAGAGGAAGAAGAAGATAATAATAATAATAATAATAATAATCATCGCCATCATCCCGATCATCATCACCATAATGATAATAATAACTATAGCGGCTCCAACGATCCAACTTCCGATGAACCGCTACCGGCTATATACAAAAAGTGTATTGTGTTGTTTAGGGACCTATTTACATATATCAATCTTTTACCTGCAACTAAATTGAGGAAGACTATTGATAACTACAATATTGATGATCATGGATCTAAAGTGTCGTACCAAAATTTGAGAATAGGCATACGTATTTTAAAAGGTAACCAACCAATATCTTCCAAAGGCAGAATTGGGCTCAGCAAAGAATTGATCTCGACTTACACTAACATTAGTAATGAATCCGATGATCTAAGACCGCACTTGTCTGATGAGAAGTTCAAATCCATAGATACCCCTTTTGGCAGTTTCAAAGTCTCGGTTCAATATAGAAAAGATACAAACTTTTATCTAAACAAAAAGGTCAGTGAGGTTGAAAACACAGCTGGGTCTCCAAATATTGCTGCGGTTGATGAAAATCAAAATAAGAGAGTTTCATTGCTAAGTAACCAGTCTGGTTCTCCACCTATAGAAAACTTGGCTAATCATCAACAACATCAGCAACAGACACAACAACATAAGCAAGAATCTCATGCCAAAGTCCAACCTCAGCAAACAACTCTACAAAGACCAAGTTTGGATGTTTTGCAAAACCCTGAAGGTAAACAAGTGGCAAAGGCTATGCCAATAATAAATAGATCAAGCTCAAATGTCTCTTTAGCTGCTCTCCTTAGAAATGTGAAAGGAAATCAATCTTCTACCTCATACAATATCGGCTCATACAATGCAGGGACTTCCATCCCCAAATCTTTTACTTCTTCTTATGCTGGGTCTTTAGTGTCTAACAATTTTTCATCCAATGCTATTCCAATATCACCTAACAATAACTACCAGCAACAACAACAGTATATTGCCGATTATCAAATTGGTTCTACTGGAAGTCAGCCGAAATACTCATCTTCATTTAGCTCAAGACACAAATTTCAGCCAGGTCAACAAAGGAAAAGCTTTATGATTGGCAATAATAGTTCACAATCCAATAACGCAATTTCTAGAAATCCCAGCTTAGAAAGTAGAAGATATAGCGATTTAGAACCGCCCAGTCAACTTTACATTGATGATGATATCAATGATTTCATCAAGCTAGTGGACAATAAAAAGGACTTGAAAGTTGGTGCTTCACCAAACACTACAAATTTGAATGATTCGTTGCTAAAATTCAAGTCAATGAGAACATCAAATAATATTTTGGGAGAAAGTGTAGGGGATGGGGCAATGATCAATTCCAATAGTCCTCCAGCATCTGACAGTTCACAAAAGGCAAGGTTAAGCTCGTTGCCCCCTTCGAGCTACAGTATTGGTAGTAATTATTCAATTTCAATGAATAGAGTTGGTAGTTTTACAAACGGTACACCTGCTGCAGCAGTGGCTGCAAGGGCTATGTCTCCTCAGGTTAGCTCCAACCACCAATACTCAATTCCATCTAACTCACCTCATAGTCACAGTGGCAACATGCCTACGATTCCATCAAGACTTTCAGGAAGCTTGCTACCATCTAACAATAATAACAACAATTTCTCCAACGAGTCGACCAAAGTTTCTCCTAACTCTGGTGTCATTGGTAGCTATCATAATAACCGTCACAATCACAATAACTCCAACTTATCGTTACATCATAGAGGATCTAGCAACGAATTAGACTATTACAATGGCAACTATGATGAAACTGCGAGATTATCGTCCTTGCCGCAGCATATTGGGGTTGGTATATCTGGTGCAGCGGATATAAACTATTACAACAGGCAACATGGCTTTGATTATGGTAATTTTCAACATCAGCAGCACCTCAATTATGATATTGGGTCAGCACCATTACCAATAATGGCCAGTCCTTTCGCTAGTAGTGGCAGTGCTAGTGGAGGAGGAGGAGGTGGTGGTGGTGTCATATTGGGCAACCAGTCTAACCCATATTTGCCACAGCCTAATGCATATTCCTACACTTTACACAATAATTACAATTTTAATGATGCATTGCCACAACTAGGCGGTCGAAATGCTGTTTTCAATGGTGGTGGTGACAACTCAACTTTTGCTGAAATTGACAACAGATTAATTGCACACCGATATAAACCAAACAGCAACAACACTTTCAACAACACCAATAACAATAACAGAGCTCTCATTAGACACAACTCCAGTGGCATAAATTTGCCAAGCTTGCAAAATTACGTATCGAGACCATCAATGGCAATTACTACCACAACTAATGCTTATGCTAAAATGAATAATTTTAATTTAGGCAACGAAGATGGTGATGGCGGTGAGGGTGAAAATGCACAACTAGGTGCAGAGGTTGTTGCCCACAGAAGGGAAATGGAGCAAGCAAATGATAGAGAGAGAGAGGAGGAGGACGTAAATATTGATGATGACATTATTTTCCCACTCCATGATATAGATATTGGCAAAGATGAGTAATTTTGATCCTCATAAGAATTTTTATTGTTGCTGTTGTGATAGTTGTTGCAGTTAGGGCATCAGAAACCCCAATTTTTCGTTCACTTCGTTCAAAAGTTGAAAAAAAAAAAAAAGGATTTTTTTGAAGAAACTTTACCTTCAATAA
>JXWR01002608.1_pt1 | contig 17965 bp, 11 predicted proteins | sample 315541 | NCBI WGS metagenome assembly JXWR01 (sample SAMN03273951, study PRJNA271842) | soil metagenome | isolation source: rice field ambient CO2 | place: India: CRRI Experimental farm Cuttack,Odisha-753006 | collected 2013-12-17
CAACCCGGTGTACTTCGCCGTGCTCGTCGAGTACGAGGACCTCGACGGCGACGTCGTGCAGGTCGACCTCATGGAGTCCAAGTCGGCGTACGGCGGCGCCACCGGCGTCTGGACGCCGATGAGGGAGTCGTGGGGCTCCATCTGGCGCCTCGACTCCAACCACCGCCTCCAGGCGCCCTTCTCCCTCCGCATCCGCAGCGACTCCGGCAAGACGCTCGTCGCCAACAACGTCATCCCGGCGAACTGGTCCCCCAACTCCAACTACCGCTCCATCGTCCAGTTCAGCTAGATCAATCATCCACTGCTGATCGAATATGGAATCATATTGGCTCGCGATCGATCGATCGATCGATTAGTTTATTCTCTACTACTGCTGCTGCAAAATTTGCGTGGGATTGAGGTGTTTTTTTTTTTTAACTCGTCCAATTTTGCTTATTCTGAGTATTATTTTTTGGCTAGTCTGTTATATGGCGAAAGATACTCACGGATCGTTTTGATATAGCGGTGTTTGTAATTTTAGTACGTTTCTCTTAATTTAAAACAAATATAAAACTTGAATTCTCATGGTAACATTTTCGCCTTACCTTTATCTGATAGAAATAGAGACTTCCTTCTTACCATTGCATATCCTGGAGTATATTGTTACATCATCAATAGACTATCTCATCGAAGCTTGTAATGAATGATATTCCTTTTACTTTTTATCTTTTATATAAGTATAATCTCAGTTCTCCGAATACCTTACTTTCGTCTAGTAACCTTTGTTCTTCAACCCTTTCCTCTATGCCATTCTGTGCTATTAGTCTTACCTTTTGTATTTTCATTATTAGCTTCCTTTTTAGGATATGCTAGACTTCCCCTACCAGGAGACTTCCTAAAGATGGTTTCTCCTGTAGTGTAGTTACCCATGTGTGTCTTATTGTACTGCTTGTGTTTTATGATTATCTTCACTCTCTGGTTTTGAGAAGTCAAACACAATATGATGGCACCAGATGATAATATCAGATGCTTTATGAGATTTCAACTGCTTATCAAAGTGGTTCTGACCTGTATCTTTTCTTTTCGGCGCACCAAAATGGTGCGCCGCGTCAAACCTCAACCAATTCTGCACTAGCATGCAGGTGATCCAATCTATCGCTTCTCCCTCCCTTCCACGCACAACAACACCACGACGCTCCATCTTCATCATCGCTCATCTTACAGGTAATTTGCAATAGATCGAATGAATGAGTACTCTTTGAAAAGGTAAAGATTTCGAAAAAAATCTAGCTAACACTTTAAGGAAATTTTTTTCCTCATTTTGAGCAACTCAAACTCAAGGCTTATGGAATCCAAAGTAGACCTAAATTCATGAATAAAAAAAGATAGTTCAAAAGAAAGTATTTTATTCTACAATATGAAAAACAGATTACCTTACTGTTTTTATTTGTATATATACACCCCAGTTGGTCTTTAATAGAGGTAAAGTGTCAGCCAAAATTTCACCAAAGAAATGAGTAAACAAAATCCAGGAGCCTACTTTCGTCCTGCAGATAGACTGTATAGAAACAACAATAGCAGCAGCGGAGGCAATAAAAATAACTATGAAAACAATTACTATGGCATCATCGGCAGCAGTATCATCGGCAGCAGTTTCCATGATAGCCATATAAGTGATAGTAAGAGCTATTCATCGGATAAAAATTGTGACTTTCCTTACACGCCATCGAGTTATCTTGAAAAATATCTCTCCAAATAATCTGAGCGCTATATATAGATGGATGGATGGAAATGATTTGAACTTAACAATGTGGCGTTATTCAAGTTAAGCACATTAAAGTGGAAAGTGCAATTAGTGTCTATATGTACCATTTCAGTCATTATTAGAATACATACATATATCAAATTTAATCTTCTTTCTAATTCCTGAAATATATTGCGTAAGCATTTACTGTAAAACAACCGCCAGTAGGAACTATGCATGTCAAAAAAAGAAAATAAAAAAAAAAAAAAATAAAACAAATAAATAAATAAATAAATAAATAAAAAGTGGCAAGGAGGACTGAATAAAGTATGAGAGAAATAATATGATAACCTCCAACCTCTATACTAATCAAGTTTTTTGAATAAGAAAGTAAGGAATTAAGCACGAATATATTGCCTTTTTTGAAAACAACAAGAAAACAAGAAATAAACTATAATCAAGTTTCACTAATGTCTTTTTTGCATAAAACGCTATTGTTTAATATTTTATAGTTTTGTAAGACGAATATCTCAAGCAAGATAATTATAAACCCCTTTATCTTCACTACTTCGAGCTAAATATTCCCTTTCCAACAATGATTCTATCCGTAACTTAATAAATTGAGGTGGTGGACTAAACCGATTACTCAACTGTTTAATAATTTCTGCCATTAATTCATTATGAGCCAAAGTTTTTCTAGACTTCATTATCCGTACAATAGCAGCATCAATTTCAAATCTTCGCGCGCTCTTAATATTCTCCATTGTTTCTTTCCGTTCATCATCATTTTCAACCTTAGTGGCTAATGATACCGTGAGGACTTTAATTCGCGATGAACTAGATTCAAAATTTTCATTAATTTGAAACTTATCGTCAGAATTAATATCTTTGGACATTGGCAGCTTTTTCAAGAGCCTGGTTCTCGGCGCCACTGATATACTTAGCAAGTGTCTAATTAATTCATTTTTAGGAATTTGAGTCAATTCTTGAATTTCTTCAAATGTTAGCAGATCACGGGTTTCAAAAAGTAGCATGATTATTGCTGCATATGTGGGCATATTAATTTCATATAATTTTTTCTTGTATCTTGTACGTATATCTACTGAGCCAAATGTAGGAGCCCAAGTCAAGTTCCGACCACGATGTTTGGAAAGATAATATTCTTCAAACTTTGTTTTAATGTTGTTTAGTGTGTCTGGGTATCGAATTTCTGTATCTTTGGTTGGTTGAATTGGCCAAAATGTGGTCGTCAAAATATAAGTTTCAAAATTTATTTTCTTTGGGATGGTATTACTGTTGTTGTTATTGTTGTTGTTTGGTTCAGCAGCTAGCGAATGCATATTGTTGAAACCGACAGTAAGTCCATTGGAGACCTTCATATCTCTAAACATCCCCTCAAATTTCGAAGTATATAAAGATCCAAGTTCTTGTCTTAATTTGGAAATCATTAATCGTTCGATATCCACAGACATTGATTTTTGCTGAAGTAATCTTCTAGTCAAATGATTCTTATAATACTTTTCAAACATGTCCTTGTCTTTGACGTATCGGAAAACCACCACCGCTTTATCAAGAATAACTTCACATTCTTCTTCAGTTTTATTTTTTGATGATTTCTTGATATTGCTATCGATAAATAATGATAAGTATTCACTAACTTTGGGATTCTTGTTTAAAAACTCAGAAAATGCACTTTCTATACATGTTTGAATATTGACATCTTTTTGAAATGCATTTGTCAAAATAGTATCGAATTTTTCCTTGAATTTCAAAATACTATCAATCCATTGAATGGCAAATTGAGTATGATTTTCTTTGGAATTTTTTCTTTTGCCCAGCTTAGCAGCAGTAGAAGTTTCACTAATAAGCTGACTTTGTTCATTATTTATACTTTGCCTGACTTTTGACTCTAAAAGCAAACCTTCTTGATAAACAAGATGCTTAAGATATGATAAGATAATGCTGTGATTTTTATCTACTCTTGACACCAAGTTATAAAGCAGCCCAAGTTGTTCATACTTGTCATTCAATACCCAAAAGGTAAATCCTTGATCTTTGAAATCCATTACTTTGGAAATGTTATTACTGATTAAAATGCTATCAAGCAATTGTATTAGTCTTGGAAAGGTAACTTTTGGCAAATATATCACTGACATGTTTTCTTCCTCGATAATAATTTCGTTAACTCTATTAATATATTTTTCACCATTTTCCAATTTCATTAAGTCATTAGATAAATTACTATAATACAAATATGATCGCTCCATGAAAAATGGTTCAAAACTCTTCAAGTAAAAATTTGCTTCGTATTCTCCTGCATTATCTTCCCACAACAGTTCATACATCTTAATGACTGACTTGATCAAAAATTTATCAACAAGTCTACCATTTCTATTATTAGCTATTCCATTCATCAAGATATTATTCAATACATTACCAATTTCATTTTGATTATATTGTATGACGTAATCTTTAAATAACGTTATTCCCACGTCATAAGTCAGCGGCAACGACAATTCTTTCACGTAAACTCTATCCAAATACATTAACACATCGCTAATCATTCTCATACATAGACAAAAATCTTCCCATTCTTTATTAATTTCTGATAGCACATTAGCATTAAAACTGATTTCATTGCTGTTGCTGCTATTGGTGCTATTAGTGTTGGTGCTTGCGGTGCCTGGCTTGTTACTGCTGTTGATACTATCAATCAACACAGCTCTTTTTTCAAGTAAATGGCCTATAAGTTGTTTCTTAACATTTTTATACAATTCATCACCATGTTTGCGTAATACTAAATGATAACATTTTCGATATAACTGTTCAAATGAAAGTTTGGATGCATTTTTGTTAACGATTTCGGAAATGGCAAATGATAATACGCTCCACGATTTTTCAATGTCGCCGGTATCATTCAAGCTCTGATTTTACATTAGTTAGGGAAACACAAAAAGAAGGGTTTAAAAAATTAATGAAAAAGACCAAAAAATTATAAGAATGCGGCTCCACTTCAACAAAGTGACAACCACAATAGCAAATACAAGTACAACTCGATCATGATGGATGGATAGCAAAACAATACATACTCTCTTGGGGGCCCTGATTTTAATTCTTCGATTCAAAGACATCACTAAGATTGATACTTTATAATCTTAATAAAAATCGAAACTTGAAAGTGACGGCAAAAACGACAATAAGATGCCGGGGCACTGATGATGAGCGAAGACCTGGAGCACGTACTAAGACGGGATGGGAAGGATCAAGTAATTTCACTTTTATAGATTTTTTTATTTTACTTTTTTTGCCTTTCTGCCCGGAAACGTTGCAATCACATGGGACGCATGTATATTAAGGTATTTGTACTTGATAGTTGCGTATTTGTACATTAAAATGCATACAATGCTTTCTGGTCTATTGTTTCAAGCTAATGAATTAAAGAACTTACGAGACTTACAAAAGGCAGCAAACAAATAAAAAAGATGAGCTTAAAATAATTCAAATAATAATACATCAAATCGATACGACAACACTCAAGTTCTTGATAAAGAATCATAAGCAGGTGACGTATTTTCGTACTGCGTTATAAAAAACGTGTCCTTGTTGATATCCAAAAATCTAATAAATTCTTCCAAGTGAGTTTTTAAAATCCCTATACTTTGTTGGTCCATACTAGTTTGAGCAATCAAACCAGGCAAGCTGACAAACAACCTCAAAAGGTGTTCAGCGCCGTAAATCTCACTTGGAGCTTTATCTTGATATTTTTCATTATGGATGATATCTTTGTATTGCTGTCTCTCGTATCTGTACAATAATATGTGACCCAAAGCACTATCAAAGTATACTTTTAGCCCACTAAGTACTTCCTCTAATATATCATGTTCTGTGGTGTTCAATTTCTTTTTAACACTTGTTGTATAATGCACTCTAAACTTCTCTAGTAGATCAGCTACCGTTAGCTCCCTAGGCAATGGAACTAGCTGATGATTTTTCGTGATATATTCCCAGTCATTAACAAGCAAAGTTTTCAAAGAACTAGAAATAGTAAAATGAACTTCTGGTTTCTTGAAGAAATCTTCTGATTTTTCTATTTCTTCGTGCCCTCTTTTTCTTCTTCCTTGAACTTTTATATGTTCTGTGTCACCATCGTGATGATCATCTTTATAACTGTTACTTTTAGAGGCAACAGCGTTACTGCTAGTACTATGATTATTATGACTATTGGCATTTGCATTATTACTTGATGAGCTTTTTGTAGTAGAAGTAGAAGTACTATTAGTGCCACTGCCACCAGCGGGCTGAGCACCAGTATCCTTCAACGAATTGAGCACCGAATCCTTTAAATGTTTTTGTTTTTGAATATTCTCTTGATTGAGCTCCAAAATTCGTTCTTTGCCCACCCATTCGTCCCAACTTGCTTTCCAACCTTTGTAGTGGATGAAATAAGCAGAATGGGTCTGAAGTAGTGGAGGAATGATTGTATTGCCTATTGGTTTTTCACCATCTTTGTCGCTGACTTTTCTAGTCTTTGGGTCATAACATTTAAGGATTTTAGCTTCATAGAGAAGAGGCCCGTGGTACGCTAAACACTTGACTCCCGGAGCGAAGGACATGTTGGCAGTTGTATATTGAGCAGTGGAGCTGGTCAGATGAAAAGTCGCGCCTTGATTATTTAAGTATTATGAAAAGCCGTCTTCCTGAAAGTACAATAAAAAAAGAAGCTTCTTGGCAGCTTTGAGAGCTTGTTTATAAATTAAAGCTAATACTTTGCTGTATGAAGTAAACACCTAAGCAATTGTTCGTTTATATATAAAGGACCAGTAGTAAGCCACTCGAGCATCACAATATCAGTGATCTTGATATTGATCGAATATCAGTATTGGCGTTTTCTGTTTTTCTTTTATTTTCCTACACCGCGTCAACAGTACATCGATCTTCTTGGGTTACCCGTTGTGATTACCAACATGAATGGCGATTTGATACTATTATTATCATGTCATAATTTTATAGTACTCGAGTGTTTGAGCATTTTCTTTGCTGCTGTTGAACGATAGGGGATGTGTACAGAAGAATCTCAGGGTCTTGTGTGCCTGCAAGTCTAGCAATCTTCACTATGAGTGCCAATTTAATGAATTTGGCATGATCTGGAGTTTCCTTATCGGGAAAGATAAGAAGCAGTCAAGGTGTACCTTTTCTTTTTTTATCGTTTTGTGCTTTTTAGTCGTGTTGAATAACTAGGCTTAACCTTATAAAGCTCAAAATTAATTGTTGTCTATTCAATCACAATAATATGCATTATTATTATAAATAGGGCAATAAATATCTGCAGTACAAAAAGATTTTATGTGAATTCTCTTAAACAAAACTACACGGCTTAGAACTTACTAGTATATTCAGACCATAACAATACGCTAATTTCTCAAATAAAGCACAACTTAATACTTGCTCTGAAACTATTTTAATTACAAAGAAACAAGAATAAAGACTGAAACCAGCAATTACAGTTCCATTGCTCGAAAATCAAGAGCGGTACAACAATAAATAAATTGTTTTTTGTTATTCATACAACATAGTGAATTATTCTTTTGTGCTTGTTCGCAATGGACCTTTAAAAACATTGTGATCAATCATTAAAGTAAAAAATATATAGCAACGCTTTTCGCGAAAAGCCCAAAGCTACCATGTATCAAAATTCTTATTCCAATGTCTATGCTGCTGATCTAAATTTAACGGGGCAATCAAACGTCGTACAAAGATTTGCTCACTGCAATCCTCGACATATTGGTACAACCGCAAACAGCTCTCTAAATCGTTTCAAGATTACTTCAAGTAATCTGAGTTATCAGAAACAGAAATATCAACGTAAGATGAGGAAAAAACATTATAAAACGCAAATTTATTTCTAAGCTTGGTTTTAAAAAGCTGGCAAAAATTGGTTATGCTATATTTGGCAAACTTCAGCATTATAGCCATGAGAAACACGTATGTTGCAAAAGTTACAAATTCTCATTATTTGCGCGGTTAAATAGTAAGGCAGAAGAAGTGGGGTTACTATTACATAAAAAAACTCTTTAGTTGAGCTGTAATTAGACATCACAATCTATAGTCGATGAGTGCTTATGACGACCATAAAGATAGATTTCAAATTGGCTACAATAATGAACATAGTTTTTTTTTAGTGATTGTAGTGAAGCAATTGACGAGATTGACAGTGCTACAGTCATTGATTGAAATTTAGGAATGTGACTTTTCTAAGAACTACCTGAGGGAATAGCGATTCTTGATTGAGTTAAGGAGTTGTAAAACAGATACTATATTGCTATAGCAACCCTTCTGACATTTTCTCTGGTGTAATTATACATTGTTTCAAACATATTAACCAAAATGATTGGATATAATATTATCTTTCCAATGTTCACTAACTGGTATATATGACTGGTCGCAACTTATTCCAACCGAGCCAACAGGATCAATACCACATTGATGGTAAGCCTAGTAGTTGGCCAGCAGTGATTGAGTTTGCTAGGAAAGTGTTTTTGCCAGTAGTGTTTATGGACTCCTTCAGTCCAGCAATAAAATGTTTCAGACAATCCCCCTCCTTACTATAACAAGACTCTCGATGTTATAGTAATCATCTTGATGCAGTGGTCAAAAGAAACTTTCAAATTTCAGAGTAGTTGGTAACAACAGTTGGTTACTCTGGTCTATAATACTCCAGAACAAATTACGTTGTCAAGTACAAGCAATGTTTTTGTTTTTTGATCCAAAATAAGAAACCGGTTGTCAAGGGCGGTAGCTCCATTGCCATTGATCGACCAACTGATTGGCTCGCATTTAATTCTCATTCTCGCTGATTGCGGTTAACCAATTGGTAAAAACAGTCAAAAAACCAACAAAAAAAATAAATAACCACTAATATGGTATATTTTATTATTGCATATGTATTACCCTCTCTGCACGTGTAATAATCGATCGCACACAAAATTTTCATTTGGAAAAGAAAAAAAAAATTATTCAAAAGAGAAAAAATTTTTCGTCTTTCTTTTTTCTCCCATTCTTCTTTTCTATTTCTTCTTTTCTCTTTCTTTTGTTGGTCAGGTTTATAATCTCCTTTTCTATACTCACACACAAAACAGTCTTTTTCACAATGTCCAGTATCGCTGATCTCGAAAAAAAATTGGCTGCCACCAGCTACGTTGAAGGGTATGTTTGAGCCGTTTTTTTTTTCAATCCCAAGTTCCTGAATTGGAGGGTTTTGATCTAGTTGTTGGCAATTCCATTTGCATTACACTAGCCATTGCGATAATCTAGTATCAGTCAGCTTTGCTTGTCCTCTTTGGTTCTGGATTGGTGATATACACTTCAAGCACTTTGATTGTATTATTACTTTCTCCAACTATGAGGACGATGTAATCCAAAAGCTACTCATAACTTCAAGTTTGAAGAGTATTGTTTGTTTTTAATGATGATTAATATTGGTCCGTGTTTACTAGGTGGAAGTAAGACCCCATCCTATGAGTATCAACTCCAATCAAGATTTTCACTTTCCCTGATATAAAACAAATAATACTCTTTGTATTTACACATAGATTGCAAGTGGTCCTGACTTAAACATTCGTTTAATGAATCAAGTTCTAACATTCATTCTAGTAATGCTCCAACTCAAGCTGATGCTGCTGCTTTCAAAACTATCCAAAAAGAATACCCAAGCTTTGTCAGATGGTTAGCTCACATTCACACCTACGTTGACTCTTTTGAATCTTTGCCAGCCGCTAAGGCTGCTCCAGCTCCAGCTGCTGAAGAAGATGATGATGATGTCGACCTTTTCGGTTCTGACGACGAAGAAGTCGATGAAGAAGCTGAAAAAGTGAAGGCTCAAAGAATTGCCGAATACAACAAAAAGAAGGCCGCTAAGCCAAAGCCAGCTGCTAAATCTATTGTCACTTTGGATGTCAAGCCATGGGATGATGAAACCAATTTGGATGAATTGTTGGCTAACGTCAAGAGCATCGAAATGGAAGGTTTGGTCTGGGGTGCTTCTACCTGGGTCCCAGTTGGTTTCGGTATCAAGAAATTGCAAATCAACTTGGTTGTTGAAGATGACAAAGTCTCTTTGGATGAATTGCAAGCTAAAATTGAGGAAGATGAAGACCACGTCCAATCTACTGATGTTGCTGCTATGCAAAAATTATAAGTTTGCTTTCACTTCTTGTCAATGTCTCTTACGTGCTTTATTTTTTATGTTCTACAATTTTGTAATGTTATTCCCGTTATGCTAATGCAATTTTTTTAAATTCTTTACTGTAATACCTATTGTCTGTAAACTTGTTGTATTGTTGAAGAGTTGAATGTTCAAATTTTTGACTGAAACAAAATTTCCTGATCGGAAAAATTTTGGGTCTTAAATCTAATTGTGAACAGACGTGAGATCAGTAGTTATTGCATCTTCAAAAGGAAAAATTACATCGGATCAATTTGGGATCAATTTGGGATCAGCGGATAGGCTTTACGCAATATTTTTTAGAGGTTTAACGTTAAGGTAGCTTTTTATCATAACTCAAATCATTTATTATACGTGACACTAGTTAAGCTGTAAATTTCTCTGTTTTTGTGCTTCAACTTCACGACGCATAACAAGTGCAAACATTTTCATATTGCATTTTTTAGTAGCCAATATAAAACCTTCAATTACAGAACTAAATAGATATAGGTTTGCTTGTTAGTAATGTGTTTCCCATCAAGTTCTGGCCGAAAGATAATTCAAGTTAATAAAGCATACTCACGTTCGACTTAAGTGATTGACTTTGGCTCTATATACCTCTTCCCTATTCATTTTCCGTAACCTAATATTAGTCTTATTGCAAATGTCCCCAAGCGCCCATTTCACAATTTCCATCGCCACACTCAGCATTGAACCACCGTTGCGATATTCAGCATTTATACCTACACTACCCTTGGCCATTTTTGTCAAAGACTGTATCACAAATTGAATTGTATTTTCAACGCTCACAATAATGTTTAACCTTACCGCTGATGTAGAATTTCTTTCCAAACTTAACAACAGACTGCTTAACCTAGACTCATATTGCCACATTGCATGAACAAGAAGTTTTTTCAATGATGTGAAATGTAAAGGTTTCAAGAAAGGTTGATCTTTGATAATGCTCCATGAAGCCCAATTGACGATCAAACCACAGAAACTCAAAGTTTTGACTTTGGTGAGCTGGTCAATTTTGACTGATTTTGGACTACAGTTCAGACCAATTTCATGTTGACAGGGCTCTTTGTCAGAAAAAAAGTGATTACTATAGGTCACGTTGGAAGCAGTTTTGTCCTCATTGATGAAAATTTCATGTTGTGCAAACTTTGTAGCTAATAAGTCATATATTTTGATGACTATATGCTTGCTAGTTGACAAAATCAAAAAATCGTCAGCGTATCGAATCACTTTTGTATGGGTATCATTTGTCGCAGTATCATCACCACTTAATTTGGTGAAATCAAGTTCGCTCATCAACTGATCGAATATCAAATCGCAAAACGCAGCTGATAGGTGAAACCCTTGAAAAACTCCTCTTTTGCGGCAATATAGTTTTGAATTATCATGAATAGCAGCAGCCGCAATATCATTGATATGTTCGTGTCCTTTTACCTGCACCGCAGTGTTGAATAACTGTGCTTTCACAACAGATAATATCTGCAGTTTTGAAAATAACTGATGAGTTGCTTTATCAATTCGAGGCTTGCTGAAGTTCATCCTATTATGGTTTGATGTAGATGATTCACCAGCATCATTGGTATTGATAGTATTCGAATAAATTCCAGAAATCAACTTTTGGGAATCTGAAGCTCCATAAGCAACAAACTTGCCCTTTTTTGTAGCAAAATCATACAAAAATATCGCATCATCAGCAATGTTAGAATTCACAATATCAAGAATCTTATATATTGGAAGCAGATCATAGCATGCTTTAATATCAAATTTCTTGAAATAAATCATTCCATTTCTTGGTTTGACCTTCATTTTGAACTCCTGCAAATTGTACACTATGTCATTTCTTGAAGTTATACAAACAATCACTCCTTCATCGTTATTATGTCCCCCTTTGATCTTAGCTTTGTCACAATGCTTTTCAAGTAAATGTATCCTAAGTTCCTTCAATGCAGATTTCACCGGTTGAATTTGCCTTTTCAACTCAAAAAAATAACTGATCCGGGCTGCTGCAGTTTTTCCTTTATCTGGAAAGCAAATCACTCTGAAATCACTGCCCTTTTTAGGGAAAACCCGAATATTTCCAATAATAACATCCGTACCATATCCTATCCTTACACTGTCGCCCCGTTTTTTTAAATATTCGCTAAAATATTTGCTCAAAAATTGTTTTTGTAATTGTTGCCAAGTTCGATGATGGAAATAATAATGCTTGTGAGGAATATTTGTCATGTGGGTAACGTGAAAGAAACAAGACACTAGCCCATTGATAAGATAATTGAATAACCAGCTGATAAATAACTTCAATAATTTTTGCCTGGCTTCAAAATCCTGCTTGTTGATGTTTACCCTTTTGCTCTGATGCGTGTCTTTTGCTTTGTTTAGCCATGGTACATCTTTAATTTTGATTCCTTTGATGGCATCAGAAATACTAATTGATGCTCGTTGTGGCATGAAGATGAAAGTGGCAATACACGAGTACACAATTTGACGATTGTGACCCGATCCAAATACTTCATCAGGAAACAACGTTGACAAAACATGCGCTATAAATTTAATGACTTGCTTTTCTGACACGCTCAAGTCAGTAATGTTGGCGATTGCTGAAAAATCCGAAAATTGAGGACATACTTTGTCAAGAATTGAACCATAATAGCATTTTTTGTTGTGCTTGTGAATCATTTGTTGGAAAAGTTTATATATTTTGGCATATTTCGTCTTTAAGTTTCTCTTTTTGGAATAGTTGTCACCATTGGTGCTCAACTTGAACACATAGGAAACTAGTTCAGCAGGATCTTGGGGTAATAAACGTTTGATCTTGAAAAGGGGACTTTTTATATTACGATAAAACATTTTTGACTTTCTAAGAGCTACTGTAAAATCGTTGTTGTTTTTAGTAGTGTTATAATATTTTAAACCTTTTCGATCTATTTTAGTAGTATTACCAAAAAGCTGGATACTTTGATGGACAGAGTTTCTGCTACCAGGATTAGCAGAGTTCGGTATATAAGTAGCATCCAAGCAGCCATTGTAGTTGAAAAAAAGCTCACTTAATAGTTCTGCCCCAATTCTGGAGTAGAGGATTTTCCAAGCTAGAGATTTCAAGCTTAAGTATTGAATACTTGAACGTTCTCCAATGTTTTCTAAAGTCCCCAAATAATCACCATAGTGTTTAACCACACTAAAGCCAAAAGTTAGCACATTATGATTTTTTGTGTTCAACTTACTACTATCATTGGTGTTGCTGCTACCATCTTCGCTAAGAAGAAACTTAATGCAATTGTTGAGGAAACTATGGTATGATTCTGAGTAGATAAATAATAATTTTGGTGCTTTGATTAGATTTGTTGCAGATGCATTAGGGAACACTTGCACATTGTTTAAAATGTCGTGGTATACTTGAGGATCATTATAGCATATAAGGTCTCGTTGCTTGTCTGGAGTAAGTTTGGAATTGAGCCACTTGAGGAGCTTCATAACCGTTGCTAAAAGTTGATTTAGGCGGTATTTCGTGCAATACTCCGGGGCTCTTCAGTACTCATCATCACCTAATCCTTTTTGCTTTATTTCCCTTTGCGCGCGTTGTACCACAGCGGCGGTTCTTTTGAAAGATTTTGAAAAATCACAAATTTTTTTATCTTAACATCAAAAACACACCTATGATATCAGTTGTCACTAAGCTAAATTACCCATTACATCCTATATATAATGGCAAAAGGCCAGAAAATAAAACATCAAATAGACCCTCGCACATTAGTGATTGAAAAGTCACTAAAGCAGATTCGTCGTCCTGTTAAGCAGTCCAAAACCAACCAAAGCCAGAACCATGACGATAGAGAGGTTATTGAGGACAATGAAATAGACCTTATAGATGTATGGATGATCAAGATCCCAGCCCAGCAGTCTCCAACGATCATTTCCTGGGTGAAGTCTGAGCTCTCTAAAGATCCAGTGGATATGTCTCACTTGAAGAGGTTCTTCAAAATACTGGAGCTGCAGGGAAACTTTGCAATAGATTTAAAAGCAAATGATGAGAATAGCGATGAAAAGAGTTCTGAGAAGAGGGTGGACGAAATAGACGACAATTTCAAAAATGAAAAGGATACAAAAGCTGAATCTAATATTGGTAATTATCAAGATGAGAAGAACGGTCTTGCTGAAAAGAAAATAAACAAAAAAAAAGAGTACAATACCAATAGGCCAAAGGTTTCCTTAAATTGCCTACTATGCAGTACCAAATACATTACCACTAAACAGCAAATATTTGATAGGTTGCAAAACACTACGCTGAATGGCTCATCGGTAGCACAGCGGTTGGAAATCAATAATATCGAGGACATCTTTGTAGTCAAAGTGCCCAGAGATCCACCCATTTCAAAAGAAGAAGCAAAATTATGGACAGAAAAGTATTGGCCCTCAATATGGAAAGGCGATCCAAATTTGCAAATGCTACAACAAGAAGAATTTAATTTTACTGAAATTGAGCAAATGTTTAAAGAAATAGTGGAATTAGCTAATGTTCAAAAGGCAAAAAGACAATTACCTATAGTTACAAGAATATATGATCCGATCAAAAAGAAAGTTTTAGCAACATCGCATGACGAACGTTTCAAGAGCCCTTTGAATCATAGTATCGTCAGCTGTATTTCACAAGTTGCTGCCAATGAAGTTCAGCAGCGCCAAACTCAACGAACTGATGATGGTCAAGAATCAACTCCTTCACTCGAGAAAAATTACTTATGTTTGAACTATCATGTTTATACTACGCATGAACCATGCTCATTTTGCTGCATGGCATTGGTCCATTCACGAATTGGCAGATTGTATTATTTGAAGGATAGCAAAAGGACTGGGGCAGTTAGTCCTGATAGTGCAAAAGGGTACTGCATTCATCAAAATAAGCAGCTCAACTGGAACTTTGAGAGCTATAAATGGGTAAAGGATACTAAGTTGGCAGATGAAATTCCTGAAATTAGCAGTAATTTGTTTATTTGAATTATCGTTTGAATATGAATTGTTGTTTTTTATTTTTTTTTTGTTTTGAAAATAGACAATCTATAATGCGTACTGTTAGCATGTTATTAAGTTTCGTAGACCTTTATATGACTAAAAGGTATGCTTTCAACTCATCATAACAAGTCATTGACAAGTTAATTATGCCAATTGAGCTTTGGCCCCAATAACTACTTCAACTTGTATTTGTAAAGAGTGGTTTCAAAACTGAATAATCGAAGGCTCTCCAAAATACAAAGTCATAATCATAATGCACATCACCTTGTTCTGGCCAATATTGCTACTTGTCCCTTTTTCTTCACTTCAAGAGCATATTTGTTACTGTTGTGCAACTAATGAATCAAACTCACTTAACTCTTTAACGGCTTCATTCACAGAGTCACTAAATCCCAGTTTGCCAAATTTCAAATCAGACAAGGCTTCCACAGATTCTTTAAGATCTGCTAATTCTTTAGCAACTTGTTCTTCAATATTTTTGGTCTCTATATCGAGTACTGAGGATAGTTTCTGAAGCTGGATGTTCAAATCATTCAACGTTGTGGAGTCCTATAATCAGCCGTTAGCAAACGCGTTTCTCTTGTTTGAGGTGTAAGAATAACACCACTAAGTTAGTTGTCTAATCTATACATACAGCATAAACGACATCATCACAACTTCTTTCGTCCCCAGTTTCAAGCTCCACCTCAGGAACACTGAAGCCACGAGCAATTGCTTTCAGAACATCATCGATTCTTTCTTGTTTCCAAAGCACCATTTGGTCATATAAATTGTCTATTGTCTCCTCGTCAAATGTACTTTTCTTGCTGCTGCCAGTAAGTATTGTCTTGAATTTGTCCTTGGAGACGAATATGTTGGCGGTAGCATAACTGTTGACCAAATAACTTTTAAGCAAAGCTTGAGGTGTAATGGTTTTCTCTTGACTCATTGCAATATAAATCTCTTGTCGTAGGGTCGTCTGTTATGTTTAAAATTACTCTTGGTATTGAAAAGGCTAAACATATTTTTTTGTTTTTGTTTTTGTTATACATGCATGCTTATGTTTTAGTATGCAACTGTCAAAGGGCTTTGTTGGAAACTGCGAAAATCGCCAAAATCAAAATCAACGTTCGAGTCAACATCAAGCAAATTGATCGATTTCTTTTCGTAATTAAATGGGAGACCATAGTACAATTAAGTTACATTATACCAACAAAATGGAGAAGGAGTGGATTGAAACTGCTTCGGGGAACAGAATCTCAAAGAAGAGCGGTATCAGTGGGGCTTCCAATATCTTGCTCGCAGGTAATGTAAGTACTCCAATTTGATCAGCACAAAATCAACAGATGAAAATCTATGATTATAAATCAATTCAAGTTTCCTGGCATCAACTAATATAGTTTAAATTAGACCACAATATGCCCGGATGCCAAACTAGAAGCGAACGTTAAACTTAACGACAAAAATCAAGCTGCTATACAAGTTGGTAAGTTCACTTACTTTAGCTCCCATGTCGATATCACTCCTCCATTCTTAGGTTACAAAAAGGTAGCGATTCCCATATCAGCAGCACCAAACTCTACCTCTTCCAATAATAATAATAGCCAAGAATCAGATGCTTCTTCTCCACAAACAACTAAGGTAGCAACACATACGAAAACACAACTAGTACGTATTCACAACGGCAGCAAAATTGGCTCATTTGTCTATATTGGCCCCCACACAAAAGTACGAAGCGCTACAATAGGCAACAGAGTCCGCATTGAGGCCAATTGCTATATTGGCAATTTGAGTGTCATATATAGTTGTTGTGTCATTAAGCAAGGTACTGTAGTGCCCGATAATATGGTAATTCCTGCTTATAGTTACGTGGAAGGCAAAGCGCCAAATTTAAGGATTATTGATTTGCCTAATGGATTTAGGAGATCGATTGAGGATAAGGCAAGAGAGTTGTATTTGGGGGTGGAGCCCACTGAGGCCGATGATTTGGAGTTTAGTTTGAGTTATTGAGAAGTTTTGCGTTTTGTATTTTGCATGATTAATTTATGACATACAACATTCATGTGTAATGATGTCTCTGACAATTTTTTTTTTTTTTTTAAAAGTTGTAGGATGATAAGGGTTACCATCGTCAAAAAGCAAAGATTTCTGCAATGAATCTAAAGTTTACGAAAAAAAATCAGACTATTGTTGAAGCATTGCTTTAAAGTAATTCTATCAATACTGTTGTTTAATGAGTATCATTGTGTTATAGTATTTGGTTTATAAGACAACCTTTATTTCAATTACTATCTTCGGAATTCTTTGACTTTTTATCTAATTAGTTTAAATTTATTTGTCAAACTACTGCCATGTGTGCCTCTTTACCGGCGTTGCCTATGATATCTAGATAATGGTCAGAAAAAACTTTACTTCCATCTCTTCCAATTTAATTTTTTACCAACGGAATCTGATGCAGTTGGTGTTCTTATGAAAAGTACTCGATTCAGTGCGCTACAAAGTTATAATCATTAAATATACTTATACAATTAATTTACAAATGGTTCTGAGATAGGTGGAACATGCAAAACAGTAAAATTCGAATACGCATCTTGTATCCATTAGTCTGCGAAGCAAAACAGTAAAAAGAAAAAAAGACGAAATCTTTGATGATGAAAGTTACCTAGCAAACACTGATCACTCAAGCTAAATTCATAGCACTTTAATAATTCAAGAGCAGCAGTATTGCCTTATTAGAATAAAAACTTATTTGACTTTGCAATTGGAATACAAATGTTCAAGCATTATGCCAGCATTTAGCTATGTCAGCCACCGGCATTATAATTGCTTAATATTGAAGTGGCCGATAAAGAAAAAGAGGAAATAAAATAGTAAAAAAGAAGAAGAAATGAAGGAAACCGTTAAAAAGAAACTGTTAAAGAGAATATTAGGTATCATGCATGAAAAGTAAAACGTAAAATCATAAATTAATTAATAATGTCTGGTAGTAATATTAGTAATAATAGAAGTGATAATAATAAAAGACAAAAATAAAAAAGCTA
>JXWR01002133.1_pt1 | contig 17934 bp, 8 predicted proteins | sample 315541 | NCBI WGS metagenome assembly JXWR01 (sample SAMN03273951, study PRJNA271842) | soil metagenome | isolation source: rice field ambient CO2 | place: India: CRRI Experimental farm Cuttack,Odisha-753006 | collected 2013-12-17
ATAAATTTAAAATGACTTACCAAAAAATTTTTTTAAAAAAAAAAGAAATTTGTAAGCTCTACTTCCTGTGTACTTTCTCAAACTCTTTACGCTGTAATCTGTACAACAACATGGTAGCTCTAGAATCCTCAACCGAAGAATGCTGAGCTCCTTGAATATCAATATTAAGCACTTCCTTGGCCAATTTCTTAAGACTTGGAGTCTTTCCCTTTGATAATTGTCTGTATGGTAAATGTTTTGATGTATCTCTTATATCAGATTTTGGATGAGATAAAAACAACGACTCCAAATCATGATGCACAGCATGACCAACAAGAATTCTATTCTTTAAAATATCGCTGACCCTTTGTTGCGCTTCTTTGAAACTTATTGCATCTTTCAAGTGATGCGGTGTTATGCCACTAACCCAAGTTCTGAAATCGGTAACTTTTTCTGCTGGTTTAACATATTCGTCAAGAATAACATGACCAAAGTAATTAACAATAGATACTCTGGCAAGAGCAGATTCTTGTCCCTCTTCACCCACACCAACAAATTCGCAATCCATGGATATATATTTGCCAATATCGTGTTTTTTGGAATTGTTTTTAAGTGTATCATCAACTAGGCCCAAATGTGAGCCGGCTTCAGTGCTTTCTTTTATAACATTTTGGATTTGTTCAAGGTTTACATCATGATCTTGAGCCCATTGTATAATTTCTCCAAATGACTTTCTTGTTGTGGTTTTGCTGTTTGTGTTGGCTAATGAGGTTTTGCTAGGCTTAGCTAATTTTACTATATCTAGAAGAGATCTTGGTTGTTTCTTCGGTTCTTTGGCTGCTTGTTTTTTTATCTTTGATGGACCATTTTTTGTTACTGACTTCCCGTCTGAACCTTTTAATACGCTCTTTTTTGAGGTAGTCTTCTTGATAGGCTTTTTCACCTTGGCGTCTGTTTCTTTGGCAACTTTAGGTTTTGATGTATCTTTTTTGGTCTTGCTTTGGAGAGCAAGCCAGTTTGATGAGATATTCATTATTTGGTTAGCAGAGTTTGCTGTATTCGTGAAAATGATAATTCTATATAGATGACATCTATCTATCTATTCTGGTATTATACTTTGCAGGTGCCCTTTGGTCAGTATAAAAAAAATTATTTCAGCTCATCGCGTTACCCGAAACACATGTTGTATATGGGATAATGCGTTAGGACAAGGTTTTGTAGTGCGTTTGTATCTGAACATCGGCAGCAATAAGATAGCTTGTAAGATAATCACCAAAGTGTCTTTATCTCAAACAAAATAAATTTACGTTCACCTCATATAATGAAACCTTTATTTGAGTCTTTTTAAACTTGACTGCCTTCTTTCTTAACCCAAATTAGAGCCATGGCAGAACCGCGAAACAAAATAATCATAAATAGAGGCTCCGATGCTACGCAAATAAAAAATGACTAAGTACAAAAACCACATTCGTTCCTATCTAACCTCGTTAAAAATAGACGCCTGGCTTTAATAAAATTTTTGAATAAGTGTTGTAAAGAGCCAGTTTAATTATACCTAAATAGCTTAGTTCAATCCAAAATTCATACAATTTTGACGATGATTTCTGATGTAGGATTCCTATGTTGCCACTGCTAAAAATGTTATCAAAATAATTATGTCCACTTCAACATTTATTCTTGAAATGATTAATGTTAGGCAGATTGTTTTTTGGCCATCTGAGGTTTTGTATTATTACATTTTGAGGTCACCAAAACCTTATATGTGCAAGTACAAACAGTGATACGCGGCATAAATTTAAACAATTCAAATGGCTCATGCAAAGTTACAATACAAGAATCTAGTGCGTACTATGGCAACTACAAACACGATAGTTATTATCGAAGTTTGCGCAATATATAGTCTCTTTTGGATGGTGGTTCTGAGATTGGCAATCTTATGAGCAGCAATGATGCAAATATTTCTGCTGACTAGGCGGCACCAAAATCGCGGGGGGAAAAACAGAAATAAAATGCCGCGCATACAGCAATGTAAACATACCAATCTTCCCCAGATTCCAGCAAACGTCAACAACGATTACAATGAAGCAGCTTTCTAAAGAAGACGAAGAAGTGGTCAGTGTATGTTCGATAGAAATGGTAGTGAAGCGTAGTTTTCTCTTACTGCGCAGTAGGCGTGCTTTGGAGAATTATATAACTAACTTTCAATAATTAGCATCTAAAGGCTTCGGTATGGCACACAGTCTCCAAAATAGCCAACGAAGAGACAAAAAGTTTAGGAGTGACGGTAACGCCGTTGTACTTAGCTTCGCTTGTACAGTTAGTGTTTGACCAGTTGGTTAATGTTGGTGAAGATCTACAAGCATTTGCTAAGCATGGGAAACGCAAAATCATTATTCCGGAAGACATGTACATGATAACGAGAAAGAACAAGCAGCTTACAGACATATTGAAAGCTTTAGCCGAGGAAAATGGCGCAAGCGTCTTTACGGCGAAAGAAGATACTTCGGGAAAATCTGTAATAACAGCTGAAGATTCTAACAACCAAACTACTTCACCTCCTGAACCTACAGCTAGACTAGATCAAGATGAGTTTAACGATGACTTTGATGATGACTTCGATGAAGACCTTGATTTTGAGGAGATTGAAAACAATGGTCAGAGATCCAGTAAACGAAGATAAAATATATGGATTCAGTTTACGTTACTGACTTTTGATGACCTGGTGATAACCTTGAATTTGCTCTTAGAGGGTTGCAGTTTGTAGGTTTTGTAGATGAGAAGGTTATATGTAAAAAATGTCGTTTCCCGCTCTTCTACATGAGCTATCCGTCCGGGTACCCTTGGCAGCTGCTAGCATCGAAAAATATCAAAACTAGCATAAGCAGTAATAACAATAACAGAGAAACTCATCGAGGATTAGACGCTTCTATAAGAGCTTTGAACCAAAATACATAACGAAGCCTCAGTATCATAATGTCACTTTCATTCAGAAAACGGGACCGTTCGACATCAGTGGACGAAATAACCATTCCGGATAACCAAAAATGGTCTACCTCTAAAGATCAAGATCTCCTTGATCTTATGGGCATGTCCACAAGAATTATCGGCTGTTTGACTACAGAGCAAATCGAGGCCTATCAGATAGTTTTCAGAATAGAAGAAATCTCTCAAAAGTTGAGACATGAAAAGTTTTTGAATGTACCGCCTTCAAAAGAACCTCCGCCAGCTCCAAGGTACGATGCCACTGGCAAAAGAATTAATACCCCGGAATACTTATACAGAAAACAATTGGAAAATGAGCGACATTTGCTCGTGGAGTCAGCCATTAGGGCAATTCCTGGCTACAGTCCACCATCAGACTACAAGAGACCGGGAAAATTGGTAGAAAAGGTATTTATACCCGTTAAAGAGTATCCTGAGATTAATTTTATTGGGTTATTAATTGGACCAAGAGGTAATACATTGCGGAAAATGGAAGAAGAAAGTGGTGCAAAAATTGCAATTCGTGGTAAAGGTTCTGTCAAAGAAGGAAAAAATCGTTCCGTTAATGAACGTCAGAATAATTTAGATGATGACTTACATTGTTTGGTGACAGCTGAAGATGAGACAAAGTTGAAAAAAGGTATTGCACAATGTAAGATGGTAATTGACAAGGCCGCATTTACCCCGGAAGGCCAAAATGATTTGAAAAGAGGTCAGTTGAGAGAATTGGCGGCTATTAATGGTACTTTAAGGGAGTACGAAGAAAGACCGTGTCCTAATTGTGGTGAGCTAGGTCATAAAAGATACGATTGTCCAAAGAAAAAACAATATCTCGAGACAGTTGTTTGCAGAATATGTGGTAATGCGGGTCATTTTGCCAGAGATTGTAAACAAAGAGGACAACACAACATGCCTGGAAACGGTAGCTTCCCACAGGCCAATAATCTACTAAATAGTGCTGATCAGGAGTACCAGCAAATGTTGAAGGATTTGAACGGTGGTGACATAAGTGTTAGTGATGGGGTACCGATTGCTAGTATTGAAAATGGTCTGTCACAGCTTCCACAACAGCTTTCACAGCAACAATACCAACCGCCATCGAACATAGACGAATCTTCTTACCCACCATTCAAGAAGAGAAACATTGGAACACAATACAATGATTATGGTGCTCACCATAACAGGTACAAGAATAACGGGACAACAGTCAGTGATTCTCGTGGACCACTGAGCGGTGATTCTTACGTAAACAAGAATTACCAACAAGTCAACTATAATAATAATGGTTACAATAATAACTACAATGGCTACAATAACAACAGATATCCAAATAACAGCAATAATAGTAATACTTACTATCCACCACAGCGAGGCGAGAGAAACGTTTACACCAGCACTGCTTATAGTCAAAACCATCCACTTAGTGCAAAAGGCACTTCTCAAACTCCTCCAATAATTCCACCTCCAGGGGTTGGTCTCACTCCACCTCCAGGGATGATGTCTCTGCCAAATGCTCCACCTCCAGGCCTCGGTGATTTACCGCCTCCACCGCCACCACCCCCATTATCTAATAGTATGCCTCTTATTGCTGCTGATGATGATGGTGCTCTTCCTCCCCCACCTCCACCTCCGCCTCCACCTGTGATGGACATTTCTCCTCCTGTTGCGCCTCCTGGTTTTAATGAAGATGCGCCACCACCACCTCCTCCTCCTCCTGCATACTAGCCTTCTATGCGTATTCTTTCTCTGTATATTTATAATATGTCTGATTTTTATCTGAAGCATGCTTTGCTTATCTATCTTACGTTAAATTTCAAAAATATGCTGCTAAATTTCAAAAATATGTTTTACGACTTTTTTCTTCCTACCATCCCATAATAACAAGTTCAACCTTAAATTTGAACCATAAATGCGGTCGTGAAGATGCGGTAATAATATAAGTACAAACATATAAATTATTACAGCTTTAATCATCGGTAAATTATATTTCTAATCCTTTTTGCTTGACTTCCACTTTCTTGCATTCTGCAAAAACTTCAACATTTTCGCGTTCTTTTCTTCATCATCAGGGAATTTATATTCAACTTCTTCTTCTTCTTCTTCTTCTTCGTCTCCTCCAACCGCTGTATTAGTTTTCTTTATTATCGTTGGAAGTCTTCTCGTAATCTTCTCCGTAGTTTCTGGCGTTCCGTAAATTTCTTCAAACTGTTTGTATGCTTCAAAGAAAAGAACCCGTTCATCCACCAAATTTTCATTCTTGAAAAAAACCAATCCATCTTCAAACACTTTTCGAGCCTTTCCAATAGATTCCTCTGTAACTGTTACTTCAATTTCCTCTTCCTCCTCATTATCATTTTCATTCTCCTCCTGCTGACGAATTTGGTGAAGTTGCTCCTCACTAGGTGCTGCTACTTCAAAAAGTGCCCACTTAATCCATATCTTAACATTTTTTTTATTGATACTCAATACTCTTGCAAAGACAGATCTGGCTTTCTCATAGTCATGTAGCTCCTCAGCAAGAAAATTAATGTACTTGTACCAAACAATTAAATTATTATTGATATAAGGCTCCTCAATAGCGAGTTCATAAATTCCAGTAGCTCTTTCATAATCACCAAGATTTGTCTCCAATTTTGCATATTCTAGCCAAGTTACCACTCGCATTGGGAATTGTATTAAGAAATTTTCATACAATTTTCTCACTCTATCCATCTCTTTTAACGACATTTCCAAATTTATATAATACTTGAATGTCTTTGGTTTGCCGCACATCCCAAGTGACTGTCCCAATACTTTTCTTGCTTGCACCAAATTATGCTGCCTTATTTCAAACTTTGCATAGTTTATCCAAATTTTGCTAAATGTGAAGGATTTGTGAGGTATTACGCTGATCACTTGTTTGTAAGCGTCTCTGGTTTTATCAGTGTCTTTAAGCTCTAGTTCTAAAAAAAAAAGATATCGCATCCATAATGTGATATATTTTCTCCATTGTACTGATTTGCTTGAATTATCTTGTGGCTGATTCTTTATTGCTTTTTCAAAATGATTAGCTAGTCCAAGCTTGTTGTTACCTAAAGACTCTGTCATTAAAGTCAAGTAATTCCACCAGAGATCATAGTCTTGAGGGTTTCTTTCCAAATCTTGTTCATAAGCTTCTTTTCTTTTGCTCAATAAAACCAAATTCATACCACTTGGGTCGCCATGTTTTTTTTCAAATATTAGATAGTTTTCAAATAACTTTCGTGACAATGGTTTCGGTAACTTATTTAAACCAAATTTGAACAAAGCTCTGCCGCGCTCTAGCTCTTTTTCGGTTGCTTCAAAATTGATCCACCTTATCAAAATATCTTCAATGCCTTTCTTCTTATCAATTTGAAACAAAGTATCTACCGCAAGCGTAAATATCTCTCTTATGGTCTTACTATCCCCGTATTTCTCCTCGAAATTGATCCATTTGATCCATGTCGTGCTCTGCGGGTGTACCACAACATACCCAGCAAACGCATCTCTTGCCTGTGAATAATTATTGTACCTCTTCTCAAAATTAATGTACGCGTCATAAACATTCGTGTGAGGCTCATAGATAAGCCATCTATGAAAAATACTCCGGGCTCCCTCTATATTGCTAAGCGATTCTTCCAACTGCACATAATAAAACCATACTTTGTCCGCATAAGGAAGAATTCTTGTAGCTCTTTCTAAAAGATTTCTTGCATGGTTTATACTGTAATTCTTGATTTCCAAATCAGCATACCGTATCCAAAGTTGAACATTTTCCTTATTGTGATCCAAAGCTCTTTCAAAAATTGACCTCACGCGAGTCATCTCATGTTGCGAATATTCAAAATTAGCATAATTGAGCCATGCTCTAGTGTTTTTGTAATCTTTTCTAAGGGCCTTTTCAAATTCTGTTCGTTTTCTTGCTTGATATTCTTTAGATTCTTCTAAATCGGCGATTTTGCTATTGAGTTGGTCTTCGTCTAGTGGAGTGGCTTGACTTCGAAAGGCTTCTTGCAATATGGATTCTGCCGTGACTTGTACTGGCGCAGGCGCCATGTTTTTGCTTGTTTCCTTCAACATTATTAATCCAAGTAATCAACCAGGTTTGATTTGATGACAATGTTCTCTAGTGTCATATATTTTGGATGTCTGCAGTATCTCATTAGTCGCTGCTTTGTTTACTCTATACGCATCTCTTCTCTTTTTTTTTTTTCCTGATTTCATTTTTTTCTTAGATATTGCTTACATAATCATTGTGTTTCAACGCCACTTTCTTTCTCCGTTTCAATAATATATTACTCTCATTAACCTTACGACAAAAAAGGTAAATCATAATACATTCTAATCATAACACCCATAAATATATAGATCATTCAACGGCAATGAACTTGCTTGGAATAAAAAGTAGTTGTGGAAAGAGGGAAAAAAATACTATAAAAAACTGATAGTCAATGTATGTTAAATGTTATAAATAATGTAAAGCAATTAAAAGTTTAAAATGTCGTCACAAATGAACTGAAGAGAAGCATAAATAAAATAAAAAAATAAAAGACGAAATCAGAAAACGTTTGTGATGTATGCTAGTTCTAAGAAATGTACCAAAGAAAAGTAAAAACAACTGAACGAAAAATTAATGTTTGTTTCGAAAAATACATTTCAAGTATTTTAGCGGATAATTTTGATTAAATTATAATGAATGAGCTCTTAAAAAAAAAAAGTTATTATCTAATTTATGCTATCATTATACGAAATGTTTTCGTATGTCAACTCATTATTAACACCGTTCTTAAATTTATTCAAGTAATAGCAATCTTTAACTGAGCGGAAAGTGCTCAAATACTCTCTGACAGTGCTTCTATTTTCATGCTTCTTGTTACTTTTATAGCCTTTTGAAGATGCTTGATGATGATAATTATTATTATTATGATTATTATCACCATTATTGTCAAGAATATCATTGACACAGATATTATCGCTGATCAATGTGGAATTGCTTTTAGAGGATTCATTAGTAACTGACTGTGTAATAAATTCATAAGAATCGTTATGGTTGAATGCATAATCACCTTCTTCATCTTCTTCCTCTAGTCCTACTGGCTCTTCTAAATTGATAGCTGGCCCATATTCACCTTCATAAATAATAGCTCCTGCTTTTCTTTTCAATTCGATATACTGTAACTCTTTCAAATTAATGAGTTCACTAGCAGAAGGTCTATTTCTCGGATTTGGTTCAATCATCCAATGTACCATTAAGTCCAATGTTTGCCCGTCTCTCAAGAAAGTGGTATGAGCTTCAGGATCCTTATTAATGCCATTGGCACTATTAAAATCTCCAGGATTCGGTAATGTTCCACTTTGATGATCACTGACAAAAGGTACGTTGAGCATGTTGGTACTGGTATCGCTAGTCAAATTAGAATAGTTTTTGCTTATTGACGAATTATTGTTTGTATGACTTGTTGACGTGGAAGCTGTACAATTTGAAGTCAAAGATTCTGAAGCAGCATGGTGCAGATTGTTTTGTTTCATGCCACTTTCAATAGCTAAATCTTTGAAAGACAACCTTCCAGCATCGCTCAAATCACCCGATCTAAGTTTCTGCCAGCTTATACCATTATCTGGTAAATAAATGTTTGCTGCTATTTCTACTGTAATCAAACCTAAAGAGAAAATATCTGCTGAAGGACTATAGTTTGACTTGAGCAAAATTTCTGGGGCAATATACTCTCTATCACCTTCTTTTTCCATAGTTAAGCTGGTATTGTGATCAAGACTAGTGTCAGGACTCATATCTTTACCTGAACTGCTAGCATTAGTGTAATAGCTGGAAAAAATTTTTGACTCTCTTTGTTTTTCGGTTGATGAATCAAAAATGGAAGAGCTTTTGTTTTTAATATTTTCTAATTTGGTAGATAAGCCAAAATCGCCAATCTTCAATGAACCTTCAAAATTGATGAAGATGTTCGCAGGTTTCAAATCTAAATGCAATATACCATTTTCATGCAAAAAATTTAAGCCAAACAAAATCTCAGTGACGATTTTCCAGACTCTGAATTCATCTAATCGTTGCTCTGAGTTTTTGAGCAAAAACTTATCCAAAGAGCCATTTTCACAATATTCAGTGATGATGTAATTGTAGCTTTGATAAGTGAAATTTGAAATATAATTGACCAAATACTCTGAACCAGTAAATTTTCTAGCATTTCTCTTTAGCGTATTGAAGATTTCAATTTCCTCGTCGGGGTTAAAATTTATATACTCCAAGTTTTGGCCAACCACTTTAGAAACAAACTCCTTATCAATATCATTGCTAAACATAATCGCTGACTCCCTGTTCTTTTGGTACTTGTTTCTATTTTTTCTTATCTTGACCGGCTTTTTGCTTCTTTTGATAGCATACTTAAAGTTTTTATAATCGCACTCAAAAACCAAAGAGAATTCGCCTTCGCCAGTAAGTCTAATACTACTACCAAGCCTAGTGAACAAGTACTCATCAATTGCTGCTGATCTAGGTGGATGCGAAGCAGCAGCACTACCACTCATTTCACTATTGAGAGGATCAAATATTGGTATACCTTCGATCTCTTCATTATTCTCAGTAGTTATGATATCTTTGTAGAAACGGCCGTTGGGGGTAATCGTATTTGCTTCGTTATTCAAGTTTACAGATGAACTGTTTGGTGTTCTAAGTACTATTCCACTTTTGGTCTTGCTATTGGTGACAGTACCACTGCTGTTTCCAAATGTAAACGATTTGTATGGCCCTGCTGTTTCGACTGGAGTAACAAGGTCGGTTTTAGAGGGTCCATTAATGTTAGTTTTTATCTCAGTAAGTCCACCTGGGGCATTTCCTTGATTGAATACTGTATCGTTGGTCATAGGCAATACTTGATTCTTGAATAATTTAATAGTATCATCATTGCTGCCATTGTTGTTTCCCCTGTAAGATTCATTGCTACTATGGTGTTTTTCTTTTATTAGCGAATTGCCTCTGAACTTTGAAAAAGATGCCTTAGTTGGAGTTGTTATATAATTGTCATAGTCTGTTTTCATCAAATCGTCATAGTCTTCATCCATATCATCCAATGGATGGCCCTCCTGGAAGGCTAGACTGTTTCTGTCACGCTCTGAAGCCAACTCGAAATCAAACACATCATTAGCACTAGGTTTAGTACTAAAAATTTTCTCGCTGTTTGAGTTTGAAAAGCTGAAAGGTGCAGCAGATTGATTAGTTGCAGAAGAGCCAAATAAACTTGTTTTCTTGAAGACATTAGAAGACTTTTTAACACCAGGATTGTTTTCAATGACTGCTGTGCCGGTAGAAGCTGAGCTGCTATTGAAATTTGTATTGACACTAGCGCTTTTTGGAGAAACAGCATCGGCCAAGTTGTTGATTGATTTAAAATTTGGCGATCTCACCAACAGAGTAGAGCTGCCTCCTCTTTTTTTTGCCATTGAAATATATGTGTTGTTTTTTATTGATGGAGAATTAGCAAGCCAGTTGCTCGGGCTCATATTGTTCACACTAGTTTCGGACGTTATGTTGAAATTGGTACTGCTCTTGTCATTGATGCTGGTATTGCTGCTGCTGCTAGTATTACTATTATTATTGTTATTATTGTTGTTGTTACTATTATTATTGTCATGATTGCCATTTTTGCGTTTTCTTCTTCTTTCTTGAGAGGCAAGGCTTCTTCCGTTATTAATAGAGTCGTCACTGGCATTTACGTGCAAATTGAACAATTCATTAGTTGCATTAGATCCTTTATGCAAATTGAGAGGAGTATCTGATAAAGGTGCATTACCAAAAGTTTTTGATACTGACTTAAGCTTGTCTTTTATTTTCGTATTGGACGGCGTTCTTGAGGGTGAAAGAATTTTATCTATTGATGACGGAGAATTATCAATATCCATCTTTTTATTGCTTGGTGATGACGATGAATTAGGAGAATACTCATTAGAAAACTTCAAAAATCTTGAAGATTTTTTCAAGTTGAAGTTTGGTGATGGAATTCTTGAAGAGTTAGACTGAGCTGGGGAGAAATTTAGCTCCAATGATTTTTTGTCAAAACTTGGGGAATCTAGGATCATTTCTGAATCAATATTATCTATTGTTTCATTCTCTCTCTCGCTATCCATCACTATCTTGTTGCTTTTGATTGAGCCAAAAATGTCATTATTATCGTTATTGTAGGAAACATAAGTGCTAAGCCTAGATCTTGGTTTTTCCACAGTCATTAGCTTTGAAGAATCAAATGAAAAATTATTTTTGCAAGGCGTATCGGGTACTGGTTTTGTTGATCTAAATACTGGATGACCTTTGTTTATTATTGAAACACCAGCACCAGGCTGATGAGTCACGTTATTATGACTATAGTTGGAAACTTGATTGTTAAAAAACAACTTGTTATTTTTATTTTGAATAAATGGCGAGTCGGGCACTTTCAATGGAGTGGCGCTACTGCCAAATAGGCTGTTTTTCTTTGACATCAAACCAGAAGACATGAAGGCAGTCTGAAGTGGTTTGACAAACTTATAGGAATGAGAAAGTCCTTTGTTCAGCCGCGTATTACTGGCTCTGCCATTGAATTTTCTCTTGCTATTATTTATTGAATCATTTTCATTTTCATTCCCATATCCATTGTTAACGTTCTTAAAGCTAAATATCGGTGTTGTGGTTTCCTCATTTTTAGTATTGTCAATATTCTTGTTTAAGTTTTCTGAGCTGCGTCGCACTTTGGTGAATAAATCTTTTCTGTTGCTATTCCTTGAACTCAGTTGGAATATATTTGTGGAGAAATTCTTTGTCTTATGCGTGTCTGCCAGTAAGCTATCATTACTATTGTTGTTTGCACTAAACGTGAACTTGAATTGTGATTCCTTTGGCGCCACCGACGAATCATTTTTGTTGACCCCCACCAATTTTATGGTTGAGTTAGACTCATCTTTCTTATGACCAAAACTTCTCGCGGCCTTTATTGATGGATCCATATCATATATAAATGATGTATCAGCTTCCAAATGAGCAGCAATACTATTACCATCTGGAACCTTTCGTATCGTTGAAAATATGGAATTGGCTTGTCTGGATGGAGTAGAGTCAGCATCAGTATCGCTTGGGTTGTCCTCGTCTTTAAATGGTGACCAATTTCTCACATCATTTTCAATATTATTGTTTGTATATATATCACTGCGGGCTCTTCTAAATTGAGAATGTGAAAACTTGAAATGTTTATTGGAATTGGCATTTATAATGTTAGGAGAAATTGAGTACGCCCTTTTTGGTGCCACTCTTTTGCGAGGAACAATTGTACCAGGATCTATGCTTTTGCTGCTGCTATTCACTGGACTGTTATCCCATTTACTACTTTCTTGACTATTTAGCTGTTCATTAAGCGAGAGGTTTAAAAGACCTGTACTTCTTTTAAGCTTGTGCTTGTTTTTGTTGTCGTTATTGTTGTTGTTGTTATTGTTGTTTTTGTTGTCGTTGTTGTTGTTGAGACTGTTACTATAGTTCCGTGAACTCATCGCGTCAGGAACAGCAAACTCTTTATAAAATGATAGCTAAAAACAAAACGAAATAGATAAATTAAGCAATGCGGTCGTGAAATCAAAGATAATAAACAAAACAATGTTTGTTTGCAGTTGTTATAGTTTGAAAAATTATAGTTTATAATGATGTATCCCTTGGTCTTTTGTTTTTATTTTCTATGCTGTCCCTTGACTTTGGACGATACTTATAAGAGGGAATTGAAAGTTCAAAGAGATTGATAGCCAGGAATGAGTCCCTTCTAAATCTTAACCTAGAATTTTTGAGGACGTTCTTTTGTTATAAATGGTATTATTTGTTGTTATTTTTTGAGTATATGCTGTGAGTACGACGACACTTCGGAACTCAACACACCCTGTCAGTAAAATGTATATCGCCAACCTGCCTTTCTACTTTTTTTTTTCGTTTTCTTCCGATTTTGCTTCAACTTTTTGGGGGTTTCTCTGCCAGCGGCGCAAATAATAAACAAATCGCTGTGCCTGCCGCCGCTCCCACCGCCTACATAATTCCGAGGGTAAGCCTACCAGGATACCCGGACTCTAAGTCACACTTATTCCAAGACAGATAGGCACAACATTACCGGAATGTTGTCATCATTTCCCACTTCCTGTCTGCCTCGGTTTAAACGGTACCTGATAGTTATACATCAATACCCTCGGGTCATCGGGCAAGTTTCTAACCTCTGCCGGAAGGCGGAATGCAGAATGCGGATGGCTGCGGTGCGGAAATTTAAAGGAGTCGAGCGCCACGACGCGTCAAAACGATAAAACAAACAAAGTCCCAATCCAGCAAAATGTAAACAAAGTAGATCCAGCAAAGGATCATCAATTGACTCCGGGGAGCCAGCTGATGATTACAATCCTAGATCGGGTTAATAGCCGAAACAGGAAAGATTACTTTCTACTTTTTTGGGAAGTCAAATGGCAAGATCAAAGAACAGTAGCGGAACATATAATAACAAAGCAAACAATTTTATTATGGACTGAAACAAGTGGATATAGTAAAGGCGCTGCTAGAAAACATTGTAACAAATAAAAGAAAATGAAATAAAAGAAGAAGTTTCATTTTTTTAAATGATAAAAAAAAAATTTAAAAACAAAAAAAAAAAGACAGTAAGAAATTCAAATATCAGCAACACAAAAAAGATGGCCTATTTACCACCAAGTTGACATTCAAAAAAAGAAAGAAAAAAAAACTAGAAATCAATAAAGCAAAAGGCAAAAAAAAAGAAGTTCTCGGCTGCTAAATTCAAATTGAACGAGCAGTATATACATTGGTATTGAAAGTCTTCACCGTGTTTACATCTTCCCATTTGGTGCCGCTAACTGAATCACCTTGAATAATGTTACTTTCAACACCACTGTACTTCAACTGAACATCAGAAACGACAAATTTACCACCAAAATTATTCGGTATCAAAAACTTAGCAAGAGCGCCTTTTTTAGATTCTTGTGCTTTTCCTACAGTAAGGAATCTAGCAACAATTTTCTCTTCTGGTTTACTTCTGCTCAACACTAACGGTTCAGTATATCTCCATGTAATTCTTCTCTTTTCTTTATTGAAAGTACCAGATGGCCTTGACATTGCTGATTTGACTTCTGGTCCTTCTTCTAACGCCACGGATATTAAAAAGTTTTCCAACTTAATCAATTCATCAGAATTATCTTGACCCAACCTGTTAATAACCTTGTCGCTCAATTTGATTGTAAGCATACAACTTGCTTGGTGATCTTCAAGCCTCCAAACCGGCAAAATTATAATTGGAGATTCCGCGTTACCAACTAAGTATTTCAATCCTCCTAATGTTCTGGAACTTATTTGAGAAGGATTAATAGAGAAAAGCTTATCAGTAGGGGTTGATTCTCCTTCCAAAGTTTCAATAAAAGAGTTGTTAGGTATTAATTTCTCAATTATTGACTCTCTATCAACTAATTTCAAGTAACCTTTATATGGAAGCTGAGTTAATGGTGGCTTTACGTACGTCAAAGCAATTTCACCAAAAATTTGACAGCTTTCAGTTTCGCCATCTCTTAAAGACACCTTTATCAGCTCAGATATACTGGCATTTAGTCCACTACTGTTCAAATCTGGGTGAACAAACTTATTACCTGTTTTGGTGCTGGTCAAATATGAATGAGGTAAAGAGGTTGTGCTAATATTGTCATGAGCGTGACCAAATGCGCCAATAGAGCCTACACCCGCAACACCGCTTCCAATAGAATTATTGTCAGAGAAATGTTTTTTACTTGCTTCACTAATCGAATAACTTGCATTCTTAGGTAGAGGTGGTAAGACTGCTTGTTCTTCACCAATATAAGATAACCTTTCTTGATTGTTGTTGCCACCATGTTGATCCATTATATCGGCAGTGGTCAAATTTGTGAACAATTTAGATTGAATATCACGTCTATCCTTTTTCACGGGCTGATCTGATTTTGATTCAGAGGTGCTAGCGGTGACAGAGCTATTTGACTCATTGAATGTTTTTCTTGTTGGTGGCGGTGGCGGTGGCAATACAGAGCTGCGATTAGACTTATGAAGATCATCCGTACTAGCTTCGTTTAGGTTTGCCTTAGGAATAGACGTATTACTAGAAGATTTAACATTAGGAACCAATGGTCTTTGATTGATTGATAATGAACTTTCCCTTCCATTTGCTGCACCTGTATCAACCTCTTTTTCTGGACTTTTGATTTCTGAACCATTAGTGACGTCTTTTTGCTCATCATTATTGAAAATAAAACTAGATCTCGGATTGATAGTTTTCTCACCTATGGCATCATTTTGAGCATCATCTTCCTTATCAACTGCTCCGCTGGTATTCTTTTCAGTTACAAGTTCGTTCTCCATATGTGATGCTTTAGAATCTCTTGGAATCGAAGATTGGCGGTCAGCAAAATGAGCAGATTCTGGGCGAGATTGTTGAGAAGCAAACGTGCTGAAATTATGGGGATTTTCAGAAATAGATTCAGAAGTAATTGAGTCGTGACGATTCTTAGTCTTTCTTCTGCCAAACAATGTTCCAACTTTAGATCTCAAGCCACCACGCTTTTTGCTTTCGCCTTGACTGTTGATAGTTGATGGATTTGATTTTTGAGAGTGCAATTGTGGAGGAGGAGGAATTGGCAAGTCATTATTAGTTAAAGACTTACTATTGCCAGGAGCGGCATCACTGGCACCTTTGGCAACATTAGCATTAGCAGCGCCTTCAATTGCGGTACCACCAGCGGCAGCAGCTGTAGCGGCACCCAATTCTGGGGCAACAATTGAATTATGGTTAGCAAAAGATGATAAATTGCGGTTCTCTTTGCCTTTTGCCACTGTTTCCTGTCTATTATTGACCAATAAACCATTTTCAAGGTAATTCTTGTCTTCAGAACCGTTTGACACATTTGTATCTTTGGCCTTTGCTAAAGACCTTTTGGTTATATCGCCTACAGGAGGCAAAGGTTTTTGCAGAGAGGATGACGATTCTTGCTTGGCAAACCTTGCAATTTCGTCATCAGGATTGAATCCAACCAAAACACTGAATAGGTTTTCATTGTGTTTCAAATTTTCGTTGTATTTGAAGTTCAAATTATTTTGAAAAGAAATGAATGCGTCTTTCAAAAACAACAATCTATTGTATTCAAAATTTTCGAAATTTTCACTGGTTTCCGGTGATTTGAGGGCCCATTCATTGTTAGTCAAGTTAGATGGAGTCTTTTTATGACCGTGTTTGATACCCAAACCAAACTTGTGGTCGTTACCGCCGACAGCGGTTGGATTTTCGTTGTCCACATCTTCCGGTGATTCCAAATTGACAGACTCGGCGGTTTTTGACAACTCCAAAATTGAATTCAACATGTTGTTGTACTTTTTGTTTTTACTAATGTCAAAGCATTTTTTCAATGGGCTAATAAGTTGCTTTTCCATGTTGTTGCAAAAGGTCTCAGAAATGTACACCTCCTCCTGAATGTCTTCTAAAACACCATTCCATAAAACGCCAAAATCACCCAAATGGTCATTGTTCAAGACAGTAGCGTTCTGATATTTTGGATCATGCTTTGCTTCCTTCTTGATATACTGGTCGATAGACTGGTTTAAACTTTTGCCTTTGGTTTCATAGATCTTTTTTAGTTTGTTGGCATAGTGTCTATTTATCATCATGTAATCGAACAAAAACGAACCAATTTGGTTGTTGAGCCCCTTTGACTCTAACAATCTCGAAAGAAAAACATTAGCCGCCTCAGATGGAGGTCTCTCCACTAAGATAGAAGATGCAAAAACTGCTCTTTCTTCGTTGGACATGATGCACTGTTTGTGGGTAAGATCTTATAGTTAACGGGTTGTTACAAAACAAGAGTGTTTTGTAATTTGCAAAATTCCGACAGACGAGGAGCAGGAGCTGAAAACAATAAACGCCAGAAAATGCAGAGATGATTATACTGTAACAAACAGATATCAACACACAATACCGTGGAAATAACTTTGAGCAATGTTGTTCAAATTTAAAGTTACTGAGGTTGTTGTACTTGTTGTTGTTGTTATTGTTGTTGTTTTGGTCTGTTTCTGTATTTTGTTTCTGTATTCTCTGTCTTTTTCTGCTTTTTCGTTTTTCGTTTTTCGTTAGACGTTTATAGTGCGGGTGCAATAGGGGCAACGCCAACCGCAGCCGCTTGCTGGCATCGCCAGATCCGTCTCCGCCGCGATGTTGGGAGCCCTGTGGCTATAATTTTGTTGTGCATCAAACATTTATGAAGTGTCACTGTAAACGCCTTAGTCCTTCGCTGAATGTTGTGGAGTTTACTTGGCGGTTGATGTTGTATTACACTTCTATGAGAGACAATTTGTTTCTTTTTTGTAGGCACTAACGCTAGAAATCTTCTTACCTGAAGTTTTAATGAGATTTAGTAAACATACGCTTTTGTCATTCATGTTACACCATCAAGCAAACTGCTGTCAGAATATATATGCTTATTTGCAATCTTCTGAGCCTATTCGGTGTCTCAGATAAACCCTTGAACTTCTTTTTACTAATTTTTCATTAAGGATTATTTTTCATTAATTTCCATTGACAAACTATGTACTTAACAACATAATTGAAGCTTTCTCTTCAGGAAAAGTTTCTAAGGAGTAACAAAAAAAACTTTTTACGCACCCTGTGAGCTCTATGAATAAGGTACTGGAGCGAGTTTTGGACTTATCTACGAATTAGGATCTAGACTTCTCAATTTCTCTACCATTTTTTTTTTTCATGTTCTGCCTTATGCAAATAATCTATAAGATAATTTCCTAAAAATAAAGTACCCAGCACACAATGCTTTAGACTTTTAATTTGAATCAACTTTAATAAATAGAGATTGTCACACTTCATTGACTTGTTGCTGCTGTAATTTTTTCTCACCATTTTTTTTTTCACACACAATATCGATTTATTATTT
>JXWR01005541.1_pt1 | contig 17879 bp, 12 predicted proteins | sample 315541 | NCBI WGS metagenome assembly JXWR01 (sample SAMN03273951, study PRJNA271842) | soil metagenome | isolation source: rice field ambient CO2 | place: India: CRRI Experimental farm Cuttack,Odisha-753006 | collected 2013-12-17
TTTTTTTTTTTTTTTTGGTGAAACTAAAACTGGAAACCGCCTTGTGGTTGTTGAGTTGGAGCACCAAAGCCAAAAGTGTCACCGTTATCCACTGGCATCAATTCTTCATTATTACCTTCATCTTCGTCTTCGTTAAAGTATTTTTCAATAATGTTATAAGCTTTTTCGTAGATTTTTGTGTTTTCATTTCTTTGACATTCAAAAATTTTGTCCATACCACCAGCTTCTTCAATGTAGATCGCATTCTCATTGATAGTAGTACCCTTAAGTTCTTTTTCCATTTCACCCATCTTCAAAATGTTTTCCAATGCATCCAAGGCAACCTCAATTATCTTGTTATCACCAATGGTGAGCAAATCACATAAAGGTTTTATGCATCCTTGTTGAACCAAATATCTAATTTGGTCAGGTTTGGTCAAACCGCCAGAAGATGCATTACTTACGGCCCAACATGCTTCTTTTTTAGTTTTATATTCACCAGCAGCCAAAATTCTGATCAATGGTGGAATCAAGTTACTGTCAATAACAGCCTGAATTTGTTCAGTGTTACCAGCAGTAATGTTAGAAATGGTCCAACAAGCTTCCTTTCTGATTGATTCTTTTGGATTGGACAACAAAGGCAAAAGAGCTGGCAAGACACCGGCATTAATGACATATTGGGTTTGGGAATCGTTACCAGTAACGATATTACCAACAGCTCTCAAAGCAGGGGTTTTGACCATATTGGAGTCATGACCAAGGAGCTCCACTAATCTTCTTGGGATTCTAGCATCAATAACTGCCTGAATGGCTTCGGCTGGACCATCGGACAAGTAACTAATTGCCCAACAAGCATCAATCAAAGTTTCAGTGTCGGTAGAGTAGATCAATTTGGCCAAAGTTGGCAAAGCAACACTCACAATGTCCCAGTCTGGTTGTGGGTTTTTACCTCTGCACAAATTAGACAAAGTCCAGGTAGCAGTTCTAATCAAAGACATTTTAGTGGAACTGAACAAAGACAAAACAGGCGGCATAGCATTGCAGCTCAAAACGTAATCTCTGAACGCAGAAGAGTCACCAGCAACATTACCCAAAGCCCAAATAGCTTGTTCTTTAACTTCTAATGATTGAGAGTATAATAGTTGAACAAAGAAAGGAACAGCACCGGCTTCTACCACAATCTTAGTTTGGTCAGAAGTACCAGAAGCAATGTTGGTAAGCGCCCAAGCAGCTTCTAATTGTAAAAGTTCTGGCTGATCTTGCATAAACTTGACCAAAATTGGAACAACGCCTGTCTTAATGACCAAATCAATTGGTGGGTTGTGTTCTCTGGAAAGAATTTGTCTAAATTTGACAGTAGCATGCAACTGGGAGTTGAAATCTGGTGATCTGATTTCGTCCATCATCTTCGGTAATTCATACTCAAGCTAGAAAATTACGCGTTAGTAAAATGCACAGCGAAAGGTAAAAAAAGCCAACACTCTGTAAACGCCAGCGATAGAAAAGAAAGTCAAGTCATCAAAGCAATGCCATGGCAAAGCATTCTGTTTACTGAACTGCTGACAGATAAAAAAAGCCCAGTAAAAGTCATCTTAATGTAAACAGCAAACTAAAACCCAATAGAAAAATTGCTTTATACATACATGTTGCAAAAAGTTTTGATCATCTTCAGCATTCTCGTCATCAGAATCGTCATTCAAGTTGATGTCAACAAGGTTTCTTCTCTTGGCCAAAGTTTCGTCTCTTTTTTGTTTTCTTAATTCAACCTGTTGGGTTTCTCTTCTACGTCTCAATTCATCGGCCTCAAATCTGGATTTGTTCTTGAAGTTGGTACGACGGTGTTCTGGAACGAACCTTGTGGTGCTGTCAGCGTCCATTATTATCCGTGTAAAGTGTTTCTGAAGTGTTAAGGATCTGTCTATGAAGTGTATTCCAATTGAGAATATCTAAACGCGCAACTGAATGATTGCCCAGTCTGTAAAAAGCTGCTCGAAAAGAATAAGAGTTCTGGGGCGTCCTAGAATCACAATCAATTTTTTTCTATTTTTTTTTCTTTTCTCTTTTGCCATTCAGAATAATTATTTTCGTTACAAAATCAGAGAAAAAAGTAAAGAAAAAAAGTAGCACACCTGTAGGCCGGGTATCCCACAGTTCCACGCTGCAGTACGCGAAGGAAAAAAATCTAGCAAAAGCTATAAGCGCACCGGCGGAATACAACATGATAGAGTAGATTAACAAGAGATAAAATTGCTTAGCAACACTCAATTTCAGTCCAAAGATGCTCCTGCTATGGAAAAGGGGGATATCAACATCCCGAATGGCTAGCTTTAGACATGCTGGAGTGCTACGAAACGTCACCGATGATCTCCCAGTACCAAAATCATCTGCATACGCCAATAAAGATACCACTGATCTAGTATACATCAGAAAACCAAGAACAATCATGTCTATGCCTTTACCAGAAAACTTCAGGCTTGGTTACTTTCCAATATATACTGCCCCTGCTACTTCTTACGTCTCACTCATTAAAAGAATGTCTCTTAGTGGATCTGCTTTGGGGATATATGTATCTCATCTTCTCAATACTTCAGCAAATTTTAGCACTAGTCTAGCAGTGCTAACATTGATGCTATCAGTGATACCCACGCCGATAATTCAATATTTCACCAGTAGCTACGTTACCAAGATATTTAGACTATATGACAAAAATAAGACCCCTCAAACCTTCGAGAACTTGACTGAGGATGAAACATTAGTGTTCGAAAGAATGACCCTTGGTGGTAAAAGATTCTACAACGAATTGGTCAATGTCAATAATTTGAAATTGGTAAAAACTTGGTACGGAGTAAAACTTTGGCAGCACGAAGATTCAGACGGAACTATTAGAAGATATTATGTTAGCGATGATTTAGGCGGAATCAAGATGGATAGAATATGGGGAATAGTGGAAAAGAATAGTGGCATACATAATGGGAGATTTGAGTAATTGCGTATTTTAGTATCTGTTCATATTCATTTATTCATGTTAATATTAAAATAATTGTGCAAACTAGAGCATTTTATTTATGAGCTACAAAAAAACCATGTATAGCTAATTTATAAGAGAATCTGTCGCTGAGTACTCTCAAGTAATGCATTATTTGGGTTTCCATAAACAAAGATCTTAAATGCCCAAAAATGCTGTAAAAAATGGAAAAAAAAATTAAAGATCTTCTCACTAATCAATGCCGCTCTTAGCATCAAAGAAAAAGCTTTCTTGTAGTGCATTTCTACAATTCGATGTTTAAATCTACTCCAGCAACTAAAGCATATACAGCTTTTCATTGGCCGTAATAGCACATAAACTAACTAAAGTGGTTATTGAATGGCAAAAGCATTAAATGAATGTTTATAGTGAATGATTTTGACATGTCAAAAAACTGGTTATTTTCTATTTCTGCAATCTCATGTGCGCATCACGACCCCATCTTGTCATTCATGTTCAGTGCTGTTTTACTTAAATGTGTACTCATAAACTTCAGTATTGTTTTTAACATACATAATATAGTATTGCGAATCTGGTTTTGCTTTAACTTATTAGATTAATACCAGTTGAGGCAGTGAAGAGCTTTGTAGTTTGCCAAAATACAATGTCAGAGAACCAGGATTTTCGCGGTCATATACATCCAATTTACTAAGTCACTTTTGTAGGTTTAGTAAATTTTTCTTTTTTTCAAAGTACAAACCTCAAAATAATTTGTAGATCCATGGGCTAATTGATATACGTTCTGGTTTGCCGTGAAATCTATATGTATTGTTCGTACGCAGCTTATAGATATATAATGGCATGTACAAATCTATTGTTTTGATATTCACCCAATCACAAGCCAGATTTAAAGGGTAGTATATAGCTGTCACTGTCGATCAAAAGATATTCGATATTGTGATAAGATTTTTTCTCGAATAAGACCTGCGGGTGGGCGGTTATTAGAATATACGTCATGAACGACAAAATTTTGCTCAAATTGAAACAGTAGCTTATAGATTTTATTACTGCTTGTGAATAGCAAAAGTCAGCAAGAGTCAACAAGGGTTAGCAAGAATAAGTATTGAGATATTGAAGCAGGTATTTCAAAGCTTTTTTTTTTTTTTACTGAACTTGTAGTTGCTGTCATACTTGGAAATTCTACAGTAATATCAACTGGATGTTGTTGCTGATTATGCACAATCAAAGCTTAACTTCGTACCATCATTCGATGGATTTCAAATGACAGCATAGGTGCAGCTACAACCCAAACAAGAAACCAACGCCACTCATTTCATATCTATCCGGGAGAATATGAAAGTTTAATTTTTGTAGTTTGTCAGACAGTCCATTCCGCATTGAAGGCGATTGTTGACGATTCTTAGGAGAAGAAAAAAAAAGATGTGAGAAACACTAATGTTTTATGGTGTGTTTTACACACAATCTCTACTCCTTATTAAATAGTTAATGAAGCCGCTATCGAAAAAAGAAAAAAAAAATAAAAAAAGAAGAGAAAAAATAAATAGCAAAGTAACCCAACCTTGGCTATAAGACAGGATTTGTAAATGCAATGGGACAAGTTGGTGGTGATGCTGCGTGCTCTGAAAGATAGAATACTTTTGGGTTCTGTATTTACAAAAAAAAAACACACACCCCACGCACACCCACGCACGCACAAGCAGATGTGTTTTAGATGTTTAGCATAGCTGTGTAATGAATAAATCCTTCTTTACTTTGTACCAAAGAAGTAATTAATGTTTGCCTTGCATTAGAAAATGAGTTTTGAATGCGTACGGAGTTAGATCACTGTTCATGAAACTAGTCGAATTAATTGACGGCAGTCGCATTCAAACAATTTGAACGAAACTGCAAACATTGCACAGGCCTTCAGATATCCAAAAACTAAAAATATTGCCTCAATGTGCCAATTTTTTTTTTTTATGTTTCTACGTTTGGTAATTTTAGCAAAGCCATTTTGTTGACTGGAAGCTTTCTGCATCATGGATTTTTTTGCAATCAAGCTTCTATGCATCACTGCAGAATTGCATCCTCATTCAACATTATGACAGTGGTATTTTCTTTTCCGATGGCGCATATATACCTCCATCTTCTGTACAACATATCGTAGATGCGAGCATTTCCCAACTAACTTAGCTTGTTACCTCGTGTGACATTCCACTCTCAAATTTATTGCATTTATTTTGAGTCTAAATGGCGCAAAACACCACTCCGATTTTTGTTGGGGTGAATGCACTTCTACAGATTGCTTTACTAGCCGTATCTTGAAAAATCCGAACGTTATTCGTCTGAACAGTCGTAGACACTAAGTTTTTAATGGTTAAGAAAAAAGGTACTACATGTATTTAGAAAAGGAATACTTGGCGTTTGTACCTGCTGACGTTTAGCTTTAACGCTAATGAGAGAAAAACCAAGAATCTTAGTCTAACAGTAGTGTTTGGAAACAGGAAAAACAAAAAAAAAGCAAATTACCTTATTTTTTTACTCAAACCTCGCATACACCTTTTCCCTCATTTATTAACAAAGAGACCAAACATCAATATTAAGCTAGATGTGATTACTTGAGTAACACTTATGCCATTCAAATAAACAGAATTTCTATTATCTTCTTTTTGTCCTTATTCTGCTTCTGTGAGCTCGTGCATGGTCCTGCGAATCCTGCATCAAAGCATATATACGCATAAGCATGCATGTATATAATTATTTCAACATGTCGATCGCCACAAACAATAGGATATGACAATGCATAGAAGCGCTTATGAATCAGTATCTATTGTGTAATGTTGTGGCTAAAAGGTTATCTTTGGAAGTTCAAGAAACCATCTATCAGCAAGAGTCCTTCAGGAGCCTGCTGTCTACTGCTAAAGTTTTTGCCATGGCAGCAAAATGGCATCAATTTTGGAAAAGTTGCGTAGTGTGTGTTTTTGTTTCCTTTGGGAATTGAAATAATCTTGAATCAACTCCGAAAATGGAAATACGGATATTGCAAAGAAGAGTGTATATAAAAAAGTATAAATAATCCAGATCCTCAACTTTAGCTACCTGCATCGGATTATTATTTTCTTGTTTGTTTGATCAGTAAAAATAACATCTCATTTGTTTAGTCTATTCTTCATATTAGTTTTTCCGTTTTTCTATTGTCTTTCTCCGAGCAGTTTTATTGTTATTTATTTAATAATCTATTATTATGCTCTTTTCCAAATCCTTGCTTTTATCTGTTCTTGCCTCTTTGTCTTTTGCTGCTCCTGTTGAAAAACGGGAAAAGACTTTGACTCTTGATTTTGATGTCAAGAGAATCAGTTCCAAAGCTAAAAATGTCACTGTTGCTAGTTCTCCTGGTTTCCGCAGAAACCTTAGGGCTGCTTCCGATGCTGGTGTCACCATTTCTTTGGAAAATGAATATTCATTCTACTTGACCACTATTGAAATTGGTACTCCAGGCCAAAAACTTCAAGTTGATGTTGACACTGGTTCTTCTGACTTGTGGGTCCCAGGTCAAGGAACTTCCAGCCTGTACGGTACTTATGACCATACTAAATCAACTTCATACAAAAAAGACAGAAGTGGGTTCTCTATCAGCTATGGTGATGGTTCAAGCGCCCGCGGTGACTGGGCTCAAGAAACAGTTTCTATTGGCGGTGCCTCTATTACAGGTTTGGAATTTGGCGATGCTACTTCTCAAGATGTTGGACAAGGCCTTCTTGGAATTGGTTTGAAAGGTAATGAAGCTTCTGCCCAATCATCCAACTCTTTCACCTATGACAACTTACCACTTAAATTGAAGGACCAAGGTCTCATTGACAAAGCGGCTTACTCCTTGTATTTGAACTCTGAAGATGCTACTTCTGGCTCTATTCTTTTTGGTGGAAGCGACTCCTCCAAGTACAGTGGTAGCTTGGCTACTTTGGACCTTGTCAATATTGATGATGAAGGTGATAGCACCAGCAGTGCGGTGGCGTTCTTTGTTGAATTGGAAGGTATTAAAGCCGGAAGTAGTAGCATAACTAAAACCACCTACCCAGCCTTGTTGGACAGTGGTACTACTCTTATTTATGCGCCTTCCAGCATTGCTTCTTCCATTGGTAGAAAATATGGTACTTACAGCTACAGTTATGGTGGCTACGTTACTTCTTGTGACGCTACCGGTCCAGATTTCAAGTTTTCTTTTAACGGCAAAACTATCACTGTTCCATTCAGCAACCTTTTGTTTCAAAACTCCGAAGGTGATTCTGAGTGTCTTGTGGGTGTCTTGAGCTCTGGCTCCAACTACTACATTTTGGGTGATGCCTTCTTGAGATCTGCCTATGTTTATTACGACATTGACAACTCTCAAGTCGGTATTGCTCAGGCCAAATATTAGGCAACTAATGAAAAGCTTTTAAAATTTTTGGGCAATTTCTGCTTTATTCTTTCTACTTCTTGATGTTTTTCCTCTTTTTGTTTCTGGATACCTTTATTTTTCGACTCCTTTTTTCGACTTACAGGTGTTTTGTGGGATCGCAAGTCTTGCATTAACGCCACAAAATCTTGACATTTATATTTCTTTTTCGTTTTGTTTTATAATTGCTGGCCAGCAAAAAATAAATGTGTGCATACACTAAAGAAAGATATTGTAAATGGCTTGACCATTACATGCTTCTTTTGGAGGCCAAGGCGGCCTATAATAGAAGTTATAAGGTATTAACATCGATGACGCAAGGTTCATATGGCTTTGAGGTCTCCACACAGGACTGCGCAGTCACATACATAAAATGTACGTAAACTGCAGAAAAAAGTACAATAAAAATAAAATAAAAACGTAGGCGATACCTAGCGATAGCAACTTTGTACTGAACCGACATTGCTAATAGAAACAACGTTTTTCATCCAACTAAAACTAACATTCAACAAAATCATTCATTTAGAAAGAATTCAACAAGTTATTTTATATCAGTAGTTAAACAATAAATGTCCACAACAAAGCAAAAGATTACAATCTACAATATCAAGAAGGTCATTTTTGACATTGAAGGTACAATTTGTCCACTTTCATTTGTCAAAGAAACCTTATATGATTATTTCCTCGACAAAATTCCATCAATATTAAAGCAATTCAAATATCCAATAACACGCGACAATAATGATATAACAGCATTACGCCAATTGCCTGATTTTGATTATGTTAAAATTTTTGAAGCATTACTGCAACTTGACTTGGAAGATGAGGAAACAGCATTAAAATTGCAATCCTATGATGCCTTACTTAATCATTTCCAAACTTTGGTGAAAAATGACATCAAAGATAAACATTTAAAACAAGTTCAAGGTCTTGTTTGGAATGCCGGATATGATAGTAATGAGATTCAAGTGTCATTATTTCCAGATGCGATTCAATTTTTAAACAAACTTGCTAATTCTGAAACTCATATCGGCAACATCAAACAAATCTTTATATACTCCAGTGGAAGTGTCAATGCACAAAAACTACTTTTGGCTCATGCTAAAGATCTAGATAATGAGCAAGGCGGATCTGTTGATTTGAATCCACTTGTGAATGGATATTTTGATATCAATACTTCTGGTCACAAAATTGAAAAACAGTCTTACACGAACATCTACGAGTCAATTAAGAAAAAAGATGAAGAGCTTGAGCCTAAAGATTTATTGTTTTTTAGTGATAATATCCATGAAGTAAAAGCAGCTGAGGAAGCTGGGCTACAAAGTATTATTGTGGAAAAGCCTGGCAATAAGCCAATCCCGGAAGCTGAAAAGTCTGGATTGACTACTATTAAGAGCTTTGATGAAATTGACTTTTGATCATTTTTTATAGGCGAAGGCAGCAAGACTTTAAGTATCTTTTCATGTTATTTTTACCTTTTTGGAACGAATGTGCAAGTTTGACAGATATATTGTCTTGGAATGCGGAGGCGATTTTGCTATTTACTTACATAATTCTTAATTGACTCTTATTTATGTACTATCAAATTACAAACACCTATATCTTTATACAGATATGTATATCTGTTTGAATATCCTCCCGACTGCTAATTTTGGTTTTTGTGGTTATTTGAGACATCATTGGTTAATTTAGTAATGACATGCGCTAGTAATGGTTCAAGCTTCATTGATTAGCAGATCTAGACGCTAATTTTCTCAAAGTTATGTAGCAATTCTTTAAGCCTGGAACTCAGCACTCTTAAGTGCTTTTTTAGGAAGTTTTGCTGACAGCCATTGCGATACTAGAAGATAACAATGTTGATTTATCAGCCAGAAGTGACATGCAACGATTAGATAAACACTCAAAGAAATTTTCTGTAATTTTTGTGATAGATACACAAGCCATGGGATGAAATACGGACACCAAGTCGAAGTCTATAAATTATTATTCAACTTCACCGGCCAGAACTGTCATATAAATGTTAACAATTATGTATTTTGTCTACTTTATTAATATCATATATATATATCCTTGGAACCATTTACCGTCTTAAGTAACTCAAATGCTCTTTGTAGGTACACTTCCATGTGTCAGGTTCTGGACCTTCAACAACACAGTCCATTTCGTAAAGATATCCAAGATAATTTCCCCAATGCTTGTGACTAATTTCTGACAAGATCTTGGAATTACCAATCACTATTAATCCCTTCCTGCTTCTAGTGATGCCCACGTTGAGTCTACGGTAATCATCAAGAATTTTGAGCTCTTCCAAGTTATTCTCAGCAATGCGTTCGCTCTTTACCGTACTGAAGATAACGTATTCTTTTTCTTTACCTTGGAACGAATCAATGGAGCCAATTTCAATATTTTTTACTTTTTCTATCACTGAAAGCTCGTATTCGTTTGGATTATGGTTTTCGAATAAAAAGTCATTCGATTGAGTAGATATTTGTTGAAATTGGTTAATGATATTACGGTTATTAGTATATGAAACACGTTTGTTACTGTTGTTGCCATTTCCATTTCCATTTCCATTGTAACTGAGTCTGTTATTATTACCACCCATACTTGAATTTCTTCTATGATGGCCACCGCCGCTCATTCTTTTGCTATTGCGTTTTCCATTACCGTTTTCGTAATAACTTGCAAATTCATCACCAATCAACTGGACCAAAAGTACCCTTTGGCCAACATACGGAGTAATTACCCCAATGTCTTTCATATTGACCCCACATCCAAAATGCAAATCTTTGATAATTTTAATTATTTTCATTGCTTCATCATAATTTTGATATGTCTTTTGATTGATGAAAAAATTTTCAATATTGTTTATCTTCTTATGGTAATGAATTTCATTTTCCTTATATGTACCGCAGTTCATTTGATCCCAAAACACGATCGGTACGTTCTGATTATACCATGGAAATCTTTTTGTCATTGAATTTCTTTTACTATTATTATGGCTGCCTGTTTTGGCAACGTTAGTGATACCATTAATTAGTTCGTTGTTGTAGGTATAACTTTTTGGGAACTCGGCAAGCTTAGGTACCATACGATACTGTTCTGTCAATACAATAGGTTTGACTAGCTTATTATACAAGATTCTTTGAAACAATGACTGTTTCAAAAAATTACAACCAATATCTTTATCTTCAGCAACACCATTGACAGACTCATTACTTTTCGTTTCAGTATGACTTTTCAATTTCAAATCATGAATGTATGGGTTTAATTGCTTATCGTCACCAATCAAGACAAGTTTATCACAATTTTTAGCTAACGGCACCAAAGTAAGTAAGTTCATGGTGGTTGAGCAATCATCAACGATGATTGACTTGAACTTCACATCTTTTAATTTTGGATCACCGGAATTGTAACAAGTGGTGAATATCACATCTTGCTGCTGAAAAAAATCTTTATAAAATTTGTTCAATCTTGCCAAATTCTTTGGCGACATGTTGTTGCCACTAAATTTGTTTTTAATGAACAAATTAATTAATTCCTCTGGAGCATTAGCCAAAATGAAATTATGGAAACACAAGCCACCAATTTTGTGATTGATGTTGTATTGATTTTCTTTTAATGGTGCCACTAGTCTGGAAATTAAAATTTCATCTTCATCATTAGGTCTGTTTAACACGTAATCGTTATGAAATCTTTCGCACAAATTGTCTACTGTGGAGTTAGCCCCCGAACAAACTAAGATTGGGCTCATATCTTTTTCAATCAAATTCTTGATTATGGTGGAACTAACTATGGTTTTACCAGTACCCACTTGGCCCTTGATCAATACAATCTTGTTAGAGTCAAGATTATCAATGGCTCTTCTTTGCGAAAGGTTGAAGTTTTCATTATAAATGTTGTTACTTTTGAACGATGATAAGCTAAATTCAAAATTTTCAAAATTTTTTCCAAGAACCAAATTCATTAAGAAATCATTCATTTGGGTTTTGCCAGTGAGGATTTGGAATATTATATCCACTATTCTTGAAAACACCAAGTCAAATGGGATGATGTTAAATACAGCATAGTTAGTGGTAACTTTATCAATGTTAAGAGGCTGTGAGAATGCACCAGTGCTGCCTTTAACTGAATGTCTGTTGTTCAAATTCACCAAAGTTGTTTCTAAACTATCAATAAAAAAATCACCATAGTTGATTTCTTTATTATTCAAGTTCTTGAATCTAAGTAGCTGTAATTTGATTTCTGGATTGAAGCTGTTATTAGGTATTTGTTTGATCACAGCAAATGCACATCTACCACTCTCTGTATGTTTTAATCCCAACACTTGATTAATTTTCAAAATAGGTAAGTTGTAGTTGGTGTTCAATCTGATTGTGACGTCTAAGTCACCAGCTTCAAAGGTGACTTTCTTGTAAGGAACGAAAACCATATTGTTCGATAATTTATGAGAAGTTGATGAAAGGGAAAGCATGGCGTATTGCTCCTTATACATCAAATTTAAGTGATGAAATGCAAATAGTTTGAAATTCTCATACACTGAAACTTTGGATAAATGCATTTTTGCAATTTTCTTTAACGAATTGGTTTTGTTTTGCAATAGTTCATTTTCTTGCAAAAGCAATGGCGATGTGATGTTCTTGTTGAGTCTTTGATTGTTTTCAAGTTCAGCAAGGGAAGCAGTTTTTGAATCCGCGGATTTAGTCACTGCTTCAAAATCTTCATCTTCACTATCAGTTTCATTCTCACTATCAAAAAATTGGTAATCATTATTCTCATCAATAAAGTTGTAAACATCATTTCTTTTGAGTTTTAACTTCTTCAAATTTTTCAATCTCTCTGTCTCTATGGTGTAAATGTGACACAAATTCAATTGATTATAAATGAGCTTAAAATTACTGTTGGAATTGTCCTTCAAAAGCAATCTGTTGACGAAAAACTTTTTGAACCCAAATTTGTTTCCCTTATCGTAGCAGTTGAAAATCGGTTTGATGAAATCTTCTTCTATATCAAACCCCTCAAAAAGATTTTGCTGCAACTCTTTAAAACATCCGCTTGGTGAAATGCTTCCATCCCTAGCGTATTGGCCGGAACAAAAAAAAATCACTTTTTTGTCACTATTCTTAAGTTTGTCTGCTTCGACATAATCCGTCTTCAAATTGATTAATTCTTTAGTAAGTCCATTAATGATTATGAATGAAAGTTGGTAAAAGTTGGAATTGGCACAATGAGCGCACTTCATCAAAGTAGGATTAAATCTTTTGTCTGCGTTTAATAGCTTCTTTTGATGCTGTTCTAGCAACAAGTGGTCATCTACGAGGCCAAGGTTCTCTTTATCTTGCTCCAATTTATCAAGATCATTTTTCGAAGCCGGTTGAAAATTAGGATCATAGTTTTCATTTTTTTCATAATTCATTAACTCATAAGAATTGTGACCCAGGAACTTGGAATGTAAATAAATATGACTAGAGTCTTTTATACCTGAATTGCAAAAAACATTTTTGCACATCTTGCATTGTACCAAGCAGTCAAGATGTGACTCTTGGCAGTATAAACAGAAAGATTCCAGGTCAGTGTTTTCGTCCGCTCTGAGCTTTTCTGAAGATATACCATTAGGGTCTTCTTGAATGTTTAGTTGCTTAGAAAGTTGAGTAACTTCGCTAATAGATGGGATATTGCTATTCCTTGAGAGACGTTTAGAGAACCTTTTTGGGGTAAAGTTTATTGAGGAATCCATGATTATTCTTTGGATCCGTTATTACACAGTGTTCGATAGGGCCCGCCAATGCAAAGGTAAACAAAAGGCACGCAAAAAATAAGACGAAAAAAAAATCAACAACAAATATTAGGTGAGCGTAATATGGGTATCCGTAAATCAAGGGTCGAGAGGATGGCTATGGGTATGAAATGGTGTACTAGCGGCATACACTTTGCAACAATAGATAAATCAGTCATTAGACTTAAACATTTCAGGGAAGAAACTAGAAAGAAAAAAAATGTGTCGAAACCTGTTACGTTTACTGATCTTGCAAATGCAGGCGACGGTAGGACAAGGCGCCATGTGCGTGAAAGAAAGAAAAACTTTATTTTACCGCGTTTCTTGCTCTCTAATATAAATCAGCTCAATTCAAAGTCTACAGGTCTACAGGTCTACAGGTCTACAACTCTACAACTCTACAACTGAACAAATGGATGGGCGTATATTTTTATGTACGGTCCCTCACTAAAAAATCAAGGAAATGTTCCGGTTGAAATCCTCGTGATCGTAAATGTTGTGTATCTCGTCGATAGAATTAACTCTTTGTGCTTGGTGTCTGTTTTCGAAAACTATGCGGATTTCCTTCTCATCGTAGCTGTTCAAAGTGAAATACTTGACTATTCTCGCCGGCTTCTCGCTGCTATTATCCTTTGCTGCTGTGTCATTTTCTGCATTAAGGTTCTTTTTCTTCTTGCCAAGCAAATTCAACTTGACAATATCAAAACATGTCTCAAATCTTTCAGGTTTGAACTCTTGACTTGTCTGGGGACTATCCACACGATAGTAGTAATATTTTGCTAGATAGATAAAATGTTTTTTTTTCTCTGAATCAAAAAGAAGTTCGTTCATATATGTTGTCTTTTCTTCCTCAGATTCTATCCAAAATTTGAATAATTGTTGATACTCCACCATTTCTTGAATGCAGCCCCATTTATACTTTTCATTCTCCGTCATACCCAAATATCCAACATTCTTGCAAATGCCATGCAAGAAAACTGTAATAATAAATCCAAATAGCACAGACAAGATAATGAATATAATTGCAAACTTGAAAGCTAAGCTTTGGAAACTTGCTTTAGTACTATGGCTGCTTTTAATGGCAGTGACGACCACTTTCCAAGTATTGTAATATATTAGCACATAGTTTTTAGCTATTGCCTTAATATCCCATGTCCTTAAAGTGTTCAAATTTTTAAAGCTAAAACTGTTGTTCCAAAGATTTGAGTTCCAATAAATAAGCAAGAATCTCGTACTGAGAACAAGTCCATAGCCAAAGATTGACAACATGGAGATCAAGTATAAAATAAACCATTTGTAGTTTGCGTACCCAACACAGTTATTAAGCCAAATACAGTGGTGGTCATAAAGCAAAACACAATTCTTGCAAATAGAGCAATGTTTGGACCTTGGAATTTTTGTTAGCTTACATGTTTTGCATTGGCAGTTATTGAAGTATAAGATGTTATTTGGTTTGAAGAATTTCGATGTTTTCGGGGAGGTTTGTAATCGCTGGACAAGCAGTGTGTCTTTCAGGTATCCGGGAGATTTCAAAGCAGAAAAAAAAAATGAGATATAATTTATGGATATGATAGAGTATATTATTGGATATTCTATGCTGTCATATATTGGTATTTGACTGATAATGAATCTAAAGTTGAGCTTTATGCAGACGGTTATTATCAACAAATAAAAGAGCTAAACTTGTTAGTAAGAAGAGCAACTAACAACAGATAGGGCATTTGGTCACATACCGGAATAAGCCAGTTCACTAGCCAGATAGCTAGCCCCTTCATTTGTTGCCACATTGCTGTATTGCAAGGGCTACAGCAGGAAGCCTGTCTTTTAACAACATGTCAAGACTGTGGAGCGCACCTGGCATTATAGTATTGATCCTATTACAAACACCAAAACTATGGGTCAGACAATACATTGCCCTGTTGTTCTTACGGTGTAAATACCGGGCAACTGCAAATGGCGCCGGATTGTATAACTGCAACTCGCTATTCTTTATCCGGAATTTACAAAACACAGTCAAACAAAACATGGAGAACAAACCATCGATACACTAGCATCAATTAAACATAGATGAAAACAATCATGAAATAAGACAATCATACAAAACCTTCCGCAAAGATTGAGAAATGTGAAAGCAAAATAAAGGACGAGCCAACAAAAAGTGAAAAAAGAGAAAAAAAGTATGAACTAAAACCGTGATAATATTAAAATTAAAGTGAAAATTAAAAATTGGTAAAGAAAGTACAAGAAGTGAAAAGCACAGGTTAACATGAGGCAATCATTCTTTCTTTATGTTTTCAGTTCCTGGGCCAGTTGGCGTGGTTAGTGATTGCTGGCCTCCACCTGTGCTTTGCAATCTGTTTCTCGAGAGTCTGAAAAGCTCTTCTTGCTTTTTGAGCAACTCTTCCTCGGTCAAACCTGAATTCTGAAACTTTGAGTTTTTCTTTTCTCTGCCCTTAATGTTTTCTTTGTGTTGATTCAAAAGACTTTTTATTGGATCAATGTAGTCATCGTAGCCTAACTCAGCTAGCGCTTTTAGCACGTGGTCGCTGGCTATCGTCTTTTTGGCTTCTTTTTCGGCAATATCATTAGATTCGGTGGCGAGGATCATGATAAATTCTATGCAACATTCTATAAGAACTTGTCTTGCGTCCTTGGAAAACGCCAAATCATTAGGTAAAATCTCACTGATTATCTTTTGTACGGTGGCTGTAAAGTGATGTTAGTATACGTTATCAAAAAATTTATTATAGCACAACACCCTGCCTATTCAATCCAAACACATTGATACGGCATTGAGTAGAAAATACCTTTTGGGAGGGACAAGTCCTCGCTTAAGCCGCTGTTGAAATCGGACATCTCAGATTAACAGCGCTTCAAGGACAACTGCGGGGCCTTACCAAATCTGAAATCCGCATGTTTTTTGTTTTTCTGTCGATGAGATGCCCTGGTTTTTATACTTTTTGCATTCTTCACGGGACACCAACAGTTGTTATCTGTAGGGTAACTAATGTAATGATCTGCGTACTTCTGCGTCTATCACGGCAATAAAAAAAATTTTTTTTTTGTTGATAGCGATGATGATGAGAGAGACAAAGAGATAGAGAAAGGGAATTTATACTAGAGTAGCTTTTACATTGAGTAGGCCATTCTCTCGAGCACATTCAACAACCCGCTACTCAAACCACAGATCGTCCAAACCAATGAGTTCGGCTATACTCTCGTCATTCGACGCGTTCGGCTCGCTTTTAGCCACTGTGGTCACCTCTTTGAGTTCCCATAAAGTGCAAGTGCAGTCAGTGAAAAGCTCTGGCAGCTCCAGTTTATCAACCAGTTTTCTCCTTGACAAAGGAGTTCAAGCAACTTGTCTATCTTGGGGATTCGTGACTGCTCAAACAAACAGTGTTGAAAATCAAATATTAATAGTGGGCACCAGTGATGGTAAAGTGTTGCTTTATTCTCCATTCACCAATGCATTAATAGAAACTTTACATGATGATTTCCATGATAACCCAATTGTGGATGTTCATTTTGCATCACTGACAAACTCCATTTGGTCCATAGATAGCAAAAATGTTGCTCTTGAATGGAGTTTGGCCACTTTTCAGCGGGTTCGTGTTATTCAAGACATATTGAAAAGTTCCAGTAATAAATCAGCTAGTGATGAAGCTTTACAACATATTCAAGTATTTATTTACAATAATGATGAACATTTGTTACTTGTTTCCCATAAAGTCCACGTTTACAATTTAAAAGCTAATAAGTTGGTTCACGAAATTTCAAATCACATCACCCCAGTCAACCAAGTGCTTTTCACTGAAAATTACAAATATTTGATAACTTCCGCCAAATCAGATCGATATGTCAACGTGTATGATGTGGCTAGTAATTTTAAACCAGTCAGAGTGCTTGTCACTCAAGCTAATGTTGAAAATATTGCTTATGGTACGTTGAACAATAATAAGCAGGCTGCTGCTGCTTTGACGGCAATCACTGAAGACGGTGTTTGTGAAGTGTTTTATAACCCAGTGGAAAGTTCAACCGCATCAAGTGCTGCAGCATCTATATCTGATGGCACTTCAAGAAGAAAAAAAAGGCAATCACAAGGTGGATTATCAAGAAATTCCAACTCTCAAGTCAAATTATTTAGACCGGAAACAGATACCATTAAGGAAAGTTTACCAATAATTGATTCGATAGTATTGAATGATCAAATATTGATTGGCTGGTTTGAAAATGCAACCATTCCATACTTTGATATCATTAGTTGGTTCAACAAAAGTGACAACCAGTATGCTTTGGATAAATTGGTGACCTTAACCAAATCTAAGCCTGTTTTACAACAAATTAATCACTCTACATATGGTCATGATGTTGCAGCTTCCAATTTATACAATGAAAATAATGTGTTTCTTACCGTTGGTGATAATTATAAAGACTTGGATGATGATGAACATAATGATGTAAGAATGAAAATTGATCAAAATGAAGTTGGGAATGAAGAAAGTTTTGTGGATGAAGATCCAAATGAAACTTTGGGTGACAAATTATTTTCATTGAACCCAAATGCTAAAGCAATCAAAAAGAAATCAGGAGTGAATAGATCATCAACATTTGATATTAGCAGTTCCAATAATTCTAAACCAACTACTGGGTCATTAACCATTGTGCTCACTCAAGCATTGAAATCAAATGACCATTCATTATTGGAATCAGTTTTAAGCACC